>Ga0306920_100009622_pt1 | contig 12907 bp, 7 predicted proteins | sample flu12Cox44000170_FD_204666 | JGI IMG/M metagenome (GOLD analysis project Ga0306920, IMG submission 204666) | Lab enrichment of tropical soil microbial communities from Luquillo Experimental Forest, Puerto Rico - flux4day.12C.oxic.44.000.170 (v2)... | ecosystem: Environmental > Terrestrial >...
CAACACGCTTTCGCCGGTCGCCTGATCGAGGTTGCCGGTTGGTTCGTCGCCGAGCAGGATCTTGGGGTTGTTGGCGAGCGCGCGGGCGATCGCGACGCGCTGCTGCTCGCCGCCGGACAGACGCGCCGGGCGATGCCCGGCGCGCGGTGCGAGGCCGACTCGATCTAGAAGCCCGGCCGCCTTTTCCCGCGCCTGTCGGCGAGGCACCGCAGCGATCATCTGCGGGAGCATGACGTTTTCGAGCGCCGAGAACTCCGGCAGCAGATGATGGAACTGGTAGACAAAGCCGATCTCGGCGCGCCGCAGCATGGTCCGGCGATCATCGGACAGGCTGCCGCAATCCTCTCCTCCGATCAGCACAGCCCCGCCATCGGGACGCTCCAACAGGCCGGCAATGTGCAGCATCGTCGACTTCCCAGCGCCCGACGGTCCGACCAGCGCGACGATCTCACCCGCTCGAAGCACGAGATCGACCCCGTTCAGGACACGGAGTTCGGTTCCGGCCTGCCTGAAAATTCGCCGGACCCCACGTAGCTCGAGGACCGGCGTCATTACCCTACGGCTGCTCCATTTCCCTGACGGCAGGGAAAAATCGCTCCCGACACTCGAAAAATGCCCCCTTCAAAGTCGAAATTTCTATGTGTTTCAGACTTTTGAAGCGGAGTTGAGCGGAACCTCAGGCAGCGGAATTTCGCGGCGTTTTTGGGCCGCGGCAGCGGATTGGCAGAGGAATTCGGCAACACGATCGTCGCAGCAGCGGCCGGCATGAAACGTCTCCAGGCACAAAATCTCCGGTTGGGCGATTATGTGCTAGCCTCAGCGAGAACGGACAAAAAGCCCTATTGACAATTTTGCTATAATGGCATACATATACGCAATTTGTCAATCACGAAGCCCTGCGAACGACGTCGGGGGGGCTATGCGCCCGCGAGCTCTTCCGCCTGGTTGCGTTGGGCGTCGGCCTCGCGTTGGATTGACGACTGTTCCTGATTGATGTCGCTGACCTGCTGGTTGCACTTGCTGAAGTTCTGCGTCATCTGGGCGGTGTTGTGGCTCGACCTCGTCTTCGTCTTCTGCGTTTGCTGATCGACCGCGACGCGATACTCCTGGACGCTGTCGTTGGCTTTCTTTCCGTATTGCGCCAGGATCGCGGCCGTCTCCTGCTGACCCTCGTTGATCTCGGCGAAACGCAAGCGGGCCTCATCTTTCGGCAGGCTGCCGCGGCGCACGTCCAGGGCGGCCTGATTGAAGGCACTGTTGTAGCAAGAGTTGGCTTGGCGGGCGGCGAAGACCGCCCGCTGCATCTCGCTGCTGTCATGCGACATGTCGTTGGAAATGAGGTAGGTGCGGCGCTCGTCGTCCGCCTCTTGCTGGAAGCGCGCCTGCGCATAGGTTCCGGCCGCGGCAGCGGTTCCGCCGGCGACCGCCCCGATCAGCGCGCCCTGCCAATTCTTGCTGATCAGCCCGCCCAGCGCCGCCCCGCCCGCAGCGCCAAGCGCCGTGTTGACCGCCATGGTTTGCGCATATTGCTGATCGGCCTGCCGCAATTGCTGTACCGGTTGATAGCACTGGGGATAATAATTGACGTGGGTCGCCTGGGGGACGGTCGTGCCGCCGGGCAGGGCGCAACCCGCCAAAGCGAGCGACGCGACAAAAGCCGACCCCACTTTTACAGATGGTTTCATGTGCTTGCTCTCCAATATACTTGCGAGGTGCTCCCGGAACTTGCGTCGAATCTCACACTCCGAGACGATTAACCACGTCTCACGATACGCGGCGGCGTTCGACCGCGCAACGGCGGCGTTATAGGGGGAGCAAAATGGCACGACAGTTCGAGGACGGGTTGATTGCGGTCGTCGATATTGAGCGCGCGAGGCATCCGCTTTGCTGCCTCGCAGTTGTGGAGAGAATCAGCTCACGAGGTCGGGTAATCCGAGCGCATGGCTGGCCAAAGGCAGATATGCGAGCACTCGCGTCGTAACAGCATTGCAATCACGCTTTGCGGCCCTTTGAATGAGCCACGTGCAGGACCGATTTATGCCGCACGTGCTCGTAGATCTCGAATGCCAAGACCGCAAGGAGCGTCGACGCAATAGTCGCAGACCAGGACCAGGACACGAAGCGGCCAAGGCCTGCGGCCAAACCTAATCCCAGGACCCCCACAAGGAGCGCTTTTGTCGCCGAGAAATCAGCCACTGCAAACAGTACGACGATCCCGGTCGCTGCAACAAGTTCCAACACGAACAATACCCATACCGGCGGATAAGATGTTGGATGTTTCTCGACGAGAACCGTCTGGAGCGCATTCGCCAACACGACCACTCCGGGCCTCGTACCGATCGGAGTAAAATGCCGATCGAAATCTCGGTAACTTCCTCCTAGCAGAACAAGCTTGTCCTTGAGAGCAGGGACGATTAGCTCACCCTGGTGATCCGATTTTTCGCCGGAGGAGATCAGGACTTGCGCTGGGACGATGTCGGTTTCGTCGAACGAGTATCCGATCACATATAGTTGTGTCGTGTCCCCGTCGCCGCAGATATTGCCGATGTCCGGTATCTGCTTGTTGGGCGAATTCCATGCCGTCGCAATTACGTTGACGAATGAGGGCACGGGACCAGCGCGTGTCTCGATGCACCGCTTGTAGAGACGAGTGACGCCATCCATCGGATCATCGAGCAACGCAGGTACCCCGGAACGCGCAACAAACGTGTTCGGGTCCGATCCCCCAAGAACATCCAGCGGCACGATTTCTTGTTCCTTCCCACTCTCTGGTATCGAGGCGTCGCGTTCCCAGAACACGGGCAATTTTGGATCGATTTTGAAGTTTCGAAATTCGCCATGCGAAGTATCAATATCCACCGCGATCAGGCTTGCTCCACTCCATAGAATTGTGTAGATCAACTCATCAAGCTTTTCAGGGTTCAGAGGGCTCACTCCATCAAAATAATCGTCGTATTCGAGATCAGAAATCTTTACTACGACGATTGGTGGAGGCGGCTTTGTTCGCACATTTTCTCTAATGTTTTCTTCAAGCGAAAGGATTAGATGTTCAAATGCATGGAATGCCCGAGATTGGTTCAGCATGTACGTGCCGAACATCGCCACAACAACGACAATCAATCCTCGTACAATTTCATGTCGAAAGCGTGACAATATCTTCACCGTCCTGACCAGGTGCTGTTTGTCAACTCGACGAGGTAGGCGCGCAGGAATTCGTGAATTGTCTCCGGTGTGGCTGCATCAATCCACTTGTCTGTAGACGCCCGTACGGTTTGAAAGGAGGAAACAGCACCGGAGCATTGCCGTGCAGAGCAGAGCAATACCCATATCGATGCATCTTTATCTTCCATTCTATCACTTGATGCCAAGGCGCCGATCTCGTAGAGGCCCGGGGTCCAACTGCCAAGCCAAACGGTTGTCTGCTTTTGAGGATCCCAATCAAACGTGAGAGCTGTTTTACCTTCGAGGTTAGCCGATTTGCTGCCATAAGGGGTTAAAGTGTACTCACCCTTTTGCACGTCGTGCATTACTTCACCAAGATCTGCTCTATCGTCGACGACTGGAACGACCCCTTCAGCTAATTGCGGGCTGCCTCCTCTCGTCCTGACCATCGATAGCAGAGGCGGTTCCTTGCCAAGGAATGCCACTACTTTGTCGACCATTGAGATCGACTTATTGTCGACATCCGGCAAGCTTGCCGATGCCGGCACCATGATCGGCTGATAACAGGCGCTCGGCTTACGACAGTATTGCTTGAGGATAATTTCCAAGTTCGGGGCAACGACGGTTATATAATTATCGGGTGCCGGGTCCTTGATACGGATTATGTTGTGCGCTGAAACCACGCCCCATTTCATCAATTTTACTTTTCTCGAATCCTGGGCCGTTGCATTTGGGAAGAGATACCAATCGCCATCCAGATCGAGCACGTGCGCGCTTGCGGTCACATCTTCGCTACGCACGACCGAGCCGGAGCAACAGAAACCGATAAGAAATAACCCGAGCGGACCAATTGGCCGGAGCACCCAACAACAACTACGGAACACCGATACCATTGCGGCCTGGCGACCTCCGGAAAATCCGATCTTTGTTCTAAAGCCCGTATCTGCGGCTGGTTCTACGACAGTTCAGCCCCGGATAAACCATCTTTCACTATCGGCCGCATCGAGGCAAGTCCCTGCCGAGCGAATACACCGACATCGCATCACCTAGCCGAATATGGGTCGACGGCCGCGCGCTCAGCCGACCCTAGCTTCCGCCTCTTCCACCCACAGAAATCGAGGGTGTCAACGGTGGGTTGGTCGGTGGGATTGCCTGCATTGTCAGGAATTGCGCGAGAAGCGTGAAATTCATCTTCGATGTATTGTCATCACTCGTAATGTAATACCATTTACCGTCATGGGAGACTGACACGTAGGCATCCAGTGGCGGATATGCAGCGACGACAACTAGAATATAGCGTCGGCTGTGTCCAAGCGCACGCTCTTCTTTTAGCTGGCGATCGTCACCGGTATAATCCTCCGGATGAGGGGTATAGAGGTCGAAATAGTTTAGCGGTGGCGGGGTATCGAAGGTGCCCCTCCAATCGGCTGAGGAATCCCCGCTGCAGTCAGGTCTACCGGCTGAAGCACGATCACACGTGACTGAAGTATAGAAAGTCGGGTCCTTAAGATCCCAGAATTGCTTTTGATTCCAATAGTGATTCCGAATTGATTCATAACCAGCTGGCGTTACGAACTCGATCAATGGTGACTGGGGCTCCGTCGCGAATTTTAGTATTCCAAGCGCGGAACGGGTTCGCAACAAGGGTGCAAGACTGAGACGGCCTCTGGACGACGGTATCAGAGGTGCCTTTGATATAGGAGGAGGTTCGGTGGGCGGTTTCGAAAGAGCAGGAGGTATCGGGGCCGCGCGTAGTTCGATCCAGTTGCGCAGATCCCGAAGCTGCTTTTCGTCAGTTTCGGCTACGTTTGGCTTCGGAAGATCTCCGCCCGCCGCGGGCGGCTGCGTTCCCGCATATATCTGCAGCAGTCTTATCCAAAGCTGCCGTATCCTCTGTCTTGCCTTCGTGAAGTCGTTGCCGGGGGCCAGAGGGCGATCCGGTTCTAAATACAGGACCAGAGAGTCGTTCGGTCCCGCGGGCGGGCTGCTGCCGCCTTCAACCCGGCTTGTCCGATCGGACTTCTGCTCTGTAGCCTTATTGGCCCCGCCGTCGGTGCGACTTGTCCAATCGGACTTGCGCGCCGCCAGGACCAGAGTGCCGTAGTCATCGAGTTCGATGATAGCGTTAAGTGCCGAGAAGTAATCCTGGTAGCCGAGCGTCAGACTATTAACGGCAAAGCTCAGGATCGACGCGAGCGGCCAATTGGAATCGGACAAATACGATATTGAATCGGCGGTAATCGGCGTAGCGATTTGTTGCACGAGCGGCTGGCCTTGCAGAGGCAGATACCGGATAGTCGGGGCCTCCTGGTATTCGAAGCTGCCGAGGACACTCTCTGTCGAGCCGGCGAGGGTGCCGCCTGACGTGCCGGCGTGCGCGCCGATGCCCGCACGCCCTCCAGTGACAGACCCTTGAACAAGGACCTGTGCGTCGACCTCCGACACATCCATGAAAAAAGTTGGAGCGTGGTCATGGACTCGCACCAGGTTCAAGAACACCTGTTCTTTGGAGGTTTCCTCGATTACCTTGTTGTAGCTGCTTCGACCTTGGGAAATCGAAAACGGGCCGAGAATTTGGCATCCGGTCAAGCCGACGATCGCGACGGCGGCGGCGATGGCCGCGGGTCTGGCGCGAACCACAGTGTGTCTCCCTTTGCACTTTCGTTAAGCTCGAGTGTTGTCAGCATTCTGCCATAATTCGCCTGCAGCTAAAAAGGAGCCCCATCACTCGGCGACGCGGTGTCGGGGCGCGGATCGGGGAGGCTCTCGTGAGAAATATTTTTCTATTTCTACTCCTGGCCGTCGCGGCTCTGGCCGGGGTTAATATGGCGCATGCGGAGAACTATGCGCTGCTGATCGGGGTGTCGGGCTATCCGACGCTACCGTCGGCGCACCGATTGGAAGGGCCGCGGAACGACGTAGCGCTGTTACGCGACGTACTGTCGCGGCATGGATTCCGCCCGGACAACATCCGCATCCTCGCGGATGGCGTAGCGGCCGCCGAGGAGCCGACGCGGGCGCGGATCATGGAGGCGCTTGATGCGCTCGCCGACAAGGTCCGTCACGACGATTTCGTCTTTGTCTCGTTTTCCGGACACGGCTCGCAGCAGCCGGACGATCCCGACAACCCGAACCGAAAGCCGGACGGGCTGAGCTCGACGATCCTGCCGATCGATATCGGCAAATGGTCTGGCCCCGCCAAATCGGTCGAGAATGCGATCACCGATCACCAGTTCGGCGCGGCGCTGAACAAGATCCGCGCCAGTGGGGCCTTTGTTTGGGCCGTCATCGACAGCTGCCACTCCAGTATGATGACCCGCGGCGGCGAAGTCAGCCGCTCGGTTTCTCCGGCAGACCTCGGCGTGCCGCCCGAAGCGTTGCAGAAGGCTGCAGCCGATGCAGCGGCATCCCGATCCCGCGGAGTCGGTGAACAGTCCGAGTTCGACATTTCACGGAGCCCGGACAAGCACGGTTCGGGGATCGCCGGTTTCTTTGCGGCCCAGAGCTGGCAGGAGGCGCCGGAGATGGCGTTGCCGCCGGCGAGCGGCGACCAGAAGCCCTATGGCCTCTTCACCTTCACGCTCGCCCATCTGATCGACCAATATCCGCATACCACCTACGCGCAGCTCGATCAGCGCATTCTGCAGGAATATGGCCGGCTCAACCGCTCCTCGCCGACGCCGCTGGCGCTCGGCGAATTGACGGCTCGAGTCTTTGGGGCGCAGCCCGGGCCGGAGATCCGCCAATGGCAGATCGAGATTGGCGCCAATGGTCCCGAGATCGCCGCCGGCAGCGTTCACGGGCTCGGACCGGGTTTTGTGCTGGCGGTGTTGCCGGAACCGACCTCGGATCCAGCCGCCGCGATCGGCTATGTCGAGGTCAAGAGCGCGACGGCGTTCCGCAGCCGACTACAGCCGGTCGCTTATGCCGGCAAAGCCGCGCCCGCGAGTGAAGATATCAAACCCGCTTCTTACGCCCGCGTCGTATTAGAGAAACTCAACCTCGAGCTCACCGTCGCGCGCCCTCCGGAGGTGGCGAACCCGCCGGCGGCGGAGCGGGCGTTGCTGCAGGCATTGCAGACGGTCGAGAGTGCGCCCAGCAGCCGTGTCAGAATTCGTTGGCTGGCTCCGAACGAACCGGGTCTTGTCAAGCTTCTTTTGCGTGACGATAAGCTCTGGTTTCTGCCCTCCGGCGTGGCGTCATCAGGTGCATCGACAGACAACGGCGGACCGACCGAAGATCTCACGGGAGTGCCGTTTGTCGAGGCCGGCGAAAGCAGCGAAGAGGTTCGCAGCCGCGTTGCCGACGCGTTGTTCAGGATCGCGCGGGTCCACGCGCTGCTCGAGTTGGGCACGGCTCTCCGATCGTGGGACGAACTCGGCCTCGACGTGACGATGTCGCTGCGCCGGGTCCGCAATATGCCGCGGCCGGCAGACTGCAAGCACCCGGAACTGGACGAAGCGGTGGCGCTCGCGCCGAGCGCGGTCCCCGAATTACGCCAATGCGACGAGGTCGATGTTCGGATCCGCAATGTCTCGGACAATCCGGTCGATGTGACCGTGTTGTATATCGACAGCGCCTATGGCGTTACTTCGCTCTATCCAAAGGAAAACGATGAAGGGAATCGGATCGTCTCCAATGGGACGAAACAGCTGCCGCCGATCGAAATACGCACCTTGGACGAGAAAGGCAAAACCACCACGACCGGAACGGAGCGGGTGATCTTCCTCGCCACGAGGGCGAGAACGGGTCAGCAGATGCAAAGTTTTCGCTTCCTAGAGCAGCCGTCGCTCCCGGTCGCGAAATCTGAAGCGCTGCAGAAGCGGGGACTGGAAGCCGCGTCCCTGATCGAGCTGTTGGAGCAAGCTGTCTACGAGCCGACGCGAGGTGCGCCCACGGTGCTGCGAAACCAGATCGCCGATGGCGCGATCAGCGTCGTCGATTGGACGATCCTACCCGAACCGGCCGCCGCACCAGGCGACAAGCCGCGCCGCATCGGGCCGTAACCGCGCCTGCGATTCTGGTGACTTGCGCTATTACCGCAGCTCGGCCACGGCGAAATCGCTGACGGCGCGCGGCCGGAAGGAGGTCGGGTGCTGCTTGTTTTCCGTCAGCGTGCCGACGCGTCTCTCTATCCAGGTATCCAGGAAATTCGCCGAGATCCGGCCGTCGAGGTAGAAATTTTATCGGCTGCGCCGGTCAGCGCCTCGACCAGCGCCTTGGTGAAAGCACCATTCCCCCATTCGCCACGTTCGTAGGCGAATTCGCTTCCGGTCGACGCCGCGAACACCACGAGGCCGTTCTCAGCGCTCGCCAAAGCGTTCACGACGCCATTGACGTCGGGCCGCGCCGCATTGCCGCCGACCGATACGCTGCCCGAATGGCAGGTGTCGAAGAAGAATAGCGCTTTGCCATGCACCTGCGACAGCGTCTTCGCGAACTCGCTGTTCGGCACCGCTGTCGCTCGCAAATTGCCGGGATCGCTGTCTTGCGCCAGAAAGTAGTATTCGTGGTGGCCGTCGTTGATGCCGTGTCCGGAAAGGAACACCAGCGCCACGTCATTCTTCTTCGTCTTCTCCTCGAGCCATTGCAGCGCAGTTAGAATCGCGGCGCGCGTCGCCTCGCCGTCCCGCAACAGCTTCGGGACCACCTCACCGTAGAGGTCGCCCTTCTGGCGCTCGAAGGCCGCCACCACGTCCTTTGCATCCTTCGCCGCATAGTGCAGCTTGAGCGCCTCGTCTCGATAATCGCTGATCCCGACCGCCAGCAGATACAAGCGACCTTGCGGTGCTGTGAATGGCTTCTCACCCTTCCACAGCACTTTAATAGTTGCCGCCTCCCCCGCGCGCTCGCCAGCCCGCGCGATCAGGCTTATCTGCTCATTGTGAGCCACCGGCACCGTGACGGTCTGTTCGCTCTCGGCTTCGGGGGCGGCCGGGCCATTTTCGAGAACCAGAGGCACGCCACGTTGGCCTTCGAGCGGACGGCCGTCGACCAGCACCTGGACCGAGGTCACACGCTCGCCCGAGGGCGAGCGCACTACATAGTGCACGTCGACTGTCGATCCCTTGACCCCGTCGCCCTCCTGTGGCGAGAGTATCGTCACGACCGGCGGCAATGGCAGCGGCGTACTCGGCGCAGCGGGAGAGGCGGTCGCCTCCAACGCCTTGTCGATGTCGAGAGTGCGCAATACTGCGCCGACGGCCGCGGGCCGATAGAAGCGCTCGCGAAAGCGGCTCGCCGGGAAGAAATCGGCCGCGTCATCGAGACCCCGGTTGATATGCCAGCCGATCAAATCCTCGCCGCCGGGCGAGGCGTCGTAATACCCTCCCGGCGTCCACAATACCCAACGCTTACCATCCCGGTGCACGAACAGCGCCAGCAACTCCTTGCCATCTTCATACCGATACCAGCGGATCGTCCCGTCCCCCAAGGCCGCCACAGTAAGCCGGCCGTCCCGGCTTACGTTTACCGCCCACGCGACATCCGGAACCGGCACCGACCAAATTACCTTCCCATCGCTGTCGAAGCGGCGCAGCCACCAATCTGCTCCCATCAGGAACGAACGCCGGTCCAGCGCGATCGCCACGCTACGCGAGGTCTCGTACGTCGCCAGCTCGAGAGTCTTGCCGGCGAGCTTCGGCGTATGTCCGCTCTGCCAATCCGTGATCGGCAGGCTCGTCGTGTCTGCAGTGTCGAGGCTCTCCGCCTTGGGGCCGAGTTCTAGATGCCTCTCCTTCGCGTCGAACCAAGCCGGGCGGAGTGCGCCTCGCTCGAGCCCGAAGGCGACCTTGACCCCATCTGCGGAGAGACGCAATGCCTCTCGCTGGCCGCGGAAATCGATTATATCCGACCGGCGATCGAGACGGCGTTGCAGTTGCCCGTCGTAGCGGCCGAAGGCCGGGTCGGCACTCGCATATACGAACCCGCGATCAGCCAATGGCACAATAGACATGACGGTGTCGTCGGCCGCTGCGAGCTCCTGGCGCTGGCTGCGACTGGCCTCCGGCCATCGAGCGATCGGGACGTCGCCAGCCTTAGCCTGGTACCGTCCGCCGGCCAACAAAGCTCCATCCGTGGTCCAGGCGACTGCGGAGAGGCTTCCTCCTACTAGCCCCGAGGTGTCGGGAGAAAAAATAACTTGGAGGTCCGGAACCGAGAACACCGTGAGATTCGTCGTGTCGTTGTATCCAACGGCGAATCTGGTCCCGTCCGGCGAAAATGCGACGGAATATAGTTGCCCCCCGCCCGGTGTTTTCACCTTCTCGGACCGGGCATACTGAACCTTGATCGTCGCCCGGGTTAGCGTGACGTCGAAGGGTTCGCGGCCCTCGCGGCGGATCGTCAAAGTGATTTCGCTGCCAACCGGGCCGCGCATCTTTTCGACCGCTTGGGGAAGGGTCATCCCCTGAGCCGGCTCACCGTCGACCTGCGTGATCAGATCGCCGGGCTTCAGCCCGGCGCGGGCGGCGGGGGAATCTTCCCCTAGCGAGACCACCTTGACGTGCCCATTCTCGAGCGCGAACCGGATGCCCAGCCCGCCAAACTCGCTATCGCGGTCATAGAGCCGAACGTATCCATCATAGCCTACAACGGCGAGCCGGCCTGACCGATCGAAGGATGCGCCGTAACTGTTGTCAGCGTAGTCGGCATCACCCGCGATCACCTCCCAATCGGAGGTCCGATAGACCCGGATGCCGTTTGACCCCCACAGCGCCGCAACAACGAAGCCGCCATCGGGCGACCAGGCTAGATGGTCGATCGAACTAGGCAGACCCCCCACCCGACGGATTAGCCGCCCCGAGGCGGCTTCGAACACATAGATGCTGTAGGTCTCGTATCCCGTGTACCCGCCCGTCGCCGCGAGGCGCCCGTCGGGGGACATTGCGACCGCGTTAAGTTCGCCCTCGTGGCCCACGCCGATCGGCGGACGCAGCACCCGGATCAATTCGCCGGTTTCGAGCGACCACAGCCGTACTGTCTTGTCATAGGAAGCGGTGGCAAGAACCCGGCCGGCGGCATCGGTCGCGGCACGGAAGATCTTAGCTGTATGCATGCCGGTGTCGAGCCGGAGCATGGGCTCCAAGCTCGGCTCCTGCGCCGGCGCTTGTGCAGGCATCAGTGCAGCTGCCGCGGTTAGAAGCGACACCGGCCACCAATTAATTACCCGTCCAGGCGAAGGCACTCCTTGCCCACTCCTCCCGTTACTTCTGCTCGGCGACAGCGAAATCGCGTACCGCGCGCGGTTTGACAAAGACAGGGTGCTGCTCGTCTTTTGTCAGCCTCGCAACCTGCTCTTCCAGCCAGCTATCCAGAAAATTCACGGTGATCCGGCCATTGCGGTAGAAACCCGGATCTGCCTTGCCGGTCAGTGCTTCGATCAGCGCCTCGCTGAAGGCGCCGTGGCTCCACTCGTCTCGCTCAACGGCAAACTCCCGCCCGGTCGAGGCCGCAAACACGACGAGCCCGTTCTCGTCGCTCGACAGGGCGTTGGCGACCCCGTTGATATCGGGCAGACCGGTGCCGCTGACCGAAACGCTGCCCGAATGGCAGGTGTCGAAGAAGAACAGCGCCTTGCCTGCCACTCGCGACAGCGTCTTCGCCAGCTCGCTGTTGGGCAGAGCCGTCATTTTCAAGTTGTTGGGATCGCTGTCCTGCGCGAGAAAGTAGTATTCGCCGAACTTGTCGTTCACGCCGTGGCCCGCCAGGAACACCATGGCCACATCTTCTTTCGTCGTCGTCTCTTCGAGCCACTCGAGGCCTTTGAGGATCGCGTTCCGCGTCGCCTCTCCGTCCGTTAGCAGCCTCGGCACCACCTCGCGGTAGAGACCGCCCTCCTGTCGCTTGAACGCCGCCACCACGCCCGCCGCGTCCTCCGCCGAATAGCGCAGTTTGAGGGTTTCATCGCGATAAGCGCTGACCCCGACCGCCAGTATGTAGAGCCGCCCATTTGGGGCAGTGTGCGGCTTCTCGCCCTTCCATATCACCTTGACGTTTGCCGCCTCCCCGACCCGCTCCCCGGCCCGAGCGATCAGGCTGATTGTTTGATCCCGCTCCAGGGGCACGACGATGCTCCCTTCGCGCTCCGCTCCCGTGGCGGCCGGACCGTCTTCGAGCCGCACGGCGCCGCGCTCTCCTTCGAGCGGCCGGCCGTCGATCTGCACCTGGACGCCGGTCACCTTCTCGCCCGACGGCGAGCGGACGACGTATCGCACCTCGACCGTCGAGCCGCCCACCGCGTCACCCTCCTGCGGCGACAGGATGGTCACGACCGGCGGCAGTGACAATGGCCCACTCGGTGCCGGCCCGGATCCGGCTTGCTGCAGCGCCTTTGCTGTGTCGAGCGACTGCAACACGGCACTCACGGCTGCCGGCCGATAGAAGCGCTCGCGAAACCGGCTTGCCGGGAAGAAGTCGGCGGCATTGTCGAGGCCGCGATTAACATACCAACCGATCAAATCTTCACCGCCCGGCGAGGCGTCGTAGTATCCCTCGGGCGTGAACAGGACCCATCGCCTACCATCGCGCGAGGCGTACAAGGTCAGCAGGCGCGCGCCGTCTGCATAGCGGTACCAGCGGATCGTGCCGTTGCCGATTGCGGCGACCGCCAGCCGGCCATCGCCGCTGATGTCGACGGCCCATGCCGGATCAGGGATCGAAGCCTGCCAGAGCTGCTTGCCGTCGCTGCCGAAACGAAGCAGGTGCCATTCGGTACCGAGCAAAAACGATTGCCGGTCCCGAGCTA
>Ga0306920_100009623_pt1 | contig 12907 bp, 13 predicted proteins | sample flu12Cox44000170_FD_204666 | JGI IMG/M metagenome (GOLD analysis project Ga0306920, IMG submission 204666) | Lab enrichment of tropical soil microbial communities from Luquillo Experimental Forest, Puerto Rico - flux4day.12C.oxic.44.000.170 (v2)... | ecosystem: Environmental > Terrestrial >...
GCGGCATAAAACAGAAACCCGTGGATGATATGCGAGAACGTATACCAATCGGTCAGGTGTTGCGAATTCTCAGAACTCTGCACCACGCCGTGCCAGAATTTCACATATCCGCACGCGCAGATCGGAAGGCGACCCATCACGTACAGGATCGACGCCTGCAGCGCGATCAAGGCGGCCCCAATCAGCAGCCATTGCCACGCCGAAAGACCCATAGCGGCATCCGTCTTGCGAGCAACCTTCATGAGTCGCGGACCATCAGCAGGGCCGCCCCATCGGGTGTGTCGACCAGCCTGTCTCGGCAGAAGCCGGCCTTCTCGTAGGCGCGGATGGCACGGAAGTTGGCGGGATCGGGGTCGATGACGACGCGCGGCGCGCCGGCGGCGAACAGGCGGTCGGTGAAATTCCGGATGAATGCCGAGCCGTGACCGCGATCGAGCATGTCGGCTTCGCCGATGAACTGATCAAGTCCGCGCGTGCCCTCCGGCTGTGGGCCGAAGCCGGTGTTCCAGGCGCTTAAGTTATAGCACTGCAGGTAGGCGAATTCCCGGTTATCCGCGGCAACGATGAACTGCGCCATGTCAGGATGATCGAGATCGCTCCTGACAAGCTCGAGCTGTTGCGAAGGGTCGTGCCACCATTGGGATACATGAGGCGTCCCGAGCCAGCGCTTTATTGTCGGCAGGTCTTCAGCCGACATCGGGCGGAACGCGTAAGTCCTCATGCTCAGCCGCCCAACGCCTCGATGGTGACATTGCGATTGGTGAAGACGCAGATATCGGCCGCGATGTCCAGCGCCCGTCGCACGATGGTTTCGGCATCCTTGTCGGAATCGACCAAGGCGCGTGCGGCCGCCAAGGCATAGTTGCCGCCGGATCCGATTGCCATCACACCGGCTTCCGGCTCGAGCACATCTCCCGTGCCGGTCAGAACCAGCGACACATCTTTGTCGGCAACGATCATCATTGCCTCCAGCCGCCGTAAATAACGGTCCGTGCGCCAATCCTTGGCGAGTTCGACCGCAGCACGAGTCAATTGGCCGGGATATTGCTCAAGCTTGCTCTCCAGCCGCTCGAAGAGGGTGAACGCATCCGCGGTCGCACCGGCAAAGCCACCGATGACATCGCCCTTGCCGAGTTTACGAACCTTTTTGGCGTTGGACTTGATCACGGTCTGTCCGATCGAAACCTGACCGTCGCCGCCGATCACCACTTTGCCGCCCTTGCGAACCGTCAAAATAGTGGTGCCGTGCCAGACTGCCGGCGTCTCATTGGGTGATGTCTGCATGGGTCTACCTCGTATCCGGCCAAATTTAGGGACTGGCGCGCGGGGTTACAACGCAGCGCTTGTGATCGGACCGGAAAGCGGCTGGATTTCGGTCACCATAGGCGGAAGTTCGCCCCCTTAAGCGCCATGCCGCAGTGGCGAAGGCTGGCTCGGCCTGATAAAAGGGCCGCGTTTTGGGCCGGCATTTGTCAAGGGTTGGTCGAGGGAAGCTTTTCATGCGCAGCGCCACCATCAAGCGCAAGACCAAGGAGACCGATATCGAGGTCGGGGTCAACCTCGACGGAACCGGCGTGTCCAGTGTCGCGACCGGGATCGGTTTTTTCGACCATATGCTCGACCTTTTGGCCCGGCATTCAGGGATCGACATCTCGGTGAAGGCGGTCGGCGATCTTCACATCGACCACCACCACACCACCGAGGATGTCGGCATTGCGCTCGGCCAGGCCGTCAAGCAGGCGCTTGGCACCATGGCCGGAATTACCCGCTATGCCAGCGTCCTCATGCCGATGGATGAAGCCCTGTCGCGCGTGGTGATCGATATTTCGGGCCGGCCGGTGTTGGTCTTCAAGGTCGAATTTCCACGTGACAAGGTCGGCCAATTCGATACCGAACTGGTGCGGGAATGGTTCAATGCTTTTGCCGTCAATGCCGGCGTGACTTTGCACGTCGAAACCCTATATGGCGAGAACAGCCATCATATCGCCGAATCCTGTTTCAAGGGTCTGGCGAGGGCGTTGCGGGCGGCGGTCGCAATCGACCCACGCTCCGCGGGCGAAGTACCATCGACCAAGGGTCAGCTCGGAGGCTGACCTTCCTTCTCGGCGGAGAGCGATGATGCCGGTTTACACAGTGCACGCGCCGGTGACCAGCAATTGGAACCTGCAGACCACGGATCGCTTCACTTTCGTTCGCGACGGTTTTCACGTATGGGCCGCGCTTTTCGGGGTGGTGTGGCTTGCCTGGAACCGTCTGTGGCTGGCCTTGATCGGCTGGATCGTTCTGATCATAGTGGTGGATGTCGCGATGGTCCGCTTCGGCGTTGGCCCGGCGGCGGTCTTTCTCGTCGATTGCCTGCTTGCGCTGCTGTTGGGCTTCGAGGCTTCGAGCCTCAAGCGCTGGACCTTGTCGCGGCGCCACTGGCGCCAGCTCGATATCGTGGTCGCCGACGACGAGGAGGCGGCCGAGCGGCGCTTCTTCGATCGCTGGACCGCCAAGCAACGCGTGCCGGGCAACGATTTGGCATCGGTCGATCGTGGCGCGCCGCCGCCGACCCGGGACGTTCCGGGCGAGGCATTTTCGCGGTCGCTGCCGCCCTCCCGCGACGAGATCATTGGTTTATTTCCGGAGCCGGGAGCATCGCGTTGAGCGTAGCGATCGTCGACTACGGTTCCGGCAACCTGCACTCCGCCGCCAAGGCGTTCGAACGCGCAAGCCAGAGCCTGGAGGCTCCGGAAAGGATCGTCGTCACCCGCGATCCGGATACGGTCTTTCGTGCCGACCGCATCGTGCTTCCCGGCGTCGGCGCGTTCGCCGATTGCCGTCGCGGCCTCGACGCGCTCGACGGAATGATCGAAGCGATGACGGAAGCGGTGCGGCACAAGGCGCGGCCGTTTTTCGGCATTTGTGTTGGCATGCAGCTGATGGCGACACGCGGAAAAGAATATGTGACGACAGACGGGTTTGACTGGATCGCCGGCGATGTCGAAAAGATTTCGCCGCGCGATGCGGAGCTGAAAATCCCCCATATGGGCTGGAACACGCTCGATCTGGTTGCCGAACACCCGGTGCTCGAGCGCCTGACACTCGGCCCGAAGGGCAGACACGCCTATTTCGTGCATTCCTATCATCTCAACGCGACCAACGAGTCGGATGTGCTGGCGCGCGCCGACTACGGCGGGCCGGTGACGGCAATCGTCGCCCGCGACACCACGTTCGGCACGCAATTTCACCCGGAGAAGAGCCAGCGTTTCGGCCTGGCCCTGATCTCGAATTTTTTGAAGTGGAAGCCGTGATCCTTTTTCCTGCCATCGATTTGAAGAACGGCCAGTGTGTGCGCCTCGAGCAGGGCGACATGGCGCGCGCAACCGTATTCAACCTCGATCCTGCGGCGCAGGCGGCAAGCTTTGCCGCGCAAGGATTCGAATATCTGCATGTGGTCGATCTCGATGGCGCGTTTGCCGGCAAGCCGATGAACGCGCACGCGGTCGCGGCGATGCTGGCGACCGTCAGCACGCCGATGCAACTCGGTGGCGGCATCCGCGATCTGGGGACGATTGAAGCGTGGCTTGCAAAAGGAGTTGCGCGCGTGATCATCGGCACCGCGGCGGTGCGCGATCCGGAGCTGGTCAAGGCTGCGGCGAAGAAATTCCCGGGACGCGTCGCCGTCGGGCTCGATGCGCGCGACGGCAAGGTCGCGGTCCAGGGCTGGGCCGAAACCTCGGAAGTGACCGCGCTCGATATTGCAAGGCGGTTCGAGGATGCCGGCGTTGCCGCCATCGTCTTTACCGACATTTCGCGGGACGGGCTTTTGAAGGGCCTCAACCTCGATGCCACCATTGCGCTAGCCGAACGCATTTCGATCCCCGTCGTCGCGTCGGGCGGCTTTGCTTCGCTCGACGACGTGAAGGCGCTGCTCGCACCCCGCGCCAAGAACCTCGCCGGCGCGATCGTCGGTCGCGCACTTTATGATGGCCGGCTCGATCCTCAAGCCGCGCTGGCGCTGATCCGCAGCGCGCGCGCTGCCGCATAGCGCTTGATCAGAAAAAGTCGGCACCGGTTTTTCGAAAAGATCATGCGCGGGACAGAGATTTAGGAGCTTCGAATGTTCAAGGTGCGCGTGATCCCATGTCTCGATGTCAAGGACGGACGGGTGGTGAAAGGTGTCAACTTCGTCGACCTGAGAGACGCGGGCGACCCGGTAGAAGCAGCGATCGCCTACGACGCCGCCGGCGCCGATGAACTCTGTTTCCTGGACATCACGGCGACCCATGAAAACCGCGGCATCATGCTGGACGTGGTTCGTCGCACGGCCGAGGCCTGCTTCATGCCGCTGACTGTTGGCGGCGGCGTGCGCACGATCGGCGACATCAAGACGCTGCTCCGATCCGGCGCCGACAAGGCGTCGATCAACTCTGCCGCGGTGAACCGCCGCGAATTCGTGAAGGAAGCGGCGGAAAAATTCGGCGACCAGTGCATCGTGGTTGCAATCGACGCCAAGCGGGTGAAGCGCGGCACAGGCTCTGACCGCTGGGAAATCTTCACCCATGGCGGGCGCAATCCCACCGGGATCGATGCCCTCGAATATGCCCAGGAAGTGGTATCGCTCGGCGCCGGTGAAATCCTGCTGACCTCGATGGATCGGGATGGCACAAGGCAGGGATTTGACCTGCCGCTGACGCGGGCCGTCGCCGACAGCGTCCCGGTCCCGGTAATCGCCTCCGGCGGGGTCGGCAATCTCGACCATCTGGTGGAGGGCATCCGCGAAGGGCATGCGACGGCCGTGCTTGCGGCGTCGATCTTTCATTTCGGTGAATTTACCATACGTGAGGCCAAGGACCATATGGCGCGTGCCGGGCTGCCCATGCGGCTCGATCCCTGACGACTCTTTGTGAGGGAAGTGCTAGAGGTCTTTTCGGCTGGCGTCGCTTCCTTGCCGGGCCATCCATATCGAGTTGATTCGATCGAGCCGAGTTGATGTCGCGTTTCACGATTCATGATCTGGCCAGCATTGTCGACGCCCGTGCGGCGTCGGGCGGGGAGGCTTCTTACACCCGCAAGCTCCTGGACCAGGGGTCGGAGCATTGCGCCAAAAAGCTCGGCGAAGAAGCAGTGGAGACCGTGATCGCCGGGATCGGCAAGGACCGCGACCGTTTGATCGCGGAAAGCGCAGACCTGTTGTTTCATCTGCTCGTGCTTCTGAAATCGCGCGGCGTGAAGCTTGACGAAGTCGAAGTCGCGCTTGCGCAACGGACAGGGAAGTCCGGATTGGAAGAGAAGGCGGCGCGCAAGCGCGATTGACCGGCGCAGGGCCTGTGCCCCACGCAACAAGAGGCGGCGTCATGGATATTCGGGCACCGGACCAGCTGTACAACCCCTATCGGATATTCTCCAGGGAACAGTGGGCGCGTCTGCGCGACGATATGCCGATGACGCTGGAAGGTGGCGAGATCGCAAGGCTGCGATCCATGCACGACCGGCTCGACCTCCAGGAGGTCGAGGAGATCTACCTGCCGCTGTCGCGGCTGCTGGCGATGTATGTCGACGCGGCGCAGCGGCTGTTCATTGCCCAGCGCCGCTTCCTCGGCATCCAGGATCGCAAGATGCCTTACATTATCGGCGTCGCGGGCTCTGTTGCCGTAGGCAAATCCACCACCGCGCGCGTGCTGCAGGCGCTGCTGGCGCGCTGGTCGCCGCGACCCAAGGTCGATCTGGTGACGACGGACGGCTTTCTGTTTCCCAATGCCACGCTCGAACGGCAGGGGTTGATGCAGAAGAAGGGCTTTCCGGAAAGCTACGACCTGCCGACGCTGCTGTCGTTTTTGAGCGACATCAAGGCGGGGCGGGGACGCGTGCGCGCTCCGGTCTATTCGCATTTGACCTACGATATCATTCCAAACGAGTGGGTCGAGATCGACCGACCCGACATTCTCATTGTTGAAGGCGTCAACGTGCTGCAGACCGGCCGGCTTCCGCGCGACGGCAAGGCGGTGTCGGTTGTTTCCGATTTCTTCGATTTCTCGGTCTATATCGACGCCGAGGAACCGGTATTGCGCGACTGGTATGTGCAACGATTCCTGACGCTTCGCGACACCGCCTTCCACGATCCGCGATCTTATTTCCATCGCTACGCACTGCTTTCCGACGACGAAGCGATTGCGACCGCAACCGCGATCTGGGAGCGCACAAACCTTGCCAACCTCGAAGACAACATTCTGCCGACGCGGCCCCGTGCGACCTTGATCCTGAAAAAGGGCGCCGACCATGTGGTGGAAACGGTGGCGTTGCGGCGTTTATAATTCGCGCTCGGCCGGTTCGTAGCTATTTCAAGGCAAGCGGTCTTTCCTCGTCGAGAAAGCCCATGAGCTCGTGAAAGAACTGCATGCGGTTCTTCTCCAGCATCACCGTATGGGTGCCCTCGCTGAGTTCGATCAGACGCTTGTAGGGTGTGTTCTTGAGCTGCGCGAAATAGCCTTGCGCCAAATAGCTCGGAAGGTCCGCATCCCATTCGGCGTGCAGGATCAGCGTCGGCACGGTTATCTTGCCGGGATCGTAGAGCGCCTTGCCGGCACTCCAGTTGTTGGCGCCATCTTCGACAACACCGTTCGGCGCGCGCAGCATCGGCGGATTGTGTTTCGATGATTCAGGGTCGCTGGCCCAGGTCGCGCTTGCCCAGGCGTCGAACACCCCCGGCGGGATCAGGTCGGCCTGCTTGTCCTCGGCGACACCTTTCAACCAGCGCGCCCTGGCCTGCTCCTTGGAAACCAGCCGGTAAGCGCCGAGCGGTGGTGCACCGGCGGCCGCCGGCGCGGGGGGCTCGTTGCGAATCCATTGCGGCGCGTAGAGCACGAGACGGTTGATCTTGTCGTTATGCTCACTGGTGTACATTCCGGCGATCGACGTGCCCCACGACCAGCCCATCAGGTTGATTTTGGAAACCTTGCGCTTGTTCAGGATGTAATCGACCGCCGCGCCAAGATCGTGCGCGGCAACCCTGGTGGAAACGATCGGCTTGTTCGCCTCCGGCCGCTGGCTCATCTCCTCCGGGCGGGTCGAACGGCCGTAGCCTCTGACGTCGACGAGATAGACGTCGTAGCCGCGCGCGGCGATCAGATCCATCATCGACACGCCCTCGATCGGCAGATCGAACGCGGTTTCCGCCGGGTAGGTTGCGCCGTGAACGAACAACAGAATCTTGTCGGGCGGCGATTCCTTGCCGGCGACATGTTTATTGCGCACAAACAACTCAACGCCAGCATCGCCTGACGGGATCATCACGTCGGTGGTTTGCAGTTTTGGTTCTTCGGCGCCAGCCGAGGCGCCCGGCAACAGGCTTGCCACCAGACACGGCCAAAACAAGCCGCAAAAAGCATAATCTAGACAGCCCGTGGCCCATCCGTTTCTCCCTGAAGAGGTTTTTGATTGGCGACAGGCTCAGGGGAATCAGAGATGACGTCAAGGCGGGGCGGAGGAATAGGTGGATTGCGCTCACGCAGCGACGTGCTTTGCGGCAGCCAGGCCCGCGAGCGCGTCCGCAAGCTTTTCACGATCGAGCGGCTTGATCAGAAAGCCATCCATGCCGGCTTCGAAACAGGTGTAGCGATCTTCCACCAGCGCGTTGGCGGTCAGCGCAAGGATCGGCGTCTGGCGGCTGGAGCTGCCGGCCTCGCGAGCGCGAATGCGCCTGGTCGTCTCGATGCCATCGAGTCCCGGCATCTGGATGTCCATCAGCACGAGGTCATAAGGCGTGCCGGCCGCTTTCGCCGACAGCCAGGATTCCAGCGCTTCCTCGCCGCTGGTTGTGATGACAGCCTGATGTCCGAGCCGTGTCAGGAGCGATCGCATCAACAGCGCATTGATCTCGTTGTCTTCGGCCACCAATACCGAAAGACTTCGCGTAGCCGTAACATTCGGCTCGGTCTCGTCGGGAAGCTCGACGATACCGTCCCCCGCGATCTGCGGGGCGGCAGTTTCTTCCGCCGTCAGGCGTGCCGCGAGCGAAGCCGCGCGCAATGGTTTTACCAGATAGCCGGTCAAGGGCGAGGCGGTCGAGGCGGACTGAAGTTCATGCCGGCTCGCCGGCGTGAACATGACGATGCGTTGGGCGGCATGAGACTTTGCGGCCTCGGCCAGCGCTTCGACTTCCTTCGAGCCGAGGGCGTGATCGAGCAGAACAGCCCGCCATGTCCGCTCCGGCAACAGGGCTTGCGCCACGGCGGCGTCCGAGACCACGCAGGTCTGACCGCCCCAGCGCTCGAGCCTGCGCGCGATCAACGAAGCCTCGATCGTCTGCGGCGCCACCAGCATGATCGATTGGCCGCCTAGATCCGGGCTTTCGAAGCCCTGCGGTTCGTCGCCGCGGCCCGCGGAGGGAAGTGGAAGGGACAATTCGAACGTCGAGCCGGCGCCAGGCTCGCTTTCAAGCGTGATGCGGCCGCCCATGCGTCTCACGATCCGCTCGGAAATGCTCAAGCCAAGTCCCGTGCCGCCGTAGTTTCTGGCGATCTTGTCGTTGGCCTGCTCGAATTCGCGAAAAATCCGCTCTCGCGCCTCCGGTGCAATGCCGATGCCGGTATCGCGCACGAAGAAACTGATTTCATTCCGCCATATGCCGGGTTCGACGATCAGCGCCACGCCGCCTTTTTCAGTAAATTTTATCGCGTTGCCGGCGAGGTTGAGCAGCACCTGGCGTAGCCGTGCGGCGTCTCCGATCACTTGCGCCGGTACTCGCTCGTCGATGAAGGCTGCGATCTCGAGCTTTCGTGCCTGCGCCCGCGGCGCCAGAAGTTCGGTGATGTCCTCGATCATGGTGTGAAGCGCGAACGGGCGATGTTCGAGATCGATCTTGCCGGCCTCGATCTTGGAATAATCCAGTAGTTCCTCGATCAGCGCGAGCAGCGCGTCGCCGGAAGTCTTGACGGCCTTCGCATAGGTCATTTGCTCGGGTGTCAGCGCGGTATCAAGCAAGAGGCCGCTCATGCCGAGGATGCCGTTCAGCGGCGTGCGGATCTCGTGGCTTGCCATCGCCAGGAAACGTGACTTGGCGCGGTTGGCGGCGTCGGCCTGGTCGCGCGCTTCGGCGAGCGCGCGCTCGGTCTCGGTGCGGTCGGTGACGTCGCGTCCGACGCATTGGGTCTCGGCGGGCGAGCCCGCATCGACGCGAACCAGCCCCTCGCGCCAGGCGATCCATCGCGGTCCAATGGCGGTTGCAATCTTCTGGTCGTGAATTCTGGTGCCGCTCGGCTCGATCGCGCTCTCGCCCTGCTCGAGAATGGTGAGCTGGAAGGGGCTGCCGATCAGCGCGTCGCGCGGTTTGCCGGCAAGCTCGCAAAAAGCGTCGTTGGCGAAGGTGATGCGGCCTTGCGCATCGCGCAGCAGGATCAGATCGCCTTGCGATTCGAACAGGCTGCGGGCGCGCTCTTCGGCTTCCTTCAATTCCCAATTGCGATCGACCAACGCCTCATTGTGGGTCGCGATCTTGCGAAGCTTTTTGTGCAGGAAGCGCAACCGCATGCTCTGGACGGCGAGCCCGAGACAGGCGAGCGCGAACAAGAAGCTTGCCCCGATCGCAAAGGCATTCGGGTCATAGCCGGAATTTTCCGCGCGGCTGCCGACGATGAATCCATATGCGCCGCCAAAGGTGGCGGAAAACACCATGAACGATCGGACGGAGAAGACGATCCAGGGGTGGCGCCGTGCGAAGCGGCGTATGCGCAATTTGATCCAACGAATTCGCCCCATCGCCCGATTACCCTGGGTTCACATCGCGCTTGTCGTTTTGATTGGTATCGAAGATGTGGCAGCGACCTTGCAAAGGGTTTGAGGGCGCATGGTTTTCGACGGTCCGCTGAGAACAGGGTTGACGAAGCGTTAAGTCATGGCGTTTTCGAGCGAAGTGGGTACCGGTTCGCGCTTAAGAAAACGCGTCAAAGAAGAACTACAGCGAGGCGTGTTCGCCACGATGGCCGCTGCCGGCACCAACGACGAGTGCTGCCGCATCGCGCACAGAAAAACTTTTCGACCGGACATAAACCCTGAAATCGGCTGGGCCGTCATGCGAAAGATAAATCACGGGTTCGTCTTTCTCCGGATAGGCCGATACCGTCACGAGCCACGTGGCCGGGTTGGCCGCGCAGGCGCTTTGATCCGCCTCAGTCGCATCGTCCACGACGGCGAAGTCGGCAGTCTCTGGGGTTTCGGAGAGTCCGACCCGCACCGTTGCAGCCGCGGGATCGTCGGTGAAGGCGACGTGGAGATCGGCATGCCAGGGCAGGTCGGAGATCTCGACCGAAGCGTCGTCGACCGCGATGCAAGGGTGTGAGGTCGGGAACAGGCTGGCGCCGGCAATGATCGCACCGGCAATAAGTGGAACGGAAAAGACCAGAACTTTCGAACGCAACATCGCACGCCACTCGTCTAAGCCGAAACAGGAACACACAGGGCTTATGGTTGGCGGAGCGTAAACAAAACTCGTTACCGGGAAGTTGACGGGTGTCCTATCCAAGCCGTCATGCCCTGCGAATGCGGGGTATCCAGCACGCCGCGCCCGCTCGGTTTCATTGCGGCCATCCCAGAATACTGGATCACCCGCTTTCACGGGTGATGACCAGAGAGATGAGCTTGTCGCCTCGCCGTTCAATTTCAAAGTCTTCTTTCCAAAGGTTTTCGCTCTCGCGGCACCAAATGCCGCAAGCCTGGAAAATCGTACCCTCGAAGAATCAAGGGCGCAGGGAATGCCGGGCGATCGATGCGCCCGCAGCCTCGCGTGCGAAAATCAAAAAGCACGCAAGCATAGTCACCGCGGTTACACCGGTTGCACCCGGCATTCCCCGCGCGAATGGTTTTAACGGTTTCCTTCGTGTTCTCCCCGGAGACCGGGCTTTTTGTCTCCGTCATCCCTGAGAAGCGCCAGCTTCTCAAGAACTTGACATCAGCGTCGGGATGTCAGGACCGCACGACTTCGCCGTCCGCGCCATGATCGTTCGTCTTTCGACATGGCCGCGTCCATCGCATCCCGCGCCCAACGTCCGTGACGATCGCGAAACGCCCCTTGTGAAGAGGGCGGGACGGTGCGAAGCGTGAAGTGTTTCGGGGTCAATCAGCAAGCAAGAGTGGCCGCGGCAGATTGGCACGACGGGCAAAACAGTTTGAGACTGATCGCTTCTTCGTCTGTCAAGCCGCACGACTGATGTCGTCCCCGCGCACGCGCGGAGACCCATGCGCCGCGGCCCTGCTTTTTTGGCGCGCGGGAAGATGACATTTGCTTCAATTGGCATCGTGGTTATTTATCGAACCAGGGCAAGGCGAATTCCAAGAAAAGTGAGGATCGTGCCAGCAATGCCGTTTGCCGCGCGACCCGCGTTCTTGGAACTGAAGTGCTGCCGAGCGATGGCGACGGCCAGGCCGATGCCCAGATACACGACCAAGCATGCACCGATAAAGATGAGCGACAGGATGAGAGTCTGGAGCGCAACCTGACCTACCGACAAATCGATGAACTGCGGAAGGAGCGCCAGGAAGAACAGCAAGCCTTTCGGATTCAGTAGACTGGTCATCATTCCGCGCCACAATAGGCCGGAGGCGTGCTCAGACGAAGGCCGATGTCCTGTGCTCGAGAAGGACGAGCGAAGTAGTTTCAGGCCTAGATAGACCAGATAAGCCGCGCCAATCCAGCGGACAGCCTCGAAAAGCAGTGCGGACGCTGCGATGACCGTGGCAAGACCGAGGATCGCAAGTACCGCATGCACGAGATAACCGGCGCATACACCGGCGGTCGCGAGGATTGCGCCCCTGCGCCGAGTAGAGAGGGCCTGGCTGGATATAAACAGGATATCCGGCCCCGGCGTGCACACGAGGGGAAGGATCGTTGCCAGAAAGAGCACCGCAGTTTTCCAGGTAATCAAGAGCGTGCCTCCAATCTTTAGGGCAAGGCGTTCACGCAGCCCGCCGCAAATCGTCGGCGAGCGCGCGATAGGACAGGGCTTCGGCCAGATGCAGGCGGGTGATCTTGTCGGCGCCGTCGAGGTCGGCAAGCGTGCGCGCAACCCGAAGCACGCGATGATAACCGCGTGCCGACAGCCGCATCGATTCGGAGGCATCGCGCAACAGCTTCTGCCCCTGCCCGTCCGGCTGCGCGATCGTCTCCAGCACGGATGCGGGCGCTTCGGCATTGGTGCGGACGTTCGGCAGGCCGATTGCAGCGTAGCGCGCGATTTGCAAGGCGCGCGCCGCGGCGACCCGCGCCGCCACCTCCGCCGACCCTTCTGCTGGGGGTGGCAGAATCAAATCGGCGGCGGTGACGGCCGGCACCTCGATGCGCAGATCGATGCGGTCCATCAGAGGTCCGGAGATTCGCATCTGATAATCCGACGTGCAGCGATCGACCGGTGCGCGTCGGCAGGAGAAACCCGGTTCATAGGCATGGCCGCAGCGGCACGGATTCATCGCCGCCACCAGCATGAAACGCGCCGGATAAGTGACGCGATGATTGGCGCGGGAGACCGAAACCTCGCCGTTTTCGAGCGGCTGGCGCAACGAATCGAGCACGCGCGGATCGAACTCCGGCAATTCGTCGAGGAACAGCACGCCCTGGTGGGCGAGCGAAATCTCGCCGGGTCTGGCGCGCAAGCCGCCGCCGGTCAACGCCGCCATGCTCGCGGAATGATGCGGGCTTCGGAACGGCCGCCGCGCGGTCAACGCACCGTCGCGGATCTCGCCTGCAACGGAAGCGATCATCGACACTTCGAGCAGTTCGGACGGCGACAGCGGCGGCAGGATCGAGGGCAGGCGCGCGGCAAGCATCGACTTGCCGGCGCCGGGCGATCCGATCATGAGCAGATGATGCCCGCCGGCAGCCGCGATCTCGAGCGCGCGCTTGGCGCTTTCCTGGCCCTTGATGTCGCGCAGA
>Ga0306920_100009624_pt1 | contig 12907 bp, 9 predicted proteins | sample flu12Cox44000170_FD_204666 | JGI IMG/M metagenome (GOLD analysis project Ga0306920, IMG submission 204666) | Lab enrichment of tropical soil microbial communities from Luquillo Experimental Forest, Puerto Rico - flux4day.12C.oxic.44.000.170 (v2)... | ecosystem: Environmental > Terrestrial >...
GCGAGCGACCCCGACAAGGAGACGGTCGATCCGCTGTTCGTGCCGACGAGCCCGCTGGTGTTGTTCAGTGCGACCGTGCCGTGGAGAACGCTGAGCGTCAGGTTGTAGGTGTCGCCGTCGTCGCTGGTGCCGGGATTGGCCGAGGTCACCGAGAGCCCGGTGAGCGCGATGAATTGATTCTCCGGCGTGGTCTTGGCGTCCGGGGTCGAGACCGCCGGTTTGTCGGCCACGCCGTTGACCGTGATGCTCGCCGAGCTCGTAGCCGCCATGCTGGGCGCGCCTCCGCTCTCTTCGGTCGAGGTCGCGGTGAAGCTCAGCGAGTCGGTGCCCTCGAACTCGCTGTTCGGCGTGTAGGTGATTGAGCCCAGAGCCGTGTTCAGATCGGTCGCGAGGCCTGAGAGGGTTATGTTCGAGCCGCTAAACGTCCCGCTCAGATTGGCGTGGCTCGCCAGCGCGACCGTCCCATTGGCTACGCTCAGCGTGACATTGATGATGTCGGCCGTATCGTTTGCGGCCGCCGTCACGGTGAGGCCATTCAGCGCAACGGATTGGTTCTCGCTCGTCGTTGCCGAATTCGGAGTCGAGACCGCCGGCTTGTCAGCAACCTGATTGACCGTAAGTGCCGTGGTCTGCGTTGTGCTCGCCGTCGTGTTGTTCGCTTCCGTATCCGTCGCGGTGACGCTGAGCGTGTCGGTCGCCACCACGAAGCCGTGGCTGACGCTGCCCGCATAAGTGCCCACCATCTGGCCGAAATTGTTCATGCCGTAGACGGCAGTGCCGCCATAGCCGTTGTACACGGCGGAGGGATCGTTGAGCGTCGTGTAGACGCCGCCGCTCAAGACAAAGCCATGCTGGCCTTGGGTGTCCCAGTAGAAGCCCACGATCTGCCCGGCATCGTCGATGCCGGTCGCATAGGTGCCCTGGTTGCCCACGGTTTGCGGAGGCGTGCCGTTCGCCAGCGGGTCGTCGAGCGTTGTGAAGCTGTAGCCGCCGCCGGAGGGCGTCGCGAGGAACCCGTGATGGGTGCCGCTGCTGTCGATATAGGTGCCGACAATCCGGCCGGACGCGTTGATCGAGTTCGCAAAAGTGCCGCGGCCGGTTGTACTGGTGTCCGCAGATGGATCGTCGAACGCGCTGTACGTGTTGGCGTTATCGACGAAGGCGTGAGCGACTTTGTTGAGGTCGTCGTAGAATCCCACGATCACGCCGGCAGTATTGATACCCATGGCGATGGTGCCGTTGGGCGCGCCCGGATAGTCGACCGGGCTGTAGGTGCCGGAAGGGCCGCCGCTGTACAGGAAACCGTGATTGCCGGGATACGTGCCGTCGCTGTAATAGCCGACGACCTTGCCGGCATTGTTGATGCCCTCGGCATTGGTTGTGGTCTCGCCGGCATTCAGCGTCGTCCAGAAGCCACCGCTATAGAGCACGCCGCGGCCGGTATTCACGCCGCTGTTGGAGATGCCGACGATCTGGCCCGAGTCGTTGATGCCCGTGAGCTGGGTGTTACTGAACGTGGGGGTATCGTCGCGGGTGGTGTATGGAATGCTCTCGAACTCGCTGTTGGGCGTATAGGTGACGCCACTCGCAAGCGCGGTGCTGATGTTCGACTGACTGCCGCTGAAGGCGAGCGTGCCGTTCGAGCCGTTGGACGTAATCGTCAGGTTGGCGCCGCCGTTGACAAACGACAGCGTACCGAACGCGGCATTCAAGCTCATGGACAGCGCATCGTCGCCGTCGCCGGATGCCGTCCCGGCCGTAATGGTCGTGATGGTGACTGGCGTATTCTCGTTGGTGCTCGCTGACGCGGGGGCGCCTGCTGCCGGCGCGTCCGCGACGCCGTTGACCGTGATGCTGGCTGAGCTGGAAGCAACCGTGCTGGTCGATGACCCGTCGGTTGCGGTCGCCGAGAAGCTCAGCGTGTCGGTGCCCTCGAATTCGCTCGTCGGCGTGTAGCTGACATTGCCGAGCCCGGTGTTCACGTCGCTCAAGGTGCCGCTGAGCGTCACGAGGCCGGTGCCGCCGCCGGTGAGGCTCGCGCTGCCGTGCGCGCCGACCGCAAGCGTGCCGTTGCCCACGCTCAAGGTCGCGCTGAAGGTATCGGCGTTGTCGCTAGTGCTGCCATCGGTCGTCACGGTCATGCCGCCGAGCGCGACACTGCTCGCGTTCTCGGACGTGGTCGCGTTCGCCGGCGTCGAGACCGACGGCTTGTCGGCGACGGCGCTGACCGCGATGGTGGCCGAGCTGGACGCCACCGTGCTGGTCGAGGACCCGTCGGTCGCGGTGGCCGACAGAGTGAGCGTGTCCGTGCCTTCGAAATCGCCGGCCGTGTAGGTGACATTGCTCAGACCTGTATTCACATCGGCGAGCAAGCCGGAGAGCGTCACCGTGCCGGTGCCGCCGCCGGTCAGGCTCGCGCTGCCGTGCGCGCCGACCGCAAGCGTGCCGTTACCCACGCTCAGCGTCGCGGTGAAGGTATCGGCCGCGTCGTTCGCGCTCCCATCGCCGGGCGATACGCTCAGACCCGTGATCGCGAGCGACGAGCTCTCGTTGACTGCCCGCGCTCCCGCATCGTTCGCGGCCCAATGCACCGCCTGCTCCAGCAGCTGATCGGGAGCGCCGGTGCGCAGTGGCGTCGTGTTGTAACTGCTGCTGTTGGCGAGATAGAGCCCGCCGAGATAACCGAGCCTCGCGCCGCTGGGCGCGATCTCGTAGGCGATCGCCGTTTGTCCATTGTTTTCGGTAGCCAGCGGGACAGCCGTGGGATCGATCGCAGAAGCAGTCTCCCAGTAGAATGCCCCGGTGGTGATGTTGGGGAGCCCTACCGTGATCGGGTGGGTGTGGTTGGTGATGGTGATCGTGTAGGGACTGCTAACGAAGTTGTAAGGGACGGGCGTTAACGGCGTGATGGCGTCCATGTCGCTGCCGACCGGCGCGCCCAAAACGGTATCCATCAGATATAGATACCAACCGGTCGTGATGACGCCCTTGCCTGAATTGACGAAGTCCTGCAGCGCGGCATAGACCGGAGAACTTAATGACGCTCCGTCAGCACTGAATCCACTCGCGCCTGTGACGACGACATCGTAGCTGGCAAGAGCACTATCCCAAGCGGCCTGACTCGAAAATGAGTTGACCGTATATCCGGTCGCGGTGAACGGGAGATACGCGCCCGCATTGAGCTCGGAGACGGTGCCCGCAACGTCGGAATTGTTTGTCCCGATGACCGCGACGCGTTGGCCGCTGCTCCCCACGAAAACAGTCGGCTTGTCGGCCACGCCGTTGACCGTGATGCTGGCTGAGCTGGACGCCGCCGCGCTGGTCGAAGACCCGTCGGTCGAAGTGGCCGAGAGAGTGAGCGTGTCGGTACCCTCGAACTCCGCCGTCGGCGTGTAGCTGACATTGCCGAGCCCGGTGTTCACGTCGGCAAGCAAGCCGGTGAGGGTGACGAGGCCGCTGCCGCTGCCGGTGAGGCTCGCGCTGCCATGCGCGCCGACCGCGAGCGTCCCGTTGCCCACGCTCAGTGTGGCGCTGAAGGTGTCGGCATTGTCCGTAGTGCTGCCGTCAGTCGAAATGGTCATACCGCCGAGCGCGACATTGCTCGCGTTCTCGGACGTGGTCGCGTTCGCTGGCGTCGATACCGACGGCTTGTCGGCCACGCTGTTGACGGTGATGCTGGCCGAGCTCGAAGCCACGGTGCTGGTCGAGGAGCCGTCGGTCGCGGTGGCCGAGAAGCTCAGCGTATCCGTGCCCTCGAACTCGCTCGTGGGCGTGTAGCTGACGTTGCCGAGCCCGGTGTTCACGTCCGTAAGCAAGCCGGTGAGCGTGACGAGGCCGGTGCCGCCGCCGGTGAGGCTCGCGCTACCGTGCGCGCCGACCGCGAGCGTGCCGTTGCCCACGCTCAAGGTCGCGCTGAAGCTGTCGGCATTGTCAGTCGTGCTGCCGTCGGTCGAAATGGTCATGCCGCCGAGCGCGACACTGCTCGCATTCTCGGACGTGGTCGCGTTCGCCGGCGTCGACACCGACGGCTGGTCGGCGACGCCGTTGACGGTGATCGCGGTAGACGCGGTCGCGATGCCAGGAGGCACGACCGCCTGATCCATGAGCTTGACATCGTCCAGCAATCCCGAGAACTGAAGACCCCCGGCGGGCTGCTCAACCTGGCGGCCGTTGATCGTCCATCCCGTGCTGTTTGGAAGATTCGGCGATACATCGGTCCTTTGACCCATCAGCACGCCGTTCACGTACATCGAGTAGACGTTGCCTTGTTTGACAAAGTCCAGCTGACTCCATTGGTTGAGCGGGAGCGGGACATTGTCGCCAAGAGACAGATGCAGCGTGCCATTGGGCTCCCGGTAATCGATGTGTGGAGCGCCGGTAGGGCACCGATGCCGATATTGAATCGGTTTGTGTCGCCGCTTCCGGTGGTCGTCCAGAAAATGACGTTGTCGTTTTGCGAGCTGTAGCTCGCCGGGTTCACCAAGAATTCCAGCGTTGCGTTGGCGTACGTGTCGAAGGGGAACGGATAATTGAACACAGCCGCATCGGGAGTGCCGAGCGCAAGGCTCAAATCGCCGCCCTGCGAGGGAACATTGGGGCTGTACGTCGGATTGCCCGCAAGCAACGCGCCGTTGCGGTTGTTGCCCGAAGAATCGACGATCGTGCCGGCAGTCGCGCCGACGGGCCCCTGCTCGAACTGATAGAGCGCCAGCGTATTGGCCGAAGTGCTGCCGTCCGCTGAGGTCACCACAACGCCAAGGCTGTCGGCGCCCTCGTACTCCGCGGTCGGCGTATAGGTGAGCCCCAACAGCAGCGTGTTGATCGCCGTCGCCGAGCCGGTGAGCGTCAGCGCCCCGCTGTTGTTGCCGGAAACCGTAACCCCGATCGCGCTGCCCACATTGAGCGCGCCGTGGGCGACCGAGAGGTTGGCGCTGACGGTGTCGTCCGCATTCTCCGGCAGCGGGCCGACGCTCACGCCGGGAATGGGCACGTTGCTGGCATTTTCGTTGAGCGTCAGCGTCGCCGGTGCGGTCGCGCTCGGCGGCTCCGCAACCGGGCTGACCGTGATGCTAGCCGAGCTCGAAGCCACCGTGCTGGTCGAGGTGCCATCCGTCGCCGTGGCCGAGAAGGTGAGCGTGTCGGTGCCCTCGAATTCGCTCGTGGCCGTGTAGCTGACGTTAGCGAGCCCGGTGTTCACGTCGGTAAGCGAGCCGGTGAGCGTGACGAGGCCGCTGCCACTGCCGGTGAGGCTCGCGCTGCCGTGCGCGCCAACGGCGAGCGTGCCGTTGCCCACGCTCAAGGTCGCGCTAAAGCTGTCGGCATTGTCGCTGGTGCTGCCGTCGGTCGTCACGGTCATGCCGCTGAGCGCGACATTGCTCGCGTTCTCCGACGTGGTCACGCTTGCCGGGGTCGAAACAACTGGCTGGTCCGCAACGCGGTTGACGGTGATCGCCAACGTCTGCGTTGTGCTCGCGGTCGAGCCGTTCTGCGGCTAAGTGTCGGTCGCGGTTACGGTGAGCGTGTCAGCGCCCTCGTACTCGTTCGCCGGCGTGTAGATCACGCCGCTCGCCAGCGCCGTGCTGATGGCGGATTGCGAGCCGGTGAAGGACAACGTGGCGCCGGTCAGGGTCCCGCTCAGCCCGCTGCTGCTGTGGAGCGCGAGCGTGCCGTGCGCCACGCTCAAGCTCATCGATAGCGCATCGTCGCCGTCGCCCGGCGCCAGCGCTGCGGTGATGCCGTTGATGGTGAGCGGTGTATTCTCGGTGGTCGCAGTATCGAGCAGCACCGTGACCGTATCGGAAGCGAAATTCGCGACCGCCAGATCGGGGTGACCGTCCCCATTGAAATCTCCCGCCGCAATGCCTGCGGGATTTCCGACCGCAAAATTGACGGCCGGGCCGAAGGTGCCGTCGCCATTGCCGGGCAGAATCGAAACCGTATTGGAACCGCCGTTCGAAACGGCGAGGTCGAGCTTGCCGTTGCCGTTGTTGAGCAGCACCGAGACCGTATTGGAGGCCACATCTGCTACCGCAAGGTCGAGCTTGCCGTCGCGGTTGAAGTCGCCTTCCACAAGGTACCAGGGTCCCGGTCCCGCTGCATAATTGGCACTGGGGGAAGATGGGAATGTGCCGTTGGAGTTCTGGAAGTAAACGGAAACCGTGTTGGGAAAGCTCGTTCGCGACCGCGATATCGAGTCTGCCGTTCCCAACGAAGTCGCCGATGACGACGGAGCGGGGATGACCGCCGGCCGAAAGCTCGACTGGCGCCTGGAACGTTCCGTCGCCATTGCCGTACAGGATAGCCACCGTGTCGGGTCCGAGCTGCCCGGTGCCGCCGTGGCCCGGCCCGGCCGAGTGATGGTCGGAATCCGCGACGACGAGGTCGAGCTTGCCGTCGCCGTTGAGGTCTGCGGCGGCAACGCTGAAGGGTCTTTCGCCCAATGCACCTCGTCGGCCCCGTTGCAGGAGCGCTGCTTGGGCCTCAGGCGTCGCGGCGGTCACCGGAAGTAATCGTAAGTCGCAGATTTTTCACGGCGAGATCTTGCGCCCGGCCTCGATCGAGCCGCACTCGCGCGATATAGGAAGCTTGAGCCGCCATGAACGAGCCGGTTCACCCCGCCGCTCGCGATGCCCATGAACGAATGATGCTCCAGTACGATGCGAACAAAGTCCGCTCGGCAGCGGGTGAGGGGGACGCAATCGCACGCAATGACTAAGGCAGCCGCGGTTGCGGCCAAGCTCATCGTAACCGGCCTCTGCTTCTGGTACTTGTCTTGGCGGATCGACTTTGACGGTCTTTCCTCCTCGCTGCGTCAGCTGGAATTCGGCTGGGCCGCAGCCGGCCCGTTGATCGTGATCCTGCAGACGCCGTTCGTCGCCATGCGCTGGCGCGAAATCCTCAAAGTGCTCGTGGGGCTCGACCGGCGGATTGCGAGCATTGCCATCCTGGCGATTACCGCAATTGGTGGATTCTTCATGCAGGTCCTGCCGACCTTGATGGGGGACGGTGTGCGAGCCTGGCTTCTTATCCGGCGCGGATGTGATTTGCGCAATGCGGTAACCAGCATCGCCATTGACCGCGGCATGAGCATCGGTGGAATAATCGCGATGTCGATCGTCATTCTGCTGCTGCCGTCCAGCCTGTCCGCGCTCGGCGGCTATCGCAACCTCGTGCTGATCATCAATAGTGCGGTGTTGCTTGCCGGAGTGCTTGTTCTTCTGCTGCTTCCAAAGCTCATTCCGCTGCTCGAAGGGTTCCGGTACTTGCGCTGGATCGCCGGTTTAGCCGCGGATGCGCGCCGTGTCATTCTTGCGCCGACAGGGCTCATCGTCCTGAGCCTTGCTTGCCTGATCGATGTGCTGACGATTGCCGTCATCTGGTGCCTGGGGCGGGCGCAGGGGCTCGTCCTGCCACCCTCCGATGCCGCCGTGTTGTTCGTGGTCATGATCGGCGTGGCATTGGTGCCGATCTCTATCAATGGCTGGGGACTGCGCGAGGTCGCCGTGGTTGCAATCCTTGGCCGTCACGGAATTGCGGCGGAGCAGGCGCTGGTTTTTTCCGTCGGCTTTGGGCTTGCGCTTGCCGCAGGTTCGCTGCCCGGAGCAATTGTCTGGCTTTTCTATTCAGTCGCTCCGGCAAAACGCGCCATGCCGTCCAGCGGGTATTCATAGGAAGTGCGAATTGGTTCAGAAGTCCGCATCTCGGACTCGCGGAAGGAATGATGCGGACTTCTGAACCGCCACACTAGTGGCCCCGCTTCAGGCTCAATCGGATTACGAGGACGATTTTGTTGCGTCGGCTAGGCTGCGCTTTAGTCTGCGCATTTCCTCAAAGCGCTTGGTCACATCGCGCATAATTGCAGCGATGCCCGTCATTTCCCCGGACTCATCCGTGAGTAGCATAACGGTAAATTCGACCGAGATGGTTGTTCCATTTTTGCGGAGTGCCGGCACCGACAACACATCGCCTTCGCCGTAACGGCTTTTTCCACTCTCCATGGTCCGTCGATATCCATCCCAATGACGCTGCCGCAGCCGCTCGGGAATAATCATATCGAGTGAGCGCCCGATCGCGTCGTCCCGGGTAAAGCCAAAAATGCGTTCCGCGCCGGGGTTCCAAAAGCGAATGATGCCATCACGGTCGGCGGCAATGATCGCATCCGATCGTGTCAGTAGCAGCGACTGGGCAAGCAGGTTGGCAAAGTTCACGACTGCGGCTCACGAAGCGATGCATTTATGATCGTCAGGCATTGAGCGGTGAAGATGCCCAATACCGCACCCTAGAGCGGGATGATTTTTCTTCGAATCATCATCCCGCTCTATCTTTTTTGTTTGAGCATGATCTTTTTCCGAAAACCGGTACCCACTTTTCGGGATCATGCTCTAATGTAGGGTGGTATGGTTCCTCTGTCGCTTGATTTCGTACCGTGGATCGTTACCGCTATAGTTTGAAGGTTCGGCGTGCGATCGTCTTAGTTGCGAATTGCGGAGAACGGAACTGTGGCGTTGCGCACCCGACTTACGGAAAGGCTCGGTATCAGCCATCCGGTCCTGCTGGCGCCGATGGGCGGAATTTCCGGGGGCCAGCTCGCCGGCGCCGTGAGCGATGCAGGCGGCCTCGGCCTGATCGGCGGTGGTTACGGCGAGAAGGCCTGGCTGGAACGGGAATTTGCCGCGGCTGGTAACCGGCGGGTCGGTTGCGGCTTCATCACCTGGTCGCTCGCCAAAGAGCCACGCCTGCTCGACCTCGTGCTTGCGTACCGCCCGGCTGCACTGATGCTGTCGTTCGGCGATCCGAGACCGTTTGCCATGCGCATCCAAGCGGCCGAAGTCCCGCTCATCTGTCAGGTGCAGAGTCGCGACCACGCTCTCCAGGCGCTCGACGCCGGTGCCGAAATCATCGTCGCTCAGGGCACCGAGGCCGGGGGCCATGGCGGTTCGCGCGGAACGCTGCCTTTGGTGCCGGCCCTCGTCGACCTGATGGCGCGGCGCGCCCCTCAGGCAATGGTGGTGGCGGCTGGCGGCATCGCCGATGGACGCGGGCTTGCCGCTGCGCTCGCGCTCGGCGCCGAGGGAGTACTGGTCGGCACGCGCTTCTACGCCACGGTTGAGTCGCTCGGCCACGACAAGGCGAAGGCGCGCATTCTCGCGACCTCGGGCGATGCCACGGTGCGTACGACAGTGTTCGATACAGTGCGCGGCTATCGCTGGCCGGATGGCATCACCGGTCGCGCCCTGCGCAACGATTTCACGGCGCGTTGGCACAGTCGCGAGCCCGAACTTGCTGCCGAACTGGAGGATGAAAAGTTGCGCTACCAGGCGGCAGCGGCGCGCGGCGACGTGGATACCGTCGTCGTTTTCGCCGGCGAATGTACTGACCTGATCGACGACGTGCCGCCGGCTGGTGAGATAGTCGCTCGGCTCGTGCGCGAAGCCGAGCGCGCCCTGGCCGTAGCCACGGGATGCGTGGTTTAGAGATTTGTCGCGTGGCGAGCCTCTCGACGGTCAGCGATCGTTTAGAAACTCTCGACAGCAGAGCTAAGAAAACCACTGAGCAAAGAGAACGAAGCTAGATTTTTCGTGCCAATAACGTGCCGGGATAGCCGCAGGTTCGTGCATCGTTCTGCGCGATGACAGCAACAAGCTTCGGCCGAGATCGAAAAAAAAATCGCGACATTTTTGCAAGCTTCTCTGGTGCTGCCGGTAAGGATTGAACTTACGACCTCCCCCTTACCAAGGAAGCGTGCAAACACCAGCATCTATTTCACACGCTTAAGTTTTTTGGCTGTAGCCAATGTGCTTGGTGCGGATTTGGTGCTCCATTCCGCCAGCCCCGCATTGATCGACGGCGCGAGCTGCGAAGCGTTGACGTGGGCGTAGCGCAGCACCATGCGCTCCGACTTCCACCCGCCGAGCTTCATCAGCGCAATCAGGTCCCGGTTGGCCGCATAGTGCCACGTCGCCCAGGTGTGCCTGCAATCATGCGGGCTGAAATCTGTTATCCCCGCTCGTCGGCACGCGCCCCGGAACGCCGTCTTGATCTGGCCCCCTCCTGATTCCTTTTCAGCATACGGTCGCCCCTTTTGAGTGCGGAACACTCGCCCCTCCCGATGCCGCAGCACTCGAAGCTCATTAACGACGCGAGAGTGCAGCGGCACGCCGCGGGGTTCGCCGTTCTTTGTGTCCACGAAGGCAACATGCCCGCGCGCCAAATCAACCTCGCGCCAGTCAAGGTACAAAGCCTCGGATAGACGGGCTCCGGTTCCGAGTAGAAATACTACCAAGGGCCGAAGATGATGCGCGCACGCCTCGATTAGACGCTCGGCCTCCTCGAATGTCAGCCTGCGGATTCGGCCCAGCGGAAGCGTTGGCCGCTCAATGACACGCTTGGTGCAAAGCCCGCGCTTGGCCGCATGGTTGAGCACGGCGGCAATCGGCGTATAGACCTGCCGGTTGAGGGTTGCGGGCGAGCCATTCGGGTATAGCTCCTTAGCCGTCTTGTCGATCAAGCCCTGGTCGATCTTGGCCAGCGGCATCGAGCCGATCTTGGCGATAATTGGCTTGAGGTACAGGCGCTCGCCATCTGCCTCCAAATACTTCACTGCGGCCCCGATGAAGGTTGCGGTCGCCTCGGCCCCAAAGACACTACGTTGGACGATCTCCCATTCCCGCCGCGCCTTGATCGCTTCGGCGGCCTTTTGGTCAGTAACGCCTGTGCTCTCGCGTATAGTGATCCCTCGGATAGTTCCATGCAGATACCAGTGTGGGCGGCCGGGTCTTCGCTTGAGCTTGAGGGGCATTTCAAGGCCTCATAAAGAGCTTTGATGTCGGCAGGGGTGAACAGCTTACGGCCACCAAGAACTCGGTAAAATGGGTATTGCCGCACATGTTTTTTCATGGTGCGCGAACTCACGCGAAACATGTTCGCGACCTCGTCTAGCGTGAAAAGCTCTATGCAGGCAGGGCTCATCTTTCTTCTGCCACCAAATCCAACGCGCGGGCCAGCGGCCCCGAAGCCGAACCGTCGCCGTTGCGCGTCAATGCTTTGCGCAACGTGTCGACGTGTATGTCAACTGCCGTTCCGTGCTTTGCAGCGCTGAGGAAGATTTCAGCGAGTTCGCCATCCTCAAAGCGGCCCACCCCAGCCACATACCGGATGCCCCCGTGCTCGAATTCGAGCAATTCATGACCGCGCCGATTTGGGAGGCATTTTCGGGTGGTCATTTCTGCGCCCCATCGAAGGTCAGGCAGCCAATAAGGCCACGAGCGCATGGACGGGGCATCTTCTTCCCAACCACGAGGGCTACGCTGTACGACGGTCCGCTTCTTAAAGAAGCGGGGCCGTACGTACACTCGTACAGGAGCCGCTGTACGGCGTACGGAGGTGTACGATCGCTGTACGAACGGCCCATATCGTACACCCCTCATGCTCGTGGCTCGCGCTGGCTCAGCCACACCCAGTCGTCTCGAACACCGATGAGGAATTTGGTCCGGAGGCTATTGCGCAGCTCGGAGTATCGAGCCCGGGGGTTGCGGGCGTCTTTGTCGAGGATGTTTTGCCGGAACAGTTCTGTTTTCCACTGCTCGGCGGAAACGACCTTTACCCCTTGCGGCAGATCGTATTCACGGGGGGCGTCCTGTCCGTATGACAGCGTGACTTCGATAAGCGCCCCGAGGGCCAGCTTCTGCTTATTGGAAAGATTCTGCTGGACCGTCCCGCCGCTGTCGAGCACCTCCTCCTTGAGGATGAAGGTGCGGAAAGGATCACCGTCCTCATCGAGACCAAACTCGAAAGCCTCCAGACAGAAGCTCGTTAGCGTGCCTTCCGGCTGATCATTAGCCTTCTTGATGGTGGCGGTCCTGATCGTATCGCCGCTAATCTGTACCTGTACATCTACGTCCGCTAGGCGCGCGTTGGAGCCGCGCTCGCCTCTGGTTTCGTCCTTGCCGGGGTGGCCAATACCAGCAATGTGGATCGGCAATCTGTCGAGCACTCGCCGAAGATTAGCCAGCACGATGTTCTGATCTCGTGCTTGGTTTTCGTCGCCGCCGCCCGCAGCGATGCCCTTAGGGTAGGTATCGATCACCGCGAGGCCGACCCCGCAACGGAAATGCTGCTCTGCTTCTTCGATGGCGGTAATGATACTGTTCGCGCAATTCCGATCCATGAGGTCGATGACCTGTCCGGCTACCGCAATGGGTAGGATTGGCAAGTTGTCACGACGCTTGTGTGCAGTGAGCCGACGTTTAGCCAGATCGACCCGCTCGATCGCGAAATAGACGACACCGCAGCGGGCTTTTGTTCGATAGCCTCGCCAATCCTTGCCGTTTGCCAAATGCACGGAGAGATCAATCAGCAGGGCCGATTTGCCCTTACCAGGTGGTGCTATCCAGCTTGATGTCTCACCGCGTGCGATAACACCTTTGATCAGCCACGGCTTAGGCTTTACTTCCGCGAGCTCCTCGAAGTAGGTGAGCTTAATAAACGTATTTGGTTTTTTCTCTGCTGCGCTTTGCTGCCACAGGGGCGTAGCGAAGCAGACTTGCGCGAGCCTGTCCGCATTATGGCTGTCAGCATCAAGCCAGTCTGAAACGTCACCCTTCTCTGGCAGCCCCGGCAATTGAACGATCCGGATAGTCTTGGCCGTGCCATGTAGTGCCTCGGCGGCGTCGCGCGCTCGCTTCCGACCGGCCTCGTCATTATCTTCGAGGATCAACACGTCATGGCCGGCGAGCGCTTTGACGCATTCTTCCGTCCATTTGCCACTTGCTACCGTGGTGGCGCAGTGGCCTTGCTCGGCGAGACGATCCGCGTCTTTTTCGCCTTCGGTGACGAACACCGTTGCGTCGGGAAAATTCATAAGTACGGGCAGGCGGTAAAGGACTCGCCGCTCACCCGCATCCCATAT
>Ga0306920_100009625_pt1 | contig 12906 bp, 8 predicted proteins | sample flu12Cox44000170_FD_204666 | JGI IMG/M metagenome (GOLD analysis project Ga0306920, IMG submission 204666) | Lab enrichment of tropical soil microbial communities from Luquillo Experimental Forest, Puerto Rico - flux4day.12C.oxic.44.000.170 (v2)... | ecosystem: Environmental > Terrestrial >...
TTTTGGATTCCGCCAGACAATGGTGAGTTTCGCCATGATTCATTCCTCCCGCGTCGACCGAGTGCGATCTCGGCATCTCGGTCGGATACGAACTCACAAGCAATGGAAATGCCATCAACCGTTCTCCACTTTTCTGGATGCTTCAACAAAGGAAGGCAACGAACAGAATGTGCTCTATTTGCGCTGACGGTTCCGACTTTGCCACAAGGCACGAATGTCGTCTAGAGAGCGACTGCAGCAGCCGTCGTTCCACCGACCATTGTCAAGATCGTGACGCTGGAGTGTCACGCCTCGTTGGAAGGTAACACCATCCTTTCTTGAACTGCGGGCTTACAAGAGCCCTCAGCATCACGTGTTCCTGCAAGGCAGAGCCTTTCTGATGGTTTGGCAAGGGGAGTGCTTTACTCAGCCTCGCTAGGCAGTGGGGTGGAACAGCATGAACACCTGCGTTTCGATGTCTCAGCATTCCGATTCAGTAACGCTACGGTGTGCCCTTGCGATGGCTTGTCTACGACGTTGTGGCGGCCTGTGGGCGCGCGAGCGAAGGAATCTTTTGCTCACAATTCTGCCACTGATCTTAGTGGTACCGGTATTCGCGCAAATGACCGCATCGAACACCGATCGTGGCACGCTGCTTTCTGACACTCGGCCACGACGCTATCTCTTCGGGGACTGGGGAGGTAAGAGAACGGCGCTGGCAGAAAAGGGCATTACCTTTGACTTCTTCTATATTTCCGATATGCAGGCCAATCCCAGCGGGGGGAGGCAGCAGACTCAAGGGGGCTGGGAAAGAGCTCGCGGAACCATCGACATTAACTTTGATCGGCTCATTCAATGGCAAGGGCTCAGTTTTCATGCTACCGGGCTCTGGCAAACTGGTGTCAATCTAGGCGCCAAGATCGGTACACTAGCGAACCCGAGCGACTTGGTAAGCGCCCACACGACGCGCCTGGATTCCTTTTGGGTGCAGCAACTCTTCCTGAACAACAAACTGAGAGTAAGAGCGGGACAGTTGGCTGGCTTGGACTTTTACGGCAATCAAGAATACGGAGGTTCCTGGCTTATCGAGCCAATGGGCTACGCGTTCGGCAACCTCTTCGGTTCCATATATGAATCGTTCAATCCCGCGGGCACCCCTGGGGCCGAAGTTCGCTTCGCGCCGAAGCGGAATTTCTACGTCCAAAGTGCGGTCATGGCCGGCAACCGGAATCCATACAATCAAGACCCTACCGGCTTTCATTTCCAGATTCGCGATACTCCCAATTTTCTCTTCGAAACTGGCTACCTGGTACATCCACTAGATGGATATGCCACACGGTCAGCAGGCTCGGCGAGTGGTAAGTCCTACCCGGGCGCTTACAAATTTGGTGGTGTTTATAACGGCGGCAAGTTCTCTGACCCTGCCGGCCACATGAGCCATGGCAACTACCTGATCTACGGGATGGCGAGCCAAGCCGTATTTCGCTCGGTCGCCGGATCGAACCGAGGACTAGATGCAACATTTGGTTTTGACTGGACCCCGGGAGACGTCAGCCGCGAGAACGTTCAGATAACGACGGGAGCGCGTTTCAATGCTCCATTTGCCAGTCGCAAAATGGACCGTGTCGCATGCGGGTTCGTTTACAGCAAGATCAGCGATCCGTTCCGAGATTTTGGTGAATTGCTGGGCGGGTCGCCACTGAGTTCCGAAAAAGCATTCGAAGTGAACTATTCCCTACAGGTGACTCCGTACTTTCTCCTGCAGCCGACAGTTCAATACTACGTTCATGTAGGCGGCAATCCCACATTGTCGAATGCGCCTGTACTTGGGTTCCAAACTAAAGTCACGTTCTAAGCATGGAGGCCGCAGTGAAGGGTAGAGCCGAAGAATTCAAGAACATTGCAGGCGAACAATTCGATTTGTGTGTGATTGGCGGTGGGGCGACTGGCTCTGCGTGTGCATTGGATGCCCAGTTGCGCGGAATTCGAACTGTGCTTTTGGAGGCGGGTGACTTTGCGGGCGCGACGTCCAGTGCGGCGACGAAGGTCATACATGGCGGAGTCCGGTACCTCGAAGAAGCTGTTAAGGGGGCTGATATTCAGGAGTACCACGTCCTGGTGCGGGCCCTGCACGAACGTGTGCGGATGTTGGAGAACGCACCGCATCTCACCAGGACGTTGGAATTCATAGTGCCCAGCTACAACTGGATTGATATCGCCTACCTCGATATTGGCCTGAAGATTTACGACTGGCTCGCGGGACCAGGCCGCATCTCGCCCAGTAAGTTTCTGTCGCGAGAAGAAACCCTAGAACTGATGCCGAATTTGAACGACACGGGATTGAAAGGTTCGGTCGCATATGCCGACGGCCAGTTTGACGACGCCAGATACAACGTCACACTGGTACAAACCTTTACTGCCGCTGGCGGAAACGCGTTGAACTACGCAAAGGTCACAGATTTTCTGCGTGATGCGAATGGGAGGATTTCAGGCGCTCGAGTTGAGGACCAGCAAAGCAGAGTTGCGTTCACAGTCAACGCAAAGGCCATCGTTAACGCCACGGGGATCTTCGCGGACTCCATACGCCAACTCGCGAATCCTTCATTACGCAAGCGCATACGGCCGAGCAAAGGTGCACACATCCTGCTGCCACTCGCTGCTTTCCCAACCGAAGACGCACTACTCATACCGAAAACCGAAGATGGGCGTGTTCTGTTTGCTATCCCTTGGCAGCGCAGGCTCCTGGTTGGAACCACAGACGAAGAGATTTCTCCGGGAACAGAATTGGTTGTAACCAAGGAAGACATAGATTATCTGCTTCGACATCTTAATCAATACTTAGCTAACCCCGTTACCCCAGGCGATATCGTCAGTGGTTTCGCTGGCGCACGCCCACTCGTGGCGTCGGGGGACAACGTCGATACAAAGAAGCTGGCTCGCGACGATGTCATTGAGGTCGATTCCGCCAGCGGTCTCATCAGCATCATGGGTGGGAAGTGGACCACGCATCGCGCGATGGCGGAAGACACGATCCATCGCGTGCAACGAGCCCTCGGTGCACCACAAACCGATTCTCGGACTCGCAATCATGTCCTGTACGGCGGCCAGGGCTTTACCGACGACTTCTGGAAACAGCTATGCCGCCGGTTTCCTATTTCGGAAAAAACCGCGCACCATCTGGCTGGAAAACTTGGGACTGCGGCTGTGGAGGTTCTCGCATTAGGAGAAGGCAGCCCCGCCCTTATGGAACTGATTCTTGAGGGAGGCAGCCCTATACGAGCGGAAGTGGTTTATTCGGTTCGTCACGAAATGGCCTGCACGATAGAGGACGTTCTTGCCCGGAGGCTCGGAATGCAGTTCTATTCGTGGCGGGATGCAATCGACGCCGCCCCGGTAGTCGGTTCCCTCATGGCGGAGGAGTTGCAATGGACTAGTTCGGTCGCCCGCGAAGCAGTCACGAGCTACGTGGAAAAGATCAACCACTTGCTCGACTCAGCGGGCTTGTCTTCTGACCCTTCTGCTTCCTTGATCAGCAGTCAACCTGTGGCGGACCGGATGTTGAACAGTGATGGGAGTCAAGTGCCCTGGAAGTTCTGGGAGGAATAACAGTGGCAAACTATTTAGGCTCGATTGATCAAGGGACAACCAGCACACGATTCATCGTGTTTGATCGTTCAGGTCATGTTGTCGCGATCGCACAGAAAGAACACGAACAGATTTATCCTCAACCTGGATGGGTGGAACACAACCCAGAAGAAATCTGGCAGCACACTCGCGAGGTGATTTGGGAGGCCATGGCCAAAGGACGCCTTCAGCCTCAGGACCTAGCGGCCATTGGAATCACGAACCAGCGTGAGACCACCGTCGTATGGAACCGTAAAACCGGTAAGCCAGTCTTTAACGCGCTGGTGTGGCAGGACACTCGGGTTGCGGACTACGTCACCGAGCTAGCGAAAACCGGTGGGCAGGATCGTTTACGCGGCAAGACTGGCTTGCCACTCACCACTTATTTCAGCGGCCTGAAAATCCGATGGATCCTCGAACACGTAAAAGGCGCGCGTGAACTGGCCGAGGCAGGCGACGTGATCTTCGGCAACATTGATACATTTCTGATCTGGCAGTTGACCGGAGGCTGCAAGGGTGGCGTTCATATAACTGATGTCACCAATGCCAGCCGTACTCAATTGATGAATCTCGAGACCCTCTGCTGGGATAAGGAGATCCTCGACGAGTTCGGAATTCCTCAGGCAATGCTGCCCGAAATTCGTTCCAGCAGCGAAAACTACGGTCTCGCCAAGGAACTGGCGTTGAAAAACGTAGCGATTGCGGGCATCCTGGGAGACCAGCAGGCGGCCCTTGTTGGCCAGACCTGCTTTGAACCAGGGGAAGCAAAGAACACCTACGGTACGGGTTGCTTTCTGTTGATGAACACTGGCACCCGAAAAGTTGAATCTTGCTCCGGTTTGCTCACAACCATCGGGTACAAGTTCGGCAACCAGTCGGCGCACTACGCTTTGGAAGGGAGTATCGCAATTACGGGAGCTTTGGTGCAGTGGGTTCGAGATAACCTCGGCTTGATTGAAAAGAGTCCTGATATCGAAGCGCTCGCGCGAACAGTGGAAGATAACGGCGGCGTTTATTTTGTTCCTGCGTTTTCTGGCTTATACGCTCCTTATTGGAAAGACACTGCGCGTGGCGTGATCACCGGCTTGACCCGCTATGCGAACAAGGGACACATTGCGCGCGCAGCCTTGGAGGCGACCGCCTTTCAAACCCGAGACGTCCTCGAAGCCATGGAAAAAGATTCCGGAATCAGGCTGGACGTGCTCCGAGCAGACGGCGGAATGGTAGCCGATGATCTGTTGATGCAATTCCAGGCCGACATCCTCGACAGGCCAGTGGTTCGCCCAGTAACACGGGACGCGACCACGGCTCTGGGCGCAGCCTACGCCGCTGGGTTGGCAGTTGGCTACTTCAAAGATCTAAAAGATCTGCGTGCGAACTGGGCGGTTGACCACACCTGGAAACCCAACCTGACGAACGGAAAGCGCGATGAGCTCTACCACCTTTGGCAGCGGGCCGTGACCCGCTCGTTCGATTGGGTCGACTAATTGGCGAGTCTGAATCGGTTGAGGAGGTATTTACGTGCTGGCAAAGTGTTTTGGCGAGTTCATGGGAACGCTTGTATTGATACTGTTGGGCGACGGAGTGGTCGCGAACGTTTTGCTCAAGCGCTCGAAAGCCGAAGGCGCCGGTTGGATGGTCATCACGAGCGGTTGGGCATTTGCGGTTATGGCGGGCGTGTTCGTCGCATTAGCTTGCGGAAGTCCTGACGCGCACATTAACCCGGCGGTGACCTTCGGCTTCGCGGTAGAGTCAGGAGAGTTTGCAAAGCTGGCTCCGTACGTTGTCTCGCAAGTAGCCGGCGCGTTCCTGGGCGCCATTCTCGTCTGGCTGCACTTCCTGCCACATTGGAAAGAAACGGAGAGTCAAGACTTCAAATTGCTGTGTTTCTGCACCATGCCTGCGATACGCAATTTCGTTGCGAATCTGATCAGCGAGATTATTGGAACTCTGGTTCTGGTTTTTGTGGTGGGCGCCATTTTCTCCAAAGCGGTTGCTGGGTCTGGTTTGGTAGGAGGCCTGGGCGCTTATTTGGTTGCGGCTCTGGTTTGGGGCATCGGACTTTCGCTGGGTGGCACCACCGGTTACGCGATCAATCCTGCTCGCGACTTCGGGCCACGCCTCGCCCACGCCTTGCTGCCCGTCGCTGGCAAGGGTACTTCTGATTGGGGTTACGCCATAGTACCGGTGCTTGGGCCAATCATCGGAGGCGGGCTGGCGGGCATGCTCCTCCGGACCATTGTTAAGTAACGGAGATCGGAAATTACATGTGTACGTTCTGGTATTTCGCAATCTCCTCTCAATGTTCCTGAATCGACCGGGCTTGGCATTCAAAGGAGAACAATACCAATAAAGCTGGCCTTCGAGTTCAAGGCATTCGAATGAACCCAAGGCATTTACAATGAAACTGAAATGGCGTCCGCGGAAATTCCCACTGTGTTCGTCGTCGATGATGACGCCAACGTACGTACGTCAATACAAGGCCTACTGAAGTCTGCTGGCTTGCGCTCCGAATGCTTCGAGACGGCGGAACAGTTTCTGCAGAGAAAGCCTTCGAAGAGTCCGAGTTGTCTGATATTGGATGTAAGTCTTCCTGGAATGAGCGGTCTGGATTTTCAACAGAAGTTGAGAAACGCGGGCCTCCAGATTCCCGTCATTTTCGTTACGGGTTATGGCGACATTCCGATGACGGTGAAGGCTATGAAGTCGGGCGCCGTGGAATTTCTGACCAAGCCTTTTGAGGATCAAGACCTGCTGGACGCTGTGCAGCAAGCTCTCGCTCGCGATTCCGCCACGCGCCGGGAGCGCGCCGACCTCGCCGCTCTGCGAGAGCGCTACGACAAGCTGACTCCACGGGAACGCGAAGTCATGGGACTGGTTGTCTCGGGGATGTTGAACAAACAGATCGCATCAGAACTCGGGACTAGCGAAATCACGATCAAGGTTCATCGCGCACAGGTCATGCACAAGATGCAGGCTGGATCACTAGCCGAACTGGTCAGGATGGCGGAGAAGCTCAAGCTTTTCCCATCAACGTAGCGACGTCGGCCCTGTAATCTCCGCCACAATCTCGCACAATTGTCCCCCTTACCCTTATACCAAAGCATAATTGCGGTTTTTCTCGCATGAGTCTATGTTTCTTAGAAAACGTGGGTAGTACGGAGAAGCTGAACGTGGTTGCGATTGTCGACGATGACGAGTTGATCCGGGACGCACTTCATGGACTGATGAAGGCGGCCGGCTTCCCCGCATTATCGTTCGCATCTGCGGAAGAGTTCCTAAACTCCGGCGAACAGAAACACACCGCGTGCCTGATCGCCGACATCCGCATGCCGGGAATGTCCGGTTTAGAACTCCAATCGAGGCTAAACAAAGAACATCACAGAATCCCGATCATCTTCATCACTGCGCAAGGTGACGAGAAAATGCGGATGCAAGCCCTAAGGGCAGGAGCGGTGGAGTTCTTGACCAAACCCCTCGACGACGAAGTACTTCTCGATAGTGTGCGAGCAGCACTGAACAGTTAAGCTTCCCACTTTTTACAGGAAGTCTCTATGTGGGGTCACCTGTGGAAGACGTCAGCGGAGGTCGGTTGTTTGAACAGAGTCAAGCTGAAAGCAGGTTTGACCAGATCATTGGCAGCAGCCCTGCCTTGGAATCCGTGCTCGCTGAGGTGGAACAAGTCGCACCCACCGATTCCACTGTTCTGGTCCTTGGAGAGACGGGCACAGGGAAAGAGTTGATCGCCCGTGCTATTCATAATCTCAGTACACGTTGTGGACGTCCCTTCGTGAGAGTGAATTGTTCCGCCATTCCCTTTGACCTGCTAGAAAGCGAACTTTTTGGCCACGAGAAGGGGGCCTTTACGGGCGCTATTGCACAAAAGGTGGGCCGTTTCGAAATGGCCGACACCGGGACTCTGTTCTTGGATGAAATCGGGGACCTGCCGTTGGCGTTGCAGCCTAAGCTGCTGCGCGTCCTGCAAGAGCAGGAGTTTGAGCGTTTGGGTAGTGGCCGGACGCATCGCATCAATGTCCGTCTGGTTGCGGCGACACATAGAAATCTAGAAGAGATGGTGGAGCGAAAGGAATTTCGGAGCGATCTCTATTATCGTCTTAATGTATTTCCAATTGTGCTGCCACCGTTGTGTGAGCGCCGGGAAGACATCCCACAATTGGTCTCGCATTTTGTTGAGATCTACGCTCGGCGCATGGATAAGCAGATTGAGCGTATACCGGAAGAAACGCTACGGGCCTTGAGTTCGTATTCCTGGCCCGGGAACGTACGAGAGCTTCAGAATCTGATCGAACGGGCTGTAATCCGGTCGAATGATGGCGTGCTACAAAATCCCTTGCCGATATCGAAGCTGAACAATCACTTACCGATATCGAAAAAGATTCCCGGGGCGGCGGTTCGCTCACAGAACACGTTGATGGACTCCACTCGAGCGGCTATCTTGCAGGCATTACACGCGGCAAGTTGGGTAGTAGGCGGCTCAGGCGGCGCTGCTGCTCGTCTAGGACTTAAGCGGACTACTCTACTTGCCAAAATGAAGAAGCTCGGGATCACACGCCCCGTGCCTCAAAACGATATGCCTCCCAGTGACGGTGAGCAGTGGTTGCCACCGTCAACTGAGTGAGGGCAACGCCAGACCGATTACAGGGTGTCTCCCGACATCGATCTCAGCGATTGTAGTTACAAAGAATTATGGGCGCCATTGAGGTATCCGAGTGAGACATGAGCATTGGAGGTGGCGGAGCACAACTGACTCCCTGTCAGACGAACCAAATTCCGGAGCTATGCAGACTCAAGTGCGGCCACTTCGATCGGAAGCGTGAACTGAAACGTTGCACCCGACCCAGAGTTGGGGCTTGCCCACAGACGGCCGCCGTGCGATTCGACTATCGACCGGCTAATCGACAGTCCCATGCCAGTGCCTTGAGGTTTGGACGTAAAAAAGGCATTAAAAACTTGCTCAGTTTGGTCTGGACGCAGCCCCACTCCAGTATCGGCAATCGCAACGATGATTCGACGATTCTCATCCTGCTCTGACTTAATTGTGAGTTCCCCCGGGGTGCCCATATCCTTCATGGCTTCGATACCATTAAGCATGAGATTCATAAGGACCTGCTGTAACTGCACGCGGTCCGCCATGATCTTTGGTAGGTCGCTGGCAAGATCGCCATGGATCGAAATCGAATACCTGACCGCCTCACCACGCAGAAGGACCATCATCTCTTGAATGACCTCATTTACGTCGACGAACTCTCGGTTCGGAACATTCTTCCTGAACAGCGTGCCGATCCGCCCGATGATGTCAGACGCCCGCCTGACGTCTTTGATGAGCCTTGAGGCTGCTTCGCGAGCTTCTCCCACGTTCGGCTCGTCTCGACCCAGCCATCGTAAGCAGGTCTTAGCATCTGTTGTCGCCGCGGCAATCGGCTGCTTGATTTCGTGTGCGAGAGACGCCGTAAGCTCTCCCATCGTGCTCACTCGGTTTATGTGCGCCAGATCGGCCTGAGCCTGCCGTAATCTTTCGCGCTCCTCCTCCGCCCGCTTGCGCTCAGTCACGTCCATCAGGAAGCCTATAAACTCACCAGCCTCACCGGATGGTTTTAGAACAGGATGCCAGACCGCCTCCACGTGTTTCGTCGTACCATCTCGAAGAACGACTCGGTAGTGGACATTGACATCTATCCCGTCACGGCTCGCACGCTCGAATGTTTTGACAAGTCGCATCTGATCTTCTGGGTGAACACGCTGGTACAAGTCTTCGAAGGATGGTATCCCGTTTTCAGGATCTAGGCCATATAGGCGAGAATGTTCGTCGGACGAGTGGAAGATCTCTCTAGTGAGAATATTACCGGCCCAGCTTCCTATATGTGTAAGCCGTTGCGCTTCTGCCAAATAGGATTCACTGCGCCGGAGGGCCTCTTCCGCTCGCTTTCGTTCACTGATGTCGCGAATAAAACCTGTAAATATTCGGCGCCCGTCCTTGACCAGTTCCCCGAAGGAGATCTCCACTGGGAACTCTTGCCCATCCTTGCGGAGGCCAGTAAGTTCGCTACCCTGCCAGTTGATATGTCGCTCGCCGGTAGCCAGGTAGCTTTTGAATCCATTCTCGTGCACCTTCCGCATGTACTCTGGCATTAGTAAAGTCAATGGTTTGCCGATCAACTCGGTTGGGTCATACCCGAAGACTCTCAATGCGGCGGCATTTGCCAGTAGGATGGTACCATTTTCATCCATGCTGATAACAGCATCGCTGGCAGCCTCGACAACGACCCGATGCCTCTCTTCGCTGTCCCTAAGTTCCTGCTCAGCCCGCTTGTGATCTGTGATATCCACTACTGCGCCGATGTATTCAACATCGCCGGACTGGCCCACCGAGCATTTGCCCAGGCTATGTAGATACTTGATCGAGCCGTCCGGGAAAAGCAGCCGGTACTCACCGTCAAAATCCCTCTTCTCTCTTACGTCTGCCCACAGAACCTGCTTAACCTTCGGGCGGTCCTCCGGATGGACGCGCTCGATGAACAACTGATACGACGGCTTATCTTTTTCACAATCAAAACCAAAAATGACACAGTACTCTTCTGACCAGGCTACCTCACCAGTGCTTACGTTCCAATGCCAACTCCCGGTGTGGCTGAGTCCCTGTGCTTCGGCCGCATAAGCTTCGCTACGCCGCAACCTTTCTTCTGCCTGCTTATGTTGAATGGCCACTCCTGCCAGGTGAGAGATCTGTTCGATAATCTCTTTGTCCCGCACGCTGAGGCTGCGTGGTTCGCGATAGTACATGGCGAATGTGGCGATCACCTTGCCCTCTGAGGAGAAGACGGGCGTAGACCAACAAGCGCGTAGCGAATGAGGCAAAGCTGCGTCACGATAGTCTGCCCACAACGGATCCGTGGCAATGTCGGAGACAATTACTTGTTCGCCACGGAACGCAGCTGTCCCGCAAGAGCCCGCACACGGTCCAATGACAATCCCATCGATGGCATTCTTGTAGGCCTTTGGCAGGCTGGGCGCGCCGCCATGCCGCACGCGGTTGCCATCCACCAGTGACACTGATGCCAGTACATCCTGATCCTGCTCTTCCACGAGTCGGCACAAGCTGTCAAGAATCTCGGCCAGCGAATCGCCCCTGGCCACCATTTCGAGTATTCGCTTTTCTCCCGCCAGCATGCCTTCCGCCCGCTTGCGATCCTCAATGTCAGTCGAGATTCCGTACCACTTGACGATATCGCCCGATTCATCGTGCAACGCGTTCGCGCGAAACAGAAGCCATCTATATACACCATCAAAACGACGCATCCGCGCTTCCGCCTGCAGGGGCGTGCCAGAAGCCAGAGACGATCGCCACATCGTAAGGAGTCCCTCGACGTCGTCGGGATGAATCAGAGTTGCCCAACCCCACCCTTCCAACTGCCCCGCAGGTAAACCCGTGTAGTCAAGCCAGCGCTGATTGAAGAAGTCGCCCCAGCCGTCTGGACGGGCGGAAGCCAAAAGCGTAGGCATCGCGTTGATATTCAAGCTCAAATTGCGCTCGCTCGCCCTCAGGGCTTCTTCCGCTCGTTGCCGGTCATCGATGTCCGTAAGCAAAACGCACCAGTTCAGGATTCGCCCATCGGGATCTCGCAATGGAAAGCCGCGCACTCCGAACCAACGGTAGACACCGTCGAAGCGTCGCAAGCGCTCCTTAACGTCGTAGGGCTGGCCGGTCTGGATCGCCTCCATCCATACCCTGATTGCGTGTGGAAGGTCATCTGGATGAACCGCATCGCTGGTGCCCCAATTTTTCAAATCTTCGAACGTCTTACCGAAGTACTCAAGAAGCGGTTGGTTGACGCTTTCGACTTCCCCAGATGGCATCATGACTGCAACGGGTGCCGGAATGCTGTCGACTAACAAACGGAGATTAAGCTCGCGAACCTGGAGCGCCTCCTTGGCTCTCTTGCGCTCGGCGATTTCCCTTTCTAGCGCTTCGTTGGTATCCAACAAATCTCGGGTGCTATGTTCCAAGTCTTGAGTCCGAGCTCGAACTTGGGCTTCTAACCCGTTTGCGAGTTCGCGTACCGCTGCTTCCGCTTTTTCGCGCGCGGCCATTTGCAGCTTGAGATCCTCAATAGACTCCAGGGTTTGATAGGCCAATGAAGCGAATTGCCCCAGCACACTCATAAGCCTCTCATCTTCGACGTCGAACTTGCGGCGATCGCTGTGCATGATCGCCCATATCGTCCCGACTGCTTTGCCTCCAACGTAAAATGGAACCAGCAGGCACTCTTCTATTAAAGGTGTAATCGGCAAAAAATATGTGTAGCGGCGCTCGAAGTGTTTGAACAATAGCGTGGAATTACGATCGAGCACGTCTCCACAAGGGCCGAAATCGCGTGGAGTTCCCCCTCCAATGTGTGGTTTCCACATGCCAGCGATAGCTGGCCAATAGAACCTCTTCCCTCCATCTTCCGTCGTGAGCAGACTGACGCCAGATGAGTCGGACTCGGTAACCTGCAGGATCGTCTCGGCCAGGGTCTGAAGAATGGTTTGCCGCGAGTCGGCGAGCGCGATCGCTAGTGCAACGAGCGCCGTATTCTCTTTCTCGTGATCAGGCGCGCGAGATGGTCTGCGATGTAACTCTTCCGTGCAGAGAATGGACTCTAAGGAAGCTCCGGGAATTGAAGTTTCAAATAAGTCGTCAATTGTCGATTTAGAAGATTCGGTCATGTTCTCACCCCTATGACACCCTGACTATCCCGCGCCTTGGAATCTTCGACCGCTGGCGACAACAACGAGAGGACTTGGTTACCGTGCCGATGACGCCGCCTTCGTTCCCTCCGTACTCCACATTGACAACTGGCGTCAGGACTCGGATCTCCGTGAATTCGTTCAATCCCAGAAAGAGCCAGGAGGCGCCTGCCGGCGAATAGCCGAAGACCGGATCATTCGCATCCATACCCGCGACGCGGACGTCTGTCCAACTTGGGCGGATGCCATTAATCGAGACCTGCCCGGCTTTGCCGCTCGACAGCAACGATGGAGCGCTGCTGGGTGTTGGAGCGACTCCAGGCGCAAAGATAGCCGCCTTGAACAGATCGCGGCTGTTTAAAGGAAGTTCGGTCAGGGTTTGCTCTGCAAGGAGCCCGCCGACCGTTGAGGTCGTACTGTCGATCTCGTTAACATCCCCGCTGACCGTCAGCTGCTGCGGCTGGGTGCCCACGGCCGGGGAAAAGTTCATTGTCAAACTAGAAGCCGAAGTCAGCATAATTCCTTCCCGAAGGCGGAGATTGCGGGTTTTGACCA
>Ga0306920_100009626_pt1 | contig 12906 bp, 9 predicted proteins | sample flu12Cox44000170_FD_204666 | JGI IMG/M metagenome (GOLD analysis project Ga0306920, IMG submission 204666) | Lab enrichment of tropical soil microbial communities from Luquillo Experimental Forest, Puerto Rico - flux4day.12C.oxic.44.000.170 (v2)... | ecosystem: Environmental > Terrestrial >...
CGGTCCGGATGCGGCCGAGTTTCTCAACCGGATCTATTTCACGCCTCATCTCAAACAACCGCTCCGCCGTGGCCGCTATGGTCTCATGACCGATGCGAGCGGAGCCGTCATCGACGACGGTGTGATCTGCCGCCTTGCCGATGAGCATTTCTACGTCACGGCCACGACTTCAGGCGTGGAAGGCGTGGTGCGGTCGATGTATTTCTGGAATGCGCAATGGCAGCTCGACATCGATATCACGCACGTCACCGCGGCCTACGCGGCCGTCAACCTTGCAGGCCCGCAGTGCCGAGCCGTTCTCTCCGAATTGTGCAAGGATGTCGATCTCGGCCCGGATGCCTTTCCCTATATGGGGGTGCGTGCCGGGCACGTCGCCGATGTTCCGGCGCGTCTGCTGCGCGTGGGCTTCGTCGGAGAGCTGGGCTACGAGATTCATCTGCCGGCAAGCTATGGTGAATTCGTGTGGGATCGCATGCTCGCCGCCGGCGCGCGTTGGGGCATCCGTCCGTTCGGCGTGGAGGCGCAGCGCATTCTGCGCCTGGAGAAGGGCCACGTCATTATCGGACAGGACACCGACGGGCTGACCAATCCGACCGAGATCGGAATGGGCGCGGGGGCAAGCTCGAAGACCTTTTTTTTGGGCCGTGCTGCTTTGCAGGCACACCTCAAGCGCGGCACCGATCGCAAGCTGGTCGGCTTTGTCCTCGAAGGGAATGAAGCGATTGCAAAGGAAAGCCATCTGGTGATCGAGGCAGGCGAGATTGCCGGCCGCGTCACCTCCTGTGCCTATTCGGCTGCGCTCAAGCGCGTTATTGGCCTTGCTTATGTGCGCCCACAGAAATCGCAGCCGGGGCAGACTTTCTCGATCCGCGTGGACGGCGGCAAGCTTGTCACGGCACAAGTGGCAAGCCTGCCGTTCTATGATCCTGCAAACGAGCGGCAGAAATCATGACGCCATTCCGCCGCCGCAGCTTTGTGTACCGGCGCGCAGCCGAGGCAAACGTCTCGTTCGTTCCTCTCGATGATGCCGGTTTTGGCGAGACGTCAGATCGCGCGAGCCTTGCGGCCGGATTGAAGCTCGTCGATTTGTCGGTTTTGCCAAGGTGGGGCTTGAAGGGACGGGGCATTGCTGCCTGGCTCACCCGCCAGGGCATGAGCATGCCGGTTGCGGATAATCGAGCAGAGCGCCAGCGCGACGGATCGCTGCTTGCGAGGCTTTCACCCGCCGAGGTCTTGATCCTCGCGCCGCTTGCCGGGAAATCGGTCATTGCCGAGCCGATCGGGCGTATCGCCCCGGACGGACAAGATGCGTGCTATCCGGCTCCCCGCCGCGAAAGCCATTGCTGGTTTGTGGTGATCGGCAGCGATGCCGCCAAAATGTTCGCCAAGCTCTGTGGCGTTGATCTAGCGCCTGAGCGCTTCGCGATCGGGCAGGTTGCGCAGACCAGCGTTGCGCGCCTCAATGCGATTCTCATCCGGCAGGACCTTGGCGGCAAGCTTGCGTTCTTCCTATTGGCGGACAGCGCAAGCGCCGAATATTTGTGGGACTGCTTGCTCGACGCCATGACGGAGTTTCGGGGCGCGGCCTGCGGGGCGGACGCCATTCTCGACCTGGTCCCCAGTCCAGTCACACCTCAACAATGACCGGGATATCCTCGCCCGCCACGCTCGTCGGAAAGCCGGTTCTGCGGCTCGAGGATCCGGCATTGCTGCGTGGCCGCGCACGCTTTGTCGACGACTTGCCGGTCAAGCCCGGAACCCTGCACGCGGCCATTCTGCGCTCGCCCCATGCGCATGCGGAAATTCTCTCCATCGACGCGGGAAAGGCGCTGCAAATGCCGGGAGTAGCGGGCGTGGTCACGCGCAAGCAGGTATTGGCGCTCACCGATCCGTTCCTCATTGGGCTCACGACGCCGCTTGAATATCGCTGCCTTGCAACGGATCGAGTGCGCTTCGTGGGCGAGCCGGTCGCGCTCGTTCTTGCATCGGATCGTTATCTTGCCGAAGACGCCCTCGACGCGATCAATGTCGATTATCGACCGCTCCCGGCGGTGATTGATCCGGTCGCGGCAACCGCTCCCGCCGCCCCGGTGCTGCATCCAAAGATCGGTAGCAATATCGTCGTGTCACGGGACTTCGTGCACGGGGATGTCGCCGGTGCGTTTGCGCGTGCCCCGCACAAAGCAGAGCTCACCGTCCATTTCCCGCGCAATTCCATTCCGCCGATGGAGGGCTTTGCCGTCATCGCCGAGTATCTGGGCGAGGAGGACGGCTATGACACTGTCTCCAATTTCCAGGGCCCGCTCTCGCTCCACACCGTGATGGCGCGCGCGCTGGGCGTGCCGAGCAATCGCTTGCGCGTGCGCACGGCGCCGAATTCCGGTGGCGCCTTCGGGGTCAAGCTCGTCCTCTATGTCCCCATCGTGCTCATGTGCGTGGCGGCACGGATTACAGGCCGCCCGGTCAAATGGATCGAGGATCGGCTCGAACACCTTGCTGCGGCGAACTCCATGGCAAACCGCACGTCCCGCGTTGAGGCTGCCTATTGCGATGACGGCGAGGTGTTGGCGCTGCGCTATCATCATTGGGACGACCATGGCGCCTATCTGCGCGCACCGATGCCTGCGCCGACCATCCGCGCCCACTCTTTTTGCACCGGCGCCTATGCGATTCCTGCGGTGCAGGAAACAATCGACGTCGTCGCCACGAACAAGACGCCGACCGGTGCGGTGCGCGGATTTGGCGCGCCACAAATTCATTTTGCGCTCGAGCGCATCATGCATCGCATCGCTGTTGAGCTTGGCAAGGATCCCCTCGACGTCATGCGCCGCAATCTGATCCCCGCAAGTGCATTTCCTTATCAGGCGCCGGGCGGGGGGCTTTATGACTCCGGCAATTATCAAGCTGCGGTCGAGGAAGCGATCGAGCGCGGCGGCCTGGAGGAGCTCAAGCACCGGCGCGAGGCGGCGAGAGGGGAGGGGCGGCTCTACGGCATTGGCTACACCGCCGTGATCGATCCGGGCCAATCGAACATGGGCTACATTGCGACGGTGAAAACGCCGCAGGAGCGCCGCGCGATCGGCCCCAAGAACGGCGCCATCGGCACCGCGACCGTCGCGGTTGATCCGCTCGGCGCCGTGACCGTCACCGGAGATTCCATTCCCCAGGGCCAAGGCCACCGGACCGTGCTTGCGCAGATCGTGGCAGAGCGGCTCGGCCTTGCGCCCGAAGAGGTCGCGGTCAACCTCGAGCTCGATACCCAGAAGGATGGCTGGTCGCTCGCCGCCGGAAACTATGCCTGCCGGTTCGGTCCGATCTGCAGCACGATTGCCGACATGGCGGCAGTCAAGGTGCGCGAAAAGCTTGCGCGCATTGCGGCAAGCCACCTCAATGTGCGGGCGGACGAGCTGGAATTCGGCGGCGGCAAGATTTTTGCGCGCGCAAATCCGCAGAATGCGGTGTCGTTCCATCGCGTTGCCGGCGAGGCGCACTGGTCGCCCGGCACGCTCCCTGCCGACACGCCGCCGGGGCTGCGCGAGACCGTGCAATGGAGCCCGCCACAACTGACCGCCACGACCGAGGAGAATGAGATCAATTCGATGGCGGTCTACGGCTTCGGATTTGATTTCTGCGGTGTCGAAATCGACCGCGACACCGGCGAAATCCGGCTCGACAAATACGTCACCATTCACGATTGCGGGCCGCTTCTCAATCCGGGCATCGCACAAGGGCAGATCGGCGGCTCGTTCGCGTACGGCTTGAATACGGCGCTGTACGAGGAATTCGTCTATGGCGAGGATGGAAGCTTTCTCTCCGGCACGTACGCCGATTATCTCGTCGCGACCGCGCATGAGGTTCCCCGCTTCGTGGGCCTCCAGCCGCGCAAGCCGACGCCCTCGCCGTGGACGGCATTCGGGGCCAAGGGAATTTCCGAGGGCAATACGACCAGCACGCCGGCGTGTATTGCCAATGCGGTGGCCGATGCGCTCGACCGCAGCGACATCACCCTTCCGCTGCGTCCTGCGCGCGTCGCAGAGTGGATCCATGCGGGGGAGCCCGCGCCGCGCCAAAGCCTGGCGCGGGAACCGCCCGCTTCCAAGGTGCTCACCGGCAACGGCTCCGTCGTCCTGCCGCAGAGCCCCGAGCGGATCTTTGCCATGCTGCTCGACCCCGCGGCGCTTGCGCGCATCATTCCCGGTTGCCGCGAGCTCAGTGCCGTGGGGGCGAACACCTATCGGGCGAATGTGTCGCTCGGAGCGGGGCCCGTGCGCGGGCGCTTCGGGGCGCAAGTGGCGCTGAGCGAACTATCGCCGCCGCAAGCGGCAACCCTGACCGGCCGTCTCATCGGCCCGCTCGGCGCCGCGAGCGGGCGCGGACATATTCGCTTGACGCCGCTCTCCCAGGGCACCCGCGCCGACTACGATTATGAGGTCACCGTTTCGGGCAAGGCTGCATCCATCGGCGGACGCATGCTCGATGGCGCCGCGCGTGCCGTCATCGCCCTGTTTTTCCGCCAGCTCATATCGGCGAGCAGCCACGCTGCGCGGCGAGGCTGGTGGCACGCGCTGGTGGACCGCCGGCCATCACGCCTCCGCTAGCTAACTCATCAGATGCCGTCATTCCGGGGCGCCGGCTGATCTTGGGTTTACCCGAGATCAGCAACATTAAGTGCCCAAGTCGGCAACAGCCGACTTGGGATGCGGCGAACCCGGAAGCCAGTAACTCCAGCTGTAAGTAATGGGGATGGCAGTTGTTACTGGGTTCCCCGGCTCCCTCGCTACGCTCGGTCCCGGGGAATGACGTCCTATGATTCGAATTTGAAAACGCTCCACAAGTCTCTAGTTTAGTGCTGTCACGCTCGTAACCGGCTCCTCGCCGACATAGGCGCTGATGACGGCCGGCAGCTGCTTGATCTCTGCCGGCGATCCGCTTGCGATGCATTCGCCGATATTGAGCACATGCACCCGGTCGGCGAGATCGCTCACCATCTGCAAGTCGTGCTCGATCCACAGGATGGAAACTTTCCAATCGAAGCGCAGCCGAAGGATGAAGCGGGCGAGATCCTCCTTCTCGTCGCGGGTGAGGCCGCTGCCTGGCTCATCGAGCAGCAGCAGTTTCGGATCGGCCGCCATCGCGCGCGCAAATCCAACGATCTTCTGCTGGCCGTAGGGCAGGTCGAGCGCGCGCACGTGGCGCAATGGCCAGAGCTCGAAAAAATCGATCACCTTTTCGACCGCCTCACGCTCGGCGATCTCGCTTGTCCGGGCAGGACCGAAAAATACTACGGCTCCCAGCACGCCGCCGTGAAATCGGCGGTCCCGCGCGACCAGCAGATTCTCGATTACGGTCAAGGAAGGAAAGAGCTCCAGGTTTTGAAAGCTGCGCGCTATGCCGAGGTGCGCGATAGCCGCGGGCGAGCGGCCGGTGAGCTCATTGCCGTCGAACGAGATGCGGCCGCTGCGCGCGCGATAGATGCCGCTGATGCAATTAAGGAGCGCGGTTTTGCCGGCGCCGTTCGGCCCGATCAGCGCGGTGATCTCTCCGCGCAGCGCGTCGAGCGTCACATTGCGCAGGACCTCGAGCCCGCCAAAGGCAAGCGTAAGGCTCTCGACCTCGAGAATTCGATCCATCAATGCCAGCGGCGGATCCGACGATACTGCTTGACCTCGCGATAGCCGCGCTCGCGGTCCTGCGCTTGTCCGAGGTAAAATTCTTTCACGTCGCCATGGGCAAGCAGCTCTTCCCGCGTGCCGGCAAATACGACCCGGCCGTTTTCCAGGATGTAGCCATGCTCCGCGATCGAAAGCACGCCGGCCACGTCCTGATCGACGATGAGTATGGTCAGTCCAAGCTCGCGATTGAGCCGTGCCAGCATGCCGAACAATTCGCGGCGCAGAATGGGCGCGAGCCCGAGCGAAGCCTCGTCGACAATCAGGAGGCGCGGGCAGGAAAGAAGGCATGCGCCGATTGCCAGCATCTGTCGCTCGCCGCCGGACAGCAACACCGCGTCATGCTCCATCCGCCGTGCCAGCGCGGGAAAAAGCGCGAGAACGTCGTAGATCGATCGATAACGCCGGCAGCGCGCCGCGTCGCCCTCGCTCGATCGGGCGCCAGTCAGCGCCAGTTCCAGGTTCTCCCGCACGGTCAGGGTATCGAACACCTTGTCGCGCTCGGGCACCACCGCGATCCCGAGCCATGCGGTCGCAAACGGGCGCATGCCCAGAATGGATTTGCCGGCGAAGCGCATGCGTCCGTCGGTGATGCGCACATTCTCCGTCGGCAGAAAGCCCGAAATGGCGCGGATGGTGGTGGTCTTGCCGGCCCCGTTCAACCCCACGAGCCCGACGATACGGCCCTCCTCGACCGCGAATGACACGCCCTGGATGGCGCGAATGGCGTGTCCGTAGACCACTTCCAGTCCTTCGACTTCGAGCAGCGGGCTCATCGGGCCACGCGGCTCGCGCTACGGTACTGGAACGGCCAGTTGGAAGCGGAAAGACGCATGCGCCGCCAGATTTCCGCAAGGCCGCGCGGCTCGAACAGCAGGAACGCGACAATGAGCGTGCCGAAGACGATTTGATGAATGCCGGCCAGGATGTTCGGGCGAAATTTCAGGTCGGCCACGAGGAAGAGTTGATCGAGCACATAGGGAAGCAATGTGATGAACATCGCGCCGAGCACGGACCCCAGCACCGAGCCGATGCCGCCGACGATGATCATGGCGAGATAGGCGATCGCAAGGCCGAATGTGTAGCTCTCGAACGAAACAGTGCCGACATAATAGGCCGAGAGCGCGCCGGCCAAGGCGGTGACGGCAGATGTGGCCGTAAACGCCGAGAGCTTTGCCTGTTTCACCGGGACCCCGAGGGCTTCGGCGGCGACATCATGCTCGCCGACGGCGATCCAGCGCCGGCCGATGAAGCTGCGCAGGAGATTGAGCGCGCCGAGCACGACCAGGGCCGTGATTGCAAGCAGGAGGTAATACCATTGGGTTGGCGTGCGCAGCTCCAATACGCCCAGGCTTGGAAGCGGAAGAAGGATGCCTGATGAATCCAGAAATACGGCCTGAACGAATGAGAATAATGTGACGACCGCGAAATGCAGGACGAGCGTCGTTACCGCAACATAAAGCGCGCGCAGGCGCAGCGACAGCTGCGCAACAACGTAACCGACAAGGCCGCCCGCGAGCGCGGCGCAGCCAAGCGCCATCGGGAAGGGGACGTTGTAGGCGCGCTGCACGAGACCTGCGGCAAAGGCGCCGATGCCGAGAAAGGCGGCCTGGCCAAGCGATACGAGTCGCGCATTGCCGGTGAGGAGATTGAGCGCGACAGCGCCGATGACCGCAATCAGACAGCCGTTTACAAGATGAACCCAGAACGGCGGGAGAACAACGGGCAACGCCAGCAGTGCAAGGATGCCTACGAATACGGATGACCATTGCGCCCGGCCGCGCCGCAGCGCGAAGGTGCGCCCGGCGCTGATTGGAAGAGAGGCGGGAATTCGCGGGGCTCGGGGCGTGATCATCACACGCGCCTGAGCTCCTCGACCGTTCCAAACAGGCCCCATGGTCGAACAATGAGAATGAGGAGGAGGATTACGACCGGCGCAATCAGCACATAACGCGGATCAAGATAGAGCGCGGTGAAGTTCTCGGTCAGGGCAACGATCAATGCCGCCAGCACCACGCCCTTGATGCTGTCCATCCCGCCGATCAGGCAGGCAATGAGAGCGCTGACGCCGATGACGGAAGCCGACAATGCAATCAAGGCACGCTCGCCATGCAGAATGCCGGCGAGCCCGATCGCCAGAATGCCGATCATCCAGCTCAGCGCGAGCGTGCGGTCCACGTTAAGCCCGCGTTGCGCGCTGAGCATGACCCGCTCGGCGACGGCGCGCATCTGCAGCCCGAGATTGGTCAGGCGATACGCCAGCGCGATGATCGCAACACAAAGCCAGGCACCGACGGCGGCGACCACGTCGGGTGTGGGCAGGCGCACAGCGCCGATCGTCGTGAAGGCAGGCAGCCCGGTCGGGATAGCCACCATCCCGCCGCCGAACAGCACGATCATCAAGCCGTTGAGGATGGTTCCGATCCCGACGGTCAGAATCAGGCCGACATGGGGCGGCTCGCCCATCACGCGGCGGATCGCGAGCCAGAAGATCGCAACGCCGAGCGCCATTGCCGCGGCAATTGCGAGCGCAACAGCGATCGGAAACGGCAGCCCGTCAGCAACAGCAAGCGCGCCAACGTAACCGATGAACATCGCGATCTCGCCGCCGGCAATGTTGAGGATGCGACTCGTGCGATAGACGAGCACTATGCCGAGCCCCAGCAGCGCGTAGATCCCCCAGCTCGCGACGACGGTGAGCGCAAACGCCGCCACTAGAGCGCAATCCGGTGAAATTGATGGATGAATGGGCGGCAAATTCGATCGCCCCCTCTCTCCGCCTCTTGGGGCGGGGAGAGGGAGCAGACCGAGCTTGCCCCAGTTCTGGTCCCAACTGGCCGAAGCACGGGCTTCCATTCCGCCTACTGCTTGCGCAGCGTCGGGGTAGAGGAGGCCTCCAGCCACTCCGACGCCGGCTCGAACTTCTTGTTGCCCGCATTGTACTGATAGACCCGCCACCAGCTGGTGCCGTAGTGGTCCGTGGGCGAGAACCGGATCGGCCCTCCCATCAGCGCCCCCATATCGACCTTGATGTTTTCGAGCACGGCATTGAGCTTGTCGCCTGCGCACGGATAGCCGCACTGACGCAGCGAAGCTTCCATCAGCGTGGCGAGCGCCCAGCCCATGATGGTGGTGGTCGCAATCGGGGTCGTCTTGCCGTATTTCGCAGCCGCGGCCCGGATCGCATCCAGTTCCTTTCCCGGGCTGTCAGGAGAGGCAAAGCGGCTGACGATCTGGAGCTTGTCGAGCGAGCCCACCCCTTGAAGCGCATTGATCAGCGGCGCCTCGTTCAATCCATGTGAGCCCATCAGGATAGGACCGTTGAAGCCCGCACCGCGCAGCGCTTTGATCAGCCCGACATTCTGGCCGGATCCCGCATGAGCGATCACGATCGTGGGCTCCATCGCCAGCATGCGTTGTGCAATGGCGCCGAACTCGGTCACCGTCGGCGGAAAAAGCACTGTGCCGGTTTGCAGTCCGCCCGCCTGCGCGGCGCCCTCGGCATATTGACAGGCTGCGACGCCGCCAGGCGCCTCGATGCTGTTGCAGATCGCCTTGCCCTTGCCGTTCATCATCTTGGCCGCAAGCTTTCCCGAGACCTCGCCCGCCACTTCGAACACATGTCCGGCGGAATAGGCGAAAGGCAGCGGATTGGGCGGCAGCACCTCCTTGATCCCGCTGAACATGGCAACAGCGGGAATGCGATTGCGGGCAGCAGTCTGATAGACAGCAAGATGCGTGCGGGTCTGGCTCATGCCCCAGATGCTGTTTACCGCTTCCGACGTTGCAAGCTCCAGCGCAAGCGAGGAAGCGCGTGTCGCATCGAGCTGATCGTCGCGTACGAGAACTTGCACTTGCGCGCCGTCAATGCCGCCGCGTGCATTCAATTCCTTCGTGTAGAATTCAAATCCCTCGACGATGGGACCGTAATTGTCCTGCATCGGCCCCGAGAGGTCGGCGATGTAGCCGATCTTCTGCACCTTTTGCTGTGCGCTCGCCCCGGAGAGCATAAGCCCCGCGGCCGCGATAGCCGGCAACATGGCCAAAGCGAGTTTCAGCTTCATTTCTCACCTCCCGCGAGTGGCATTCGAGCGCGCCGTCAATCTCGACTGCGAGCTCGCAATGACGCTACTACACATTGAGCGGAGCTTTAACATCATCTTCCGCGTACATCGCCTCGACCAGCTGGCCGAACAGGGCGTAGGCATGCGCCCGCTTGACCTTGCGGGTCGGAGTCGTGTCCCCGTCCTCCGGGACGAGCTCCTTCGGCAGAATTCGGAATTTCTTGACCTGCTCGACCCGGGCGAGGTGCTGATTGAACTCGTCAATCTCGCCGGCGATCAGATCGATCACCCTTTGATTTTGCGCGAGACTCATATGGCCCGTATAGGGAATCTGACGCTGGCGAGCCCATTGCGCGACGTTCTCGAAGTCGATCTCGACCAGCGCGGTGACATATTTGCGCGCATCGCCGAACACAATGACCTCGCTGATGTAGGGACTGCAGCGCAACGCGTTCTCAATCGTTGCCGGCGCAATGTTCTTGCCGCCGCTGGTGATGAGAATGTCCTTCTTGCGATCGATGATGCGAAAGGCGCCGTTTGCGCCGGCGATGGCGATGTCGCCGGAACGCACGTAGCCCTCTTCATCGAGCAAGGCGGTGGTTGCCGCTGCATCATTCCAATAGCCGGCAACGTTGCCGGGGCTGCGCAGGCACAACTCGCCGTCTTGCGCGAGCCGCACTCGGCAAGCGCCATTCGGTTGCAGCGGCGTGTCGGGGGCAGGCCATTGGCCCAATTGTGCGGCGATGCCGCCAGTCTCGGTCATGCCGAACATGTCGCGAATGGGAATGCCCCAGGCCGCCAGCGTCTCATGCACGATCGGGGGCAAAGGCGCGCCACCCGAGCATGCGCCGTTCGTATAGGTGAGGCCGAGCTTGTGCAGCGCAGGCCAAATGACGCTCAGCCACAAAGGCCAATAGGCCGCCTCGATGTGCCAGGACCTATGCCATGGACGATGCCACGAGGCCGAGCCGTTCTTCCAGATGCGGCGCATCCGCCTGCGCCCCCAGCGCGTGGCAAGCGCGAAGGCAGAACGTGCGAGCTTTCCGGCTCCCTCCACCTCGACCTGAACATGCGCGACAATCTTTTCCCACGTGCGCGGCACGCCCATGACGTAAGTCGGACGAACCTCGTTCATCAGCGCGGGCAGGGCCTGATTCGGCTCGCCGATGTGGGGGACCACGCTCGCGAGCAGCGGAATGTAGAGAGCAACAGCGCGCCCCATGCCGTGCGCGAGCGGCAGCTGGCACACGAGGCGCTGCGGCCGTGTCCGCAACTCCGGCATCATTTCGAGAAAGCTCAGGCCAAAACCGATGATGTCGGAACTCTGCGTGCGATAGGCGGCTTTGGGATGCCCCGTTGTTCCCGACGTGAAGATCATCGCGCTCGTCACGTCGCCGGTCACCTTGCTTTCCAGCCCGGCCACCTCGGTCAAAGCGCGCGTATCGTCACGCCCTTTCTGCGAAACCATGCGAAACAGCTCGATGCGCGGGTCGTCGTAGAGGAATAGCGCACGCTCGTCACACACGATGATTTTGTCGGCGAGGCTCGTCTTTTCCTTCGCTTCCGCAGCCAGCAGGCGGTCGAGATGTTCCTGATGTTCTGCGACGAAAAGCCGCGCGCCGACGAGCTGCATCACATAGGCCACTTCCTCCGGCGCGCTGGTGGGATAAATGCCGCAGGGAATGGCACCGATGAACATGGCCGCGAGGTCGGCCAGGACATATTCGATGCACACGTCCCCCATGATGGCCATGCGCGCGCCCGGCCGCAGACCGCAGTGATACAGTCCCGCCGCCGTTCGCCTGATTTCGTCCTGGTATCTGCTCCAGGTCAGCGCCTGGAAGACGCCGTTTTTCTTGTAACGAACCGCAGTCGCGCCGCCTTCATCGACAGCGCGCTCGGACACAAGCTGGGGGATGGACGACGCGCGCAGCCGCTCGAGCGCGGCCTGCAACTGCAAAGGGGACGTGCCGGTGAGGTTCACGCATCAATTTCCACGCGACCCGGCCACCAAAATACCTGCGGTATGTTCAGGCCTCAACGGCTTCCGCCTGAAAGTCTCCGGACAGTCCGGCTTTCGCAACCATCGCGGGATAATGCACACGGAAGTCGGCGACAATCTCTTCGAATGGCACGTCGGCAAAGGTGCCGCGATCATGGACGTATTCCATGTGGCGATTGCCTGCACGATCGAACTGCTGAAACAGCGAGTCACTGCGTGCGTCGAATTCCAGCACATGGACGCCGAGCCGCTCGCACAGTGATGCGTTGAACGCGGGCGTGGCCTTCACCCAGCGGCCCTCGACATAAAGATCGGCGTAGGAATGCCAGAGGAAAACATCGGTTCCCAACAGCGCGTAGAGCCGGGGCGATGTCATGTGGTTTCGCACGTAGCCGACGCGCGCCGGTATCCACGCCGCCCGCGCCACGGCCGCGAGCAGGCACGCCTTGCCGACGCAATAGGCGCGCCCGCGCGCAAGTATATCGCTCGCGCGATAGGAGCGCGGATCGGTAATGTCGACATAGGGATCGTACAGCACACGGTCGCGTACCGCGCGATAGAGCGCGACGGCACGTTCGGTATCGTTGTGCGCTCCCTTGATCACGTCACGCGCGAGCGCGCGAACAGCCGGAGCATCGCTGTCGATAAAGCGGGCGGGCTGCAGGAATATTGGTTCAGGCGGCATGGGTGGACCGTAGCACCTTCTGGAGCCTGTTTCTATTTCAGTCGCGGGATGACGTCACGTGCGATCGCTTCAATCTGAGCCGGTTCATACTTGTACGGAACAAAGATGATCTTCTGCACGCCGGCGGCGACATGCGCCTTGAGCTGTGCGACGCACTCCTCGACGGTCCCCATGATCGCGCTCTCCTTGGTGGATTCGCTCCAGGATGCAAAATCCCATTCCTTGGTCAGCCATTCCATCATCGCGCTTTCCGCAGCCTGGCGCGATTTGCCGACATAGATCGGCAGCTGTGCGGCGTTAAGGAGCGTGTCCGGGTCTTTTCCGGCCTCCTTCGCAAAGGCGCGAATCTTGCCCCACGCTTTGGCAAAGCTCTCAGGCAGGTAGAAATAGGTGAGCCAGCCGTCGCCGGCGGTCGCGGCACGTTTGAGGACGCGGTCCACGTAGCCACCGATCAGGAGAGGCGGATGCGGCTTCTGCACCGGCTTG
>Ga0306920_100009627_pt1 | contig 12905 bp, 10 predicted proteins | sample flu12Cox44000170_FD_204666 | JGI IMG/M metagenome (GOLD analysis project Ga0306920, IMG submission 204666) | Lab enrichment of tropical soil microbial communities from Luquillo Experimental Forest, Puerto Rico - flux4day.12C.oxic.44.000.170 (v2)... | ecosystem: Environmental > Terrestrial >...
CTCCCAACAAGCAAACCGGCCTCTATTTCTACTACAGCGGACTGTACGCGCAGAAGAACGCGTCGCTCGACAGCACCGGAAAGTGCTGTATCGGTTTTGGCGGTCCTGGCTCGAACCTCAATCCTGACCGGTATATTCAGGAAGCTACCGGCGGCTGGTCCCGTGTGCTCTGGAAGTTCGAGAATGTCGGCTCGGTCCAGTACGGCGTCCAGTATGCCTACGTGTGGCTTGCCCCCTGGGTGGCCCAACCCGGCGCCAGCCAGGCGCACGCCAATATGCTCTTCGGCCAGTTCCGCTACAACCTGCCGTAGCAACGCAAACCTGCAGGCTTTGGGGTTTCCTGCGCCTGCAGGTTTCTGCCAGCGTCGAAGAGTCCCGCAGAACCTGGTTATCCGCCCGGGCTGATCCCATTCACAGAAGCGAGCGCCTTATCGACGACCGGCTGTGGCAAGGGAACGTAACCGATTTGCGAAGCGTATCTCTGACCATCTTGCAGACACCAACGCATCAGCTGACGAAGCGGCGTCGCGATTTGGTTTGGATATTCTTTGCGAAGCAAAACCCATGAGTATGTAACGATCGGGTAAGAGTCTGCGCCGCTCGGGTCCGGGACAAACGCCCGCAGGTTGTCAGGAAGCTCAGCCGCAGCCAAACCGGCCTGGCAGCTTTGCTGTGATGGCTGTATGTAGTTGCCCAGCTTATTTTCCAGCGCTGCCATGTCCAAGCCGAGCCTGTTTGCGAACTCGTATCCCACATAGCCAATTGAACCTTCCGATTTCGTGATGAGGCCGGCGACGCCTTCATTTCCGTTGGCTCGCATTGCATTGCCCGGCCAATTCACCAACGTAACTGGGCCAAAGAGGCTACGCCACCGGTCATTGATCGCCGAGAGGTTATTTGTAAAGGCGAAGGTTGTTCCGCTGGCGTCCTGGCGAACTGCCGTGACAATGGTCAAGTTCGGCAGTTTCACGCCCGGATTGGATTTGGCGATAATCGGGTCGTTCCAGTTCTTGATCTCCCCGAGGAAAATTCCTGCGTAAGCCTGACGCGAGAGCTTGAGATCACCATGAAATCCCGGGATGTTATACGCGAGCACCACACAAGCGGAGGTAACCGGTACCATCAGCGTACCGGTTTTGGTCTGCGCTAACTCCGCGTCGGACATCGCGGAGTCGCTCGCACCAAAGTCGATCCACTTGTCCTCAGGGATGTTGTTGCCCATGAACCGGCGGACGCCCTCTCCGCTGCCCACTGGCTCGTATTTGACGAAAATGTCCGGATGGCTGTCGTGATAGATAGTGAACCATTTTTTAAAGATCACGGCGTCAAAGGTAGAACCGGCACCCGTCAGTTGGGTTGCACCGGGAGGAATCTGGCTTTCGGTCGTCCCAGATTTTGAGCTAGTACAGCCCGCCAAGAATCCTAAAGCGACAACGAGTGCGAGCACAGCCATCATTCGGAGTGTCAAAAAATGCTCACGTTTCATAGTCATAATGGTCGTTACTCCATCTGGTACCAATGCCACCCTCGCCACCGAAAGAAACACGAAAATCCGTTTAGCTGAACTCGCCGCGGATGTATTCCTTGGTGTGCTTCTCCTTAGGATCGTCGAAGATCTGCTTGGAATCTCCGAACTCCACCAGGTACCCGGTACCTAATGAGCACCTGCGGCGGGTTCGCGACTGTGATGCTGGATGCTCTTCACGTCCGCCACAGGGCCAGCAGAACAAGGATGAGGTAGAAGGTCATCAGCACAACGATGTCAGGATTCATACGACGGCGTCCTCCCTGGAAAACTTGGTGGATCGGCGTCAAATGAAGCTCGTGAGATGCGGTAAGTCTTAGCTACCTCGGTCAGGCTCATACCGCGTAGTTTCGCCCTCGGCATTTTTAACAGAGTGATTACTGCCTTTCGGCCAGACCTGAATCAGGTCTGAGAAGGGCAGTAAAGTTTGCCCGCCGAGGACCTGTGACGAGTAGCACTTCAAGAGAGAGGTCTTCGCGTCGTGCAACCGGCTGAGTCCTCCTGTTTTCTTGTGCATCTCAAACACATGTACACATATATCAACTGCTCGTCTCCCAGACCCAGAGTGCATGCTCGGTAAAACTCAGGTACCTCTTTTGATCGATGGACTTTACGAAGAATTGATTGAGGAGGGACTCCGCTACTTCTTTCCCTCGGCAAAGTTTGAGTCGCACGGGCGCGCTCCCGGCTCTGCTGTGGAACCAATCGCCTTAGAGGCTGAACTCACAATCGTAAACATGACTTTGCTGGGCGTCCGGTGTTCGCTGAGGCGTGACGAGCCATTCTCGGAAGCTGAGCTGAGGCTTCTAGCCAGCATTGGAGCGGTCTTAGGTGCGCGCTATCGAATGATCACGGACACAGATCGTGTCGAGCAGCGATTCGAGCTCTTCGGCGGCCTGCCTGAAGACCGTTATGTATCTGCATTCATCGATGTGACGCCCTATAACGACGCGGTATGGAAGGGGCCGGATCGTGTTGAAGACGCGATTGAGGTGCTGCGCACAACCTCATTGAGCACCTACGAGAACCGGCGTATCTCGACCGGAGCGATTCTCTTCGGAAGAATGCCGGATCCGTGCCACGAACTTCCCGCCAAAGCTCCTAGCGCATTGCGATACTCTCCGGGTTTGACATCGATCCGCAGTTTTTACCGCCTGTGTGACGGCCTTCAGACTCTCGCGCTTGTCGACCAGAACGGCTTTCTCGCGGAGATCGTCGATGTGGAGGAATGGGCCCAGGCGTACGCTGACATCCCTCTGCCAGTGCCCAGCACAGCGCGATATCAAACTCATAGCCGGGCCACGTTGTGCGGTGGGCATGTCTGCATAATACTGACCCCCAATGGGGAGATGAAGATCATCGCCAATGGCGTGCAGATGTTCCGATTCTGGAATGGGCGATGGAGGCTCACCGACGCTGAACGCAAATATGAGCTCTGGACCAAGGCTGTCAGAAATTCGGAACTCGCGGAACGCCTGTTTGTTGCTGCACTGAATCTCGCGGAAGAGCGGCGAGGCGGGCTGCTGGTAGTTCTTGACGATCCGCGTAGCGCGACCAAGCTGGTTTCAACTACTGATTTAGTGAAGCATCTGCCTGATCGTGGCCACGACCCCGTCGCTGGCACGAAGGACCAGCTGCATTACCTGCTGCATAAGAAACGGGTGCTCGATGTCCCAGTGCCGGTTTTGGAGACGATCGCGCGTATCGATGGTGGGATCGTGCTGGACCAGGAGTCGAGCCTATTGGCATTTGGTGCTATTCTCCGGCACCAGGATTTGGACGATTTACATCCCGAAAATATTGAAGGCGGCCGCACAACAGCCGCAATCGCAGCCTCACGGTATGGGAACGTTCTTGAGATCAGCGAAGATGGACTGATTTCATTTTTCCAAAGAGGCAATTGCGTTTGGGACATCTAACGCCTTTGTCTTGGCCCTAAACCGAGCAGTGCCATGTGCGCGCGTAGATTGCGACTCCATTTCGTCGCGGTGGTCTGGCGCCAAGCGTTGATGGCTCGGATTTTGACGAACAGGAGCGAACCTTGACTCGCTGCGCGGGTTGTTAACATCTGAACAACAGAAGCGAGTTAACTGAAAAACGTCCTTCGCCATATTGTGATTGGGGACTCCGCCAATCCCAGATTGAAAGACAATCATGCCTAAACCAATTTTGCTCAGCGTGGATGACGACTCCGACGTTTTGCGGGCGATTGAACGCGATCTCCGCTCCCAATACGGGGCTGAATATCGGGTAATTGGAAGCGACTCTCCTGAAGGTGCTCTCGATCTTTTACGGCAACTGAAGGTGCGTAATGACAGCGTCGCCTTGCTGCTGGCCGACCAACGAATGCCTCGCATGAACGGGGTTGAATTTCTTCAGCAAGGGATGCGCATCTTTCCTGAGGCGAAGCGGGCTCTCCTAACAGCCTATGCGGACACGAGCGCCGCCATCAGCGCGATTAACGAAGCCAATATCAACTACTTCTTCATGAAACCGTGGGATCCTCCGGCTGATCATCTGTATCCGCAACTGGACGACCTGCTCGATGATTGGCGGGCGTCGTATCGGCCCGCCTTCGAGGGTATACGGGTCTTGGGCACGCGCTGGTCTCCTCGATCTTATGAACTGCGGGACTTCCTTGCTCGAAACCATGTTCCGTATCAATGGCTGGACGTTGAACACTCCGCGAGTGATCCTGAGACCAAGCATCTTCTCGAGGCCCTCGGGTCTGAGGCCGCTAACCTTCCAGTCGTCCTGTTTCCGGATGGGTCAAAGCTTCTAGAAGGTGTACCAGCCGAAATCGCGCAGAAAGTAGGGCTACGCACGCGAGCGCAAACAAGCTTTTACGACCTGGCAATCATTGGCGGAGGCCCCGCTGGGCTGGCTGCGGCTGTCTATGGAGCGTCGGAGGGCCTGCACACGGTCATGATCGAGCGTGAGGCCCCGGGCGGTCAGGCAGGGATGAGCTCGCGGATAGAAAACTATCTGGGATTTCCCACCGGGCTCAGCGGAGGCGATCTCGCCCGCCGTGCAGTAGTGCAGGCCCAGCGTTTCGGAGTCGAGATTTTGTCGCCACAGGAGGCAGTGAGCGTCGGTACCGAAGGCTCGTACCGCATCGTCAGACTTGCCGACGGAAGCGAGATCTCTTGTCATGCGTTGCTGATTGCGACCGGGGTGCAGTGGCGGCGCCTGGAAGCTCCCGGAATCGATAAGCTGCAGGGAGCCGGCGTCTATTATGGTGGTGGCGCTACTGAGGCCATTTCCTGCAAAGGCGAAATCGTCTACGTGGTGGGTGGCGCAAATTCGGCCGGTCAAGCTGCGATGCACTTTGCCAAATACGCCGAGAAAGTCGTGCTTCTGGTGCGCTCCGATGGGCTGGCCAGCACTATGTCGCAATATCTTATTGATCAGATTCAAGATACACCGAATATTCAGATTTGGACCCATGCCAGCGTGGCGGAAGCGCATGGAGTTACGAGGCTAGAAGAAATTTCTGTGCTTTGCTCGGACACGAACAAAGTGGAACGCGTATCGGCGAGCGCTATGTTCATCTTCATTGGGGCACTCCCAGGAACCGAGTGGTTAGGCGCTGTGGTCGAAAGGGACGACCTAGGTTTTCTACTGACTGGGCCTGATCTAATGCGGGACGGACAGCGACCGAACGGATGGACACTCGACCGGGATCCGTTTCTGCTGGAAACGAACGTTCCCGGCCTCTTCGCCGTCGGAGATGTGCGACATGGCTCGGTCAAACGGGTGGCTTCCGGAGTTGGCGAAGGGTCCGTAGCTGTGCAGTTCATTCATCAGTACTTAAGCAAGGTGTAAATGGCGAATTCAACAGAACTATTGCGCGTGCCCACGTTTGCGGACTTGCCTGACGACCAGATTGCATGGTTCCTCAGCCAGTCGCAGGAAGTGAGTCTTAAGGCCGGGGACGTCTATGCCCGGCAAGGCGATCCTCCCGAAGCTATGTTTGTCCTTCTTGAAGGCGAATTCCAGTGGCGAGGTGAGTTCGGCGGTGAAACCATCGTCATAGCAGGTAAGGTGGGGGACGTAACGGGGGCGCTACCCTTTTCGCGCATGAAGCAATTCACCGTGACCGGAAGGGCTGTCACCGACGGCCGCATCCTGCGATTTCCAAGTTCGCTGTTCCCGGAGCTCATTCAGAAAATGCCGGAGCTGGCCAAGCGCTTGGTCGGAGTGATGGCAGACCGTATTCGCGAGGCTACTCGTCTTGAACAACAGCGCGATCGATTGGCCGGCTTGGGAAAGCTGTCGGCAGGGCTTGCTCACGAGCTGAACAATCCTGCCTCCGCCGCCAAGCGGGCCGCCTCCCAGTTGCGTAGTACCTTGCATCGCGTGAAAGAGGCGAGCCATGAACTAGGCCGACGCGAACTTACGTCGACACAAAAGTCCGAGATCGAGAGGTTAGAAGCCTTGTTTACGCGCCGGGACGAGCCACCGCCCGACGCGTTGACGATTAGTGATCTAGAAGATCAGATCGACTCGTTACTTCGCAGTCACGGACAGAATGATCTCTGGCAACTGGCTGCCGAATTGGCGCAAAGAGGAATCAAGCCAGCGGCACTGGAGTCGCTCTTCGAGAACCTTGACGCAGTTACCGCGCGGACGGCCCTGGTTCGAATTGCCGCTTCTTTAGAAATTGCGAGTCTCCTGAACGAGATCGAGAGCAGCACGTCACGGATTTCGGAGTTGGTCGGCGCCATCAAGGAATACACCTTCATGGATCAGGCGCCTGTGCAAAATGTTGACGTGGTAAAGAGCCTGGAGACGACTCTGACGATTCTGCATCACAAACTCAAGCGCGGCGTTACGGTCCAACGTAATTACCAGCAGGTGCCCCTTCTTGTGAATTCGTTCGGCAGCGAACTCAATCAGGTGTGGACCAACCTTATCGATAATGCGATCGATGCCATGGGCGGCAGGGGCGAACTTCGAGTTCGAACCTACCGCGATGATGGCTGTGTGGTAGTTGAGATTGCAGATAACGGTTCGGGCATTTCACCCGAAATAAGCTCACACATTTTCGAGCCTTTTTTCACGACCAAGGGGGTGGGTGAGGGCACAGGACTTGGACTCGATACCGTGCAGCGGATTGTCAAGAAACACCGGGGGAATGTTCAAGTCGATTCAAAACCCGGTGATACGCGTTTTCAAGTATGGCTTCCCTTGGCAGATATTCGCGGCTGACTTGGAAAAACCTCCATTTGCACCAATGTGCGCTTCAGCTCAGGCGGCTGAGTTCACTATCGCATTTGAAGCGTTGTGCGCCGAGGCAATGGACGATAACAGAGGTATAAGGCCCTCAACTAATGTGAGGTGAGTCAGGACAGCATCGCGCAGCATGATATGGGCAGGCCTGCGATCATTGCCACCTGAACAGGCGCGCCACGATCGCCCGCGTCCACGCCGCACGCCGTGAAGCTGAGGATGCGATCGCCGTGCGCCTCTACCAGAGCCTTCAAGAACTCTCGGGTTTCCGAAAGGGTGTGCGCACGCAGGTTGCCTTCCACCGGTACACTGAACAGGCGATACGGGATCCCTTGCACTCGCCTCCATTTCACTCAGGCCGATGCGGGCGAGTTCCGAATCACAGTTCGCGGCGACCGATTGGGCACTTTGACTAAAAGCCTGCGAGAGCGGAATAGTCGTTTCCCGTCAAGTTGACGTGACGGCGACATCACAGGAGTAATCTCCCACCACGCCGTATCTTGGAAGCGATAGTGGATCTTCTGAATGCAGCTCATTCTCCGAGTGGCCCGTGATCCACCCCGGAACAGCTCGGTGGCGAATATGTGCTCGTCGAGCTACCGGCGAACGCGCATGTGCTATTGGACGAACCCTGTCTTGTGGTGACCGAGCCTGTCTGACACCTGAGTGGCTCGGAGTCTTAGCTCATGTGGATTCTTCTGGGCAGCTCTCGAATGCACTGGGGTCGGATACCCGTGATCTTCGGCATTTCAGCCCAGTCACACCTCCAGAAGTTCCTATTACCACCCCATAGGTATGCAGGTAAACTGAGACCTATTGGCTTGCAATAGGAGCTGCACCGATGGGTGACAAACCGGACGTTTGGCAAGGTACCTTGGCTCTTATGGTCTTACGCACTCTGGAGACAATGGGGCCTCAGCACGGATACGGGCTGGCGCGGCGCATTGAGCAAATCAGCGGAGACCTTCTTGCGCTCAATTACGGCACGCTTTACCCGGCTCTCGTGAAGCTGGAACAAGAGGGCTACATCCGCTCGCAATGGGGAAGTTCTGAGAACAACCGGCGCGCGAAGTTTTACGAGCTGACGAAAGCGGGACAACGGCAGCTGCGGAAAGCCGCAGGGGAATGGAAGCAGACGACCGAAATCCTTGCTCGATTCCTGGACGATGCAAGCGAAGCCTGACGGAGCGCCCCCATGAACAAGCTGCGAGCATTCTGGACTCGGCTGATCAACACTCTGCGCAGAGCACCCCATAACGAAGATTTTGCCGACGAACTTGAGACCCATGTCGCCATGGACACGGAGCGCGGCATCCGAAACGGACTAAGCCCCGAAGAAGCACGGCGGCAGGCGCTGATCCGTTTCGGTGGTATAGCGAAGGCGCATGACGCTTACGCCGAGCGTCAGGGCCTGCCCTGGCTTGAATCCGTGGTGCGCGATGTTCACTATAGCTTGCGGTCTCCGGTGCGGAATCGTCTCGTAACGGCGGTAGCGATCCTGTCAATCGGTCTAGGCGTGGGATCGAACACGACCATCTTCTCCATCGTCAGCCGCTTCGTATTGCGTCCGGTGCCCGTGGGCGATTCAGGTACGTTGCTATCGCTGCACATCATGCACGACGGCGACCGCTGCTGTAATCAGTTTCCCTGGCCGGTATTTTCCGATCTGCGCGAACAAGCCACGGAATTTTCTGACGTTGCAGCGTATTTCGATCTGATTCCCGCCTCGATCAGCGGGGGCTCGGAGCCGGAGCGCGTCTGGGGTCAGGGTGTGACTCCCAACTTCTTCGGCGTGGCTCAGCTGCGTATGGTGATGGGAGCAGGCTTCTCAGACAATGACCATCTCGGGGCCCGCAAGCGCAAGTCGCGTTGACGTTAATTCCACTAACCGGCAGCAGACACGTGAACGCCTAGTTCAACGGCCCGAGCCTTCCCCAATTCCTCTTGGATTCTACGATTGTGAAAGTCCGGCACGGTCCCAAGACCGAATGCGACAGTATTGGCGAACTGAGCAAATCCGACCGTTACAATCGCTTCGAGGATATGCTGCTCGCCGAATCCATAGGTGCGAAGCACTTCGATATCATCGGCGCCGATCTTTGAAGGCAGCTTGTTGAATTTAGCACAGAAGTTCAGCAGCGCTTTGTCGGCAACCGCAATCTTCGCATGAACATGGTCAATCGCAATCTGTTCGGGATCTGGTCCTTCGAGCCCGAGCATGCGCACGATTTCGCAATGTGCGGTCACGCAATACGTGCTAAGGTTGGCCGCCGAACACACCAGAAAAATGTATTCTTTTTGCCGGCGCGCCAGCGCGCCTTCCTTGAGGAGGATTGCAGCCATCAGATTGATTTCGGCGCCGACGAGATCGGGCCGTAAAGCCTGCGCCGGGAAGAAATTCGGCAGAAATCCAAACTGTTCCCGGATGGCGGCAAACATCGGGAAATCCTTGTCATCATATAGCTGGTTCCGCAGGTACGTCATGACTTCACCCGAAGTATCGGCTTTAGTCTACACCAGAAACTCAGCCTCCTCAGCAGAATCTGTGGGTTGATTCCGGCTCAGGAAGGCGTCCCAACGTGTGATACAGGGCTATTTCCATGGCTTCATAGGTGCGAAAGCCATAGGATCGTCTGGTCACCACTCGAATCTTGTTGTTGAGGCCTTCGACAGCACCGGCAGAAACCTCGCCTTTGGCGCGAAACCAGTTCAGCAAGAGTTCCTCGTGAGTACGCAGCATGTGAGCGACTTTCTTCATCGGTTCCAGACGGCTTCGCATGGCGCGATAGCACCAGTAGTCAAGAAAAGCTCCCGCCCAGGTCACGGATTGGTAGTGCCAGAAGTGGGAGAAGGCTTCCTTTAACTCCCAGGCGCGGGCCGTGGCCAGCTTACTGGCCAGCAGGGCGTCGAGCTTTTGTCGGGCCCGTCCACGAACCCGGTTGCCCCGGCGCAGCAGCGGCCAGCGCATGTGTTTGAGCTTCTGCGCTTGCTGCTGGCTGTGCGCCCGCAGGCGTGTGCTTTCGGCACGGCGGACCTGATCCACCGCCTGGTTCAAATGGGTGGTGATATGGAAACGATCCAACACGTGCAGCGCTTGCCCGGCTTCGCTCGCGATGACGTTCAGGTAGGGCTTCCACATATCGCTGCAGACAAAGCGCAACCCTTGGATCACTTCCGGCCCCAGCGCCTTCAGACCGCGCCGCAGCGTCGCCTCCGACCGCCGTTTTCCGATTCACAGCAGACGTCGGCAAGAGGCGTCGATCTGGTAGATCACGGTCAGGAAATTGTCCGCCCGCAGTCCGTGGCCCCAATGAATCTCGTCTACGCCCAGCGCCTCCACCCCCTGCAATCGACGGTGGCCTAAGCCCCATTGTACGAACCATTCCACCGAGCGATATACCGATTCCCAGCTGGTCTGGAACGTCTGCGCCGTCTCTCGCCAACTCAGTCGCCGCGCCCAGCGGGCCAGAAAGCCCATCATGGCGCAGGTCACCGGACGCTTCCCGTCACTCCAGGGAATCTGCTCCACCACCACGCCATGCTCAGCACACTCGACTCGCCGCGGGGCGTAGCGATACCAAGTGGGGATTCCCCACAACGGCACAAACTGCCAGCGCCGTTCTGGCAGACGGTCATAGCCCGGTGCCGGTTGCTGGCACAGCGAGCAGCGCCCCCGCCTACCACCATGCGGTGCAATCCGGATCTCAATAAAGTCCGGCTGCCCTCGGCGGCCATGCATCTGTACCTCTGCGTACACGAAGCCCGTAAAACGTTGTATTCGATTCAGTATGGTTTTAACCTGCAGTTGAATAGCTGATCTCCCGGCCGCTTGGTTTCTGTCTTCATCAACAGCAGACTAAGCGAGCTTGCTGGAGTTCAGCTATTCGTTGTTTCGGGATGAAATGAGAGAGTGAACCCGTCGTCGGGGCGGTGGGAAAAGTGAAAATCCAGCCGCTTCGGCGGGATTTCCAAGCGGAGGGGGAAAGTCCTGCCGTTGGACTTTTCCTCGGAGCGGCTTTTTCCACGGCCCTCTTACCCACAATTTCTGCTAAAGAGCCGAAACTCAATTCTGAATTACTGAGTGCGGACAGTGCACTACCTCCCTCCCTTTTGACCTTGTCGTCCGAAAACGCGATGCGCGTACGACCCCTCAGACCCGGGATATACTAGCAGGCCCGGTCACTTTATGGGCGGAACCCTTGCAGCAAGAAATGAGCAGATTGATCCGTTTCCTGGGCTCGTCGAAGCCTACGGATTCGTTCCAAATCTGTTCGGTCTGCAGAAGAAATTGCCAAGGGTTATCGAGGCGGAGCAGCGGCTCATCGATGTCATTGTGGTTCGAGAGTCCGGGCTCAGCCGGCGGCTGAAGGATTGCCTTTTGCGGATAGTGGCTAGCGCCCAGGGTAGCGACTATTGCCGGGCGCTACACGCGCAGACAGATTCCAACAACGGCGAAGAGGATGCCGCCCTTCTCGCATTCGCGAATAAGCTTGCGAAATATACGCCTTGGGTTGGCAAGCACGACATAGACGTGCTCAGGGTATCTGGATTTGACGACTCCCTAATCCTGGATAGTGTCCTCACAGTCGCATTGGGTCAATTGCTTTGCACCTTGGCGAATGCGCTGCGTCCAAACCTTGACTCGGAACTCCCCGCACCCACTTCAATCGAGTCCTCAGGACTTCCTGAACCGGTCGAGTGGTTTGAAACAAGGGGTCCGTACTTGCAACCCGGTCCCCAAGCCGCGTCGAATTTCCCGCCCTATGCCTTCTTCCGAGAGCAGTTCGGGTTTGTTCCCAAGCTTTTCCAGGAACAGATGCTGCGCCCTGATGTGGTGGAGGCTGAATCCCACACCCTGGCGCAAATACTAATCCCTGAAGACCTTCTGAGCCGTGTCGCCAAGGAACAAGTCGTTCTGCTCATCTCAACGGCGAACCTCAACACCTATTTCGTGGCCGTGCACAGCCAGATACTCGCCACTCTGGGGGTTTCGCTGGAAGACTCCAAACAGATCGTCGAAGATTACCGTCGCGCACCGATTTCGCCCGCGGAAATGGCTTTACTGGATGAAGTTCGAAAATTGGCCTGCCGCCCTGGGGGAATGGAGGCTGGATTCGACCCGGCACCCCTGCAAGCGCACGGATTCAACAATCCGCAGATCTTGGAAGCTGTGGCGATGGCAGCAGTGACCAATTTTCTCACCACTTTGCAGGCAGGACTGGGCACCACGCCTGATTTCCCGCCCCGCCGCGTCTTCACGCGAAAAGATTTGTATCCTTCTTCAGGCCCATCCCGTCTGATTTCCGATGCCACTTCTCCCGACGATCCTGATGCTGCAATTGTCGTACGAGTTCAAGATGGAGACACAAACGCATTCGAAGAATTGGTACGCCGGCACTCGCGGCGAGTCTTCGGTACGCTGGCTGGCCTCCTTGGGAACTTGGATGATGCCCGGGATGTTACACAGGACGTGTTTTTGAAGGCTTTCGAACATATCGGCCGTTTCCAGCGACGATCCAAGTTCTCGACCTGGCTCACTAGCATTGCTATCAATACTGGAACCGAACTGCTCCGGCAACGCAAACCTCTTGAATCTCTGGACGAGGGCGAAGCGGAAGCCGAATTTCGCCCGCGGCAAATTCAGAGCTGGGCGGATGACCCGGAGCAGGCTCTAGCCGCATCTCAGAGGATTGACCTGGTAAGGGAGGGGGTTCTGCGCTTGCCGGAAAAATATCGGGTTGTGGTTGTCTTGCGTGACATAAACCAGGATTCGACGGAGGAAGCCGCCGCTGCCTTAGGCCTGAGTATTCCTGCTGTCAAGGCCCGTTTGCTACGCGGACGATTGATGTTGCGGGAAAGTCTTGCGCCACATTTTATTCGCATGGAAAAAGGGAGCCCCGATGCTAAGCTGCGCTGAGTTTCTCGCGGAATTCGGGGATTACCTGGAAGAGGCGGCCAGCCCTGAAGTCCGAGCCAGCCTTGAGCAGCATCTGCACGAATGCAAGACATGCCAGGTCATTGTGGACAGCACTCGGAAGACCATCCGATTCGTTACCGATTGTGACTCGTTTACTCTCCCGGCCGATCAGGTAGAGCCCATAGTTAAAGACGTGATGAAGCGCATTCGCGAAAAGAAGCCGTAACTGAC
>Ga0306920_100009628_pt1 | contig 12904 bp, 7 predicted proteins | sample flu12Cox44000170_FD_204666 | JGI IMG/M metagenome (GOLD analysis project Ga0306920, IMG submission 204666) | Lab enrichment of tropical soil microbial communities from Luquillo Experimental Forest, Puerto Rico - flux4day.12C.oxic.44.000.170 (v2)... | ecosystem: Environmental > Terrestrial >...
TGCGGGCGCCGAACACGAACTCGCAGCGCCTGCGCGCGCGCGCCAGCGCCTCGGCGGCCATGAGCAGCGGTGCGACCCCGCGACCCCCCGCGATGAGCACGGGGGTGCCCGACTCGTGCAGCGGATAACCGCGGCCGAGCGGACCGGTCACGCTCACGGCGGCGCCGGGTGCCAGCGCCGCGAGCGCGCGCGTCCCGGCGCCGACCGCGGCGTAGAGGAAGCCGACCCGGAGCTTCGAGCGCACGCGCCGGACGCTCGCCACGCTCATCGGGCGCGGCAGCAGCACCGGGGAGGGGAACTCGAGCAGGAGCTGCATGAACTGTCCCGCGACGGGCGGGACGAAACGCGCGGGCAGCTCGAGCTCCAGCCAGCGGAAGCCGGCGCCGTACTCGCGCTGCGAGACGACTCGCGAGCGCACCTGCCGCCACGTGCGGCCCGCGCGCGCTGGCGCTCCGTTCGCCGCGGAGCGCGCGCGGGTCGTCCCGCGGCCGATTGCGCGCTCGCGCGTGATCAATCCCGGCCGGCCTTCGCGGTATCCGCCGGCGCCCGCAGCCCGGCCTTCGCGGAATCCGGTGCCGGCGCCGGAGGCGGCGCTGTCTTTCCGGACTTCTTCGCCGCCTTCTTCGCCGCCTTCTCCGCCTTCTTGGTCGAGTCCGCGACCGCCTTTGCGTGCTTGAGCGAGTCGCGCTCCGCCTTGGTCGTGGTCACCCACAGCGAGCTGATCGGCCCCGGTGGCGGCTTGGGCCCGGGTGGCGGCTTGGGCGCCACCGTCGCCTTGGCGGCCGGCGCGGTGGACTTGGCGGCCGTGCCGCCCGGCTTGGCGGAATCCGAGCCCGGGTCCGGGGACTTGATCGCCGCGGCTGCGACGGCGGTGGCGCCGGCTGCCACGGCTCCAGGCGGGACGCCCCGGTGCGTGGAGTCGGAGCCCGTGGCCATGCTCGACGGCGAGCGCACGGCGCCTTCGGCCCCGCTCGAGAGGTTCGGCGCGGTGCCGCCGCCGGGCGCGATCACCACGCCCGTCGCCACCGGGACCCCGCGCTGGATCGCCGCCATCTGCGCGCCGCGGCCGAGCGTGTCCGCCCGCGCGTAGGCGTGCTTGAGCGAGTCCACGCGGGCCTTGCCCGTCGCGGAGGAGTCCTGCATCGCCACCTTCAGCGTCGAGTCACGGCTCGCCATGACGCGCTTCACGGAGTCGGGAAGCTGGGCGGAGCGGTACGACGACGGCATCCCGTACGAGGAGCCGTGAGCGGCGCCCGCGGCGCCGGCGATGCCGGCGGCGCCGAGCGGTGCGGCCGGCCCCATGCTCGGCCCGAGGTGCGACGACGACGAGGGATCCGAGGCCGACATGCTGCCCAGCGCCGGCGTCGTCGACGGCGGCGGCGTGAGCGACTCCTCGGCGACCGGCGGCGGAAGGATCATCCCCTTCGGCGGCACGATCAGCGCCTCGGGCACCTTCTCGCCCTCCATCTCCAGGTAGTCGCGCGCCGCGAGCTGCGCCTCGGTCTCGGGGAACTTGCGCACCACGATCCAGAACAGCGAGTCCGCCGATTCCCTGCGATCGAGCTTCCTCGCCATCACCCACGCCTCGGCGTTCATCGCTCGCGCCTTCACCGCGGGCGAACTGCTCGAGTCGATGATGGCGCGGTACGCCTCGATCGCGCGATCCGGACGCTCGAGGTTGAACAGGTAGTGCTCGGCCACGAGGAAGCTCGCCTCGGCCTGCTTCTCCGCTGAATCCGCGCCCGAAGCGGTGCGGTAGGCGTTGATGCGGTCGAGGTTGTCCATTCGCTGCTGCGCCTGCTGAGAGAACTGCGACGTGCCGGTCTGCTCCTTCACCTTGGCGTACTCGACGCGAGCGCGCGCGAAGTCGTCGGCGCCGGTCTCGTAGGCGTAGCCGATCCGATACTGCGCCTCGGCCGAGAGCTGCGTCCGCGGGTAGTCGTGGAGCACGGTCCGGTATTGCTCGATCGCCTGGTTCGTGCGCCCCGCGAGCAGCTCCACGCCGCCCATGCGCAGCGTGAGCCGGCCGTAGCGGTCCGAGCCGGGCGTGTTCACGGCGTAGGCCTGGATCGGCGGCGGCGTTCCGGGTGACGTGCCGCCCAGCTGCGGGTCCGGCAGCGGCGGCGGCAGGGGCACGTGGGCGCGCGCGTCCGAGAGCAGCTGGCGCGCCTCGTCGAAGTCCCGGTTCGCCTCGAGGCAGTCCACCTCGCGCAGGAGGTAGTTCATGCGGTCGTCGTCGTTGAGCGCGCGCGAGCCGATGGCCTGGAAGTCCTCGCGTGCGTCCTTCCAGGCGTGCTGCTGGTAGCGCGCCTCCGCGCGCTGCCGGAGCGCGCGATCGGCGAGCATGTGCCCTGACCAGCGCTCCAGCACCTGGCTCGCCGACGCCGCCGCCTCGGGGTAGCGCTCGAGCGACATCAGCGCCTTCGAGCGCTCGTAGTAGGCGTAGGGCGCGAGCTCGTCCTTGGGCTTCATCTTCAGGAAAGTGTCGAACGCCGTCACCGCCTGCTCGTACTTGCGCGCCGCGTTGTAGGACAGCCCCAGGAAGAACTCGGCGTCGGGCCGCAGGTCGCTCTTCGGGAAGCGCGTCCGGAACTCCTCGAGCATGGCGATGGCCTTGAGCGGATCGTCCGTGCCGATGAGCGCGCGCGCCCACAGCAGCCAGGCGTCGTCCACCCACTTCGACTTCGGGTACACGCCGAGCAGCTTCTTCGAGTAGTCGGCCGACTTGTTGTAGTTCGGCCGCTGCGTCGAGCCGTCGCGGTCGACTTCGTACGGCAGGCCGCTCGTGGCCTTGAAGTAGTACTTCCGCGCCAGGTAGAACGTGTTGTAGTAGGCGCACGACGTGAGCACCGTGACGAGGAGCCCCAGTGTCACGCCGAGTCGGGCGAGCCTCGCGCCGCGGCCACGGCGTGCGAAGGTGTCACGGAGCATCGTTCAGAGCGTCTCCTGCAGGCTCGTGACCTCGAGCGGTCCGCCACGCACGGCCTCGAGCCCGGCCACGGTGACCTGGGCGCCGGCGAGCGTGGTGACCACGGGCACGCCCATGCTGACCGCGCGCTCGCGGATGGCCTGTTCGTCGTATTCGGACGCGCGCCCGAGCGGCGTGTTGATCACGAGTTGGATCTCTCCGTTGTCGATGAGGTCGGCCACGTGGGGGCGGCCTTCGTGGACCTTGAATACCTCGCGGGCCGGGATGGCATTCCGATGCAGGAACCGGGCCGTGCCGCGGGTGGCTACCAGTCCATACCCCAGTTCCACCAACTTCTTCGCCATGAACGTGATGGCGCGCTTGTCATCGTCCCGTACGGACAGCAGTACGTTACCGGAGGTAGGCAGGGCTTCACCCGCCCCCAGATGGGCTTTGGCCAGTGCCCGGCCGAAGTCCAGGTCGCGGCCCATGACCTCCCCCGTGGACTTCATCTCCGGCCCGAGGAGGGCGTCCTCCCCCGGGAATCTACTGAACGGGAGTACGGGTTTCTTGACACTGATCATGCGTGGGTCCGTCTCGGCGGGGCGGATGTCCGCCAGCCGCTCGCCGGCCATGACGCGGGCCGCGAGCCGCGCGAGCGGGATGCCCACGGCCTTGGACACGAACGGCACGGTCCGGGAGGCTCGCGGGTTCGCCTCGAGCACGTAGATCTCGCCGAGCCGCACCGCGTACTGCACGTTCAGCAGCCCGCGCACGCCGAGCGCGCGCGCGAGCGTCGCCGTGATGGCGCGCACCTCGGCCACGGTGGACTCGCCGAGCGTGAACGGCGGGATCACGCACGTCGAGTCGCCGGAGTGGATGCCCGCCTCCTCGATGTGCTCCATGACCGCGCCCACGAGCACGGTCTCGTCGTCGGCCACGGCGTCCACGTCGACCTCGAGCGCGCCCTCGAGGAACTTGTCCAGCAGCACCGGCTCGTCCACCGACACCAGCGCCTCGCGCGCAAGCCAGTCCTCGAGCTCGCGGCGCTCGTACACGATGCGCATGCCGCGGCCGCCGAGCACGTACGACGGCCGCACCAGCACCGGGTAGCCGAGCTTCTCGGCCACGACCAGCGCCTCGTCTCGCGTCGTGGCAGTGCCGGACTCCGGCTGCTTCAGCGCGAGCGCGTTCACGAGGTCGCGCCAGCGTGAGCGGTTCTCGGCGAGGTCCAGCCCGTCGAACGACGTGCCGAGCAGCGGCACGCCCGCCTCGTGCAGCGCCTTCGCGAGCTTCAACGGCGTCTGGCCGCCGAGTTGCACGATCACGCCCGATGGCTTCTCGCGGTCGACGATGTTCAGCACGTCCTCGGCGGTGAGCGGCTCGAAGTAGAGGCGGCTCGAGACGTCGTAGTCGGTGCTCACGGTCTCCGGGTTCGAGTTGGCGAGCAATACGTCGAAGCCGCGGGCCTTGAGCTCCAGCGCCGCCTGCACGCAGCAGTAGTCGAATTCGAGTCCCTGCCCGATGCGGTTCGGGCCCGAGCCGATGATGAGCACGCGCGGGCGCGTGGCCTCCGGCACCTCGCACTCGTCCTCGTACGTCGAATAGAAGTACGGCGTCTCCGCCTGGAACTCGGCGCCGCACGTGTCCACGGCCTTCATCACCGGCCGGATGCCGGCGTTCAGCCGGTGGCGGCGCACCTCGGTCTCTCGCAGCCCGAGCCTCGTGGCGAGGTGGCGGTCGGAGAAGCCGAGGCGTTTCGCCTCGCGCACCAGCGCGTCGTCCCAGCGCGCGCCCATCAGGCGCCTGTCGAACTCGGTGATGCGCTGCATCTGGTGCAGGAACCAGGGGTCGATCCCCGTGAGCTCGGCAATTGCTGCCGGCGTCTGGCCGAAGGCCAGAACCCTGAAAATGTCGCGCAGGCGGTCCGGCGACGGCTCGCGGAGCGCAAGCTGGAGCGCCTCCATCTCCTCGCTCTCGGCTGGCGCGGGCAGCATGTCGCCGCCCGTCTCCAGCGCGCGCCAGCCTTTCAGCAGCGCCTCGGGGAACGTGCGCCCGATCGCCATCACCTCGCCCACGGACTTCATGCGCGTGCCGAGCCGCCGGTCGGTCACGCGGAACTTCTCGAACGCCCAGCGCGGGATCTTCACCACGCAGTAGTCGAGCGACGGCTCGAAGCAGGCGGGCGTCTTCTTCGTGATGTCGTTCGGGATCTCGTCGAGCGTCAGGCCCGCGGCGAGCATCGCCGAGATCTTGGCGATCGGGAACCCCGTCGCCTTGCTCGCGAGCGCCGAGCTCCGCGACACGCGCGGGTTCATCTCGATGACCCGCATCTCCCCGGACTTGGGATGCACGGCGAACTGGATGTTGCAGCCGCCGGCCTCGATCTTGATGGCGCGGATGATGCGCAGCGCCGCGTCGCGCATGTCCTGGTAACAGCGGTCGCTGAGCGTCTGGGCCGGCGCCACCGTGATCGAGTCGCCCGTGTGCACGCCCATGGGGTCGAAGTTCTCGATCGAGCACACGATCACCACGTTGTCGTGGCTGTCGCGCATCACCTCGAGCTCGAACTCCTTCCAGCCGAGCAGGCACTCCTCGATGAGGATGCTGCCGTTCGGGCTCGCGGCGATGCCGATGCGCGCCGCCTCGCGCAGGTGGCGGCGGTCGTGGACGAGCCCCGAGCCCTGGCCGCCGAGCGTGAACGACGAGCGGATGACGAGCGGATAGCCCAGCTGTTCGCCCAGCGCGACGGCGTCGGCGACGGTCGTGGCGTAGCCGCTCTTCGGCAGCTGGAGCCCCGCCTGCTCCATCGCCTTCTTGAACTTGTCGCGGTCCTCCGCGGTCTCGATGGCGTGGAGCGAAGCGCCGATCAGCTCCACCTTGAACGTGTCGAGCGCGCCGCGATGGGCGAGCGCGACGGCGAGGTTCAGCGCCGTCTGGCCGCCGAGCGTGGGCAGCAGCGCGTCCGGCCTCTCCTTCGCGATCAGGCGCTCGGCGATCTCGGGGATGAGCGGCTCGAGGTACGTGCGGTCGGCGAACTCCGGGTCGGTCATGATCGTGGCCGGGTTGGAGTTCAGGAGCACGACTTCGTAGCCCAGCGCCTTCAGTGCCCGGCATCCCTGCGTTCCCGAATAGTCGAACTCGCACGCCTGGCCGATGACGATCGGTCCCGCGCCGAGGACGAGGATCCGCCGGATGTCGTTGCGGCGCGGCATCAGCCCTGCTCCTTCGCCGCGCGCCCGGTCGCGCGCGTGGCGGCGCGCCCGCGCGCGCCCGCGACCGCCGGCTCCGCGGAACGGCGGCCGCCCCCGCCGCGGCCGCTGCGGGCGATGGCGTCCGCGAACGCCTTGAACCACGGCCGCGAGTCGTGCGGGCCGGGGCTCGCCTCCGGGTGGTACTGGCAGGCGAGCACCGGAAGCCTGCGGTGCACCATGCCCTCGAGCGTGTTGTCGTTGCCGCTCCAGTGCGTGAGCTCGAACTCGCCCTCGGGCAGCGTATCGCCGTCGACCATGAAGCCGTGGTTCTGGCTCGTCACCTCGACGACGCCCGTGCGCCGGTCGATCACCGGATGGTTGCTGCCGCGGTGCCCGAACTTGAGCTTGCGCGTCCTCGCCCCGAACGCCAGCCCCAACAGCTGGTGGCCAAGGCAGATGCCGAACATGGGCAGCTTCTCGGCGAGCGTTCGCGACGCCTGGATCGCGAAGTCCAGCGGCTCGGGATCGCCGGGGCCGTTCGAGAGCAGCACGCCTGCGGGCTCGAGCGTGAGGATCTCGCTCGCGGGCGTGCGCGCCGGGAACACGCGCACGCGAAAGCCCTGCGCGCGCAGCCGGCGGAGGATGTTGTACTTGACGCCGAAGTCGTAGACCGCGACGAGCGGCTTCGCGCGCTCGGCGGCGGGCTCGGTCGGCGACGGCCCCGACGCGGTCCACCAGTAGGGCTCGACGCAGGTGACGACGTCGGCGAGCGCGAGGCCCTCCATCTTCGGGCTCCTGCGCGCCTTCTCGACCAGCTCGTCCGCGTTCGTGCTCTTCGTGGACAGGCAGCCGCGCATGGTGCCGCGGTCGCGCAGGTGGCGCGTGAGCGCGCGCGTGTCGATGCCGGAGAGCCCGGGCAGCCCCTTCTCCGTGAGCAGCGCGTCGAGCGTGCCCGTCGAGCGCCAGTTGCTCGGGATCTCGCACAGGTCGCGGCACACCATGCCCTGCGCGCGCAGGTCCGCGCTCTCCATGTCCTCGGCGTTCACGCCGTAGTTCCCGATCAGCGGGTACGTGAACGTGAGGATCTGGCCGCAGTACGAGGGATCCGAGAGCACCTCCTGGTAGCCGGTCATGGCGGTGTTGAACACCACCTCGCCGGTGGTCTCGGCCTCGGCGCCGAAACCCTCGCCCTTGAAGACGCGCCCGTCCTCGAGCGCCAGCAGCGCGGAACGCCGGACGTTCGGGCTCATCTCGCGGCCCCCGCGGGCACGGCCGGCCGCTCGAAGCGCGCGGCGTCGGCGACGTGCGTGAACCGTCCGCCGAGCAGCGTGGCGAGCACGCGGCCCCTGAGCCGCCAGCCCGCGAACGGCGTGTTGCGGCCCTTGGACTGGAACCGCTCCGGGTCCACGGTCCACTCGGCCTGCGGATCGAAGAGCACGAGGTCGGCCCGCGAGCCCGCCTCGACCGAGACCGGCGGCAGCCCGAACACGCGCCGCGGCGCGTCGGTCCACAGCTCGATCGCGCGCGCCAGCGTGACGTGGCCCGCGCCCACGAGGTGCGTGAGCGTCAGCCCCAGCGCCGTCTCCAGCCCGACGATGCCGAACGGCGCGTCGGTGAACGGCTTCGCCTTCTCGTCCGCCGTGTGCGGCGCGTGATCGGTGGCGAAGCAGTCGATCGTGCCGTCGGCGATGGCGGCGATGCAGGCCTCGCGGTCGTGGTCGGAGCGCAGCGGAGGATTCATCTTCGCGTGCGTGTCGTAGTCGCCCACCGCCTCGTCCGTGAGCACCCAGTAGTGCGGGCAGGTCTCCCCCGTCACCCTGAGGCCGCGACGCTTCGCGTCGCGCAGCGCATCGAAGGACGCGCTTGCTGAAAGATGCGCGAAGTGGACGCGGCCGCCCGTCAGCTCCGCGAGGTCGGAATCGCGCCGGCACATCACGCTCTCGGCCGCGGCCGGGATGCCGCGCAGGCCGAGACGCGTGGCGGTGAAGCCCTCGTTCATGACGCCGTCGCCCTTGAGCGTCGGGTCCTCCTCGTGGCAGATGATCGGGCGTCCGGTGGGACGCGCGTACTCGAGCGCGCGCCGCATCATGGCGGCGCTCGTCACCGGCCGGCCGTCGTCGCTGAACGCCACCGCCCCCGCGCGGGCCAGCGCCTCGAGCGGCGCGAGCTGCTCGCCGCGCTGCCCCACGGTGACCGCGGCGATCGGCAGCACGTGACAATGCCCCGCGGCTTCGCCGTGGCGCTGCACCCACTCGACCCAGGCCGGCGTGTCGACCACGGGGTCGGTGTTGGGCATGCATGCGATGCTGGTGAAGCCCCCCGCCGCCGCGGCCCGCGTGCCGCTGTCGATGGTCTCCTTGGCGCTCTGGCCCGGCTCGCGCAGGTGAACGTGCACGTCCACGAGGCCCGGCGCCACGACCGCGCCACGGGCCTCGAACACGCGGGCGCCGGGACCCGGGCGTGCGGGCGCCGGGACGACGACGCCATCCTGGACCGCGAGCGTGAAGCGCTCGCCGGTGCGCCAGTGCGTCACGTCGCGGAACAGCATGAGCGCGGTCTTTTCGAAGCTCATCGGGAGCCTTCGCGGCCTCCGGCCGCGCCTGACGTGGACGCGGACGTGGACGTGGACGCGGCCGCGGCCGCCAGGGCTGCGGTGAAGCCGTGCGGCCTGCGGATCGCGTCGGCGCAGCGGCGGAGCACGGCGCAGCGCACCGCGACGCCGTTCGCCACCTGGGTGAGGATGCGCGAGCGCGGTCCGTCCGCCACCTCGTGCGCCATCTCCACGCCGCGGTTGACCGGCCCGGGATGGAGCACGACGCCTTCCGGCGCCAAGAGGTCGACGCGCTCGGGCGTGAGCCCCCAGAGCCGCGCGTATTCCGAGATCGCGGGCAGGAGCCCGGTCTCCATGCGCTCGCGCTGGAGCCGCAGCGCCATTACGCCGTCGGCGCCGGCGAGCGCGTCCTCGAGCGAATCGCTCACCTCGCAGCCCAGCTCCTCGACGTCGGCCGGCACCAGCGTGCCCGGACCGCACACGGTGACGCGGCAGCCGAGCGTGGTGAGGCCGGCGATCGCCGAGCGCGCGACGCGCGAGTGCGAGATGTCGCCGACGATGGCGAGCCTCCGGCCCTCGAACCGGCCCTGCCATGCGTCCTGGAGCGTGAGCAGGTCCAGGAGCCCCTGCGTCGGGTGCTCGTGCATGCCGTCGCCGGCGTTCAGCACGCCGATTGACTCGAGCTGGCGCGCGAGCCACGCGGGGGCGCCCGACGACGGGTGGCGCACCACCACCAGCGCCGCACCCATCGCCTCGAAGAGCCGCACGGTGTCGAGCAGTGTCTCGCCCTTGTTGAGCGAGCTCGCGCCGCTCGCGAACACCACCGTGTTGGCGCCCAGCCGCTGCGCGGCGATCTCGAACGACGTCCGCGTGCGCGTGGAGTCTTCGATGAACGCGAGCACCACGGTGACGCCCGCCAGGTCCCTGCGGTTCGGCTCGCCGTGCTTGAGCCACTCGCGCTCGCGCGCCGCGTCGGCGAGGAGCGTGAGCAGCGTGGGGCGGGTGAGCCCCTCCAAGCCCAGGAAGTGCCTCGGGTCAGCAGCGTGGCTGACGGGCGGGGGGCCATCCTGCCGGGGAATGCCGAGTTCGCCGGGTGCGGTGGCCACGCCGGCGGAGGTTCCGGAGGTAGAAAAAATCCCGGCGCCGGGCGGCGTCGGGACGGCAGCAACCATCTCGCTGGTCATGGCACCGGTCTCCTGGCGGACTCTCAGGACCGCCTTAAGGGGTGGAGTTCTGGCACGAACCGGCGGGCACTATAAGGGCCGCGGCGCCGCGGCTCAAGCGCGAGCCGCCCGAGCGGCGGCAGCGACACGAGAACCTGAAAAGGTCTTGACCTCTTCCCGCGAACGGCACTGCGATCTGCACCGCCGCGTCGAGCTACAGCAGCGTTCCGCGCAGGATCGTGCTGGCGATCGAGAAGTAGATGACGATCCCGGTCACGTCGACGAGCGTGGCCACGAACGGGGCCGAGGCGCTGGCGGGGTCCAGGCCGACGCGGCGAAGGCCGAACGGCAGCATCGAGCCAGCGAGCGTGCCCCACGTCACCACGCCCACGACGCTGCCGCCGATCGTCGTCGCCACGAGCAGGAAGTGCTGGCCGTAGCTGTGGAACAGCAGCTGCCACAGGAGCACGCGCGAGAAGCCGATCGCGCCGAGCACGATGCCCATCCCCAGCCCGGAGGCGAGCTCGCGGCGCACGACGAGCCACCAGTCGCGCAGCCGCACCTCGCCGAGCGCCATGGCGCGGATCACGAGCGTCGTGGCCTGCGAGCCCGAGTTGCCGCCGGAGGAGATGATGAGCGGGATGAACACCGCGAGCACCACGGCGCGGGTGATCTCGGCCTCGAAGTGGGCCATCGCCGTGGTCGTGAGCATCTCGGAGATGAACAGCGCCGCGAGCCAGCCCACGCGCTTGCGCACCATCTCCACCAGGCTCACCTGAAGGTACGGCGCGCCGAGTGCTTCGGTGCCGCCGATCTTCTGGATGTCCTCCGTGGCCTCCTCGCGGAGCACGTCGACGATGTCGTCCACGGTGACGATGCCCTGCATGCGGCCGAGGTCGTCCACGACCGGGATCGCCTGCAGGTCGTGCGCGGCGAACAGGCGCGCGAGCTCCTCCTGGTCCGTGTCGGCCCGCGCCGTGACCAGGTCGGTGGACATGACGTCGCGCACGGTGCGGTCGCTGGCCGCCGCGAACAGCTCCCGCAGCGACACGACGCCGACGAGCTTGCGCTCGGCGTCGTTCACGTAGATGTAGTAAACGTTCTCGAGTTTTTCGCGCGCCTGCTTGCGCAGGTAGGAGATCGCCTCGTCCACGTTCACGTCGGCGCGCACGCTCGCGTAGCGCGGGTTCATGAGGCCGCCGGCCTCGTCCTCGGAGAAGGCGAGCAGCGCCATCACCTCGCGGCGGGTCTGCTCGTCCAGCAGCGCGAGCAGCGCCTCGCGCTCGTCTTCGCCCGCCTCCTGCACCAGGTCGGCCGCATCGTCGGGCGCCAGCAGGCGCATCCACGAGCGGCGCTGCTCGGCGGGGATCGCGCGGACCATCTCGTACTGGTCGCGCGCGGAGATCTCGAGGAAGAAGTCCTCCGCCTCGGGCCGCGGCAGGTCGAGGAACGCCTCGACCCGATCCTCGGGCGTCAGCAACCTCCAGCTTTCGCGAAGGTCGTCGGCGGCGAGGCCGGTCTCGCTCTCGGCTTCGCGACGGAGGCTCATGCGCCACGCTCCAGGCCGACGGCGGAACGACGGACACTAACCGTTCCAAACTACCGTGCGGTGCGCGCGAGCGTCCAGCGCTAATCGAGTCTCAGGGACGCCTCGCGGGCATGCCTACGCCCGACGTGACACCTTCATGTCGTGCGGCGGGCGGCGCCGTGGTGATGAGCAGCACCGCGGCGAGCACCACGGCTGCGGCGGCGAGCGTGCGCGGCGAGAGCGATTCGCCTGCGAGCAGGAAGCCCAGGAACATGGCGACGATCGGGTTCACGAACGCATAGGTCGCCACCACGGCCGGCGGGTGGCGCCGCAACAGGTGGAGGTAGGCGCTGAAACCGAGCACCGAGCCGAACACGGCGAGGTAGGCGAGCGCGAGCCAGGCGCTCGCGGGCGTCGCGGACGCGTTCCACCCGTGGAAATCGCCCTCTGCGAGCGCGACCCCGAGCGCGGCCACGCCGCCCGCGACGAGGCCCACGCCCGTGGACATCATCGGCGAGCGCGGCAGCCGCGCGCGGCGCGACCACAGCGAGCCCCACGCCCACGACAGCGAGCCCACCACGGGCACCAGCGCCCAGAAGGGCGACAGCGTCGCGTCGTGGCCGGTCACGAGACCGGGGCCGATCAGCAGCGCGATGCCGCCGAAGCCGAGCCCGAGGCCCACGAGCGCCTGCCGTCCGGGCGGCTGCGGATCGGCGCCGAACGACGCCAGCAGCGCCATCCATAGCGGGATCGTGGACACGAGCAGCGCGACGATCCCCGACGGCACGTGCGCCACGGCGAGCGTCACCGACACGTTGCCGATCGCCGGCAGCAGCAGTCCCACGAGCGAGGCGTTCCGCCACTCCACACCGCGCGGCCACGCGATGCCGGTGACGCGCGCCCAGACGACCAGCGCCAGCCCCGCCGAGAGCAGCCGGAGCCCGCACATGAGCACGGGCGGGATGCCCACGATGGCGTAGCGGATCGCGAGGAACGTGCTCCCCCAGAACAGCCAGATGGCGAGGAACGACAGCAGGGAGAGCACGCGATCGCGGGAGTTCATCTCAGGCACGCAGGCGTTCCTTCTCGGGCACGGGCAGCGGATCGATGGGTATTGACCAGTGTTCCTTGAACGTCTCGAGCGCGATGGTGCTCATGGTCGAGCGCACGACGGGGATGGCGCCGAAGCGTTCGCGCAGGAGCCTCCCGAGCGCCTCGGGATCCTTGACGCGCACCTTCACGAGGTAGCTGTCCTGGCCCGCCACGTGATGCACCTCGAGCACCTCGGGCAGCGCCGAGAGCTGGCCGCCGGCGACCTCCTCGCCCGTCTTCTCGTCGGTGCGCACGAGGATGAATGCGAGCAGTGAGCGCTCGAGCGCGCGCGGATCGAGATGCGCGCCGTAGCCGCGGATCACGCCGTCGCGCTCGAGGCGGCGCACGCGCTCGAACACGGCGCTTGGCGCCATGCGCACGCTGCGGGCCAGGTCGGCGTTGGACATGCGCCCGTCCTGCTGGAGCAGGGAGAGCAGCTTCCGGTCGATGGCATCGAGTTCGTCGAGC
>Ga0306920_100009630_pt1 | contig 12903 bp, 12 predicted proteins | sample flu12Cox44000170_FD_204666 | JGI IMG/M metagenome (GOLD analysis project Ga0306920, IMG submission 204666) | Lab enrichment of tropical soil microbial communities from Luquillo Experimental Forest, Puerto Rico - flux4day.12C.oxic.44.000.170 (v2)... | ecosystem: Environmental > Terrestrial >...
TGGGCAAAACGGCGAACCTCGCCGGCGGTGTAGTCCGTCCGCACCGGAATGGCCTGGCCCATGGCAAACCCCCTCAGTTTGCCATCTTGAATCATGCCGCGATCGATTCGGGAATCCCTAGAGAGTCGGCCACTCAGCGGCTTGGTATTACAGCTGCGAGACAACAAACAGGGCATATTCTTCCCCGCCCACTGGGGTTGCTTTGGTGGTGCGCCCGAGGCTGGGGAGACACGCGAGGAGGCTCTCGTGCGTGAGTTGCACGAGGAACTTGCGATTGTGCTGGAGACGGCAAACTTCCGCTATTTCACGCGCTTCGAGTTTGATCTTTCGTTTGCTGGTCGGGCGCCGATTTGGCGTTATTTCTATGAAATCGAACTCGCCGCGTCGCGCCTTGCCGACTTGCGGCTGCAGGAAGGGTCGGCGGTGCAATTGTTCTCAGCCGATGAAATATTGACGGCAACGGTGCCGCTGGCACCATACGACTCGTTTGCGCTGTGGTTCCACATCAATCGTGACCGGCTCCGGGCGTGAGCAAGCGGGCACGTCAGTCCCGGTTCTCCGTAGCGAATTGCCGAATCGTGCTGTCGATGTCCATGGGTGCGTAGCCATAGACGGACCTTGCGCGGTCGATGGAAATCGTAAAGCCGGGTTTACGGGCCTCTTTGATTTCGATTGGTGAACGCGATCCCATTGTTTGAATTATCGTTTCCGCCGCCCGGCGCACGGTCGTCATACCAGCGGCGCCAACGGTGACTGCGTCGTGGCCGCGCCACGTGGTGTGCTTGACTAGATCCGCCACGAATCTGCATAAATCATTGATGTGTATCGCGTTATTAAATTTGTTGTTGGGGCCGTAAAGCGTGATGGTTCGACCTTGCTTGGCTGTGGTGAGCACGCCGGTTAGCCAATTGCGCACGGAACCGCGCCCAATCACGCCAGGCAATCGAATTGAGAGCGAGCGCAACGGCGCCTCGCGTAGCATCGTCTCGCCCTCGTATTTGGTCACGCCGTAGACATTCGGATTGACGATTGCAGTCGTTTCGTCGACCACAGGCCCAGCGATGTCGCCATAGATTGAAAGGCTGGAGAGATATATGAAGGTCGTCGCGCAGGCCTCGCACGCATAGTCGATAAGGCGAGTGGTTGCAGTGACATTGTCCCGAACCATGTCGGCGTCTCGCACGCCAGGCGCCGGCGAACGAGCTGCCGCATGTACGATGGCGTCAATTCGCGCCGGTAGCGGCAGCGTTCCCGCAAGGTCGCCGGCGACCACGGTCAGCGAGGGGTTGCAATCGACCGCTGGATCGAGCCGACCGAGGCTGCGTCCCACAACGGCGGTGACCTTGTGCCCGCGCGCAAGTAACGTCGCCACAAGGTAAGAGCCGCTAAAGCCGCCAGCGCCGGTGACGATGATCTCCACGACTGCCGCCGGCGCAACCGCCCCCTACGCCACAGCCGCAAGGATGCGGTCGGGAGCGAGTCCGTGCGCGGCCAGCAAATCATCGTGGGAACCGTAGTTGTGGATGAAGGCATCCTGCAGCGTGAACGTATCCAGCCGGCAGGTCGCTTTAATGTCCCAGGCGATTTGCTTGGTCTGTGGTGCCAGTCCGCCTTGGGGCGCGTGCTCCTCAATGACGATGACGTGTTTGTGGCGCTTGAGCGCCTCGGTGAGGCCGTCGCGGTCGAGCGGCTTGATTGTGTGCACGGAGACCAGCGACACCGATTTGCCCTGGGCCTGCAGCCGGTCAGCGATCGCCGCCGCCATCTTGGTGATCACGCCGTAGGTCAGGATGCAGACGTCACTGCCCCGCCGCAAGTAGCGGATCTTACCGAACCGCCACGGCTCGGCGTCCTTGGTCAGTATTGGCTCTCCAGCTTTGCCAATGCGCAGATAGACTGGTCCGTTCTTCTGGCGTGCGCACCAGCGTGTCGCATCCGTGCATTCGAGCGGATCGCACGGCGCAATGATTTGCATGTTGGGGATGGCGCCCGCGATTGCGATGTCTTCCTGGGTGTGATGAGTGCCTCCAAGCGTGGAATAAATGACGCCGGCACCCATGCCGACAACGGTGACCGGCAAGTTCTGATAGCAAAGGTCGTCGCGCACCATCTCGAACGGACGATAGAGGGTGAAGGTTGCAATCGTGTAGGCAAAGGGCTGGCAGCCCTTGAGCGCGAGGCCGGCACAGATCCCGATCATGCTCTGCTCGGCGACGCCGACATTGATGAAGCGATCAGGATATTGCGTCGAGAATTTCGCCATGCTGCCGGCCGGCGAGATATCCGACACGACAATGTAGACGTTGGGATTCTTAGTTGCCTCGTCGTACAGCGCCTCGGAGAAGGTATTTCTCATCCCTGCGTCTCCAATTCCGCGATGGCCTTGGCGTATTCATCCTTGTTGGGCGAACGGTAGTGCCAGATCGGCACGTTCTCCATGTAACTCACACCCTTGCCCTTGGTGGTGCTGGCGCACACCATCAGCGGCTTGGTCCCGCTGCGGTTTGTAACAGCCTCATAGATGGCTTTCGGGTCATGGCCGTCAATTTCGACCGTCTCCCAACCAAACGCCCGGAATTTGGCGGCGAGCGGATAGAAGGAGGGATGGGTCTCGGACGTTCGGCCCAGGCTCTGGAAATCGTTGTTGTCGACGAAGGCAACGATGTTGGTGAGCTTGAGCGAAGAGCCCATGAGTACCGCTTCCCAGGTTGAGCCTTCCTGCACCTCGCCGTCGCTCAGAACGGTATAGATGATGCCTCCGGTACCACGCCCACGCTCGGCGAGCGCCATACCAACGACCATGGAGAGGCCGTGGCCGAGCGCGCCGGTCGAAGCCTCGATGCCTGGATTGCCGTAGTCGGGGTGCGTGCCGAGCCGGCCATTGGGCGTGCAATAGGCATTTAGGTCGGCTTCGCTTAACACGCCGTGGTCCTCAAGGATCACGTACTGAATCATGCAGCCGTGGCCCTTCGACATCAGGAATGTGTCGGGCGATTTTCCGCCCTTGGTCCCGGGCCGCATGAGTTCGTTGTAAACGCAGTCGACGATCTCTGTGCACGAGAAGGCGCCGCCGATATGCAGCGCGCTGACGTTCTGCGACATGTCGAGGATGCGTCGACGGTATTTCTTGCAACGCGCACGCGCTACTGCGGAATCGAAGATGTTCCTGCGCGCCGTTGTCAACTTTTCGGTTGCGGTGCTCATTCGATGATCGTCCAATAATAATCGCCGGTATAGCCAGCTTCCTTGAAGAGATTGATCCATCCGTCAGGGTAGTCGTGAAACTTGGCCGTCAGCACCCAGTCTTCGAAGAGCGCCTTCTGCTCGGGCGTGCGATATGAGTCCACCTGCACGAAGGCGCAACCATTGGATACGCGCTGCAGTTCCGCCAGTGCACAGATGCAGCCGGCGCGATCGAAGTTGTGTATCGTGTTAAGCGAGATCGCCGCCTTGAAGCTGCCGTCAGGGAAGGGGAGATCCGTGGCGGTACCGAGATGCAATCGGCCAACGACCTCCGGCTCGCACGTCATCAGCGCGTAACGGGAGATGTCGAGTCCGAAGGCCTCGAGTCCCGGACACGCCTTCATGAAGTCTTTTACCAGAAATCCCCTAGCGGCTCCGACGTCGAGTACGCGGTCCCCCGGTTTGAGATCGAAGTGCCGGACCATGTCTTCGGCCACTGGGACCCAGCGACCGTCGTAGCGGTAGCCGCCATAGCCGTATTCGCGCGGGCCGTCGAAATAAAGCTCGCCGTATTCCCGCGAGATGCGGATGTGCTCTTCGGTTTTGGCGTGTGCGCGCGCGGTAACGCTGCGCTTGCCGCGCGGCAGTTTGGCAAGGAGGTTTACTTCGGCCATGGCACTTTGAGTGCTTAGCGGATATGGGGGACTTGTCGCAAGCGGGTCATCAGACACCACCGAACGCCTCTCGATGAACCCGGGCAAGCCCGCTCGCCAGTGGTTCGAAATGGAAGGCTGGGAACGACTTATGGCAGTCGGTGATATCGAAAAACCGGTGCAGCAGATGGGGACGGGGACCCGCCCGGGGCACGGGTTTTACCTTGGCCGCCGGTGTGAATTGAGCCGCTACCATGTGCGCGATGTCGTGGAATGAGGTAGCGACTCCAGTCACCGCATTGAGCGCCCCGATGCTGCGATGGAACACGATCTGTACTGCAAGGCGGGCAACGTCCTCCACCACCACGTGGTCTCGCTTTTCCTCACCCTCGCCGAAGATGGTTATGGGATCGCCATTGGCTGCCTGGCGGCGGAAGCGATTCGGACCGTAGCCGGAATGGGGATCGGCCGCGCCGTAGATCAGGGTCGGCCGCAGGCAGGCAAATGGACCGCGGTACTCGCTACGGAACATCAGCTCACGCGCCGCGTGCATCATGCCGTGCATGGTGGAGGGCGCAACGGCCGAACGCTCGGTCACTGGATTCGCATCGTCGGCGTAGATTGCGTCCGAGCTGATGTAGACGAGATGGGCCGGCGGCACCGCCGTGAAAGCCATCGAAGCGGCTTCCGCCATGCGCAGGTTCGCCATGAGTTGCGTTACGTTCCTAGCTGGAGCGATCGCGGAAACAAACACCACCGCGTCGTCAGGCAAAAGCCGCGCCTTGAGCGCATCGGCGGCGCCGGGCGAGAGCAAGTCGACTTCCGTGCGTGTCAGTCCAAGCGTCGGGATTTTTGCCTTCGCGAGTTCCTTGACGATGGTCGAGCCGACAAAGCCACCTGAGCCGATCACGACGGCGCGTTTGGGCGTAGTGGGGGAGGCATTCTGATGGGTCAGCATGCTCAGGAGACGCCCAGCGTGCGGTGATCGAGGCCCGCCGCCAAAGCAACTGAGCGATCGAGCACACGATAGGGATCGAGCACGAGTCGTCCGCGCATTGCCTTTGCGAGATCGGCGCAGGACAGCGCTCGGAATTCCGGCCAAGGAGTCATGATCAGCAGCGCGTCGGCACCTCGGGCGGCGTCGAGCGCTGACTTCGCACCGGTTGCCGCTGGGTGCGGCGCTGCCGAAGCGGGCACCACCGGGTCGTATACCGTGATCGGCCAGGGACCAAGATGCTGGATGAGTGCGAGCGACGGAGAGTTCTTCACCGAATGGGTGTTTTCTTTGTAGGCGAGGCCAAGTATGGCGAGTGTGGCACGCGGTGCTTTGGAGAATACGACATCATGCAAGGTGCGCAATGCCCAGTCCTTGCGGTGGGCGCTGTTGGCGGCGAAGGCCTGGATCACGCCGGCATCGGTTCCGTATTCCTCGGCAAGGCGTGTCACGGTGGCAAGGTCGCGCTCGAGGTTGCCTCCTGCGAGGCCGAGGCCTGGCGTGAGATAGGAATAGGTGCCAATCCGCTGGTCGAGCTTGAGCGCAGGCGCGATCTCTGACCAGTCAGCGCCAATCCGCTCGCACAATTCGGCGAGCGTGTTGGCGACGCTGACCGAGGCGACCAGGCAGCAATTGATCGAAATTTTCGTGAACTCGGCGCTCTCGAACCGCATCGGCAGGATCGGACAGCCGAACGCGTCGAGGAAGGTTTCGAGCGCTCGGGGCAGTGGTTGCCCGGCCTCGGGCACGCCGACGATGAAGCGCTCGGGCTTGGTCGCGCGCTCGACCGCCCGGCCGAACACCAGGGTTTCGACTTGATAGTAGAGCAGGCGACCGGGTCGCTGGCGCGCGCGGGTATAGCCCGGAGGCACTTGGCTCAGCACTACGATCACCGCATCCGGCCGCGTATGGACCAGCACCAGCTCAAGCAGTCGGTCTAGCCCGGCGAGATCGCTCTTGCCCGTTTCGTCGGTTGGGACATCGGGCGCGACATAGAGCAGATCGCACTCCTTCAATCCTGCAGGATCGGCGGTAAATCGAATGCACCTGCGGCTGTCGTGCAAGAGACCATCGAGCTCAGGCTCGACCACGGGCAGCTTCCCCCCATCGAGCGCGCTGACAAGATCGGTGTCTGGGTCGAAGCCGAGGGTGGCAAAGCCCTTGCTTGCCGCAGCGATGGCGGAGCACAGACCGAGATGGGTCATGCCTGCGTAGGCGATGATGGGGGCCGTGCTCATGAAGCCGCAGCCATCTTGATAGCCTCGGCCGAAAGCTTGCCGAGCACACGCAGCAGCCAGCGATCATTGGACAGATCAGCCGGCACGCGCTCGGCCACAAGCCGCTTAAAATGATCGTATTCGATCGCCCAGGTAGGGTCCTCCTGTACCAGCGTCATCGATTCTGCCGGTGGGCGCCCGCTCGGCAGCACGCGCGTGCGCCGGGTAAAGGTGGTTGGTCCCCACTTGCACAGCGATTCGATATGCGCCATTCCGTTCTCGGCCAACACGTCGCAAGTGAAATGGTTACGCCAGGATAACAACGTCATCTCGAACTCGAGTTTCGGTCGGGCGGTTTCCGATGTGATCACAACATGGTCGGGTGCCCGATTCTCGAAACGGCTGACTGAAGTGACGCGAAAATCCTCGCCGATGTCACCGAACCAGAAGCGTGCGGTATCGAGCAGATGCGATCCGAGGTCGGGCAGGACGCCGGCGCCTTCATCCCGCCAGGCGGAATCGCGCACCAGCCGCGCCGTACCGTTGCCGTAGAACATGCGGCAGCGATAGATCCGGCCCAGCGTCCCCGAGCGTACGAGGTCGCGCATGCGGACATAGTGCGGCTCGAAGCGGTGATTGTAGGCGGTGTAGCAGACCGCGCCGGTGCTGCGCGCTAGCGCTTCGATGTCGCTCAGCGCAGCTTCGCTCGTCGCGTGCAGTGGCTTTTCGATGAGCGCGTGCTTGCCGTGGCGGAAGAGGTGACGCAGGATCGCTATTTTCGGCTGGTCCGGCGTGCACACTAGAGCGGCGTCGTAGCGGTCGAGCGACACTTCGGCGATGTCGCTCCAGTTTGCCTCTGCCGACGCGGGGTCGACGACGCCAATCCCGTCGGCGCCCGCCACACGCAGCCGCTTCCTTCCCTGCACGCCATATCCGACGATGACGACCCGCATGCCCGATCCGGACCTGTGCGCCCGACGCTCGCAGGTCAATGATAGTTCATGAGCCGCTCAAACCGGTCGAGCGTGTCGATCACGTCCTTGGGGCGCACGGGCACGTTTCCCTCGTGTTCGCATTCGACCGCCGCGGCAAGTGAGCCAAGGACCGAAGCTATAACGGTACTCTTGGTCGCGTAGAGTGAGAGCGCAGCATAGGCGAGTAGAGCATCTCCCGAGCCTACGGCGTCCACCACACGGTCGGCAAAGGTGTCGAGCGCGAAGAAGGAGCGAACGTCCTCGTCGTTCTTCGGGGTCGCCCGGAACGTCATCAACCCGCGCTCGCCGAGTTTGAGAATCAGAACGCGGCATCCGCTCTGCTGGTAAAGTTCGAGTCCGAGCGGGCGCACGACCGAATCCTGGTCACCGAGCGCGAAGCGTGCCTCGCGTTCGTTGGGAGTGATCAGATCGAAGCCGCAAAACTCGAGGATGTTGCCCCATCGGCTTGCGACCTGGCTATCGGCAACCTTGAAGACGCCCGTGGGGATGGCATTAGTTAACGGTGTGATGGTATCGCGGTTGAAGATGCCGTGCCGGAAGTCACTAAACACCACGATCTCCGTCGGTGTTTCCTCGAGCTGCTCGCCAAGCGTATCGACGATGCGCTCGGAGATCGAACGGTTATCCAAGGTGTCGATCTTCAGGAGATTGTAGCCGCCGGCGATGATCGCGTTCTTGTGAGTGGTCGGCCGCGTCCGATCGATGATCGGCATCGTGTTGACGCCCGCAGCTTTCAGATCCTTGAGGACGAACTCGGCCAGCGAGTCATCGCCCAGAACCGTCGAGAACACGACCTCGGCACCCGCGGACTTGAGGTGCTTGGCCACGATACCGGCTCCGCCGACGAAGTCGCTCCTGTTGTCGTAGCGTACGCTCATGGTCGGCGTCTTGGTCATTCCACCGACGAGAACCGTGTGCGTGTAGGTATCGACGATGGTGTCGCCGACGACATGGACACGGATGCCTCTGAGCTTATCTAACCCGTCCCGTAGGCTATCGAAGTTCAAATTCTCGGCCGCGAGTAGCGCCATTAGCCTCTCGATTGCAATCGCCGGAGGCTCCGTCTCAATGATGTGCGAGGAGGAATAGACAATATCGCCGGGCGTGAAGATGATCTCGCCTCCGTAACGCTCGACTGCAGTTTTTTCCTCGAGCGTACGCGGATGCAGGCCATCACGCGTGTACTCGTAGCCCTTGGCGAAGTAATCCGGCTGGATGATGCTAAGATTCTTGATCGGGGTCGGATCGTTGTCGATGATGACGAAATCTACGACCTCGAGCGCCGCCAAGTTGAACGCGCGCAGCTCCTGCGGCACGAACGGCCGGAAATTGGCTTTGACGATGTGGGTATCCGCAGTAAGGCTTGCAATCAACAGATCGCCCTTGCTTTTGGCGTACAGCAGGTGGCGCACGTGTCCCGGATGCACGATGTCAAACGTGCCGTGACACATGATGACCTTTTTCTCGCGCGGCCGCGGGCCGATGACGGCGGCGATCTCAGCCGCGGTCCGGATCTTGTGGCTGACGAGTTTGCGACTGGCGTCATCCATCATCATGGCCCCTAGGCAGACAAGGCTCTGAACCAACCGGCAGTCGCCTGGGCGATCGATTCTGGATCCCAGAGCGGTGCCTCGCGCCAATACTCGATCTCGGCGAGAATGCGCCGTACACCCTCCTCGAAGCTCACCTTCTGCGTCCAGCCGAGATCGCGCCGGATCTTGGAAATATCGGCGAAGGTGCAATCCGGCTCGCCAGGACGCTTGGGAATGTGGACGACTGGCCCGCCGAGCAATTCGACCAGGCGGTTGACCGTTTGCGGATTGCCGGCTCCCAGGTTCCAGATCTCGCCGCTCTTGTCGGTCTCAACGGCCATCTGGAAAGCTTCGGCGACGTCGGTGACGTAGAGGAAATCCCGCCTCTGCTTTCCGTCGCCCACCACAGTGAAGGGCTTGTTTGCGAGCTTCTGCTTGAGAAACACGCCGAATACGGCGCCATAGGCGCCTAAGGTCCGCGAGCGAGTACCGTAGGCGTTGAAGATACGAATGGAATTGACCGGAAGCCTGTAGACTTGGTGCCAGTGGAACGCTGTCTGCTCGCCTTGGTACTTGCTGAGCGCGTAGGGGTATTGAGGGGCGATGGGATGATCTTCCCGTGTCGGCGTGCTCGCGAGACCGTAACAGGAGGACGATGCGGCGTAGACGAATTTCGTGGCACCGACATGCCGGGCGCATTCGAGCATGCACACGGTGCCCTGCACGTTCGTCGACATGTACTCGTTGGGGCGTTCGATCGATGGAACAATATCTCCGATACCAGCGAAATGGATGACGTAGTCGACGCCCTGAAACAGCCAAGCGCCGGGCTTGTAATCGCGGATGTCAGCCCGCTCGAAGACGAAGTCGGGGTTGCGATTGTGCTGCGCGATGTTAGCTTCCCGCCCGCCGACTAGATTGTCGATCGCCCGGACCTTGAAGCCACGCTCGAGCAATAGGTCGACCATGTGACTGCCGATGAAGCCGGCGCCTCCCGTCACGATCGCGGTCTTGCGCCCTGCATTCATTTCGCGCCGATCTTCTTCATGGTGCGGACGTTGTAATACCACTCATTATCGAAGCTGTCGGGCAACATGTAGTTGCGGAAGGCGCGCGTGAGATCGCGCACCGCGTCTTCTATCGAACGCCTAGGCTCGAATCCAAGCACGCGCTTCACCTTGTCAGAATTGACGTGGTAGGAACGCATATCGTTTGTCGGTGTGGTTACGATCTTGATGTCGCCCTTTTCCGGCATCTCTTCCTGGACAACCTTTTTCACCATGTTGGCGATCTCGGCGATCGAATAGTTCTGGAATCCAATGTTGAATATCTCGCCGTGAACTTTCTCGTGTGGTGCAGCCAGCATTAGATGATAGGCGTCGACCATATCCTCGACATGCAGGTTCGGCCGCATCTGGTTCCCGCCGAATACAGTGATCGTGCCTTTGTTGACAGCGTGATTGGTCAAGATATTGACCGACAAGTCGAGTCGGGTGCGCGGACTATATCCACAAATGGTTGCCGGACGAATGACGACACAGGTAAAGTCGTCCGCCTTGTGCTTCCAGAGAGTCGGCTCGCACATCCCCTTAAACTTGTTGTACAGCGTGAGCGGAACGAGCGGGTGCTCTTCCGTTACATTGGGTGAATCACTCACGCCGTAGACCGAGCTCGAGGAGCAATAGACGAACCGCTTCACGCCCGCCCTTTTGGCAGCGAGGACCATCGGTTCGAAGCAATCGTAGTTGATGGTCTCAGAAAGCTTCTCGTCGAGCTCGAAACTCGCGTCATTGGAAATGCAGGCGAGATGTAGCACCGCGTCCTGGCCAGTGAGTGCCTCCGCTAGCCTGACGGTATCGCGGATGTCGCCCTTGATGACGCGCAGCTTGGGATGATTGGGCAATCGACAGCCGAAATAGAGCGCGTCGTAAACGGTGACGGCATAGCCTTCGGAGAGCAGCCGGGGCGTGAGCACATGGCCGACATAGCCAGCGCCCCCGGTGATCAGGACGTTTTGCAGCCTCTGGGTCATGGGAGAAATATGCTTGATTCGATCCAGGGCTTGCCTGGAGTCCCCGTGCGATAAGCGTGTTGCGACTCTCTTTTAGGAGACTGCCCGCGGGGCTGCAAGGAAAAATCCTCCACATATTCGACGGCGCAAATTGGCTGGGGTTCCACGCATTCTCGGTTTAATGACCCCGCACCCGACCGTGCCAATCGTTATCTCTCCGAGGTCTGCCCCTGGCGGTTCCCCCAGACCGCGCGTTCGGTCGGTGAATGGCAGCTTTAAACCGCAAACGAAGGCGCAAGGTGCTTGCTGAACAGCAGCCGCATGCATGTGCAATGGACAGCATCCTTGGCAACATGATATCAGAAAAAGCTGAGAGATAAGTTCCGCCACGCAATAAACGAGCGCCGTTTCGGTTGAGAGGTGGAGCGCGCCCGGACAGCCCATGAGCGGCATCCAACCGTCACTCGATTGTGACACGTAGGTGCGCTATCCGGGACATGAACTGACGGCGAAAAAATGTATCCATCGTCACAAGGTTTCGAGTCGATCTGACCACGCGGACTTCGGCATCCCCGCTCGGAGGTTGAAAGCCGGCTGCCAAAACCGATGGTGGGAGAAACCCCCATGATCACCTTCAACAATACCTACACCGCCGCCGTCGCCGGTAACCAGGCATACCTGAACTGTATCTCAGCCGCCGAGAATTTCATCTCGAGCAATTGGACGAACTCAATCACGCTCAACATAACGTGGGATGCCCAGAACGCCGGAACGAATACCTTTCTGGCGAGCAACAGTTGGCCTGCCTTTGTGAACGCGTCAGTTACGCGACCTTGCGGAGCGCGCTTGCGGCCCATGCAAACAATCCGGATGCGCAGGCAGCCGTCGCCAGCCTCCCCGCTACCGACCCGACCTTTTCATACGCAGGCAGCCATCTTTGGTCTCTGCCCGAAGCCTACGGGCGCATGCTGGGACTGAGCACGACGGTCTACAGCCCCGACGATACCATCACTCTGAACACCAGTTACACCTGGAGTTACGGGCAGGATGTGATCGATGCGCTCGAGCACGAAATCAGCGAGGGCGGGATGGGGCGGGTACGGTCTCGGCGACCAGAACACCGCCTGGAGCACGATGGATCTGTTCCGATCGTTGTGGCGGCTGTGCCTGCGCTGCCCCCGGGGACAGCGCCGAGGTCGACGCCTTGCGGATTTGTCACAGATGAGCTGGATTTACGATTAGCGTAGGCGGTGTTTACGCCTCGCCTTCGTGTACTCATTGACGCGCAGATCGGTGCTCCGCTTTCCTGGTTTTGAAACCCGAACCTGCGCTAGCTCCGGTCGAGGTGGTCATGGGCATCCGCCACGCCGGTATCGCGTTGCATCAACCGTTGGGATACGGTCGTTCGTTGCGGCAGAACAAGGTTAAAATGTCATGAAGTGCGTGCGAGACAAGATGCTCGCGAACGTCGGGTAGAAAACGATGCTGTCACGATTTGCGCGATCCCTATTGCGGCGGATGCCACGAACAAAACGCATACTGCTACGCGCGCATCAGGCCATCTTCGGTGAGCGCGATGAGTGGCGTCGGCAGGCGCATTTCTGGAAGTACTACTCTGACCTTTATGAGTGGCGTTGGCGTTCCGTTGCCGGGGAGCTATGGGGCGAGCCGATCGGGCCGCCACCTCCAATCCGCTTCTTGCCAACGGAAATGCGGGACGCTTTCACAATGGATGGCCGTATTCCTCTAGGCGAACAATGGGGCGATGGCACTCAACCCCAAAATCATCCGCTGATTTACACGGACGCTGAGATCGACAACTGCATTGCTCGAATCAAGCGCGGCGAGACGTCAATCTATCTCGATACCGATAGGCTGCTTTGGGCTGCACTCGGGCGATACCCGATCATGGGAAAATCGGTCGCTGTCATGGGATCGATCTCGCCGTGGTACGAGGCGACGTGCATCCATTTCGGCGCGCGACCAACGACGATCGACTACAATCCGATCATTTCCAAAAGCTCGCGATTGGAGGCGATCGCCGTAGCCGAGCTTCATGGGAGCCCACGTGTGTTCGACTGTGCGGTCAGCATATCCTCTTTTGAGCACGACGGACTCGGGATGTACGGTGACCCACTTGATCCGAATGGCGATCTAAAGGCTATGAAGAACATGCGCAGATTGGTTGCGGCGCGTGGACTGTTATTCCTGTCCATTCCGGTTGGACGGGATGCTTTGAACTTCAACGTACGACGCATTTACGGCAGACTGAGGTTGCCGTTGATGCTGCGCGGCTGGGAGACTGTCGAGACCTTCGG
>Ga0306920_100009631_pt1 | contig 12903 bp, 9 predicted proteins | sample flu12Cox44000170_FD_204666 | JGI IMG/M metagenome (GOLD analysis project Ga0306920, IMG submission 204666) | Lab enrichment of tropical soil microbial communities from Luquillo Experimental Forest, Puerto Rico - flux4day.12C.oxic.44.000.170 (v2)... | ecosystem: Environmental > Terrestrial >...
AGTATGCGGAATACAAAGAGAAAGCGGCGAATCCCGGCACTGGAGAGACCGGGCTGAATTTGAGCAAGAGATCCTGGTATGTTGTGGTGACCTCGGTTCTGCCCGACAGCCCCGCGGACAAAGCCGGCTTGCGCAGCGGCGAGTTTCTCGAATCGATCGCCGGCTTTACCACGAGAGAGATGTCGGTAGGTCAAGCCAAGAATCTTCTCGCGGGTCAGCCCGGCACTGCCGTCAAGGTAGGCGTGATCCGCCGCGGTCGAACCGATCCGGAAGAGGTCGAAATCGTGCGGCAGAAGCTGGCCGCGCCAAAACTGATGATCCAAAAGGTTGACAACGACACCCTGGCGTTGCGCTTCCCGACTTTGGACGTCGGTCGCGCGGACGAGTTACGCGGCCATCTCCTCGAGGCTCAGAAACAGGGTGTTTCGCACATCATCCTCGATGTTCGAGACTGCGGCCGTGGCGAAGACTCCGAAGCCCTAGCGATTGCTCGACTCTTTGTCTCCTCGGGCAACCTGACGACGCTCAAGGGCCAGACGGTGGCGGCGCAGGATTTTCCCGCCGATCCCGCGAAAGTAGTCTGGAAGGGTCCCGTGTCCGTTCTAGTCGACGTCACCACTACGGGGGCCGGGGAAGTGCTCGCTTCCGCTTTTGCCAACACCAAGCGAGGAGAACTCGTCGGTGAGCGCACCTTCGGGCTTGCCTCCGAGCAGAAACTGATTCCGCTCGCCGACGGTGCCGCGATGGTCATGACCGTCGCCAACTACTACAATTCCGACGGCAAGTCGATTCTCGAAGAAGGCGTCGCTCCGACCGACGTAGTGCGCGCTTCGAATGCAAACGATGACGGGGAGGATGGAGACGACGCTGCGGCGGCCGCCGGCCCGCAAAAGGAACCGCCTCCAGGTCCGAAACCTCTGTCCGCGGATGATCCAGTGCTTCGCAAAGCGCTCGAGCTCTTCCACGCGCCGACGGCGGCCAAGAAAGCGGCGTAGTTTCCCTTAGTGTTCAGCCGATCTGCGGGACTCGCGGCCGGGGCGGTTCGAAGCTGCTTGCTTTTCGTGGCTTGCGGCGTGGCGCTCGCGGGCTGCGCAAGGTTGAAGTCCGCGGTCGAAACGCTGGTTCACCGAAATCGCGCATCCAAGAACCCGGCGGCGAGGCCATCCCCACGTTCCACCCTTGCGGGTGCCCGCCTCGCGGTGATCTTGGATGACGTCGGGGCTGACGCGCCGGCGGTCGATTCGATATTTGCCTTGAACTACCCATTGACGTTGTCGATCCTGCCAAATCATCCCCATTCCGAAGAGATTGCTCGGGAAGCCCATCACCGCGGATACCAAGTGATGCTGCACCTGCCCATGGAATCGGTTGCCAATGAAACCGCCGAGGTCGCGGAACTTCGACCGGGAATGTCCGATGTGCAGATTACCAACATCCTGAGTTCCATGTTGCGTAGCGTGCCGTATGCTGCGGGGGTCAATAACCATCAGGGCTCGCGGGCAACCTCCGATCCCGAACTGATGAGCGAACTGATGCCGATCCTCCATGCCCACGGACTGTTTTTCATCGACAGCCGCACCACCGCAGCGACCGTGGCTTACGAAGCGGCGAAAGCCGCCCACGTTCCCTGTGCGTTTCGAAACGTTCCTTTCCTCGATGATGTTCAGGAGACCGGCGCGATTCGCCGCGAGCTCGAGTTAGCGGTCCGAGACGCACGCGAGAAGGGCCAGGCGGTAGCCATCGGGCACCCGCATGCCGCAACGCTGCGGGCTCTCGCCGATTTTCTCCCGCACGCCGAGACCGCCGGCATTCATCTGGTCCACGCCTCAGACGTAGTGCACTAGGTGGAGCACGCGAAGCTTTCGCTCTGCGGCAGGAACGCTCCGGCCGGGTCAGAAGTCCGAGGTTTTTCCGAAGGGCGACGAGCGTTTCTGGTATAACCGGGTTTGGTCTTTCATCGGTTTTATGGGGCCTCCTCATCAACTCGTTGCCGGGCGGCTCGCTCTGGATTTCGCCAACCTGTCCCCGGCGGCACACGATCTTTCCTGGGATGAGTTTGTGTCTTTCTTGGTCGATACACGATTGGTTTCCAGTGGGCGCGCGGCCCGCTTGCGGCCGTTACCTCGGACAGAACCACACGCCGTAGACTCCGCGCTCCTGCGCATCCTTCGCTTTCGCGAATCGCTCCGCGCCATTTTCGCGTCTGTCGTCGACCAAGAGCCGGTACCTGTCTCGTGGGTCGAGCCGATCAATGAGATTCTTCGCGTTACCGAAGGCCACGACGAGCTGGTTCCGCAGCAGGACGGCTGGTCACTGCAGTTTGTGGCCCGCGAAAGCGGTCTCGACTGGCTCCTTGCGGCGCTTGCGCGTTCCGCGGCGGAACTGCTGGTCGAAGGACCTCACGCCCGCATTCGCCGCTGTGCCAATCCGTCTTGCCGCCTTTTTTTCTACGACGATTCGCGCACGCGGCGGCGCCGCTGGTGTTCGATGGCCGTTTGCGGAAATCGCCACAAAGTTGCGGCGTTCCTTCGCCGTTCCTCGCGCCGCAGCGGATCGTCGAACTGAATACCGGCGACATCGGACCAGGGATGGCCTTTGACGGCATTGCCTGTTTCGCTTCTCGATCCGCTTCCTGGTTGAGCCGGGTCTAACCCGGTCGTATCCTGTAATGGCGCGCTCTTTGCGGCATCGGCCGAGCCAAATGCGTAGACGGTCGTTACAGCGGTTGATTCCGGCGTGCGGGAGGGCCCTATGTTACCGAGAACGAAGTGGCGTTTCCTGGCGATGCTTCTCACCGGCTTCAGTCTCACCGCCCCCCTGTTGGCGCAACAGCAGGACGATGCCCCCTCGGTTGCCGAAGCCGCACGGCGCGCCCGCCAGCAAAAGCAGGAAGCCGCGAAACCGGCACACGTTATCGATAACGACGCGATCCCTCCCTCCGCAGCTGCTGCCAGCGCGAACCGGGCTCCGGCCGCGCCGTCCGATGCGAGCTCTGCCAAGCCCGCCGAAGCGACCGGGGGTTCGACTGGCCCTGCGAAGGCAGACGCCAATAAAGGCGACGAAGACAAAAGAAAATCTGAAATCGAGGCATTGAAACAGCAGATCGCCGATAAGCTCGAAAAGGTGAATCTCGAGCAGCGCGAGATCGCGCTTACCCAGGACAATTATTTCTCGAATCCCGATCACGAGCACGACAAAGCCGGCAAGGAGAAACTGAACTCCATGCAAGAAGCCCTGACGCAATTCGAGGCCGAACTCGCGGATCTACGAGCGAAACTCGCGGCGCTAAATCCTGCCGCGGACGAGAAAGCGCCGGAGACCCCGAAGCCCTAGCGGCATTCGCCTACACTTTCCTGTTTTTAAGGGTAGACGGTCTCTGCGGTTGGAGACTCTGTGCTCTCGCATTTTCCACAACCTTCCAAACTTTTCCACCCCTAGCGTGTCTCTTTCCCGTTGACGCGCATTCATCACGGCGCAACAATCGGTCGATTCATGCGCTTCGCTCAGCCATTTTCCGGCTGCCTTGGCGTTTCCGCGAGGCAGTCACCGGGGAGAGCATCATGCCTCTAATGCCGGGCTCCACCGTGCAATGTGTCAACGAGCGTTGTGAAGAGAGGGGCCGTTGGCTTCGCGCCGATTTGCTCGGCTCGGAACTTTGCCCCGTTTGTGGCGAATCGCTTCGCCACGTTCCACCGCCCCTGGCTCCGCGTCCCCATTTTCGACCGCGCCCCCTCGCGGCTCGTCCCTTTTTCCGCCCCCGCTAGCTCCGCCCCGCCCAGCCACACCACGCGCTTAAGCCGTGGTGTGGTGTGGCCATCTACGCCCGGCTCGTACGCAATTCGTCGGGTCTCGCGACTGCGCGCAAAAAAAAGGCCGGAAACCCTGGCTTCCGGCCCGCGCATCCTGACTCTGCCGTGCTCTACTTCTCGACCAAACCCTTCTCTAACATCTCCTCGTCGCTCAGCCACAAATCAGGGATGTTTGCCGAGCCCAGCCGGAGAATGTCCTCAAGGGCTCCGCGCACTTCACGGAGCCGGAAGTCCACGCCGATCTTCTCGAGCAGATCGATCAGCGCCTGTGCCCCCTCGGCCAGCATGGCCTTCGGGCGCACTCCGTTCTTGTCCAGGCGGTGATAGGTCACGATATAGAAGGCATTTAAAGCCGCGCCGTGGCGAACGATGTGCAAGAACCCTCGAGCTTTCGGTTGATTCGATGCCTGTTTCGCGGCGAGTGCGGACCCGGTGGGAAGTGCGCTCATGACCTTTCCTCCTTTCCCGTCGGCATCAACTGCACCCGCTCGTACTGCCGCAGTTTTCGCATTTGTAGCAAGCCCCATTCGGCACCATCAACATGCCGCATTCCGAACAGGTCGGCGCTCCTTCGTGAGCGTCCCGAGGCGAGGTGTTTATGCGCTCGCTCGTCGGCGCTGGTACCGGGGCCAACGTGGGCATCGCTCCGGTCACCAATGTTCCCGCGACGATTGTCCCTTCTGCCGGAGGCATTCCGTTGAGCTTCAGGTAGTCCGCAGAGATAAAGCGCCCGCCGAGCCAACGCGCAATGTAGTCCAGCACCGATGTGGCAAACCGGATGTTGGGATTGGCGGTGATGCCACTCGGTTCAAAGCGCGTGTTCACTAACTTGTCGACCAACACCTTGAGGGGGACGCCGTACTGCAGGCCGATAGAGAGCGTGAGTGCCAGGCCGTCCATCACGCCGGAGAGCGTCGAGCCTTCCTTGGACATCTTGATGAAGATCTCGCCGGCACGCCCGTCCGGATACATGCCCACGGTAATGTAGCCTTCGTGGCCGCCGACGCTGAACTTGTGGGTTACGGAGTCGCGCTCTACGGGAAGCTTCTCGCGTTGCGTACGCGCGAACAGTTCGCGCTGCACCGGCTCCGCCGTGGTTTCCACTTTTTTCTCGTCTTTCTTGTTGCCTGCAGCGTTCAGCGGTTGCGAGCGTTTCGAATTGTCGCGGTAGATGGCCACGGCTTTCAGCCCGAGCTTCCACGATTCGATGTACGCGTTCATGATGTCCTCGACTGTCGATTCTTCGGGCATATTAATGGTCTTGCTGATGGCGCCGGAAAGGAATGGCTGCGCCGCGGCCATCATCTTGACGTGTCCGCGCCACTCAATGGAGCGCCCGCCGGCGGTGGCGAGCGAGCAATCAAACACCGGAATGTGCTCCGCTTTCACAAACGGCGCGCCGTCGATGCCGCCGTTCCGGTCGATATAACTGACGATCTCGCTGGTCTGTTCGGGCGTATAGCCGAGGCGAATGAGCGCCTGCGGCACGGTGTTGTTCACAATCTTGATCACGCCGCCACCGACGAGTTTTTTCATCTTCACTAGCGCGAGGTCCGGCTCGATTCCGGTGGTGTCGCAATCCATCATGAAACCGATGGTGCCCGTCGGCGCGAGTACCGTGACCTGTGAATTCTTGAACCCGTGCTTTTCGCCGAGTTCGAACGCCGCATCCCAAGCGCCCTGCGCACCCATGTACAGTTCCGGTTGTACGTGTTCGGGCTTGATGCCGCGCATCGCGTGGCGGTGCATGGAAATGACTTCGAGCATCGGCCCGCGGTTCTGTTCATAACCGGGGAACGCTGCGAGCCGCTCGGCAACGCGCGCCGACTGCAGGTACGCTTCGCCGCACATCAAAGCCGTCACCGCACCGGCCACGTCGCGCCCTTCATCGGAATCGTAGGGCAAGGCCATGGACATCAGCAGCGCTCCAAGATTCGCATAGCCCAGACCGAGCGGGCGGAAATTGTGGGAGTTCTCCGCGATTTTCGGCGTGGGGTAGCTGGCGTTGTCCACCAGAATCTCCTGAGCCGTAATGGTCACGTCGACTGCGTGCTTAAAGGACTCGACGTCAAACTGGCCGTTTGAACCGAGATACTTCATCAAGTTCAAGGAAGCCAGGTTGCACGCAGTGTCGTCGAGGAACATATATTCGCTGCAGGGATTGCTGGCGTTGATGCGGGCGGTGTTCTTCGAAGTGTGCCAGCGATTTACGGTCGTGTCGTACTGCATGCCGGGATCGCCACAATGCCAAGTGGAGTCCGAGATTTTATGCAACAGGTCCCGGGCGCTCAGCTTTTCGTTCGGCTGGCCGTCGGTGACATTCTTGGTCCACCAATCCTTGTCGCCTTCCGCTGCGCGCATGAAGTCGTCGGTCACGCGCACGGAATGGTTGGCGTTCTGGAAGAAGATCGAGCTGTACGCTTCCCCGTCGATCGACGGGTCATAGCCCTGCTCGATGAGCACGTGCGCTTTGCGCTCCTCCTTCATCTTGCATTCGATGAACTCGACAATGTCCGGATGGTCGATGTTCAAGATGACCATTTTGGCCGCGCGGCGGGTCTTTCCGCCGCTTTTGATCACCCCGGCAAACGCGTCGAAACCCTTCATGAAGCTTACCGGACCAGACGCAATTCCTCCGCCGGAGAGCGCTTCTTTGCTACCCCGCAGCGTCGAGAAATTCGTGCCCGTCCCCGAGCCCCACTTGAACAGCATGCCCTCGGTGCGCGTCAGCCCCATAATCGATTCCATGCTGTCCTGGACGGAGTTGATGAAGCACGCCGAGCATTGCGGCTTGGGCTGGACGCCGACGTTGAACCACACCGGGGAATTGAAGCTCATTTTCTGCTCGACTAACAGGTGCGTGAGCTCGTCCCGGAACGCATCACGCGACGCATCGTCGGCAAAATAGCCGCCTTCTTGCCCCCAGCGCACAATGGTGTTGACTACGCGGCCGATGAGCTGCCGCACCGAGCCTTCCCGCTCTGCGGTGCCGGGCTTACCGTGAAAATATTTGCTGGTGACGATGTTGGTGGCCGTCTGCGACCAGTTCTTCGGTACTTCGACATCGTCCTGCTTGAAAATGGTTACCCCTTTTTCATTGCCAATCAGAGCGGTGCGCTTCTCCCATTCCACCTTGTCGAACGGCGACACTTCTCCGTCGGTAAAATATCGTTCGAAAACCAACCCGCCGTAGGTCCCGACGGTCTTCAGACCTTTTGTTGCGTCCATGACCTTCCCGTTCAACGCAGACTTCACTGTCGCCATTCCGTTTCCTCCCCGCCACGGTTCCCAACTCCAAGCGGGGAACCTTATTATTTTACTCCTCCGCCGTTTTCGAGGTGCAGCACCGCCGATTCTGCAAATCCGCGATTCCGGGCTCGGCCCGTGCCGCCCATGCACCCTAGAAAACGAAAAAAACGAACGCAATGCCCTAGGCCGGTGGTCTCACACGGCTGAACAACTATTCTCCGCGCTGCTCAAACGCACTGCGCGGAGCATGCACTTCGCGCTCGTCTTTTTTTGGTGATCGCGGGCTGGTTACGTGAACAACGGCGGTCCCACAAGTTCTCGACTCGGACCGTCTGGCGCTTCCACGTCCCCCGAATCTGGATTCGCAGTATCAATCCGTGTGGAATATCTGTCAAGAGAAAATCACAAAATCTAGATAACTTTTTCTGAACATGTCTATTCCTTGTGGTGCTGTTGCGTCCTGACAAGCAAGGCGGAGCTTCTAACTTTGCATTCTAGAAGCACATGGCGCCGAACGACTGGAAGAAATGTGCTGCGCGACCCATCTCGGCCGGGAGAGCGCCGTGAACGGAAATCGCACGGCGCGGGGCGATCGGTGTTGAATTTTTTACACCGAGGAGGGCCCTCGCCCGGCAACTTTCGGGAACGAGGTGCGCTGAAAACACCAGCCCCGCGAAGGCTATTTGCCGACAACCAGGTTGCTGCCGGGAACGTAGCGCTTGAGGCCGGTGCCGTCCCAGAAGACACGATCGGTCGGCAGAGCGGTTCTGCCAGGGACGCCTTGCGTGAAAAAGATTTGCAGACCATCCCGGGACCACTCGGCGCTGCGCGCGAAGGTGTCCGGCGGACCAAGAATGGTGCGGCGGTGGGAACGGAGTTCGTAAAGGAAAAATGTTTGGTCGAGACCAACCGGATCGGTTGGAGCACCGGCGGGCGTGTTGCGGTAGTAGGCGGAAACGAGCAGCAGGTCCGGATTGATGGGACAGACACGCACGGTATCGCTGCTCATGACTTCGAAAACGTCACCGTAGATTTCCTTGAGCGGGACGGCTTGCGCGGGCTTGTCTTCGCTGATCCAGTAGGCGTTTTGTGCATCCGTGGCGAGCAGGGTGTTGGGGCTGACCCAACCGTGGAGCGCATCGACACTCAGAGAAGAGAGCAGCGTGGCGTTTTCTGGCCCGGCCGTGAGAGTGGTCCAAACCTGCCAGATCTTGCCATCGAATTTCAGATAGGCGATGCGCGTATCGTCCGGCGACCAGAAGGCTTGACGGACGTTGTTGCCGGCGAGTTCGCGCGCGCGGCCGGTATCGAAATCGTAGAGAAGAATGGAGCGCTCGGGACCGCTCTTCGAGTCGGAGCGCGTGTAAAGCAAGAGATTTCCATTGTGCGAGAGGGCCGGCTCCGTGCCGGAAAGCGCCGCGGTTTTCTTGACGGCGCCGCGGCTAACGATCACGTGGGAGGAGGAATCGATGTAAGCGACGGCTCCGGGCGGGTGGAAATTGGTAATGGGATCGAGTACTGCGAGTTTCTTCTCTCGTTCTTTGTCCTTGTCGCTTTCTTTGGTCTTGTCCGTGGCGTCATCGGGCATGTCCAGCTGGTTTTTCTTTCGAAACTCGGGGAATTTGTCGGGTGAACTCACGCCGCAGCCTTTGAGCGCTCCGATCTGCGCGTGATTGACGATTACGCTAAAGGTGTATTTGGCGTCCGACACGGGGTCGGAGCAGGGTTCGCGCGTCAGTCTTACCGACACCGCAGCGCCGGTAGCGTCGTCCTTCGCGTTGTAGGTCCAGGAATTGCCGGACTCGTCGAAGGTGATTTCGGTGGGATCGAGAATAATCGGAGGATAGCTCGCGCGGTCCAGGCGCTCGGGACCCTTCATGCCGAGGCGCAGCGACCAGACGGGTTCCGCACCGTGGGCGACGATGAGGATGGGGTAGTGGCGAGAGACCGGTGACGGAATGGGTTCTTGCGCCTTCGGTTGCGCGGGGGCCGCTGCGGGTTTCCCAGCCGGCGCCGTCTTCGGCGATGGAGTTTGCCCTCGAGCTTGCACCGAGAAACAGAACCAGGCACCCAAAAAGAACGAGAAAGAAGAACGCACGAGAGCCGTCCCCAGAGATTCGCATCGTGCTTGCGGACGAATTAGACCAGACCCGGAGAGTCGGATGCAAAGGAAAAATGGCGGGATGGCCTAGGGGCGAATAAAAAGAGAAACAACTTGACATGGCGAAAGAAAAGCGAAATACTGAGCGGGCTCGAGGTGAGCTATGTCCCCAGTTCTTCCCCATTCGACGCTGCTTCCGGCCATGCGGCGCCGCCCCGTAGGACGCCCCGCAGTTCGATTCCTACCGTTTAGCCCTGAAACGCCTAACTCCACAGAAGCCGGAACCCGTGCCCCGGGTGCAGCCGGCTGGTGCAAGGGTAGTCTCGAGAAGCCCGCGGCGGATTGCCCCCCGCCACAGCTCCAGACTCCCCGTGCGCCACTGGTGGGCATAGCACGCCTCGCCGCAGGATCTCTTCCAGCCGAAACCACCAGGAAATCCGCGCAGAAGCCGGAATATTTTCTACTTCCCGCGAAATCGATGTTGAACCGCTGTGACTCCGAGCGGGTGCCTTTTGATTGGACCGTCAACCCCTACCGGGGATGTGAATTCGGGTGCAAATATTGCTATGCGCGGTATACCCACGAATACATGGAGATCGATGGCGGAGAGTTCGAACGGAAGATTTTTGTAAAAAAGGATGCGGCCCGGCTGCTGGCGTTGGACCTTTCGCAGAAATACTCGCGCGAGGCCAAGGTCGATGGATTTACGGCGTCGGAGCACATTGCCATCGGGACCGCAACCGACCCCTATCAGCCGGCGGAGAAGGAATATGCCGTGACGCGGGCGTGTCTCGAGGAGCTCGGCAAGCGCGAGGGATTGCGTGTTTCGATTACAACCAAGTCGAATCAGATCGTGCGGGACGTGGATTTGTTAAAGATTATCGCGGCGAAATCCGCGCTCTCGGTGAATATCACGGTGACGACGCTGCGGCCGCGACTCGCGAGACTGCTCGAACCGCGGGCGCCGCGCCCAGATCTGCGCTTGGCGGCGGTGAAGGAGTTGCGGGAAGCGGCATTGGCGGTGGGTGTTTCCGCGTCGCCGCTGCTGCCGGAGATTAACGATGGGGAGCTAGAAGCGCTGGCGGCGGCCGCGCGAGAGGCCGGGGCGCAGTGGTTTTATTCGGGAGTGCTGTTCTTGATGCCTGCATCGGCGCGGGAGTTTCTGCCGTTCATCCGCGAGAAGTTTCCGAAGCTCGCGAAGCAATATGAGCGGTGGTACGGAAATAATGGCTATGCTCCGGAAGAGTATCAGAGAAAAATCTCGGAGCGCGTCCGGGCGATCAAACAGAAATTGGGATTTGTGTCACGGCCGTCGGAAGCCACGTGGCAGGTAGCAAGACCGGTGCAGATGAGTTTGCGCTGGGAGAGCGGGAACGCGGCCTAACCTTGGCGCGAAAACAGCCAGCTAGTCGTGGATGCGCAGTGACGCCGCTAAAGGCGTGTCCGCGGAGCTGGGGCCGACAAGTACTTTGTATTCGCCGGGGAGCAGCGACCAAGCATCCTTCTGCTCGTCGAAGATGGACAGATAGAGCGGGGTGAGCGGAAGCGTGATGGTCTTCGATTCGCCGGGGGCGAGCGCCAAGCGTTCCCAAGCGACCAGACGTTTGAACGGTTCGCCGGCGGCCGAGGGAAGCTGCGCGTAGACCTGCGCGATCTCGCCGCCCGGCCGAGAGCCGGTGTTTTTCACGGTAAAAGTAACTTGGCGCTGTTTTTCGTCGACCTTCAGGCCCGAGTAGGAGTACCTCGTGTAGGAAAGACCGAAGCCAAAGGGAAAGAGCGGCTGTTTCTTCTCGGCTTCGAACCACTTGTAGCCAACCTGGATACCTTCCGTGTAGGTGACGTCGAAAGATGGAACCGACCGGTGTTCGGCTTCCGCTTTTTTGACGAGCTGCATGCCTTGAATTTCTGGGTGCGGCAGGTCCGCTTCCGATCGAGCGAAGGTGATCGGGAGCTTGGCGGAAGGATTTACCTCGCCGAACAGGATGTTGCAGATGGCTTGCGCGCCGCCGATGCCAGGATACCAAGCGGCGAGGACGGCTTTCACGTCATCGAGCCAAGGCATAGAGATGGTGCTGCCAGTTTCTAGGACGACGATCGTGCGCGGATTTGCGGCAGCCACGGCGTGGACCAACGCGTCTTGATTGTCGGGAAGGGAAAGGGTTTCATTGTCGCGGCCCTCGGTCATGTATTGATTCACGAAAACGATGGCGACTTCCGACGATTTTGCCAGGGCGGCGGCTCGGGCGGGATCGGTTCCGGGATCGTAGTCGACTTTGGCATTGCGAGCCTGCTTACGAAGGTACCGCAAAGGCGCGGAAGGGAAATAGACGGGCTGCTGCCATTCCGCAGTGCCGGGTTTAGGGTCGATGGCGTTGCCGCCGGGAGCGTCGACCTGGGCCGAGCCGCCGCCCGAGAGGACGCCCACATCGGCGTGCGAGCCGATGACTGCGATGGACCTTACCTCGGAAGCGGAAAGAGGCAGGAGAGCACCCGCATTTTTGAGCAGTACCATGCTTTTTTCGGCGATCTGCTCGGAATCCTCACGGCCTCGGAAGGGGTCGGTCACGCGACGGGGCACGACGGGATCATCGACGACGCCCACCGCGAACATGCTGCGCAAGATGCGATGCACCATGTCGTTCAGGCGGGCGAGCGGGACCTCGCCGTTGTCGATGGCTTTCTTGAGAGCGGGCCCGAGGAATTCGTCTCCGGGCATCTCCATATCGAGTCCGTTCAGGACCGCTTTCTTCGTGCTGTGGGTGCCGTCCCAGTCCGACAGGACCCAGCCTTTGAAGGCGAAATCTTTTTTGAGCACCTGGTTCAAGAGGTCGTCGTTCTCGCAGGAGAAGTCGCCATTCAGTTTGTTGTAGGCGCACATGACCCCGGCCGGCTCGGCGGTGGTGATGGCGATTTCAAAGGCGAGCAGGTCGCTTTCACGAAGGGCGCGCTTTCCGATCACCGCGTTCAAAATGTCTCTGCCGGTTTCCTGATCGTTGACGGCGTAGTGTTTGATGTCCCCCATGACTTTCTGCGACTGAACGCCTTTGGACAGTTGGCCGACGATGGTGCCAGCGAGGAGCGGGTCTTCGCCCGCGTATTCCCAGGTGCGGCCGTTGCGGGGCTCGCGTGCGAGGTCAACGCCCCCGCCGATGGACATGTTGAAGCCTTGATCGCGAAGTTCCCTGCCGATGACCGAGCCGAACAGGAACGCGGCTTCCGGGTCCCAGGTGGCTGCCAGACCCAGAGCGGAAGGAAGCAGCGTGGCGTAACGGGATTCGAGAGCGGCCATGCGCACGCCGACGGCGGAATCGGCGAGATTGATGTCCGGGATGCCCAGGCGATCGATCCCCGGAACAAAGCCGGCCCCCAGGTTCGAACGGGGCGGGACGGGGTCGCCATCGCGCAGTACGCCCCAACCGGTACCGTGGACCAGCTGAATTTTCTCGTCCAAGGTCATTTGCTCGAGAACGAGGTCGGCGCGGCGATCCGCAGAAAGGGAAGCATTCATCCAAGGCAGGTTCTTCTTCGAGGCTCCCGATTGCGTGCGGGCGGGAGCTGCGACCAGCAACGCCGTGAGCACCGCAAGTGCGGCGGCCAATTTGGGGGTCTTCGAGGAGTTTCTCATTTCCTACCTCTCAGGAGCGTCCGCGCTACCGCGGACGTCTCGTGGAGAAACGCAGCACCGCGTCCAAGTTGAGAAAACAAACGAGTGTCTGGAGAGAACCCAGTTCCGTCGAGAGCGGA
>Ga0306920_100009632_pt1 | contig 12902 bp, 10 predicted proteins | sample flu12Cox44000170_FD_204666 | JGI IMG/M metagenome (GOLD analysis project Ga0306920, IMG submission 204666) | Lab enrichment of tropical soil microbial communities from Luquillo Experimental Forest, Puerto Rico - flux4day.12C.oxic.44.000.170 (v2)... | ecosystem: Environmental > Terrestrial >...
GGCTCGCCCGGCTTTCGTTTCACGCTGTACGCGCTGCTGTCGGTGATCGTGATGTATCTCGATCAGCGCGCCCACTACCTCGAGCAGCTGCGCTACGTGCTGCAGGCCGCCGCTTATCCGCTGCAGCTCGCGGTGAACTCCCCGACCGCGGCCTGGGTCTGGCTGCAGGAGAGCTTCCAGAGCCGCGAGGCACTGCAGGCCGAGAACACGCGCCTGCACGCCACCGCGCGTGATCTCGAGCTGCGCACCATGCGCTATGAGTCGCTCGCGCGCGAGAACGGCGAGCTGCGCGGGCTGCGCGAGGCGTTGCCACCGGTCGCCGACCGCTGGCTGGCGGCTGAGATCGTCAACATCCAGCTGAGCACCCTGCGACAGCGACTGCTGCTCAACCGCGGTGCCGTCAACGGCGTCTTCAAGGGACAAGCGGTGCTCGATGACAAGGGGCTGATCGGCCAGACCACCCACGTCGGCCCCTGGAGCGTGGAGGTCATCCTGATAACCGATCCCGAGCACGCGGTCCCGGTGCGCGTCGAGCGCACGGGCTTGCGTACCATTGCGGTCGGCGCCGGCGACACCACCTCCCTCGCGCTGCCCTATCTTCCCGGCAATGCCGACCTCAAGGTTGGCGACCTGCTGGTCACTTCGGGACTCGGCGGGGTTTTTCCCGAGGGTTACCCGGTGGCGCGCGTCACCGAGGTGCATCGCGATGCCGTCCAGCCCCTCGCGCAGGTGCGCGCCGCGCCCCTGGCGCACGTGGACAGCGACTCGGAGGTGATGCTCGTCTGGTTCCGCCCCGACCATCCCGCTGCGCCGGCACCGGCGGCGAGTTCCGGCGGTGAGCTCAAAAGCGGCAATCCCGCCATGCAGCCGCAGCCGGCGGCACCCAGGAACCACCCCCCGCAAACGCCCTCACCGGCCGTGCCCGCGCCACCGCCGACGCGCGAGCCCGCGCCCCCGCTTCCCTCGCAGGAGACTGCGGCTGCCGGCACTGCGCCTGCAGCCAAGGGCCCGCGGCCAGTGGAAGGTGCTGCGGCCGCTCCGGAGCAGGAGCAGCCGTGAGCGTCGACTCGCGCACACAGCTGCTGCTCTCTGCGCTCGTGGCATTGATCCTCACGGTGCTGCCGCTGCCGCACTGGCTCGATGTGGTGCGCCCGGCCTTCCTGGTGCTCACCGTACTCTACTGGTCCGTGAATGCGCCCCGCGCCGGAGGACTCGCCATCGGTTTCTTCGCCGGTCTCATGCTGGATGCCTTCCAGGGGCCGGTGCTCGGCGAGCACGCCCTGGCGCTCTCGCTGGTCACCTACATCGCGGTGCGCGAGCATCAACGGCTGCGCTCGAAGCCGGCGATCCAGCAGGCGATGATCGTGTTCGCGTTCCTGGTCGTGTACGAGATCGTGCTGTTCATGATCGACGGCTGGACCGGGCATCCGGTCACGAGCCCGCTGCGCTGGGTGCACACCGTCTCCGGTGCGCTCATCTGGCCGCCGGCGGCAGCCATCCTCAGCTACGGCGCCGGCCATCGCGCATGAGCACGCCACGCTCACTGCGGCTGCGCTGAGAGGCTGCGATGCCGGCAGTACGCATCAAGGATCACTGGCGCGAGCAGCGCCTCTTCGATAAGCGCGCACTGGTGTGCGCGGCGATCATGGGGCTCGCCACCGTGGCGCTCATCCTGCGGCTGATCCTGCTGCAGGTCTCGCGACACGACTACTACTCCGAGCTCTCCCAGGGCAACCGCGTGCGCACAGAGCCGATCCCGGCCGCGCGTGGCCTCATCCTCGACCGCGAGGGCGAGTTGATTGCGGGCAGCCAGCCCACCTACCAGCTGGAGCTCGTACCCGAGGAAGTGCCCGACATCGATGCGACGCTCGACGGGCTGGTGCAGCTGAGCCTCATCCGCGCCGAGGACGTCGATGAGATCGAGCGCACCATCGACTCGAGCCGCACCTTCGATTCGGTACCGATCCGCCTGCGCATGTCGGATGAGGACGTGGGGCGTTTCGCAGTGCATCGCTTCGAGTTTCGCGGCGTGGACATCAAGACGCGCCAGACCCGCTGGTATCCGAACGGCGCTCTGGGGGTGCACGCGCTCGGCTACGTGGGCGCGATCAGCGAGCAGGATCTCAAGCACATCGATCGCTCGGCGTATGCCGGCACTTCGCTCATCGGCAAGCTCGGAGTCGAGAGTGCCTTCGAACGGCAGCTGCACGGCGTCAACGGTTCGCGCGAGGTGCTGGTCAACGCGCAGGGGCGCTCGGTCGAGCGCCAGGGCGCCTTCGTGCCGAAGCTGCAGAGCAAGGCGCCGCTCGCGGGCGATGAGCTGCTGCTGTCGATCGACCTGAAGATCCAGCGCGTCGCGGAGGCGGCGCTCGCCGGGCACCGGGGCGCGGTGGTGGCGCTCGATCCGAACAACGGCGACGTGCTCGCGCTGGTGTCGCTCCCGGGGTTCGATCCCACGCTGTTCGGCCAGGGCATCACGGTGGCCGAGTACCGGGCGCTCGCCAATGACATCGACCGGCCGCTGTTCAACCGTGCCCTGCGCGGCACCTATCCTCCGGGCTCGACCGTCAAGCCGGCCATTGCGCTCGCGGCGCTCACCAATCACATGGTCGACCCTACGGCACACCGTTTCTGCGCCGGCTCCTTCCACCTGGGCGGCAGCTCCTTCGTCTACCGCGAATACCACAACGAGCACCACGGCGCGGTAGACCTCGACGACGCCATCGCCCGCTCCTGCGACGTCTACTTCTATGGGCTCGCGAACGAGCTCGGCGTCGACCGCATCTCGGCCTTCCTCGGCAAGCTCGGCTTCGGCCAACCGACCGGCATCGACATCAGCGGCGAGAAGGCGGGCATCCTGCCCTCGCGCGAGTGGAAGGAGAAGACCTTCGCGCGCCCCGTCGACCGGGTGTGGTTCCCCGGCGAGACGGTGAGCTTTGGCATCGGCCAGGGCTATCTCACGGTGACCCCGATCGAGCTCGCGCACTATGCCAGTATCGTCGCGACTCGCGGCAAGATCTGGCAACCGCGCCTGGTGACCGCCTACCGCGATCCACGCAGCGGCGAGCTGCATCGCATCGCGCCGGTCTCCGCAGGCGAGGTGCCCGGTGTCGCCCCCGAGGACTGGCAGCGCGTCATCCACGGAATGATCGGTGTCACCCAGCGCGGCACGGCGGCGGCCATCGGCCTGCACGCGCCCTACATCTTTGCCGGCAAGACTGGAACGGCGCAGGTGTTCACCGTCGCGCGCACCGAGAAATACAACGCCAGCAAAATCGACGAGCGGCTGCGCGATCATTCCTGGTTCATCGCGTTTGCACCCGCGGACGCACCGCGCATCGCGCTCGCGGTGCTGGAGGAGAACGGCGGCGCCGGAGCCAGTGCCGCCGCCCCGATCGCGCGCAAGGTGCTCGATGCGTACCTGCTCGATGCGGACGGCAAGGTGAAACCCTCCTCATGATCTACGAAGAGGTTGCCCAGGGCTCGCGTACCCGCCGCACCCTCAGCGGCGCTGCACGCGTGCTGCTCGAGCTGCGCATCGATGGGCCGCTCGTCGTGGGCCTGTCGCTGATCGCCGCCTATGGCCTGGTGGTGCTCTACAGCGCCTCCGGTCAGAGCGTGCCGACAGTGCTGCGCACGGTCGCACGGCTGGTGCTCGGAACGATTGCCATGCTGCTGCTGGCGCGCGTGAACCCCAATTTCCTGCGCCGCTCGACCCCCTGGCTATATGCGGCGGGTTGCTTGCTGCTGCTCATCGTCGCCGCGATCGGGCACGTGGGCATGGGAGCGCAACGCTGGCTGAATCTCGGGCTGTTCCGCTTTCAGCCCTCCGAGTTGATGAAAATCGCCGTGCCGATGATGTGCGCCTGGTATCTGCACGAGCGGCCGTTGCCAGCTTCCACCGGCTCGCTCGTACCCATTAGCGCACTCATCCTCGTGCCGGTTGCGCTCGTAGCGCTGCAGCCCGATCTCGGCACGGCCGCGCTGATTGCGGTCGGGGGCGCGCTGGTCATCGTGCTCGCGGGGCTGCGCGCACGTGTGATGCTGGGGCTGCTTGCGCTCGCCGCCGCGGCGGCCTGGTTCGGCTGGAGCTTCATGCACGACTACCAGCGCAAGCGCGTGCTCACCTTTCTCAATCCGCAGACCGATCCGCTCGGCGCCGGCTACCACATCATCCAGTCGCAGATTGCCATCGGCTCGGGAGGCGTGTTCGGCAAGGGCTGGATGAACGGCAGTCAGGCGCAGCTGGAGTTCCTGCCCGAGCGCTCCACCGATTTCATCTTCGCAGTGATCGGTGAGGAGTTCGGCCTGCTCGGCCTGCTGCTGCTGCTGCTGCTCTATGTCTTCGTCGTCGGACGCGCGATCTATCTCGCCACCCAGACGCAGGACACCTTCGCCAGGCTGCTCGCCGGAAGCCTCGCTCTCACCTTTTTCGTCTACGTGTTCATCAACGCCGGCATGGTCACCGGGCTCCTGCCGGTGGTCGGCGTACCGCTGCCGCTGGTGAGCTACGGGGGCAGCTCGGTCGTGACGGTGCTGGCAGGCTTCGGTATTCTGATGGCGCTGTACTCAAGACGGAAACTCGTCGGGTCGTAGTTGAACCGCTGTCTTCCACTTCAGATCGCCCTGCTGGCCTCCCTGCCGGCGCTGGCGCAGCCGGCGAACCCGCCGGCGGCGGGCTTCGACCTGCATCGTCCCGAAATCGTAGCCTTCATCAATGAGGTCACGCAGCGCGATGGCCTCAAGCGCAGCGACGTGCGACGGGTACTGAAGGAGGCGCGGCCGCAGCCGAAAATCATCGACATGATGAACCGGCCGATCGAGAAGGTCGCGCCGTGGTGGGAATACCGCGAGCACTTCGTCACTCCCGAGCGCGTGACCGATGGCGCGCAGTTCTGGGCGGATCACCGTGAGTCGCTCGAGCGCGTCGCGGCCACCTACCAGGTACCGCCCGAGTACGTGGTCGCGATCCTCGGCATCGAGACCCGCTATGGGCGTGTCACCGGGCACTACCGCGTGCTCGATGCGCTGGCGACACTTGCCTTCGACTATCCACCGCGCCAGCACTACTTCGCGGGTGAGCTGGCGCAGTTCCTGGTGCTGACGAAGGAGAATCGGCTCGATCCACGCACCGTCACCGGCTCGTACGCGGGCGCCATGGGGGCGCCGCAATTCATGCCCTCCGCCTACCGTCGCTACGCCGTCGACGCCAGCAACGACCAGCGCCGCGACCTGTGGGGAGACTGGAACGACATCCTCGCGAGCGTGGCCAATTACCTGCACGAGAATGGCTGGACGGCAGGAGCGCCGGTGCTGGCGGAGACACGCATCGATCCGGCGGCGAACTTCCAGATCGAGCCGCACGGTCTCGACCTCAACGAGACGGTGGATTCACTCGGGGCCCGCGGCGTAAAGGTCGATCTGGAGGTACCCCCCGATACGCCGGTGTTACTGATCCCGGCCGAGCAACCCGACGGCCCGGCCTACCGGGTGGGCTTCCACAACTTCTACGTGCTCACCCGCTACAACTCGAGCGCCCGTTACGCGATGGCAGTCTATGACCTCGCGCAGGCGATCGCGCAGCGGGTGCAGGCAACGGCCACCGCCGCGGCGCCATGAGAGCTCCTGCCGGCCGCGCGAGTGCCAGCTGGCGCACCGGCGCTGCGGCACTTGGCCTGCTGGCACTCTCTGCCTGCTCGGTCACCGCGCAGCGTCCAGCGCCTCCCGCCCCGGCGCCGCCAGCGGCGGCACCGGCGCGCGGCATGGAAAGCATCCCCGATGCGGTGCCGCGCATCGAGCCGCGCAGCGCACACGGCAACCCACCCTTCTATGACGTGCTCGGCCAGCGCTATCACGTGCTCGCCAGCGCCGATGGCTACCTCGAGCGCGGGGTAGCCTCCTGGTACGGCCCCACCTTCCATGGCGGCAATACCTCGAGCGGCGAGCCCTACGACATGTACGGTATGACGGCCGCCCACAAGACGCTGCCGCTGCCGTGCTACGCGCGCGTTACCAACCTGCGCAACGGCAAGAGCGTCGTCGTGCGCATCAACGACCGCGGACCCTTCGTCGCCAACCGGCTCATCGATCTCTCGTACACCGCGGCCGCGAAGCTCGACATGATTCGTGACGGCACGACACTGGTCGAGGTGCGTGCGCTCAGCCCGGCCGTCCCGGATGAGTTGACGCGCACCGCCGCGCAGCCACCGCCGGCACTGTACGTGCAGGCCGGAGCGTTCGCCGATCAGCAGCACGCGCAGCGGCTGCTCGCACGGCTGCAGGCGGCAGGGCTCGAACGAGTCTTCATCGCTTCACCGCTGCAGAATGGCGCGCACCTCTACCGGGTGCGCCTGGGTCCGGTCGAGAGCGTGGCGCAGTTCGATGAGCTCACCGCGCGGCTCGCCGCGCTCGGCATCCCCGACGCGCGGCTCGCGATCGAGTAATTCCTGTGCTCGCTCGTGCCCGCGTGCGCTTCGGTTAAGATCCGGAGTTTGCCGCCAAGAGGAATCGATTGCCGATGATCCGCTCATTGCCGACTGCATCCGTGCTCGTGCTCCTGATTGCCTCCTCCGCCCACGCCATCGCGCCGGCCTCAGCGCCACCCCTGCCGGCGAGAGCTGCTCCCCCGGTTGCCGCTGCTGCGCCGGTGCCCGCGCCACCTTCGGTGACCGCGCGCTCGTGGATCCTCCTGGATCATTTCAGCGGGCGGATCCTGGCGCAGGAGCGCGCCGATGAGCGCTCGGAGCCTGCGAGCCTCACCAAGCTCATGACCGCCTACGTGGTGTTCGCGGCGCTCAGCGAAGGAAGGCTCAAGCTCACCGACATGGTCACCATCAGCGAGCATGCCTGGCGCGCGGAGGGCTCACGCACCTTCCTGCAGGTAGGCACCCAGGTCCCGGTGGATATCCTGCTCAAGGGCATGATCGTGCAGTCGGGAAACGACGCAACCATTGCTCTCGCCGAGCAGGTCGGTGGCACCGAGGCGGGATTCGCGCAGATGATGAACGAGTACGCGCGGCGGCTCGGCCTCGGCTCGACCCACTACGTCAACAGCGACGGACTTCCCTCGCCCGAGCATTACTCCACCGCGCGTGACGTGGCGACGCTCGCCAATGCCCTGATTCGCGACTTCCCGCAGTACTACCCACTGTTCAGCCTGCGGGAATTCAGGTGGAACAATATCCGCCAGGGCAACCGCAACGGTCTGCTCGGCAAGGATCCTTCCGTCGATGGCCTCAAGACCGGGCACACCGACAGCGCCGGTTACTGCCTCGCCAGCTCCGCCCTGCGCGCTGGCATGCGCCTGGTGTCGGTCGTGATGGGGGCGCCGAGCGTCAAGGCACGCGAGGAGGCGAGCTCGGCGCTGCTCGCCTATGGCTACACCTTCTACGAGACCATTCGCCTCAAGAGCGCCAACGAGACGGTGCTGAAGCCGCACATCTACAAGGCGGCGAGTGAATTCGCTTCCGTCGGGGTGCCGCGCGATGTGTACGCGACCGTGGTGCGCGGGCAGGCCGGCACGGTGAAGACCCGTGCGCTCCTGAGTCGTGAGCCGCTCATCGCACCGCTCACCGCCGGAGAGAACGTGGGCGAGCTCACCGTGGCCGATGCGAGCGGCGCGGTGATCGAGCGCGTGCCGCTGATCGCGCTCAGCGCGGTGCCGCAAGGCGGGCTATGGACGCGGGCCTGGGACAGCGTCTCTCTGATGTTTCACTGAGGTAGCGAGCGATGGCCGAGCCGCTCCCGCTTTGCTACCTGAACGGCGCCTACCTGCCGCTCACCGAGGCGCGCATCTCGCCGCTCGATCGCGGCTTCCTCTACGCCGATGCCGTGTACGAGGTCATGCCGGTGTATGGCGGGCGCCCGTTCCGCTTCGCCGCACACGCCGAGCGCCTGGGCCGCAGCCTCGCAGGCATCGGCATGGAGGATCCGCACACGCGCGTGGAATGGCGCGCGATACTCGGCACGCTGATCGAGCGCAACGGCGGCGGCGACTGCTACCTCTACTGGCAGGTGACCCGTGGAGCACAGCTCGGCCGCACGCATGCACCGCTGCCGCAGATCCCACGCACGGTGTTTGCCTTCTGTGCACCCTGGCCACGCCCGGTGGAGGATCTCGCCGAGAAGGGCGTCAGCTGCGTAACTGCGAGCGATACGCGCTGGGCCCGCTGTGACATCAAGTCGACCGCGCTCCTCGCCAACGTGCTGCTGCGGCAGCTGTCGGTGGATGCCGCCGCGGGCGAAACCATCTTGCTGCGCGATGGGGAGCTCACCGAAGCCTCGGCGTCTGCGGTGCACGTAGTGCTCGGCGGCGAGGTGCTGATGCCGCCCAACTCCCGGCGCATTCTGCCGGGTACCACCCGTGGCGCCGTCGAGGAGCTCGCGGCTCGCGCCGCGATCCACTGCCGCGTACAGCCGGTCAGCGAGGCACAGCTGCGCGCCGCCGATGAGCTGTGGATTTCCGCTGCCACACGCGAAGTCCAACCCGTTACCGTGCTCGACGGCCGGCCGATCGGCAGCGGCCGCCCTGGGCCGCTGTGGCGGCGGGTGTACGAGGAATTTCAGCTCTACAAGCAGGAGCTCGCCGGGACCCCGTGGTGAGCCCACCGGCCTCGGGCCACGCCCGGCTTGAGGCGTTGGTGGCGGAGCTCACCGCCTGCGAGGGCGTCCAGCTGCTCTGACCTCAATGCCCCGTGACGTTCGTCCCAGTCGCGGTGCGCATAACCCGTTTGTCACCAGGCTGTTACCGGGGCGAAACTGACGCTCTCGCGACCGTCTCGGTAGCATTGCGCGGATGTCCATCACCCTCGACCAGGTCACCAAGCACTACGGCGGCGTCCCGGTCGTCAACGACGTCTCACTCGACATCGGTGACGGGGAGTTCTTCGTGCTGCTGGGCCCGAGCGGCAGCGGCAAGAGCACCCTGCTGCGCGCGATCGCGGGTCTTTCGGGCGTCGATCACGGCCGTATCTCACTGCACGGGCGGGACGTCACCCACGTCGCCGCCCGCAAGCGCGGCGTGGGGCTCGTCTTCCAGAACTATGCGCTGTTCCGCCACATGACCGTGGCCGACAACATCGAGTTTGCGCTGCGCGTGCGCCACATGCGTGGCCGCGCGCGCCGGCAGCGACGCGCAGAGTTGCTGCGCCTGGTGTCACTCGAGGGCATGGACAACCGCTTGCCCGCGCAGCTCTCCGGCGGGCAGCAGCAGCGTGTCGCGGTCGCGCGCGCGCTCGCGCACAAGCCCGAGGTGTTGCTGCTCGATGAGCCCTTCGGCGCCCTCGATGCCAAGATCCGTGAAGAGCTGCGCCGCACCATCCGCCAGGTGCAGCGCGAGCTCGGGATCACGACCGTGCTGGTGACGCACGACCAGGAGGAGGCGTTCGCCATGGCGGACCGTATCGGCATCATGAGCCAGGGACGGCTGCTGGAAGTCGGCGCACCTCATGACTTGTATGCGCGGCCCGCGACTCGGTTCGTGGCGACCTTCCTCGGCGCTGCGAACCTGTTCCTCGCACGTCGCACCCCCGATGGCATCCAGGTAGGCGGCAAGACCATGGGGGGCGCCGAGCGTGCCCCGGGCGCGCCCGAGCACGAGGTGGTCGCGGTGGTGCGTCCGGAGGAAGTGGAGGTCGCGCCCGCACGTGATGCCCTCGGCTCCCGTTATCTCGGACACGGCATCGTCGATGAGGTGACCTTTACCGGCGCGCTCGAGCGGCTGCGCGTGCGTCTCGATGAGGCGGTGCGTGCACCGCTGCTCGCTGCGGGCGATGGCGATGGCAGGCCCACACTCCAGGTGACGCGCTCCCGCCACGCCTACCGCGGCTTCGAAGTGCAGCAGGGGCAGAGCGTCGCCATCGGGCTGCGCCGCGTACACGTGCTGCCGACACCGCTCTCGAGTTTCACCGCCTGCGCGCAGAGTGCGCCGCTTGCGGATGAGCTCAGCCGCCAGCCATTGCTCACCGAGCTGGTGGCGCGCATGAAGACGCGCATCGCGGTGCGCATCGAGCCCTCGCTAGGTGTGGCGGAGGAGCCCTGCCAGGCCCAGGGGGAGTTCTTCGGCACGACGGTGATTGCCGCCGCCGGCGACAACGTGGGACGCGCCGAGTGGCTGCTGCGCCGGGGCGTGAAGGACCTGCTGGTGCTGCCCGAGCATGCCGCTCCGCCGCAACGCGTGTTGATCCACTGGATGAGCGAAGCGGCGCGCAGCGCGACCCTCGCCATGTCGGCGAGCGTGCTGCGGCACGTGCCGGCGGAAGCCGTGTACGTCGGGATCTTCCCGGGCAATAGCGACAGCGAGCGTCACTCGCACGGCATGCGCGAGTTGCTCGACGCCCGCTCGGAAGCCCAGGCGGCGCACGGGCTGGAGATGCGCACCGAGCTGCATTTCGGCGATGTCGCCCAGGAGCTCACCCGGCGCCTCGCCGAGGCGCCGGCGCAGATGCTGATCCTGGGTGTTACCGAGCTCAGGCAGTTCGCCGACAGCTTCCGCACCCTGCTCGATGGCGGCCGCTGGCCGGTGCTGATCGTGCAGCGCGGCGCCACATGAGCTTCCGCAAGCCCAGCGTCTTGCCCGGCTTCGGGCTGACCTTCGGCTTCACCACCTGTTTTCTTTCCACCATCGTGTTGCTGCCGCTGGCCGCGCTGGTGCTGTCGGCGGCCTCGATGCACTGGAGCGATTTCGTGCGCGTGGTGTCGAGTCCGCGCGCGCTCGGCTCCTATCGCCTCTCCTTCGGCGCCTCACTGCTCGCCGCGACGATCAACGTGGTGTTCGGCTTCATCATCGCCTGGACGCTCGCGCGCTACGAATTTCCCGGCCGCAAGATCATCGACGCGCTGATCGACATGCCGTTCGCGCTGCCCACGGCGGTCTCCGGCATCGCGCTCACCACCGTATTCGCACAAAACGGCTGGATCGGTCGTTACCTCGAGCCGCTCGGCGTGAAGGTGGCCTACACCTGGCTCGGCGTGACGCTGGCGCTGACCCTGATCAGCATGCCCTTCGCGGTGCGCGCGGTGCAACCGGCGCTGCAGGAGGTGCAGCGCGATCTGGAGGAGGCCGCTGAGACCCTCGGTGCCGGCCGCATGTACGTGCTCTGGCGCATCATCCTGCCGACGGTGCTGCCCGCACTGCTCACCGGTTTCACGCTGGCGTTCGCGCGCGCGGTCGGGGAATACGGCTCGGTCATATTCATCGCCGGAAATCTCCCGATGAAGACCGAGATCACCCCGCTCCTGATCGTGATTCATCTGGAGGAATTCGACTACCAGGGTGCCGCGGCGCTCGGGGTGGTCATGCTCGCGATCTCCTTCGTCATCCTGCTCGCCATCAACCTGCTGCAGGCATGGGGACGGCGGCGGCACGTGCGGGCGGCGCACTGATGGCCGCCGCCCTGCCACACGGCGCGTTCGCCGACGATGCCGCTACCCGTCCCGGTCAGCACACCTGGATGCACGCCATCGTCCGCTGGCTTTGCATCACCGTTTCGCTCACCTTCCTCGCCGCGGTGCTGCTGGCGCCGCTGGCTACAGTGTTCGCCATGGCGCTCGCGCACGGCCTCGCGGCGTACCTGCATGGCTTCACCGACCCCGACACGCTCGCGGCGATCCGCCTCACGCTCACGACCGCGCTGGTGGTCGTGCCGCTCAATACCGTGTTCGGGCTCGCGGCCGCGTGGGCGATCGCCAAGTTCGAGTTCCGTGGCAAGAGTGTGCTGATCACGCTCATCGATCTGCCGCTGGCGATATCGCCGGTGATCTCCGGCATGGTGTTCGTGCTGCTGTTCGGGCTGCACGGCTGGTTCGGCGTGTGGCTGCAGGAGCACGACATTTCCATCGTGTTCGCGCTCCCCGGAATCATCCTCGCGACCATGTTCGTGACTTTCCCCTACGTCGCGCGCGAGCTCATTCCGCTGATGCAGCAGCTCGGCAACGACGAGGAGGAAGCGGCCATCACCCTCGGCGCCGGCGGCTGGATGACCTTCTTCCGGGTCACGCTGCCGAAGGTGCGCTGGGGACTGGTGTATGGCATGGTGTTGTGCAACGCGCGTGCCATGGGCGAGTTCGGCGCAGTGTCGGTGGTGTCCGGACACATCCGCGGGCTCACCAACACCATGCCACTACACATCGAGATTCTCTATAACGAATACAACTTCGTCGGCGCCTTTGCCGTCGCCTCACTGCTCACGCTGCTCGCGGTGCTGACGCTCATCGTCAAGACGCTGGTCGAGCGCACCGGCTACCGCAGGCGCTGAGCGGCGATGTTCGAGCGTGTGCGGCGCCTGTGGGAATCGCTCTGGCCCGACCCGGCCCGGACCAGCCTCACCTGGTGGCTGGCGGCGATCCACCTCGGGCTGGTGCTGCTCGTGGCCGGGGGCATTACCTGGTCGGCGAGCCGCATGCTGCGCGAGCTCGCCGACGCCCAGGGCAAGGCGCGGGTGCAGCTGGCGGCCACGAGCGCACGCGAGGAGCTGCGGCGCATGGGTGAGGATGCCCATGCCGCCGCGCAGGCGCTCGCCGAGCGGCCTACGCTGCAGCGCCTGCTGGCGGAAGGCAGGAGCGAAGCGCTCTCCCCGTTCCTGCGCCGTGCCTGCGAAGCGGCGGGCGTGGATGCCTGCGCGCTGCTTTCGGGCAGGACCGTGCTGGCGCTGTCAGGTCCCGCGCTCGACTGGCAGCAAGTGGTGACCGAAGCCAGCGAGCAGGGCGCGACGTTCATGGCACTGCCCGCCACCGAGAACGTGCCGCTGCTCGGCGCGCGCGCCCCGCTTGGCGATCAGGGCCTGACGCTTTACGTGGTACGGCGGCTCGATGCCGCGCTCGCGCACACCTTGAGCGCGCGGGTCGAGGCAGAGGTCCGTTTCATCGACTACCGCTCCTACCTCAATGCACCGGTCGGTGCCTTC
>Ga0306920_100009633_pt1 | contig 12901 bp, 22 predicted proteins | sample flu12Cox44000170_FD_204666 | JGI IMG/M metagenome (GOLD analysis project Ga0306920, IMG submission 204666) | Lab enrichment of tropical soil microbial communities from Luquillo Experimental Forest, Puerto Rico - flux4day.12C.oxic.44.000.170 (v2)... | ecosystem: Environmental > Terrestrial >...
TCATGCCTTGGCCGGTTTACGCCAATATGTCGGACGATGACATCCGTGCCATCTACGAATACTTGAGGGCAATTCCTTGCATCTCCCATAAGGGCACAGTCGGCCTGCCGGCCAACCTGTACCAGGCGTGCCCCTGAGATGTGGTTGCGGGCCGGCACCGAAGCCGTCTGGCGCCGGTCCGTAAGCAGGCGAAGTCCATCGGGTCCACGACGATCGAAAGCTGTTCGCGACGCGTAACGTCTTGTAGGTGGAATCACGGAAAAACTTTCATTCCAAGCACCGTCGGCAGGTGTAGGATGCTGCTCTTCGAGTTAACGATCAGGAAAGGTGAGGAAAGGAGGCAGTAGAATGAAATCGATTATGTCAGCTTCCGGGCTGGCCGGGTTGTCGCGGCGCAGTTTCTTCCGTCATGCTGCGACGGCAAGTGGCGGCGTGTTATTGGGCTCTGCTCTTCCAAGCAAGGCATCGGCAGACGATGCCGAATCGCCGTGCGGGTCACATGGCATCTGCGATTTTCCGTTACCGATTCCGCACATCAACACGCCACCGCCGGGTGGGGCTCACATCTACTTTCCAGGGCCTGTAAATGGTGGACCGACTCCGTTCGACCCGTGCACGGGGGCGCCGGTGGATCCGAGTGGGGTGCATCTGGAAGGGCGCGATCCGTCGCTCATTTTCAATTTCAAAGGGTTCATCGGCCAGGCGGACCTCTGCTTGAGCGGGACAGGAACCGATCTGACGACGGGAGCGCACGCGCCATATCAATTCCACACCGACATGCGGTTCATGCACGGCGTGTTCGTGGGCACCGATCTGGTCGAGCGGAAGGGATCATTCGTCTTCGTTTGACTTGACAGCCTCCTGGCCGCGAGCCCGTTGGGCCCGCATTCGTGGGACGCTGGCGTTGCACCGACCAACGTCGTCTGGGTTGCACAGGTACCTGAGGGAAGCGCGCATGTGGATCTCGACGATGGATCTGCGTCGCTCCACCTGGAGAATCTCTGTGTTTACGATGCTTTTACCGTGGCGAACAGCCTGCTCGGACTGAACCGGCCAGTGAATCTGGTCAAGGGGATCATCAACTCACTTCGCATGGAATGGAGAGGCGCGCTATCGATGGACACAGCTAACCAGTCCGCGAATAAGATGCGCGGCAAGTTCGTGGAGAACACGGCCACAATCGAGGTAACAGCGACGACGCCGCGAACCGAACCGACCGCGCTATCGAATGGCCACGGGTTCAGATTTGTTTCGGACCCGGCCTCGACGAGCTTCAGTAATTTCGCCCAGATTGGCGAAGAACGGAACGGCGCTTTTTTCTAGATCAGTGCCAGACTCCATCGCTCGGTCACGAAGGGCGCCGTCGCCGATCGCACGTGGCGAATCGTGCTGCCGTCGGTCAGCCGCGGCGTTCTCGGACGATGTCACTACCGCGCGTCGCGCGATCCGCTCAGCCCGGAGCAAGTCGGGAGCGAGTGGATCTGCGAAGAACATCTGTCGAGTCCCTTCCAGCACGACACGGGTTATGTCGCTGTGGTAGTCAGATCTCCGCTGCGCTTCGATACATCCTGGCTCGAGCCTTTGACGAACCGGCATTTCAAGTAGCGCCAGTTACGTGCTGCGGTTCCGGGTTGATGTAGGCTGATCTCAAGAGAGTTCTTGGCAACTCCAAATGAAATTGCCGACCTTCGCTCGAAGCTGTTGCACAACGCCGACGGCCCTGTGTTTCTGGGCGGCTGCGGCGCTCGTCCTTTACGGTGGGGGCCTCCTGCTCGGCACGGTATGGCCCACGATGCGCGGCCACGACGACACGCTGGTCCTAGCCGCGATGAGCGGGGCGTGCTTCCTCAACTACTGGCGCAACCGAACTTTGCACTGCATCGTGACAGGCCCCGTGTTTCTCGTCAGTGCGGTGGTGACGGCACTCTCGAGAGCCGGCATCTGGCACGTCGATCAGGTCCTTTTATGGGGACTCGTACTTACGGCCGTGGCGTTGGCCTTCATCGTTGAATGGCGGACGGTGCGGAGCCAGAGGCGTGCATCCAGCGCGTGACCGCATGCTGCTTCCGGCAGCCCGAGCCTCTTGTCGCGCGCTCGGTAGACTTGTTCCGACCCTCACGAGCGACCGAGAAGGGGGCGCTGCTCGTCGACGTACGGTTTTGCACCTCTAAGCTCGTACCGGAATGGGGCACACGACCTTACTGCACGATAGCGAGGACGCCAGAACGACCATTTCGCCTTTGAGATTCTCGAGGTTCTCGGTTATCAGGCAGCAATGTTTGTTCGCATCTGAGAAGTTCACGCTGGCGATTGTGGCCGAGCTGTCGTGGCAGTAAACTCCGACACGTGAATTCGTCTGAATCTTTTCGGATTGCCGCGGTCCAGGCCTGCCCGATCTATCTCGATCGCGAACGCACCATCGACAAGGCGTGTGGGCTCATTCACGAGGCCGCGCGCCGTGGCGCACAGCTGGTCGTTTTCCCTGAAGCGTTCGTGCCGGGATATCCAGTGTGGGTGTGGTTTATCCCTCCCGGTCGCACGGCAGATCTGCGGGAGGCCTATGTCGCGTTGCATGCGAACGCCATCGCGATTCCGAGCCCCTCCACGCGGCGGCTCTGCGACGCGGCACAAACAGCCGGTATTGCCGTCGCGATCGGCGTGAACGAGCGGAACGCCGAAGCGAGCGATTCCACGCTGTTCAACACCCTGCTGTACGTCGATCCAAAAGGGACGATTCTCGGCACGCATCGCAAGTTGGTCCCGACGGGAGGCGAACGCCTTGTCTGGGGGAGCGGCGACGGGAGCGATCTGGCGGTGTATGCGCTCCCCTTCGCCCGCGTCGGTGGGCTGATCTGCTGGGAGAACTACATGCCGCTGGCCCGCTATGCGCTCTCCGCGTGGGGAGCCCAGGTCCATGTCGCGCCGACGTGGGATCGAGGCGAGCCGTGGTTATCGACGATGCGTCACGTGGCCAAAGAAGGACGCGCGGTCGTGATTGGGTGTTGTCAAGTCGTCCAGCCGCACGATATCCCCGACAACCTCCCTTTCAAGTCCAAATATCTGTCGGGCATCGACCATTGGATCAACCCAGGCGGAAGCGTCATCGTCGATCCTGACGGGAAAGTCATTGCCGGACCAACGTACGAGCAGGAAACGATCCTGTATGCAGACGTTCGTCGCGAACAACTGGTGGGTCCTCGGTGGCAGCTTGATATTGCGGGGCACTACGCCCGTCCGGACGTCTTCGAGCTCATTGTGCATCGGCAAGCAAAACCCGTGATTCAGGAGCGCGAAACCTCAGCGCCGCCGGCGTCACGTCGGCTCCGGCGAGGCGATGATGAATCACGATCAGCGCGCTCGCGGGCGAAAAGGAAAAAGACCGCAGCAGGGGCGCGTCGGCACTGAATTCCGGTTTGACTCGGCTATCACTCGCCCCTTCGCAACTCCCGGGAGCGCAATCCGTTCACCGCTTTCCGCACGCCGCGAAGATGTAATCCTTTGCCCCCACGCTTGTATGACAGGCGTTAGCTACTGTCGGCAGAAACGGGGCGTCGGGACTTCTCACTTTGGGGTGTGTGGGCGCTGTTCGGCGTGGACTGATAGGTCGTCGTACTCGACAAAGATTTGGCGAAACAGCTACCTCATCAGTTTCGACTCGTCAGTTCGCGCGTAGGGGCGTAGGATTGATCCACCCCGGCAAGATGCCTGCGAGGAGTTATGAATGCCTATCTCGATACGGACATCGTGTCGGCGATCGTGAAGGATAACAACCCTGACGAGTCGGCCGCGATTGATCGAGCATTGCGAGCCTTCAACGACGATGATCTCAGTCTCGTGACGTCCGATGTCACCCGCAAGGAAATCGACCACTACAAGGGAAGCAGCAAGGTCGGCGTCGAGCGAAGCTTTCGCCTTCTCAGGAGGGTGCCCTACGTCGACACCCACAAGTTACTGGGGATCCACAACCCCGGTGACTCCAGGACGTGGACCAACTCCCCGGCGGCGAGACGGCTGCGCGACCTGGGAATCGGGCCCACTGACGCTCTTCACCTGATGGTTGCGATCAAAGCTCAGTGCGACATCTTCCTGACCTGCGACCGTGCAGTCCTCCACCGGAGCCGAGAGATTCAGGCCGACTTCAAGATCGAACCAATGAAGCCGTCCGCTCTATGCGAGCGCGAAGGGTGGTAGAGAGTCGTGACACGGAACCGTGATGGACCCGGCTGAACTTCGGGGGCCCTGAACCTCGCATGGCGAGACAAACATAGGTTGATGACTTGAGGAGTCAGCTCCAAAGACAGGATGACACTCCGCGAGCCATGCACCGGCAACTCGTCAACCACGGACCTTCCCTTTCCACACGCGCCCCGCAATCGAGATCGACGATATTACGCCGACCGCTCAGTACTACCGCTTTGGTGACCGTTGCCTCGAACACAAGCGCTCCGGGTTTGAGATCACGGAGAGCTATAGGAACCGCACGTCGCGTCGCGTTGCCGATCTTCTTGTGGTGCCGGCCTCCGATTGAAGCTACGTCCTGGTTGTGATCCACTCGTCAGCTGACTCAGTCTTAAGCGTCAAGCACACAGGGTCAACGCGACTCGGTGCCAAGAATGCCCAGGCATTCACCGATCCTCGCCGACTTCGAGCCGCGCAGGCCGTGTAGACTGACGCACGAGACTCGGGAGGTCTGCGATGAAACGTTGCCCGTTTTGTGCGGAGGAGATTCAGGACACCGCGATCTTCTGCAAGCACTGTCATAGGGATATTCTTGGACTGGCATCACCAGCCCCACCCGCGGCTCAGGCCGTGCATCCCCAACAACGAAACCGCGTTCTATGGCTGATGGGAGTGGCCATCGTCGCGGGCGCCGCAGCTTCCTTCGGCACCGCGATGCTCATCACACCGGGCACTGGCCAGCCTGATTGTGCGCTCCACGCCCGCGCCGCAATCGTGGATCGCCATGCGCCGATTCCACAATTAGGTCAATGGGACACCGACGTTCTCGCCATTCGGAATCTAGATGCGGACGAGTGGACGGACTTGGAAGTCACGATTTACGGCTTTGAGCCGGATGGGCATGGCGGGCAGCAGCTGTCCGGCCCCTACCGTTTGATTAAAGAGAAAGGCACGTCGCAGGAGCGATTGACGATCTTTCAACTCGACGACTTCGAGAAAGACGACGGGCCACACTGGGCGTCGCTCACGATGAAGGTCAAAAGTGTGGGGTTAAAGGCTTCCTTGCAAGGGGAGACCTGCACCGCCGACATTACGCCGACCGCTCCGGCTCTCGATGTGATTGAGCGGTAGCTCGATCGCCACACCTACCAGCGCTGATCGGAACTCACGAACGTTCTGCGGCACGTTCGCACCGGAATCGAAATTCCACGCATCCAGCCAGATCGCTTCGGGCGTGTGGCGGCGGAGTGACGCGCCGGTAGTTAATCGCAGATCCCACCCACGTTTCAGGCTTTCTGAATATCCGTGTTGCCGATATCCGCGCCGTCTACGAACAATGGCGCACTCGCGGAGCACACTTTCTCACCCCACCGATCGACCGCGGCGCTGAGATCCGTTGCTACATGCGCGACCCTGACGGTCATCTTATCGAAGTGGGCCAGCTCGTGGGCGGCCATGCGACTGATCACGTGACGCCCAAAGCAGAACGTACCGTCACCTCTTGCAGAGTGGCATGCGTTCGCCGCGTCTGCGCGGGAAGACGAGATCGCTCGTGCATCGTGCCGACCGCTCAGTTCATCGTAGATTTATCTGATTTGGATCACCGCCGACGCGTGGCCTGCCTCCTCACCGGCGGATCGGAGATGGGTTAGGAACTGATCCCGTTCTCCAGGGTTGACTAGCAATACTGCCAGAACTCATATCGTTCTTTGACACTTGCCCGCTGTTGGCGCCCGCGTCTTAAATCTGCGTGTCATCGTCAATCGTCCACCGAGCCTCGCCTTAAGTAAACGCCTGAAGAAGGAGCCTGCCATGAGCACTGGAGCCTTGAGCCAGATCCGCGTGTCACGTGCGCTGGGAATCGCGCTCCTCGCCATTGCATCCGCAGCCGTCGTCACTACAAGCGCGTGGGCTCAAAAGAGCATCGCGGTGGGCGGGTATTTGACGGTGTTTGGCAATCCGGACCAAACCCCTCCGCTTTGGACTCTCGTCGGGGATGGGTTTTCGGTGCTCGGGAGCGGGGGCGATATCGGCAATCCCGGAGGGGGAGGATGTAGACCCTGTGTTGCTGGAAGCAGAATACGAATGTCGGGAATCTTCACTGGGGTGACGCTGGGTTCTGGTTTGGCCGTCGTTAATGGCGCGCTTATCCGACCGGTGTTCTTCGCCGGCCAACTTAACTTTCATGCGAAGGCTGCCGTGATGCCCGACTTCGACGGCAACAGCTGGAGGAATGTGACGGTCCCGTTCAACCTGGGCACCGACAGTATTCTGCAAGGGTATGCGGATAGTCTCCGGACTCAGCTGTTGTTTACGATCCGGCCTCTTATCGGCACGGGTACCGCAACGCTGCACCTGAGTCAATTTGTTTCTTCATCCGGACCGCTCTACGAGTTTGTAAGCGTCACGTACTCGTTTGGTCCTGGTGTGAATCTCCTGGAGAAATCGGGATTCGAGGAGTACACATCGCCGGCGCTGGGCGTCCCCGGCTGGGTGTCCGACCCGATCCGGCAGACGCCGGCGTTTTCTGATACGAATCAGCCGTACAGCGGCGCCAACAATGGCGCGTGCTTCACATCAGACCTCCTGGATTGTGGGGTCTATCAAGAGGTCACCGCGCCATCAACGGGCACCTACACGCTCACCTTCTACGCGACATCCGATCGGGACGGCGGATTCGTCGGGGCGAACGTGAATGACGCGACCGTGGTCTATAGTTCTGTGGAGGTACGTGGGTTCCGCAACTACGGCGCTCCCTACACGATGACGTTCCAAGCGACGGCCGGCGACACGATCCGCGTGTGGATGTATTCCCCGCCGATACCTGGCTACGTCGTCATCGATGATGTGAGCCTTATCGGGCCGCAATAGCTGTTGAAGTGTAAGCCGCGATTATCGGCACAGTGGATGGAGTGAGGCCGGCCCTGCGCGTCGTCAACGCGCCTGACCGGCTGATCGGGCTTGGACGCCTCGATGGGGGTAGCGCGCCCTTTTCTCGGCCAAAGCCGTACAGAAGTCGAGTTCTCGATCGGTCAATCGCTCGATCGGCGCGATCGTGAGGATGTTCATCGTCAGGTTGTTGGCAGCGGCTGGGGTGGGGCATCGGGAATGACGAGCAACTTCGCCAACCATGGTCCGTGAGACTCTTCATGACCAGTTCGACTTATCCAGGTGGCAGCCTGGATTTCCAAAAGTCCCAAGAACGCTCGTAGTCCTGCGGTGAACTCTTCGATTCCTCCTGACTCAGGTAGTTGACTTTGGCGCCGCCGAGCTGCATCGCCTGCAGTTGGAGCCTGGCGTTCACGTTCAGGTAATACGCCTTCCCCACGACAAGGTGCAGCGAGGTCGCAACGACGGTCGCGCCGTGCCCACGCATCAGCACAGCGGATTTGTTTCCGAGTGCCTGCGCGAGGGACCGGCCGAGCGAGTTGTTGCGCACGAGCATGTCCGTGCCACCCGCCTTCGTGACGTCCCACACCGGCACCCCGTCAGCGATGAAATAACCCATGTGATACATCGGCCGAAGCGGCACCGACGCGGCTGCAAAGGGAATCACCTCCAGGCAGTGACAGTGAATCACCGCCATCACGTCCGGGCGAATTTTGTAGACTTCGCCGTGAATGAATCGCTCCGTGTAGCCGTTTGCGGAGGAACCGCTGCCTGCGGCGTTTGGTACTGCTTTGCTGTCCAGGTCGTACTCGACGACATCGGCGGTCGTAACGAGAGCGGGCGCTCCCGCACGCGCGAGGAGATACCGGTTTGGATCGCCAGGATCGCGGACGCTCACATGTCCATAGCCGTCCACTACACCCTCGTTTGCAAGGATGTGATTCGCCACGACCAGCTCCTCGATAATCGCTCGATGGGCCGGAGACTGATCAGGCCGCTGTGCGAGAATCGGAACGGCTATCGCGGTGATCAACAGAGCCGACATTTGCTGCGGTAAGTACGCCCTGCCGTGTCTCGTCTTGGCGATCATAAACGTTACCCGTGACGGTAATGATGCAATGCCGACGCCTTTGTTCCCTCTACCGAGCTACTTGGGTGCGCGGCCGGACACGTCGTGTCGCTAATGAACGACTGTAGTGAAGTAGTGCACCGTCACACAGCTGACGCATCCGTCCGGACCGGGATCTCGAGGCGTCAAGACCAGTGTGTGGTGGCCAGGAGCGACAGCTCGGTAAACGTAAACGGTCGCTCCCCCTCTTCCGCTCGCTTGATGAGCCTGATCGAATTGCCGGCCGACCCGACAGCGTACTGACGGTCCGAATCGACATGCGAAGCCGCCAGATCACCGATACGAACTCTCGCAGGCTGTTCTGGCTGTAGTTCCGCTATGGGCGCGCAGCTGGCACACGCGCAGAGAAACGCGACGACCTCCAAAAGGGCAACCGGCGCGCGCAACCTCATCGAACCACCTTTTCAAGATCATACGCGTCGATCGTGAGATCGTTACTCTCGACCTCGAGTTCAGGATCGCGCACGTTGCGCCACGATGTCTGGTTCTGTTGAGACTGGCCAGCGGTGGGCTTTGGTGGCGCCCTAGGATCCGCCTGATATCCTTCATCTTTCACCAGCGAGGTGCGTCATTTGTAAACTTTCGTTAGACTGCCCGCGATGCCAAAAAGGCGGCCCAAAGGTCGGAAAAACGCAAACCTCGCGGGCGGGCCGGCGCCCGCCCGGGCTCCAGTCGGAAGAGAAGATGAGCAATTATCCGCGGTCACGATGTGGCTGCCGCCAGGGACGGTTGCGACCCTGAGACACCTTTCTGAGCGCCAGACACGGCCCCTGCGGCGCGTCGTCGTCGTCGCGATCGACATCTACGCGAAGGCGGTGGAACCGCTATCGGAACCATGAAGCTGCTTGGCAATGTCTTCATCGGCGTCGGCGTGCTGTGCTGCCTGACGATCATCTTTCTGCACATCGGTCTGGCGTTCGTCGCTGTGGGCGCGCTGCTCCGGCTCGCCGCCGCGAGAGCGAAATGACCATGTCGAATCCGGATGACGCTCGTCTGTTTGTGTTCGTACGGCTGCACGCGGCCCCGAGCCGCGTAGATGCCATTCGCGCAGCTTTGAGCAAGGTGGTGACCGCCTCGCGAGTGGAGTCCGGCTGCGTGCGTATCGACGCGTTTCAGTCTATGCGCGATCCGCAGCTATTTTTCATCCATTCGGTCTGGAAGGACGCTGAGGCTTTTGATCTACACGCCACGTTACCCCACACTACCGAATTCATCAATACGGTCGATGCATTCGTCGACGAGCCACGGCAAGTCACTCGGACTCGTCGGATTACATGACCGGAATGGTGCGACTCACGACTTTTGAGAACCTCCACAAAACCCAACGTGGGAGCCCTACAACACCGATGGCGCCGCACCCGCCGCTCCTCTCGTTGGAGCGGTTGATGGGAGTTTTTTTACGGCACGGCGTGTTGCGGCGGATCGGCTGGTTCAACTCAACAAGCATGTTCAATGATTCTCGAACGGCTTGAACCATCGGCCCTCGGCATCGCGGAGATGACGAAGTTTGCGCGAGCGTTGTCGATACTGAAAGACACCGCATCCGGCACAGGACAAATGATCCCACTGTTCGGGTGATTCGCGTCCGCCGACGTGACTGTGCTCGTATCGCAATCGACCGTTACACCAAGGGCAGCGCAACTCCGGTGGGGCGACCGGCGGCGTCTTTGTCGTGATCGTCCGGCCTCGCCTAGCGCGGATTTCGTCGGAATACGCAAGCAGAGCCGCAGACTTCTCAAGTTGTTTCGAGAACCGGGCTCTCGCAGCTGCGGCCCGTCCGCGCAAGTCGTGCGACTTTTGTATCAACTGGCGTGCTTCGCTCAAGAGGGTGGCCGGAGGCGTGGGCTTACTGAGCACCGCGTCGGCTCCTGCCCGCCAAACCCGTTCCACTTCCGAAACGCTGGTCTCGGTCGTGACGACCAAGATAGGCACGTTGGCGGTCGCCCGCTCGCGGCGCAAGATTTCACAGAGCCCGACGCCGTCTATCAAGGCGAGATGAAGGTCGGCGACGACCATCGAGGGCTTCCGCCCCAATGCCTTTGCGAGGGCCTCACGTCCATCGGACGCTTCTACGACGCTGTATCCCGCCTCGTGGAATGTTGTTCCGTAAAGGAGGCGGGACTCTGCGTCCGCGTCAGCGAGAAGGACGCGAGGAAGCGCGAGGTGCTCTTCTCGCGAGAACCACGTTGGCATCATCATCACTCCTCGAGACGGCAACGGGAGCGGCCGTCCAATCATCAGGGCGTGTCCGATGAACCAACGCGCTTGGCTCTAAGGGGCAAGCTGAGAGAGGGGCGACGGATACTACCACAACGGAGGTTGCGCGGCAGGAATCTCCGGAACTGCTATCGCGGTTGATGGTGAGGGACGATGACCTACCTCAGGCACCGGTGTCGGCGTCCTCGTCGGCTTCCTGGCCCAAGTGAGGGACCTGGCGCGTCATGGAGTTGAATCGTCTGTTCAGTTGTTGCTGGGTGTGGCCTCCTCCGCTCTCTTCGGGCCTGGGTTCGCCGTCAACCTGGAGCCGATCCCGTCAGCTACCCTGAAGGGCTTCGCCACGCAGCTTGGGGCCGCCTTGATGGTGATAGGGGGGTTCTGCAACGGTGGCGATAGTGCGGCCCGGATGGTGGTGGCTCCCCTTGTTGGGCGGGACTACCATTGGTGCTCTGGTGGCCGGCCTTCTGCCTGTTATTTTTCCCGGCACCTGATTGATACGGGGTGATTGGTGGGGACCTATGTCAAAGCGACCGCCGTCGGCATCTTGGTCGGCCTCCTGTCGGCCATTCCGTGGGTCTTCGCTCATGTCGACCTTCCCTTGTATTGGGCGGCACTAATATCACAGTTGAGAAACGACGGACGGCGGCGTTGGGTCGGCATTCGTTGGTTGGGGTTCCACTTTGCTCGTGACATTAGTCGGCTTCATCGCGGGATTCGTCTGGAGAATGCGGCGGGCGCGACGCGTGAGCCCCGGCGAACTGAAGCGGCTCGAGTCATGGCGATAGCCTGAAAGGCAGTTCACATGGCCACGGACTCTCGCATTCTGCTTCTTGCCGTCGTAAGCGCCGGGGTCGTCCTTGGCGCGTCGGCTCATGCTGCCCTCCAGCACGCTCCGAGCGGGAGTGATGACCTGCTGACTGAAGTGCGAGCCATCAGGGCAGACCTCCAGCAGGGCATACAGGCTCAACTCCTTGTCGCTCGTCTCCAGGACGAGGAACAACGCATCAACAGCCTGACGGGTCGACTTGAAACCGTTCGGCGTTCCATCGCAGCGCAAGTGGGGGGTCAACAAAGGATGACGAGGCAGTTGGCCCAGGCGGAGAGGAACGTGGAGTTAGGGACCACTGCCCCAGAGGACCTGCCCCGGGTTGAGGCAAGTGTTCGTGCGCTGAAAAGACTCCTCGTCGAAGGCGAACAAGAAGTCAAGCAACTGGAAATTCAGGAGAACGAACTCACCGGACAACTCGACACTGAACACGCGCGATGGGCTGACTTCAACAACAGACTGGACGAACTGGAACGACGTCTCTCAACCCGATAGTGGCCTCTCCCAGGTAGGGTGCTCGGAGGTGGTCTGTGGCTGGACTCCAAATCACCGCCGTGGTTCTCGGCCTTTGTCGGCCTGTTGGAAGACGTAGTCCGTTGGCAAGTCAGCCTGCACGGCCGGTGCTGCCCTGACGATGGTCGCTCAACAGCGGAGCCGTTAAAGTCCGCCGCCTCCAGGAGAGTCGATTTTATTTCGTCTGCTGTCGGTGGAGCCTGCCGCCGGCGATTTTTCGATGGGACTCCCGTCGCGACCCCGCTCGACATCCTGGAGGAGTCCATATACGGGCTGCTAGACGACGCTCCAGAACTCGTCGCGATACTTGGCTAGTCCGGAGACTCCTTCCATCATCTGATCGTCAAGAACCAACAGCATGAATACGTCATCGGGCACGTCCCAGTCGCACATAACGCCGTGGGTGCTTGCTGGTCTGAACCCGAATCTTGGGTAGTAGTTCGCGTGTCCCAAGACGATGATGAAAGGACACCCCGAGCCCCGAACAATACGTTTTCCAGATTCGATCAGTTTGCTGCCAATGCCCTGTCGTTGATGTTCAGGAAGAACTCCCATCGGGCCGAGCGCTACGCCTGCGACTGCGCCAATAGTCGCAGGGCTGAACAGGACGTGGCCGACCACTCGACCATTCAGCGTTGCGACCAAAGAGAGGGAGATGCCTCCATGCGACCTCAGGGCGTCAACGAGGTGACCTTCCCGTTCTTGACCGAAGGCGCGGTCGTTTAGATCACGAATCGCGACAATGTCTTCGGGACGCTCTTCTCGGATGATGATTGTCACACAGCCCCGTAGCTATGATGCCCTCGCCCCACCGCGACTTCCTGACGCTGCGCAGGTTCACGACGGACAGCGCAAGGCCTTGAGCGGTCCGTTTAGCGCGCGAAGCTGGCGTGTGAGCGGCGGTCACGCGTTCGCTGGCAGCTCGGAACTGATCATGTCCGTCATCCATAGCCAGGAGCCGTCAGACTGTTTCCGAAGCAGCCCCATGTAGTTGCCGCGGTCGCTCATCAGCGTTGATCCCGGCCCGGCAGCGGCAGTCAGCGCGTAACGGCCGCGCACGAATGCCACATCATCGCAGCCGATGATCTCATCGGCGGTGATGGCGAACTCCCGAATTGGCGGGAACGTCCCGAGCCACGCCCGCATGG
>Ga0306920_100009634_pt1 | contig 12901 bp, 9 predicted proteins | sample flu12Cox44000170_FD_204666 | JGI IMG/M metagenome (GOLD analysis project Ga0306920, IMG submission 204666) | Lab enrichment of tropical soil microbial communities from Luquillo Experimental Forest, Puerto Rico - flux4day.12C.oxic.44.000.170 (v2)... | ecosystem: Environmental > Terrestrial >...
CGCGTGGACCTCGACCTGATCGTGACCTTCCGCGAAGAGCACGAGATCGGGAAGCTCTTGGGCGCCCTGGCCGAGCGTCACTTTGGCAAGGCCCTGACCTACCTGCGGGAACTCCTCGCCAGCAAGCAGCCAGAGACGCTATTGCTTTGGTGTATCGGCGATCTCTTCCGGCAGGCTATTAAGCGCACCCCCGCCTATGCGAGAGGTGGCTGGTCCCGCCCCGCCAGTCCCTTCTCCACTTACGAGATTGCCCAGCGTGCGGCACGCACCTACTCCCGCGACGAATTGCTGCTGGCGTTGCGGTTGGTTCGCGGTGCCGACCTGGCTATCAAGTCGTCCTGGAAGGACTCGGCTATTCTGCTCGAATTCCTCGTCTGGCAGATTATCACTGCCAGAAGCGCCGGCAGTGCACCAGCCTTTGAACTGCCCGATCAGGGACTGGGAGTCGGAAGCTAGGAAAGAAAAGGGTGAAAAGGGACAAAGGGGAATAGGGCAATGGGGAAAACCACTCATCCATTTCCCCTTTTACCCATTTTCCCGTTTAGCCATTTTCCCCGATTTGGGCGAAGCGGCGGCTGAGGCGAGACTTGTAACGCGCGGCAGTGTTCGAGTGTAGTATGCCCTTGTGGATAGAGTGCTCAATCAGCGAGAAGGTCGGTGCCAACAGCGCTTGGGCTGCGGGCTTGTCCTTGGAGTCGAGCGCGATGCGCAGCTTACGGATCTGGTGACGCAACTTTGAACGGTGCATCCGGTTGAGCTCAGTCCGCTTGCGAGTTTGCTTGATGCGCTTGAGCGCAGATTTATGACTTGCCATGTAGTCTCCTATTCGCCACAATACGGCCGTTGACATTCGACGGTCGCAGGTTCAGGTTCGCTCTAGGGTCAACCTGACTTCAACTGTTGGCGGTCCGCTAATTTGTTAGTATAGCAGATATCACTCGAGCGTCAAAGGCGGTGTGGGTCGGTTTGATGTGGGGCGGCCTTACGCGGCCACGTGGCGAGGTAAACTCGCCGCTACCGGGACAAACTGACTCCCTATTCCGAAGGCGGAACCTATGTCTTTGGCGGCCGGCCCAAAAACACAGAACCAACTGGAAATCCTCCTGAACGCGGAGATGGTTACCCAGCGCGTCCGCGAACTGGCGGCGCAGATCTCCGCCGACTATCGCGGCAGGCCTCTTCGGTTGGTGGGCATCCTCAAGGGTGCCTGGATGTTCCTTGCCGACCTCATCCGCCACATGGACCTCGAGGACGTCAGTGTGGATTTTCTTGGCGTCGCCAGTTACGGGCGCTCGACCAAATCCTCGGGCGAAGCCAGGATCACCAAGGATCTGGACCAGAGCATCGAAGGGCTCGATGTGCTTATTGTGGAAGACATCCTCGACACCGGGGAAACGTTCAACTACCTGCAGGAGATCCTCACCGCGCGCCAGCCCAAAAGCCTCAAGGCTGTAGTTTTGCTCGATAAGCCGACACGACGCACACGGCCCGCCCAAGCCGACTACGTAGGCTTCACCATCCCCGATGCGTTCGTGGTGGGCTACGGGCTTGACTATGCCGAGAATTACCGCCAACTTTCTGACGTGCGCGTCCTGCGGCAAGAGGGGAAAGGGGAAAAGGGGGAAAAGGGGTAAAAGAAGAAGAGGGAAAAGGGCGAAATGGCCGACCGGGCGACCCCAGCAGGTGTTTCGCTCCTCTCAGCATGACAGGCGCCCTTTTTCGGCAGCCTGCTAGACTAGCTAGCTCTCGCTTATCCGGTCGTTTCAAGCAGACCACCATGTGTGGCGGTTTGCCCTCCTCACGACCTACCTCGCGACCTCATAGCGCAGACGGACGACGCTGTCTGGATATTTCCTGGCTGAGCGCAAGCGAAGCGGCACGTCCCGATGGCGCGGTGCCATAAGTGGAATGCCCTCCCCGATGAGAGTAGGAATGACATGGATATCGAACTCGTCGATCTCGCCGGCGTCGAGGAATGAAGCGATCAGTTCTCCACCGCCCATCATCCAGATGTGTTTTCCCGGCGTCGCGCGCAGGCGCTGCGCAAACGCCTTCACCGGCTCCGACACGAATTCCACGCCTGGAGTCTCGCGTTCCGGCGCGTTCCTCGAGAACACGTAGTTGGCGAGTTTTGTGTCGAACATCCTGCCTTTCCTACCTCTCTTCTCGTAATAGTCGAGAACCCAGTCGTAGGTCTTGCGTCCCCACAGGATGGTGTCAATCATGCGGTAGAACTCGCGCATGCCGTAATCGACGGTGCGCGGCCGACGATTTAACCATTCGACATCGCCGTCTGGCCTGGCAATGTAACCGTCGGCGCTCGTCGCGATGTAGACAATTATCTTTCGCCGCCCTTTCATTACGCACCCTCCGCTGGCTCAACTATGCCTTTTTCCCCTTTTCCTCTTTTTCCCGTTTTCCCTTTTGCCCTCTCGGAGACATAATAGCGGAGTCAAACCACTGCGACTATGACCGAGTTCTCCACCCCACTGATGCGCCAGTACGGCGCCATCAAGCAGCGTCACCCCAACGCCCTGCTGCTCTTTCGCCTTGGTGATTTCTACGAGCTCTTCTTCGAAGACGCCGTGGTCGCCGCGCGAGAGCTGCAGATCACGCTCACCTCGCGCAATAAAGAAAAAGGCCAAGCCATACCCATGTGCGGCGTGCCGTATCACGCCGCCGAAGGTTACATTGCCAAGCTAATTCGGCGCGGGCACCGGGTGGCCATCTGCGATCAGATGGAAGACCCGCGCCTCGCGAAGAAACTAGTGAAGCGTGAGGTGACCCGGGTGGTGACGCCCGGGACGGCCATCGACACCCAGGTGCTTGAGCCGCGAGTCAACAACTACCTGGCGTCGGCGGTAGAAAGAGAAGGTGCTGTGGGGCTCGCTTTTGCCGACCTCTCCACGGGCGACTTCCGCGCCACTGAGTTCGGCGGCGCAGATTCGCCGGCACGCTGCATGGAGGAGTTGGAGCGCATGCGCCCGAGCGAACTGCTGCTTCCGCTGACAGAGAAAGGTGTAGCGGGATTCCGGACTTCGGGCGCCGGCGCGAAGGAGCCGGATCAGTCGACAATCTCCGATCTCCCATCGGAGATTTCGACGCTGACCCGAACGCCACTCGACGACTGGGTATTCAGCGAAGAATACGCTGTCCGCCTGCTGCGCGACCACTTCCGGGTGGCGACGCTCGAGGGTTACGGGCTGGAAGAGCACCCCCTCGCCGTCGTCGCCGCGGGAGCCATTCTGCACTACGTGCGTGAGACGCAACGCGGGTCGCTCTGCCACCTGGACGGCATCCGCTTTTACCAGCAGCAGGACTCGCTCATCCTCGACCCGGCCACGCTGCGCAACCTCGAGCTGCTTGAGCCCGCCTTCGGCGGGCCGCGCGGCTCCACACTCCTCTCGACTCTTGACCAGTGCGTGACGTCGCTCGGCGCGCGCCTGCTTAAGGGTTGGGTTCTGCGCCCCTCGATCGACCGCGCGGAGATCGAAGCTCGCTCAGGGGCGGTCGAGGAGCTGATAAAGGACACTATCGGCCGCCAGGAACTGCGCCGCCACCTGAGTCAGGTCCAGGACCTCGAGCGGCTGCTCAGCAAGGTCGCTCTCGAAACCGCGAATGCCCGTGATCTCGTTGCTTTGAAGCTTTCGCTGGCGCAACTCCCGCCCCTGCGCGCGCGGTTAGCCGGTTTCCAGGCGCCCCGGCTACAAGCCCTTCACGAGCGCCTGGACGAGCTGCCTGACCTCTGGCAGTTGCTCGAAAGCTCGATCCACCCCGAGCCGCCGGCGTTGCTTACTGAGGGTAACTTGATTCGACCAGGTTACAACGCCGAACTGGATGCCCTGCGCGATCTCAGCCAGAACAGCAAGCGGCTGGTGGCCCAGATCGAGTCACGCGAGCGCGCGCGTACCCGCATTGCTTCGCTCAAGGTGCGCTTCAATAACATTTTTGGTTATTACCTCGAGGTGTCGAAGCCAAACCTCGCGCTCGTGCCTGCCGACTATGAGCGCAAGCAGACACTGGTGAATGCGGAGCGCTTCACCACGCCGGAGCTGAAGGAGCTGGAAACGAAGATTCTGGAGGCCGAAGAAAAGCGACAGGCGCTGGAACGCGATCTTTTCGTCGAAATCCGCCGCCGGGTGGCGGCCGAAGCGGTTCGCATCCGCCGAACAGCCGCCGCCCTGGCCGAATTGGACGTGCTTGGGTGTTTCGCCTATCTCGCGGCAGAGCGCAGCTATCGCCGGCCAGAGTTCTCCGATGATGGCGAACTGCTGATCGTTCAGGGGCGCCATCCCGTCATCGAGCTCATCGGCCGGGAAGATCAGAGTGCCCGCTTCATCCCCAACGACCTTTACCTCAACACCAGCTCCGAGCGCATCGTGATCATAACGGGCCCCAACATGGGTGGGAAGTCTACCTACCTGCGCCAGGCGGCACTGATCTGCCTGATGGCGCAAATGGGCAGCTTCATCCCGGCAGAGCGCGCCAAGCTGCCGGTGCTGGACCGCATCTTTACCCGCATCGGCGCCTCCGACAATCTGGCGCGGGGCCGCTCTACCTTCATGGTGGAAATGACCGAGGCAGCCAGCATCCTCAACACGGCGACGCCGCGCAGCCTGGTGCTGCTCGACGAGGTGGGCCGCGGCACCGCCACCTTTGACGGCCTGGCCATCGCCTGGGCTGTCGTCGAACACCTGCAGACCCACACCCAGGCCAAGACACTCTTCGCTACTCATTATCACGAACTGACCGAATTGGCTGACCTTCTCTCCGGCGTGCGCAACTACCACGTATCCGTCAAGGAGTCCGGCTCAAACATCATCTTTTTGCGCAAAGTGGAACCCGGCAGCGCCGACAAGAGCTACGGCGTGGAGGTAGCCCGACTGGCCGGCCTGCCGCCCAGCGTCATCGAGCGCGCGCGAGAGATTCTGGCGCGTCACGAGCAAAGCGAGCACACACTAAGCGAGCGCCTGACGGCGCGTCAGGACGAATCCACTCCCGGCCCTGTGCAGTTGACCATCTTCACCCCGCTCGATGGCGACGTGGTTCGCGCCCTGCAGCAGGCCGACCTCGATAACATGAAGCCGCTCGAGGCGCTAAACCTGCTCGCTGAACTTAAGAAGCAGATCCAGTAGTGTTGTGCCGTCCCGGCGCCATGCGAGGATACGGGGAAGTGCCGGAGGCGGTGATCCCCGCCGTCGTGGCCTACCAGGATCCTAGTGAACATAGCTCAGACCTCGCTCGTGACACCTTCGTCGACCGGGATTCCAGCTTCGGCAACCGAGGTTAGTAACGGCTCTGCTTTCGGCCGTAAGAAACGTTCTGCGATCAGAGTAGGAATAATAGCGCTGACGATCACGACCGTGACCAGGACACTGTACTGCGACTGGTTGATGAAACCATTCGTCAATCCAAACAGAGCGGAGAGAGTGCCGAAGGTTAACCCGGTGGCCATGAGCAGCGTCGTGTAGAGACTGCGTTGCCTCCCAAAGCCAAACCCGACGGCGAACGGCAGCACGCCCACCACTTTGGCGGCCATCTTCACGAGAAAGAATGGCGCCACCAGCCCCAAGCCCGCGACCAGGAGTTTGAGCGAGACGAAGGAACCCCGCCTTGATGAAATAGAAGGGTGTCAAAATGGATTCATTCAAACCTCTTAATTCACGGGGCGGGCAGCCCAAAACAAAAAACTCCTGCCGGACCCGAAGTCCCAGCAGGAGTCATTACCCGCGTCTCGCGGGTGGTTCATTACCAGGCCGATGAAAAGGGGCATCTGTCATGCTGAACGCAGCGAAGCATCTGCTGTTTCTCCTTCAAAGCAAAACAAACAGCAGATCCCTCACTGTGCTCGGGATGCCCATCGTCAGGGCTTTTTCAGCAGCCTGTTAGGTTAGGCGAACTCCATCGCTTTCAGGTATTCTATCACATCAGCAATTAAGGACTGGACAAGCAATCAGGCTGCTTCGATTGTACAATCCTTACGGGAGGATTGATCGTTGGCCACACCAAGCACCATTCAACCCATCAAGGTTGCTGTGAATGCGACTCCGTTGGACGAGCTCTGCATTAACACCATTCGTTTTCTCTCCGTGGACGCCGTTCAGAAGGCGAATTCGGGTCACCCGGGCTTGCCGATGGGAGCCGCGGCCATGGCTTACGTGCTCTGGACGCGCTTCCTCCGGTACAACCCGCGAGACCCTGACTGGCCCAATCGCGACCGTTTCATTCTCTCTGCCGGTCACGGCTCTATGCTGCTGTACAGCCTTCTGCACCTAACGGGCTATGACTTGTCTTTGGACGAGATCAAACAGTTCCGACAGTTTGGGAGCAAGACCCCGGGCCATCCGGAGTATGGCCTCACCAAGGGAGTGGAGACCACGACCGGCCCACTTGGTCAGGGCTTTGGCAACGGTGTGGGCATGGGCATTGCGCAGAAGTACCTCGCCGCCTACTTCAACCGGCCGGGGCATGAGGTCCTGGATTACACGATTTACGCTATTGTGAGCGACGGTGACTTGATGGAAGGAGTCGCTTCAGAGGCTGCGTCACTCGCGGGTTTCCTGGGCCTGGACAACCTGATTTACCTCTATGACGACAATCTTGTCTCGCTCGACGGTCCGACCTCGCTGACCTTCGGCGAGGACGTCGGCAAGCGCTTCGAAGCCTACGGATGGTTTGTGCAGCGTGTTCACGACGGAAACGACCTTCAAGCGGTGGACTCTGCATTGCGGGCGGCCCGAGCTCAGAAAGGTAAGCCGTCGCTTATTCTGTGCCGCACCGTGATCGGATACGGCAGCCCCAACAAAGCAGGAACTTCGTCGGCGCACGGCTCCCCGCTAGGTGAAGAGGAAGTGAAGCTCAGCAAGCAGAACCTGGGCTGGCCACTGGAGCCTACGTTCTACATTCCGGAGGAAGCGCTGCAACACTTTCGTGAGGCCCTCCCCAAGGGAGAGCAAGCGCAGGAGGACTGGCGGAAGAGGCTCGACGTTTACCGCCAGGCCCATGCGGAGCTCGCTCGAGAATGGGACCGATACGTGCGGCGCGAACTACCGGAGGGCTGGCAGGCCAAACTGCCCGTCTTCAGCCCCCAAGACAAACCGATGGCCACACGCCAGGCTTCGGGCAAAGTTTTGAATGCGATCGGACCCTGCCTGCCGCTGCTGGTGGGCGGATCGGCGGACCTTTCCACCTCCACCGAGACCACCATCAAAGGGCTGGGCACTTTTGGTAGAGACAATAACGGTACCCGTAACCTCTATTTTGGTGTACGTGAGCACGCCATGGGTGCGGCCGTTAACGGAATGACGTTGAGTGGCCTTATCGGCTACGGGGGAACTTTCCTTACTTTTTCTGACTACGCGCGACCCGCATTGCGCCTTGCGTCATTGATGGAGATCCGCCCCATCTGGGTTTTCACCCATGACAGTATCTTTATGGGTGAAGACGGCCCCACCCATCAGCCCATCGAGCATCTGCTGGCGCTCCGAGCCATTCCCCATCTCTGCCTGATCCGGCCGGCGGACGCGAACGAGACCGTTATTGCCTGGCGGACGGCCGTTGAGCACCACGGCGGTCCCGTTCTCCTGGTGCTTACCCGGCAGGTGCTGCCGATTTTGGATCGAACGGCATACGGCTCGGCCGAAGGAGTGGCGAAGGGCGCTTACATCCTGGCACGGGAGAAGAAGGGCCCCCCCCAAGCTATCCTGATCGCATCCGGCTCGGAGGTCTCACTGGCAGTTGAGGCACACCAGAAGCTGGCGACGGAAGGTATTGATGCCCGCGTCGTAAGCATGCCATCGTGGTTTCTGTTTGACCGGCAACCACAGTCCTACCGGGACGAGGTTCTGCCTCCGGATGTTACGGCACGCCTTGCCATCGAGGCTGCTTCGCCGTTAGGCTGGGAAAGGTACGTGGGGACGAAAGGGGCCGTCATGGGCATGAATCGTTTCGGGGCGTCGGCTCCGTACAAGGTGCTGGCGGAGCAGTTCGGATTCACGGCCGCCCATGTGGTGAAGCACGTTCGTAGGCTTTTGAGCTTGTGAGGGTTATGACTGAAACCGCGATACTTTCCAATCCTTTGCGCGAAGGCTTGCGCATACGCCGCACTCCCCAGCCTTGCGCGATGGTCATATTCGGCGCCTCCGGCGACCTTACAGAAAGGAAGTTGGTGCCCGCTCTTTATTACTTGACGCGGGAGCGCCTGCTTCCCCCGGGGTTTTCAGTGATTGGTGCCGCTAAGACGCCCTACAGTGATGACCAGTTCCGCGACAAGATGCGGGCGGCAATCCAGAAGTTCCTGAAGCTGCCCGAAGGGAACGACCCCTTCCTGGACAGCTTCTGCAAGGGGATTTTCTACGTCTCGGGCAACTTTGGGGAGGCCAATGCCTATTCTCAGCTCGCCGCTCTGCTCGAAAAGCTCGACCGTGAACGCGGCACTTCCGGCAACCGGTTGTTTTATCTCTCCACCCCGCCCAGTTTCTTTCCCGTGGCAATCCAGCACCTGGGAGCTGCAGGCTTGGCCAAGCCCAAAGATCCGCAGGCAGGCTGGGCGCGACTGGTTATCGAGAAGCCGTTCGGGCGGGATCTCGAGAGCGCGCGCGAACTGAACCGGACGGTGAAGAGCGTCTTCGAGGAGGACCAGATCTACCGCATCGATCACTATCTGGGCAAGGAGACGGTGCAGAACCTGATCGTATTTCGATTTGCCAACCGCATCTTCGAGCCTCTCTGGAATAACCGTTATATTGAGCACGTGCAGATCACGGTGGCGGAAGACCTGGGTGTTGAGAACCGCGGCTCCTATTACGAAGAGGCCGGACTAACGCGGGACATGATCCAGAACCATGTCCTGCAACTGCTGGCCCTAGTGGCCATGGAACCCCCGGCCCGGTTTGACGCCACAGAAGTGCGCGACGAGAAGGCTAAGGTGATGCGGTCGATTCGGCCGATTCCGCTCGACCGCATCAACGAATTTGCCGTACGTGGGCAGTACACCGACGGCTCAGTGGGAGGACACAAAGTTCCGGGCTACCGCGCGGAACCCAAGGTGTCCCCTAATTCCGCAACCGAGACTTACGCAGCGCTCAAGCTCCTCATCGACAACTGGCGCTGGGCGGATGTTCCCTTCTACTTGCGTTCGGGAAAGCGCTTGGCCAAACGAATTTCCGAGATATCTGTACAGTTCCGGCGTGTGCCTCACATGCTATTCCAGGACGCGATGGATGTCATCGAACCCAATCTGCTCTCGGTACACATTCAGCCTAACGAGGGCATATCGTCGCGGTTTTGCGCCAAGCTGCCGGGGACTACGATGCAGATCCGTCCGGTGATGATGGATTTCCGCTATGGAGAGTCCTTTGGGGCTCCTCCTCCCACGGCCTATGAGACACTGCTGCTCGATTGCATGCTCGGCGACGGCACGCTTTTCACCCGGGACGACACCGTAGAACTGGCGTGGGGCCTGATCGATCCCCTTCTGGAGCGCTGGCATGAGGAGAAAGATAATGAGCTGGCATTCTACGCAGCCGGCAGTTGGGGTCCGGCGGAAGCGGACGCTTTTCTGGAGCGAGATGGCCGGCGGTGGCAAAGACTGTAAGAAGCAGAAGTCAGAATTCAGAATTCAGAAGCGAGAACAATCTCAATGATGATGCTGGGATCGAAGACCACGGAACGGTGGAATGTAGGGCCGGGGCTCGCCCCGGCCTAAGGCCAACCCAGCGACGGGCTCTACTTAGAAAGAAAAAGTGCGACTGGGAAAGTCATGCGCTTAGAAGAATTGCTGGAGCAGAATCAGAAGACGATCACCAAGATTACCGGCCTGCTGAAACCCTACCACGAGCTTTCGGTCTCGATTGACGAGAAGTTGCAGGAGCAACTCGACGGCCAGCTGCGGCAACTCGATGCGGTCGTGGCGTGGCAGACGACGGAGCGACAACTCGATGCGATGGTTGGTTGGCAAGGCGCGACGGAGCGGACGCTGCAACTGTGGGAGCGGCACGCCACCGAAGCGGAGGCCCGCACGGTTGCCTGGCAAGCGACGACGGAGCGGACGCTGCAACGGCTGGCCGAGTCTCAAGCCGCTACCGACCGACGCTTGCAAGCCTTGGCGGAATTGCTGGAAAAATTCTTGCGTGGTTCACACGGGGACGGGCACACGACGCCCTAAGATGAACGCAATTAACAAGGCAACAGGAACAGCACAACGCAGACGAGTGATGATGGAGATGATAGGACTGAAACGTGACTGAACCACTTCAACTCCAAACCTTTGGTGAGCCTCGCCCGGCCCGGGTGGCGGACCTCGAGGCAGAGCTCTCGGCGCTGTGGCGGTCAGTCGCAGAGGGTCCTCAGCCCTCGACCGCTGGTCACGCTGTGATCCGGGCTTGCGCGCTGAACCTCCTGGTGTACGTCGAGAGTGAAGAGGAGGGGCGCGAAGTGAGCAACGTGGTGAGCCAAGTGACGCTGCAGAATCCGTGCCGGGCCATCGTGATGATCACCCAGCCCACCTCGCCCGAGACGGCTTTGACTGCCTGGATTTCCGCCCACTGCCACCTGCCCGTGGCCGGCGAAAATCAGGTGTGCTCAGAAGAAATCTCCGTTGCCGCCAGCGGCGAGGCAGTGGCGGACCTGGCGAGCGTCGTTGTTCCCCTCACCGTGTCAGGCCTGCCTGTGTACCTTTGGTGGCGGGCTGGTCGCTACCAGCCGCCTTCACACTTCAAGCAGATCCTGCGTATCTCGGACCACGTCTTCGTGGACTCGGCTCGATTCCCCGATCCAGCGGCGGACCTTTCAAGCTTTTCGGCTCAGGTCGAGAAGTCGTCGGGAGACATCGCCTTCAGCGACTTGAACTGGACGCGCCTCACTCCGTGGCGTGAATTGGTGGCGCAGTGTTTCGATTCGGCTGAGATGCATCCTTGCGTGGAGCAACTTGCCGAGGTCCGAGTCGAATATGAGCGAGGACAGGATGCAGGAGCCGGCGGTCTTGGCCGGGCGCTGCTGATGACCGGCTGGTTGGCGAGTCTCCTGGCTTGGGCGCCCCGTGGGCACTCCTTGAGCTCGGCGGATGGAAGCCGGTTACTGATTTTCAAGTCGGGTTCCATTCTCGTACGCGTCAACGCCGTGCCGGTCGAAGTCGCTGGACCGTGCCCCGGCGGTCTGGTTTCCCTGACTTTGAAAACAGAGGGCAGCCCTGCTGTGAGTTTCGCTCTTGTTTCTCAGCCCGAGTGCAACGGTGTTCTAGCCCGAACAGAGCTGGCTGGACGTCCTCCCCTCGAACGCACTGTGCGCCTGGAGACTGCCGGCGAGGTGGAGCTGCTGAACGACGAGTTGAAGTTTGCCAGCCGCGACAAGGTCTACGAACGAGCCTTGAGCATGGTAGCTCGGATGACTGCAACTTAGCTTAGCCTCCCAACGGGGGAGACGGCAGGAATCTGGGAAAACAGCCCTCTCCCTTTGGGAGAGGGGAACCCGTCGCCGCAAAAATGCACCTAAACAGAGGCAACCTGTACTCAGTCATTCGAGCTAACGATGCTGGCTGGTGTTGGGGCCGCCGGGGCCGTCATCGTGGGTCCCATCCTGGGGCGGAGGGTTTGGTTGGGCGGGTTCAATTGGGATCGGGATCTTGAACTGAAAGAATGATGCGGGAATCGTGGCATCCGACGTAATCAAGATCTCTGGGTAAGGCTGTGGTTTCTCGGCGGCCGGTTGCCCAGGCGCGTCCGGCTTTAGACCAGCAGCCTTAATGGATGCAGTAGTGTGCGAGGCTGGGCTCTTCCTGAGACCCACAAGGTCGAGCGTTCGTTCGGGCTCCGGATTGCTCATGAACCATTGCCAGACGCTGCCGGTGCGCAGGTTCTCAGCGCTAAGCAGCGTGATGCCCACGTCGATGCCAATCACGTACTGGCTTACCCAGCCGGTAGTGGGATTGAAAGCGTTGGCAAAGCCATAGCGACCATAGATCTTCTTACCAAATTGCACCAGCATAGTGCGCAGAGCGGGAATGCAGATATCCGGTGCAAACATCAGCGAGCCGGCCGCTGCGCTCGGGACCACCGTGCCGTCAATTCGGGGATCCTGCGGCGAGGCACCCCAATTCGTATAGCCCTTACTGCTGTCTGAAGCAGTCAAGCCCCATACGTTCGCATTGTACCCGGGGAACTTCTGCGAGAGGCTGTTGCTGAAGGCCTGCTGTTGGGCGCGAGTCGCCGCCACGGCATTCGCGAAGTAGTTCACGCGCGGAACGAACGCTTCCTCCGGTGAAGCCGCAGTCTGTACCCGATCACGCAGATCAAGCCAGGCTTGCGAATACTGCTGGACGAAGAGCGGGCCGCTGCCCACGTAGGTGTAGCCCCCTACATCTTGCACAGGAAGCTTCCAGGCGTACCAGGTGCCGGGGGAAATAGGATGTGTGGGCGAGCCAATCCCGAGCACGTAGAGGATCATAAGCTCGCTGTAGGTGTCCCAGCGATGACGCAGGAAACCGCTTTCCGGCGTCCAGCCGTGCGAAAAGTAGGCTTGGCTGCCGTCCATCATCCAGGGGAAATCCACGCGCTCGTAGATGGCAGTCGCAAGCCTGACGATTTGCGGGTCGTCGCCGAAATACTGGCGTGCCGTAAGAACGCCAGCCAGCAGCAGGGCCGTATCAATGGAGGAGACTTCACTACTCCATCGTCGCTCGCCGGTGACGGGATCCAGGTAATGGTAAAACCACCCGTGCTCCTCCGGAGCCCGATCGGCAAAATAGAGCAAGGCGGCAGACACCCGCTGGCGGGCCATTTCGCGGCTGATCCAGCGATGGTCAGCTGCGATGCAGAACGCCGTCAATCCAAAACCGGTGGCAGCGATACTGGCCACGCGCACGTGGTTGGGATTGTCTTCGGGGTCGCCGTCGGCCCGCGCCCGG
>Ga0306920_100009637_pt1 | contig 12898 bp, 10 predicted proteins | sample flu12Cox44000170_FD_204666 | JGI IMG/M metagenome (GOLD analysis project Ga0306920, IMG submission 204666) | Lab enrichment of tropical soil microbial communities from Luquillo Experimental Forest, Puerto Rico - flux4day.12C.oxic.44.000.170 (v2)... | ecosystem: Environmental > Terrestrial >...
TGCCCTCGGCCGATATTTTTGTCTACGACAACAACTCCTCGGACCGCACCGTTGCGGTAGCGCGCGAGGCCGGCGCGGCGGTGCGCAGCGAACGTCGGCAGGGCAAGGGTCACGTGGTCCGCCGCATGTTCGCCGATGTCGATGCGGACATTTACCTGCTTGTCGACGGCGATGCCACTTATGATGCCGCGAGCGCCCCGCGCATGATCGAGACCTTGATGTCGGAGCGCCTCGACATGGTGGTGGGTCTGCGCGTCGATCAGTCCGTGGCCGCCTGGCGACCCGGTCACCGCACCGGCAATCGGATGCTGACCGGATTTCTGGCCACGGTTTTCGGTCAGGAGTTCAAGGATATCCTTTCCGGGTACCGGGTGTTCTCGCGGCGTTTCGTCAAATCCTTTCCGGTTTTGTCGGATGGCTTTGAGATCGAAACCGAGTTGACCGTGCACGCGCTCGAGCTGGCGCTGCCGGCCGCCGAAATCGACACACCTTATTATGCGCGGCCCGAAGGATCGGTCAGCAAGCTCAACACCTGGCGCGACGGATTCCGGATCCTCGGCACCATGTTAAGGCTTTATCGGTCGGAAAAACCGTTGCGTTTCTTCATGGCAATCGGCGTCTTCCTGGCGACCGTTTCAATCGGCCTCGCGATCCCGATCATCGTCACCTTTCTCGAGCAAGGCATCGTTCCAAGGCTGCCGACTGCGGTGTTGTCGATGGGACTGATGATTCTGGCGATGCTCTCGGTCTCGTCGGGTTTGGTGCTCGATACGGTGACGCGTGGCCGCCGCGAGATGAAGCTGATGGCTTATCTGGTTCAGCCTCCCGTCGGCAAGAATTGAAGAAGCTCGAAACTCGCTCTCACGGGAGCGATGGACCGGCGCGGCGCGAGATGCTACTTCCGCGAAACAGATGAGCGATCTTTCCCTCACCATATTGGCCGAAACCGTCAACGACGCGCAGGCGATCGAACGTCTGCACGACCGCACATTCGGGCCCGGCCGTTTCGCGCTGAGCGCTTACCGCCTGCGCGAGCATGTCGACCACCTGACCGAATTGTCGTTCACGGCCTGGATCGGGACATTGCTGGTCGGTTCCGTGCGCCAGTTGCCGATCCTTATCGGAGAGACCAGGGCCTTGCTGCTGGGACCGCTGACGGTTGAACCGCCGTTTCGTGGCCACGGCGTCGGCCACGCGCTGCTGGAACGCGCGCTCCGGGATGCGAAAGCAAGAGGCCATCACCTGGTGCTGCTGGTCGGCGACGAGGCCTACTACAGCCGCGTCGGCTTCAAGGCCGTACCGAAGGGGCGAGCGATCATGCCGGGGCCGGTCGACTACAATCGTCTCCTGGTCGCAGAACTCGGCGATGGTGCATTTGACGGGGTTTCGGGAGCGATCCGTCCCGATTGGAGCATCGCGCGATAGCAGGTGCCGCGCGCAGCGCCGGTTTGCGCACCAAGCCCGATCAGGAGATCAGCGTCCCTCACGCAGCCACGTGACGGCAAATGCGCCGAGCAGAAGCAACAAGCCGATCAATCCTGCAAATATCGGCAAGACGCCGACGCCCCTGACGACGCTGGCGTCGCGCATCCTTACGCCTATCCAGCCGTCGCCGTGGAACACGCTGGAGGCTCGCACCGGCACGATGCGCGGCAGGTCGATGCTTGAGCCGTCCACGACGCGCCGTGCGTCGCCACCGGTCGCGCGCGTCAGCGGCATCAAGGTTTCGGTCGTAGAGGTCACTTCCGAAAATTCTTTCGGATTGGTCGGGCCGACATTGATCAGGGCTTTCAGCGTGCCGTCGCTCGCCTGCCACAGGCCGAGCTCGTTGGCTGGCATCGTTGCAGTCCAGGTTCCGGGTTCGCCAACGGTTAGCGTCAATTCACGCGCCGCTCCGGAAGGCGAGATCACCGTCACAGGGGCGACACTGTCCGCCATGGTCTGGCGCTGAACCAGGAGATCGTGGCCGCGCACCTGAAGGTGCAGCGCCTCTTCGTCGAGGTCAGGCTGCTTCATCAGCCAATGCGACGTCCGGCGCAGCAAGTCGAGATGCGGTCCGCCGCCTTCATATCCCCGCGCCCACAGCCAGATGTGGTCGGACAACAGAAGCGCCACGCGCCCCTCGCCGAACCGCGAAAGCAAGAGCAGCGGCTTGCCGTCGGCGCCTGTCATGACCGGAGGAGCGATCGTGTTGCGCGTATCCACAGTGCGGAAGAACCGGCTCCAGTGCGGCGGTTCGGTGTTCGAGCCCTCAAGGCCGCGCGTGACGGGATGGCGTTTGCCGATGTCGCTCAGTTGGGCGTAGTACGGCTTCTCGGTGACGCCGACCGGTTCGGCCGGCAGCACCGAATCCAGCGGCGTGCGCCAGATGCTCGTGGTCGAGGCGTAATCGGGGCCGGCGGAGACGAGAACCGCGCCGCCCGTGCGCACATAACGCGCGATGTTGTCGAAATAGGCGATCGGCAGCACGCCTTGGCGTGCGTAGCGGTCGAAGATGATCAACTGGAATTCGTTGATCTTCTGCTGAAACAATTCGCGGGTTGGAAACGCGATCAGCGACAATTCGTTGATCGGCGTGCCGTCCTGTTTTTCGGGCGGACGCAGGATGGTGAAATGCACCAGATCGACGCTGGCGTCCGATTTCAGCAGGTTGCGCCACGTGCGCTCGCCGGAATGCGGCTCGCCCGAAACCAGAAGCACGCGCAACTTGTCGCGTACGCCATCGATGACGACCACGGCGCGATTGTTGACCAGCGTCAGTTCGTTTTCGAGCGCCGAGGCCTCGATCTCGACGATGTTTTGCCCGGCGTGCTTGATGTCGACGTCGACATTGACGGTCTGGCCGCCGAGCACGGTGCGTTCGTTGATCACCTCGCCGTCGTAGCGCACCACGATCTTGGCGCGTTGGCCGCTGACGCCCTGATCGTCCAGCCGATAGGTAATGGTCTGGACCTGTCCGACGATGCCGAAACGGGGGGCGGCGGAAATCGCAATGCGGCGGTCACGTTCGCTCTTTCGGCCGGTGATCAGCGCGTGCACCGGGGCCTGAAATCCGAGAGCCGACGCATTCGCCGGAATGTCATGCACCCGCCCGTCAGTGATCAGGAAGGCGCCGGCCACCCGTTCGACCGGCACGTCCGAAAGCGCCGAGGACAGCGCGCCGAACAATTTGGTGCCGTCGGTTTCGCCGTCCGCCTGACCCGCCTCGACGACGCGCACTTCGAGGCCGCTGATCTTCTTGAGGCTGTCGACCAGCGCCTCCCGGGCTCTTGCGGTCTCATTGGTGCGGTCGCCGAAATTCTGGCTCGGGCTCTTGTCGATCACGAGGGCAGCGACCGAGGACAGCGGTTCGCGATCCTCTCGGGTGAACGACGGATTGGCGAGCGCGAGCAGGATCAGCACCAGCGCAAGAATGCGCAAGGAAACCCCACGCGGGCGGCCGAGCAGCAGCAACGCCGTGATCGCGGCGGCCGCGACGAGTGCGGTCCAGAGCGCGAAGGTGGGAACCAGCGGCGCAAATGTGATGCCATAGTTCATCGCGCACACCCCGCGGCTTCATCATGGTGCGCCATGCCAACAAAAGCGATGAGACCGGACTTGCGCATGTCTACTGTCCGAGACGTTCGATCAATGCCGGAGCGTGTACCTGGTCGGCCTTGTAATTGCCGGTCAGTGTGTACATCACGATATTGACCCCGGCGCGGAAGGCAAACTCCCGCTGCCGGGGTTCGCCCGGCGACATCGGCAGCATCGGCTGTCCATCGGGACGGATCGCCCAGGCGCCGGCAAGATCGTTGGAAGTGATGATGATCGGCGAGACCCCGTCGCCGCCGCGGGCGGGATGGGAAGCCGCGTCTTCGTCGTCCTCGCGCGGCAATGTCTCGACCCAGGTCTGGCCGGTGTCGAAGCGGCCGGGAAAGTCGCGCAGGAGATAAAAGGTCTTTGTGAGCACGTGTTCGCGCGGCACCGGTTCAAGCTCCGGAATGTCGAGCGACGAAAGGATGTTACGCAAAGTCAGCATGCCCGGCGTCTGAGACGCGGCGTTGTCTCCCGGCGGAGCCTCGATGGCATCGCGCGTATCGAACAGCACCGTGCCGCCCTGTTTCATGTAGGCGTCGATGCGGTCGATCGCTTCCCGCGGTGGCTTCGGTGCGCCCGGTACGACCGGCCAGTAGATCAGTGGGAAAAACGCCAGTTCGTCACGTGACGGATCCACCCCGACGGGATCCCCGGCTTCGAGTGCCGTGCGTTGCGCGAGAAACAGGGTTAGCCCCGACATTCCCGCCTTGACGATGGAATCGACGTCGGCGTTGCCGGTGACCACATAGGCAAGCCGCGTCTGCGTGGTGGACTTGATGGCGAAATCGTCGGCGCTGTCGGCATGGGTCGGCGACGGCACGGCCAGCATCGGCAGCAAAAACGCGAACGCCAGCACCGCTGTTGCGGAGCGTCGCCGCAACAACGCAGCAATTCCACCTCCAAGCAGCGCAACGATCACCGCGTCGATCAGGAACAGCGCAAGCGAGGAGGACAGGAGAATACCGCGCAAATCGCGCGGTTCGGCATTGGTGTAGCTGGCGCGCCGGGCGCGAAGGCTGGCCGTGTCGAGCGGTGCGATGCGGTCCGACGCGGCAAGCGTGTTCACCGCAAGCGGGCCGTCGGCGGGGCCGTAGAATCCGGGCGGATGATCCAGCGTCGCGCGATCGCGGAAGTCAGCGGCCAGCGGCTTTGCGGTCGAGGGCGGCGGGCCGAACGCGCCAAACCCGTCGAGGGTGCGCAGCGGTGCCACCGTCTCGGCAGTGGTCTCGCCGGCGACGCCGGCGCCCGGACTGGACGTGTAGCCGGAGGTATCGACGATCCGCCGCAGCATTTCAACGAAACTGCCGGACATCGGCAGATCCGACCAGCGCATGTCGGCGCTGACATGAAACAGCGCCAAGAGACCCTTGCCGCGGCGCTCGCCGGTGACGAGAGGCGTTCCATCTTCCAGCGATGCCCAGCTTTTCGTCGCCAGCACCGCATCCGGTTCGGCGAGTACTTGCCGGTTGACCGTGATGTCCTTGGGCACCACGAGACTGGCGAACGGCCCGTCGGAGGCAAAGGCGGCGAGGTGCTGTGGTTTCTCCCAGGTGAGACTGCCGCCAAGGATGCGACCGCCGCGGCGCAGCTTCCCGGGAACGAGATCGTCATCGGCCTGCGCCAGGCGCGGTCCGGCAAAGCGCACCAGCACCCCGCCCTGGTCGATCCACGCATTGATGCGTTCGCGAATTTCGGGCGACAGCGTGCCGACGTCGGCCAGCACGATCATCGGCAGCTTCTGGTCGAGGAATTGCGCGATCGCTTGCTGCGGCGCGCCGCGTTCACCCAAACGCACATCGGCAAACGGCGAGAGCGCGCGGGAAAGATAGAAAGTCGACGCCAGCAACGGCTGCGCAGTATCGCTGCTCGAACCGCTGACGACGCCGATCGCGCGCCGGCGCCATCGCTTGTCGAGCAGCTGCACCGCACCCGCCGAACGCTCGCCGGATATTTCGAGCCGGGCGATGTCGTTGCGCAACTCGACCGGAAGGTCGAAGGCGGCTTCGGTCTCGCGCTCCCTTGGTGCAAAGGAAAAGCGCGCCTCGCCGATCGGCGCGCCTTTCTGGTCGAGCCCGCGCACGACGCCCACGCCGGCGCCGCCGTCGGCGCGCAGCACCTTCACCGTCATCTTTGCCGCCGCATTTTCGGCTGCCGCCAAGGCAAGAGCGGGCGGAGTGCCGCCCTCGAAAATGGTCAGCGTGTGATCTCCGATGGCCTTGCTCAGGTTTTTGAGGAATTCCGCGCCACGGCCGGTATCGACGCCGTCGGTCAGCCACGCGATATCGCAATCGCCGGTCGCCTTGAGAAAGCGCTCGATCGCTGGCACGGTTTCTACCCGTTCGATCGAATAGGGTTTGGGAGCAAGCTGACGCAGCGCGACGCGCGCAGTGCCGCCCGTCATGATCGTGATGTCACGCGTGGGCTCCGACAGCGGGATTAAGGCCACGCCGCGCCTGTCGTTATCGGCATTGGCAATCAATTCGTCCGCGGCTCTCACTCTTGCATCCCAGCTGCTGGCCGCGCTCCAGCCGTCATCGATCAGGATCGCCAGCGGAGCCTTGGATCCGGCGGCAATGGTGGAAGGATTCCAGATTGGACCCGCGGCTGCCAGAATGATGAGTGTAGCAGCAGCCAGCCGCAGCGCGGTCAGCCACCATGGCGTGCGCGAGGGGGTCTCTTCCCTCGGCGCGATGTCGAACAACAGCCGCGTCGGCGGAAACTCGATGCGCCGCGGCCGCGGCGGCATCACCCGCAACAGCCACCACAGAAATGGCAAACTCAGCAGGCCCAGGAGCAGGGCCGGTTCGGCAAAGGAGAGCGGAAGGCCTGCGATCATGCGCTTCGCCTCGCTTTGACCGCTTGCACGTTGCCCTTGCTCGCCATCATGCCGGAATGCAGGAACAGCAGCAATTCGGCGGCCGATCGGGTGGTAGTATGGGTCGAGAACAGCCAATCCAGCTTGCTGGTCTCATAGCGAATCTGGTCGCGATGCAGCGCCACGCGGGCAACGTAGTCACTGGCCCATGTCTCCGCGCGGCCCGCGATGATAACGTCGCCGCCTTCCGGCTCGATGAATTCGATACGGCCCGAATAAGGGAAGCTTTCCTCCGCCGGATCGACCACCTGGATCAGCGTGCCGTGGGCGCCGGATGCTGACAGTCCGGCCAGCATGTTCCTGATCTCGCCGATCGGCGACCAGTAATCCGACAGCACCACGATTTCAGCAAGCGCCGACGGCACGAAGGAGGGCGGCAGGCTCGGCCGCGCCGCGTCGTCATGCAGCATCGCCTCCGCGATCTTGTCGATGATGTTGCGGCTTGCGCTCGGATTGGTTAGCCCCGGAACGCCGACACGCTCGCCGCCGGTGACCAGAAGCTCGGCCAACGCAAAGGTGACGATCAGGGCTCGTTCCAGCTTGCTGTCGCGCGCGTGCCTGGATGCAAATGCCATCGATGGCGAGCGGTCCGGCCATAGCCAGACGGTATGCGCGGCCTCCCATTCCTGCTCGCGGACATAAAGGTGATCGTCGCGCGCGGAACGGCGCCAGTCGACGTTTTGCGACGGCTCGCCCGAGACGAAGCGGCGGTACTGCCAGAAGCTTTCGCCCGCGCCTGCGCGCCGCCGTCCGTGCAGGCCGTGAATGACATTGGCCGCGATACGGCGAGCTTCCAGCACAAGGCGCGGCAGCGATGCGGCGAGCGTTCGGCTTTCGCCATCGGCACGTCGGATTGCTACGATCTCCCTGGTGCCCACTTTTCGAAGTTCGTGTTCCACCTCAGCGCCTACCTTTCACGAACTTCGAAAAGTCATGGGCACCAGCAAACTTATGGTTCCAGTGCCGCTCGTCCATTCGAAGTTCCTGAACAGAACTTGCCGCTTGTGGTGCAGTAACTTCAGATGGGCGGCACTGGCTGCGTGCTCGTTATCTGCGGCCATCAACCGATCCGCGTCTTCAATTGTTTGATCACGTCGGGAATGGTGCGGCCTTCGGCTCGCGCCGTGAAGGTCAGCGCCATGCGATGCTTCAGGACCGGCTCGGCGAGATCGAGCACGTCGTCTATCGAGGGCGAGAGGCGCCCGTCGATCAAAGCGCGGGCGCGCACGGCGAGCATCAGCGACTGGCTGGCGCGCGGACCCGGACCCCAGGAAATCAGCTTGCCGGCATCCCCGCCTTCCGGTCCCGGACGTGCCGAACGCACCAGCGAGAGGATTGCTTCGACGACGGAATTGCCGACCGGCAGCCGCCGCACCAGCCGCTGCGCCGCGATCAGGATCTCGGCATTCATCGCCGCCTGGGCCAGCTTCTCTTCCGCCCCCGTGGTTTCGAACAGAATGCGCCGCTCGGCGTCGCGATCCGGATAATCGACGTCGATTTCCATCAGAAAGCGGTCGAGCTGCGCTTCCGGCAGCGGGTAGGTGCCTTCCTGTTCCAGCGGATTTTGCGTCGCCAGCACATGGAAGGGCTTGGGCAGATCGTGACGGGCGCCGGCAACCGTGATGTGCTGTTCCTGCATGGCTTGAAGCAGCGCCGACTGGGTGCGCGGGCTCGCGCGGTTGATTTCGTCGGCCATCAGGAGCTGGGCGAAAACGGGTCCGGCAATGAAGCGAAACGACCGTTTGCCGGAGCTACTCTCGTCCAGCACTTCTGCGCCGAGAATGTCCGACGGCATCAGGTCCGGCGTGAACTGGATACGCTTGGCATCCAGCCCCAGCGTGATCCCCAGGGTTTCGACCAGCTTGGTCTTGGCAAGGCCAGGGACGCCGATCAACAGCGCATGACCGCCTGACAGGATCGTCACCAGCGTGTTCTCGATCACGCGGTCCTGGCCGAAGATGACGGTGGAGATCGCTTCCTTGGCGCTGCGGATCTGACCTGAAACCTGCTCGGCCGAGCGGACGATCACGTCCTCGAGTTTTTCGACGCTGTCAGCGCCAGCCATTTCGTTCTCCTGTTTCTCAAACATCTACTGGTGCGCTGGAACCGGGACGCCAGATACGTCGCCGACCGCGTCGTCATGCCATGAACCTCATGCTAAACTTACGAGAGGATCGTGTGTTTGTTGAATTAAACTATCCCCATATTATCGGCATTTAAGGGTATGAACGGCATCACGATGTGGCGAACTGATCCGGGATAGTACGGTCGGAACCCGTTCAACGCACACGTCGCAATACTTGCACCAATCGTGCCAACACACGCGATCAAACTCAGGTCAAACCATGGCGAAGCAAGGGCAGAAGCCGAATCAAGGTCTCGAGGACCTGATGGTTGCTGCCAGGGACGCTGCGAAAGCGGGCGCCGCCGGAAAAGGGCTTCCGCCGGTGCATTTGTGGAATCCGCCCTTCTGCGGCGATCTCGACATCCGGATCGCCAGCGACGGCACGTGGTATTATATGGGGACCCCGATCGGGCGCCCTGCGCTGGTTCGCCTGTTTTCGACGATCCTCAAGCGCGAGAATGGCAAGCACTTTCTGGTGACGCCGATCGAGAAAGTCGGGATCCGGGTCGACGACGCGCCGTTTCTGGCCGTCGAGATGCTCAAGGAGAGCGATCAGCGCGGTCCGTGGCTGCGGTTCCGGACCAACGTAGATGATTGGGTGGCTTGTGATTCAACGCATCGTTTGCGGTTCGAGGCGGCCGCCGATGGCGGCCTCACGCCCTATCTCCATGTCCGCGCCGATCTCTGGGCCAAGGTCACCCGCGCTGTCTATTATGATCTGGTAGATATCGGCGAAGAGCGGATGGTCGATGGCCGTCAGATGTTCGGGGTCGTTTCAGCAGGGGAATTCTTCGCGATGTCGGATGCGGAGCAGGTGAGGGGCTAGTACCGCCGATCTGAAGTCCCCACACCATGAGCCGCGGGTTCTTTTTCAGGGACTTCAGATCGATAAAGAGGTACTAGATTCAATAGGTTTGCTAGTGCCCATAACTTTCCGAAGTCGTGAAGGTGGGCGCTGCGATGGAGCACGAACTTCGGAAAGTGGGCACTGGTTTTGAACGAGACGATCTTGAGGCATGATCCCGCCGCGATCAGTTCGGCGGAGTTTTTCGATCGGGCGCATGCACGGCTGCGCTTCGACATTCCGGCAGGGTTGACGGACGCAAGCCTTATCCCCGTGAGCGGGGATCACGGTACCGACCGTATGCTCGAAATCATCGCCCATGAGCAGCCGATCCGGCCCGCAGCGGTGTTGGTGCCGGTGGTCGACCATCCGGAGCCCACCGTGCTCCTCACCCAGCGCGCCGCGCATCTGAACGATCACGCCGGCCAGATTTCCTTTCCGGGCGGCAAGATCGATCCGACCGATATCTCGCCGGTCGAAACGGCGCTGCGTGAGGCAAAAGAGGAAATCGGCCTGCAACGGCAATTCGTCGATCCGATCGGCTATCTCGATCTCTATGGAACGAGCTTCGGCTTTCGCATCCTTCCGACGGTTGCGCGGGTAAGGCCCGGCTTCAAACTGCACGTCAGCCAGGCCGAAGTCGACGATGCGTTCGAGGTCCCGTTGGCGTTCCTGATGAATCCGGCAAACCATCAGCTGCACAGCAAGCTGTTTCGCGGCGTGGAGCGCACCTATTACGCCATGCCGTATGAGGAGCGTTACATCTGGGGCGCCACGGCCGGAATTCTGCGCGTGCTGTACGACCGGATCTGGAAGTCATGATCCGTCCGGCCCTCACCGAGATCGGAATTTTTCTCATCCCGTTCGCGGTCTACGCGTTGTTTCTGGTCGCGACGCGCTCGGGACTGCTGGTGCCCCAATCCTGGCCGATGAATACGATCGGAAAACTCTTGCTCGGTTCGCTGTTCCTCGTTCTGGTCAGTCTCTTCTTGCTGGCACAATATTCCGGAGCACCGCCGGATTCGACCTACTTCCCCGCTCATATCGAGAACGGCAAGCTGGTTCCGGGAGTCGAACGATGAGTGAGGAGAAATTGCTTGATGGTGCATCCTGGCTCAAATCAGGCGCTACCGCCCTTGTGCTGAATCTGTTGAACGGCAACGGCGAAGAAGCGCGCGTGGTCGGCGGCGCCGTCCGCAACGCGCTGTTGAATCTCCCGATCGGCGACGTCGATATCGCGACCACCGCTCTTCCCGAAGAGGTGATCCGTCGCGCCAGGGCGGCCGGCATCAAGAGCGTGCCGACCGGCATCGAGCACGGCACGGTGACGCTGGTGGTCGATTCGCATCCGCTCGAGGTCACGACCTTGCGCGAGGACACCGAGACGTTCGGCCGCAAGGCGAAGGTCGCCTTCGGGCGTGACTGGGAGCGCGATGCGGAGCGACGCGATTTCACCATCAACGGCCTGTCGGTTGACGCCGCCGGCCGGGTGCACGACTACGTCGGCGGTCTGGATGATATCGCCGCAAAGCGCGTGCGTTTCATTGGAGATCCGAACCAGCGGATATCGGAGGATTACCTGCGCATCCTGCGCTTCTTCCGCATTCATGCCGCCTATGGTGCCGGCGAACCCGATCGGCCCGGTTATCTGGCCTGCATCAGCGCCCGAGCGGGCCTTGCAACGCTCTCGGCCGAGCGCGTCCGCCTCGAAATGTTGAAGCTGATGGTCGCAGACGGCGCGGCGGTCTCGATTGCGGCGATGGCGGAAGGCGGACTGCTGCTGCCGGTCCTCGGCGGCCTCGCCTATCCCGGTCCGTTCAGGGCAATGATTTCCATAGAACGGGCGCTCGGCCTTGCGCCGGACCCGGTTCGCCGGCTCGGTGCGCTCGCGGTTGCCGTCACCGAGGACGCCAAACGGCTGTCGACACGGTTGCGGTTGACTAACGCCGAGACAAAGGCGCTCGATTCCATGGGCCACCGCTGGTGGCGGCTCGGTGGAATGAATGAGGAGACCGCCAGGCGCAGGCTTTATCGTTTGGGCGAAGACCGCTACCGCGACCGGCTGTTGCTGGCGTGGTCGCGCTCGGGAGACGACAGCCAATCATCGTCGTGGCGGCAGCTTGCCACCTTGCCCGATCGCTGGGCCGCACCAAAATTTCCGCTCAAGGCGTCCGACTTCATCGCGCGCGGAGTTGCGCAAGGACCGCCCCTGGGGCAGGTGCTCGGATTGGCCGAGGACGCTTGGCTTGCTGCTAATTTTCCGCTCGATGAATGCGCACTCAAGGTCATCGCCGACCAGGCCGCAGCTCGTTTTGCCCGCGACGGCTAGTGCCCACTTTCCGAAGTTCGTTCGCAGTGCCCACTTTCACGAACTTCGGAATCAAAGGAGCTCCAGCAACATATTGATTCTAGTGTCACCTTTCTATTTGAAGTTCCTGGATCGAATTCGCTGCTTTAGGAACTTCAAATAGGCGACACCAGCCCCGTGAATCTGATTTCCAGCCTTGCCGATATTTCGCTTGCGCAGCTCGTGCTGGTGGCCTGCGTCGCGCTGGTTGCGTCGGTTGTCGGTGGCCTCGCCGGATACGGAACTGGCGCGCTGATGCCGCTGGTGTTGGTTCCCTTGATCGGCGCCGAGCCGGTGGTGCCGATCATAGCGATCTCGGCCCTGTTCACCAATTTCAGCCGCGCCACGGCCTATCGCCGTTACGCCGATGGCCGCCGCGCATCGATCGTGATCCTGGCATCCGCCTTGACGACCGCGCTCGGCGCCTACGGTTACACGAAGCTGACCAATGCCGGTGCTGCGACGGTGATCGGCACCATGCTGATTCTGAGCGTGCCGTTGCGCCGGCTTGCCAGACGGCGCAACCTGCGCATCGGCGATATGGGGCTTGGCGTTGGCGCGGTGAGTTACGGCGTCGTGGTGGGCGGCACGTCGGGATCGGGCGTGATCCTGCTGTCGTTATTGATGGCAGCGGGGCTCGACGGCGCAGCCGTGATCGCAACCGACGCCGTAGTCTCGCTCGCCACCAGCCTCATCAAGATTTCCGTGTTCGGCCTTGCCGGAGTCGTCACGGCGCAGGTGTTCGCCTTCGCGCTCCTGATCGGCGCAATCGCGCTGCCGGGGGCATTTCTCGCCAGAGCCTTTGTCGAGCGCATGCCTGTACATATTCACACCGCCATTCTCGATGTTGCGGTGATCACAGGCGGCATGGTGATGTTTTCGGCGGCGCTGACGCATGTACTGTGATCGCGCCACGACAGATGTGAGTGGCGCGAGCGGTCACCCAGAGTTGATGGCGTGATGGCTGGAATAGTCCATTTGCGCCGGTTTTTTTTATTTGTCACGGCGAGATGGAAGCCGGATCGAAGAAGTCGAGAACGTTCTCCAAACAGCATAATAAAAAGAGCAAAGCGATGAATCGGCCTGGTGGGCTCAGCCTTTCAACTATCACGGCGTCCAAAAACGCCG
>Ga0306920_100009638_pt1 | contig 12898 bp, 8 predicted proteins | sample flu12Cox44000170_FD_204666 | JGI IMG/M metagenome (GOLD analysis project Ga0306920, IMG submission 204666) | Lab enrichment of tropical soil microbial communities from Luquillo Experimental Forest, Puerto Rico - flux4day.12C.oxic.44.000.170 (v2)... | ecosystem: Environmental > Terrestrial >...
ATCCCGAAAGGTCACCTTGACCCAAAGCCCATCGAGCTTGGGCCGGCTCAGGAAGGCCTTGCGTTCTGGAGCAAACCCCTCCCCTAAATCGCGCACGAAGTAGACAGCCCGCACTCTAGCGACAGGCACTTGCTCGTGCTCGCCGTCAGGAGTCAAAAGATCGATGTTTTCCGCGCCGGAGAGACCTGCGGGGTTCAGGAAACCGCGCAATGCGGACCTGTCCCCGAGCTCTATGACGACCTTCTTGTGCGTCGAGGCTGGGGCTCGCGTCTTCAAACAGAATCACCTGTTTTCGGGGCAGGAAACAATTGCAGAAGGCTGCAGTTGTATGTTATGTTAAGCGCTGTTTTCCTGTCAACCTATTGTTTTTATTGGAGTTAGGGACCTGAGGGTCATTCTTTGTCCGAAAAGAAGCAGATCCTAAAATCAGCCTCCATCATTTCGCTGGTCACGATTGCGAGCCGTACTCTGGGCTACGTCCGCGACCAACGCATTACCCTGCTTCTCGGCACGACACTCAGCGCCGATTCGTTCGTTCTTGCCTATCGTATCCCAAATCTTTTCAGGCGCTTAGTCGGAGATGCGACTTTTTCTGCCACGTTTATTCCGGTGTTCACAACCTACATGCGGGAGCGCTCTTCGAACGAATTGTGGGATTTTGCCAACCGCTTTTTCTGGACAGTGGCTCTGATCTTGGCAGCGGTGGTCATGGTGGGGGTTATCTTCTCGCCTCATGTGATCCACACGTTCACCTCCCCCCAGGACAAAGTCGCCGGTTGGGATGAGGCCATTGCGCTGAACCGGATCATCTTTCCCTATCTTTTCTTCCTGGGGCTTACGGCTATCGGCATTGGAATCCTGAACTCGTTCCACAATTTCGCCCTGCCTTCGGCAACCGGAGTGTTACTCAATGCCGTGATCATCATTTTTTCGGCCAGCGCCGTTTGGCATTACTTCAAGAGCCCTTCGGTGTCGCTCGCAGTCGGCGTTCTGGTCGGCGGAGCCTTGCAGTTTCTCATGCTTGTGCCGCAACTTGTGCGGCGCGGCATGCGCTTCGACTTTGGTCTTTCCTTTTCGCATCCCGCCATCCGCGACGTCGGCCGCGTGCTTTTTCCACGTTTTTTCGCTCTGGGCATTTCGCAGATAAACTTTTTCGTGGATACCTACTTTGCAAACGCGACGCGGATGCCTCGCGGTAGCCTGACCGCTTTGTATGTGGCGGACCGCGTGATGGAATTGATGCTCGGCGGCTATGCGATTGCCGTGGCTACGGCGATTCTTCCGATCATGTCGCACCAGGCTGCCGCCGGCAACTACGAGGGCCTCAAGAAAACGCTCACCTTCGCCGTGCGCATCGTCGCTTACATCACGGTACCGGCAGCCATTGGCTTGATGACCCTCCGCGAGCCCATCATCCGCATGTTGTTCCAGCACGGGCAATTCGTGGCCGAGTCCACGCGCCTCACGGCGCGTCCGCTGCTCTACTACGCGATAGGGCTGCCGGCTCTTGCCTGCGTGAAACTGATCGTTCCAGCGTTCTATTCCGCCAAGGACACCAAGACGCCGGTCATCGTCGGTATCATTTCGTTTTTCTTGAATATCCTTCTCAATATTTTGTTCCTCGAGGTTTTCTTCAAGCGCTTCCAAAACGGCGGCCCGGCACTCGCGACGGCCCTCGCAACCTTCTTTGATTTCTTCACCTTGTTCGCCGTGTTCCGCTTGCGTTACGGACCGCTTGGCAGTTTTGCCATCTTCCGCTCGCTCGGAAAGATCTCCGTGTGTAGTCTCCTGATGGGTGCAGCGTGCCTAGCGGTCAACCACTATGCCAACCTGTATACCCTCAACTCTGCCTTTCTTATCCAACTCGTGGTATTCGTGGCCATGATTACCGGCGCTACGCTGATCTATATCGGGCTTACCTGGCTCTTTAAGTGTCCCGAAATTGAAGAAGTCTACGGCATCGCCATGCGGCGCCCTGGCGCAGCCGAGGGATTGGCAGGTACGTGATGGAAATTGTTCCCACCATCGCATCATTTCTCACGCATGTGCGCGTCGAAAAAGGGCTTTCCCAGAACACCATGGAGGCCTACCGACGCGATCTGGCAAAGTTCGAAACCTATGCCAAAAAGAAGAAGCTCGTCATGGAGGACGTGACACGCGACGACGTGGTGGATTTTCTGTCCACACTGTTCCACCAAAAGCTCGAAAGCCGCACCGTAGCGCGTCACCTGGTAACGCTGCGCAACTTCTTCCGCTTTGCGCAGGCGCAGGACCTGATTCCCAGCGATCCCACGCTCAATCTGGAGTCGCCCAAGATTCGCCGCTCGTTGCCTGGGTATCTTCGGTTGGAAGAGATCGAACGCCTCCTCGCGCAACCTGACGACAAGACTCCCATCGGCCTGCGCGACCGCGCCATGCTTGACGTTCTCTATTCGACCGGCTTGCGCGTTTCCGAGTTGGTTAGCCTGCGAGTGATGGATCTCGATCGCCAGGTCGGTTGTGTCCGTTGCATCGGCAAAGGCGACAAGGAGCGCATCGTTCCCATCGGCAAAAAAGCTCTGGCCCTGGTAGAGCGGTATTTGCGCGAGGCGCGTCCAAAGCTGGTTCCGGCAGGGAAGCAGGTCAATTCGCCGATGCTGTTCATCAATCGGCGAGGGAGCCGATTGAGCCGCGTGGGTGTTTGGAAGATCCTCTCGGCCTATGGGCGCCGCGCGGGGCTGCGTGTGCCTTTGACGCCGCACATGCTGCGGCACAGTTTTGCCACGCATCTGTTGGAAGGCGGAGCGGATTTGCGCTCCGTCCAGCTGATGCTGGGCCATTCGGATATCTCTACGACGCAAATCTATACCCACGTCGTGGAAGAACGCCTGAAGCAGATTTACAAAGCGCATCACCCCCGCGCCTAAGGCGTCGGGACGGGACTCATCGCGGGTGCGGCATTGGCTGAAAGAATGCCGGCCCTGAAGCGGAAGGAACGCAATGCCTGATTACATGTTTCTCCTGGAAAGCCGGCTCTCGCCGGAGCAGCGCGCGGCGATGTTGCGTGTGCAGGAACTTGCCGCAGTACTTGGCTTCAACGTGTATTTGACCGGCGGCACGGTGCGCGACCTGATTACGGGCGCCAATTTGAAAGACCTCGACTTCACGGTCGAAGGCAATCCTTCCAAAATGGCGCGTGAACTTGAAAAAGGCGGCGCAAAGGTCTTGTCGGAGGACGAAAAACTGCGGCACGTGGAGATACTTTTTGCCGGCGAGGTCGAAGGAAGTATCTCTGCCGCGCGCGATGAGCATTATGTCCGCCCGGGAACACGACCGGAACTGCGATGGTCCACGATCATGGAGGACCTGCGCCGCCGCGATTTTTCACTGAACGCCATTGCTATTTCTCTGAACCCCGCTTCCCGCGGATTGCTCCTCGATCCGACCAACGGCCTTTCCGACATCGAGCATGGCGAGGTTCGCGCGCTGACCATCCACAGCTTCACCAACCAGCCAGTACGTTTATTGCGTGGTCTGCGCATGGCCGCGCGTATGGGCTTCAAGTTGGAAGCGCGGACGCAGGAATGGTTTAATCTGGCCATCGAGCGCGAACTGCAAAAGAGCATCACGCCGGAAGACGCGGGTGAGGAACTGCGTGGCCTGAGCAGGGAAGAGCGCCCGCAACTGGTATTGAAAGAGTGGCAAGACAACGATCTGCTTGAATATCTAAGCCCGACCATCGCAAAGAAGCATCCTGGCTATGATGCCATCAACCGCCTGATCAAAGTTCGGGACGATCTTTTCATGGCCGGATTCCGGCCGAGGCTTGCCACGCCGATGCTTCTGGCGATCCTCAGTCGCCTAAAAGACCGCGAACTGAGCGGTACGCTTTCCAAGCTTGGCTACCGCGCGGTCGAGATCACCGAAATCGAGGAATTCCCCGAGAATACGCTGGAGCTTCAGAAGGAACTGACCGGGAAAAAGACCAAGACGCCGGTTGAAGCTTACCGCTTCATCGAGAAGATGCCGATGGAGCACATCGCATACCTTCTCGCCGAATCGGGCAATTCCGCAGCACTATCCAAGCTAAAGGCGTTTCTCCACAAGTGGCGCCCGATTCGCCAGGCTCTGCCGGTAGTCGCGACAGAACTGGAGGCCTTGGGAATGCCCCGCGGGCCAAAGTTCGACCAAATCGTACAAGAAGTCTTCGCGATCCAATTGAACGGGCGGGCGAAAACTCCCGACGAGCGCGTGAAGATTCTGCGCAAACTCTCCGGCATCAAAGAAGCACTAAAAAAGAAAGAAAAAGAGAAGAAGCCGGCGAAGCCAGAAAAACACGCCGAAAAGAAACCCGCTGCGGAAAAAAAGACTAGCGAGACAAAACACGCTGCGGCCGAAAAACCAAAAACCGGCGCAAAATCCCCACCGCCACCGACAAAGACAGGCAAGAAGTAGGGCAGTCGTGTGTTGGCCGAAGGAGCTTCCGGCCTAGACGCAAAAGGTCGCGGCGAAACTTCTCGAGGCAAGTGAGCTCCGCCCGGTGGAGGGTTCGCCATGTGCTAATTTGAATTCATTTTGGCACCGCAAAACGAAAGTTGTTTCGGCGCGACCGCTGAATTTTTCGGGGACAGTGGGAAAAGCACAGACAAGACTAGGTCTTCTGATGGCACATGCCGGAGTTTCCACGAGTCGTCGGTTGACCGATTGAGTCAGCAGCACACTGTGCGAGCCTTAACGGATGTTCCGGCCACCGCTTCCTGACACGCCAAATTATCCACAATTGCCAGAATCCCATTCGCATTTCTCTTTCCCGCGTTTTACAATCGAATTCCATGGGCAATCCGCAGTTCGTTCATCTCCACGTTCACACCGATTACTCTCTCCTTGACGGGGCTTGTGAAACTTCCGAGCTGTTGGACGAAGCTTCCCGCCAGAAAATGCCCGCTGTGGCCATCACCGACCACGGCAATCTTTTTGCCGCTGCGAATTTCTTCAACGAAGCCAGCAAACGCGATGTGAAGCCCATAATCGGCTGCGAAGTCTACGTAGCCAAAGGCAGTCGTCATGACCGGGGTGAAAAGTCCGGACCACCACCCACGGAAGATCGTGATGATTTTGAGCCCGGCACCCGCGGCAGCAACCATCTGGTGTTGCTCTGCGAGAACCTCGAAGGCTACCGCAATCTGATCAAGCTGGTCTCCTCCGGCTTTCTCGAAGGCTTCTACTACAAGCCGCGCATCGACTATGATCTGCTCTCGAAACACAGCAAGGGACTAATCGCACTCGGTGCGTGCCTCCGGGGCCCCGTCACCGAACAGATTGTCGAGGAGAAGTACGACAAGGCTCGCGAAACCGCCTACCGCCTGCGCGACATCTTCGGCAAGGGCAATTTCTTGCTCGAGATCCAGGATCAGGGGCTTGAAATCGAGCAGCGCGTCAATAAAGACCTCCTGCGTCTTTCGAAAGAAACTGGCATTCCGCTTGTCGCTACCAACGATTGCCACTATCTCCACCACAGCGATGCCCACGCGCAAGAGGTTCTGCTGTGCATCCAGACCGGCAAGACCATGAGCGAACCGAATCGCATGAAGTTCGCCACCGACCAGTTTTATTTCAAGACCGCCGAGGAGATGGCCAGGGTCTTCCGCGAACTTCCCGACGCACTTTCGCGCACCGTGGACATCGCCGCGCGCTGCAATGTAAAGATCGAGCGCATTCCCAACGCTCTGCCGGAATTCAAGGTTCCTGAAGGTCACACTGCGGGAAGCTATTTCGAGCAAGTCACGCGCGAAGGTTTCGCCAAGCGTGTGCCATATCTTGAGCGCCTCGCGCAGCAGGGCTTACTCCGTCACACGCTCTCGGAATACGAGCGTCGCCTTTCCTCCGAGATCGAAATGATCAAGAAGATGCGGTATGAAGGCTATTTCCTGATCGTGTGGGACTTCATTCACTACGCGCGTGCCCAGGAAGTTCCCGTCGGTCCGGGCCGCGGTTCGGCTGCGGGCAGTCTGGTCAGCTATGCACTGCGTATCACGGACGTGGACCCTTTACAGTACAACCTCCTGTTCGAGCGTTTCCTGAATCCCGAACGCGTCTCGATGCCCGATATTGATATTGACTTCTGCATGCGTCGGCGTGGCGAATTGATTGACTACGTCACACACAAATATGGGCGTGAAAACGTGGCGCAGATCATCACCTTCGGCACCATGGCCGCGAAAGCGGCGGTGAAGGACGTGGGCCGCGCGATGGACATTCCGTACGGGGAAGTAGACCGCCTGGCGAAGATGATTCCGGCAACGCTCGGCATCGAGCTCCAAGCTGCTCTTGAAGAGGCGCCTCAGTTGAAGTCGGCCGTCGAGAGCGACGAAAAGCTCAAAGATTTGATGGCGGTTGCCCTGCGTCTGGAAGGCTTGTCGCGCCACGCCTCGACACACGCCGCGGGAGTCGTCATCTCGCCACAGCCGCTCACCGAACTGGTCCCCGTTTACAAGACCAACCGCGACGAAATCACCACGCAGTACGACATGAACGCCCTCGAGCGCATCGGTTTGCTGAAAATGGATTTTCTCGGGCTCACGACGCTGACCGTTCTGCACGACGCGGTGAAAATGGCCGAGCAGAACCGCGGAGTGAAACTCGACCTCGACAGTCTCACGCTCGAAGACGAAGGCACCTACAAGTTGTTCTCGCGCGGTGACACGACGGCGATCTTTCAGTTTGAATCGCACGGCATGCGCGACATTCTGCGCCGCTACCAGCCGACGCGCATCGAAGATCTGACCGCGCTCAACGCGCTTTACCGCCCCGGCCCCATCCAGGGCGGCATGATCGATGACTTCATCAACCGCAAGCACGGCAAGACAAACGTCAATTACGAACTCCCGCAGCTCAAGAACATCCTCGAAGAAACCTACGGCGTCATTCTGTATCAAGAGCAGGTGATGCAGATCGCCAATCTGCTGGCAAGCTTTTCGCTTGGCGAAGCCGACATTCTTCGTCGGGCCATGGGCAAGAAAAAAAAGGAAGAGATGGCAGCGCAGCGCGCCAAATTCCTGGCCGGCTGTGAGAAAAACAAGATTAACGAAAAGAAAGCCGTTCGAATCTTCGACCTGATGGAAGAGTTCGCCGGCTACGGTTTCAACAAGTCCCACTCCTGCGCCTATGCCTTGCTTGCCTATCAGACCGCCTATCTTAAGGCGCATTATCCAGTGGAATTTATGGCCGCGCTGCTTACTTCGGAAACCGGGAACGCGGAAAAGCAGGTTAAGTACATAAACGAAGCCCGAGGCATGGGCGTTTCGATCCTGCCGCCTGACATCAACGAAAGTGACCTCTATTTTACTCCCGTCGGCGACTCTATCCGCTTCGGCCTGGCCGCTATCAAGAACGTGGGCGAAAACACTGCCAAGGCCATCCGAGAAGCAAGGCTGTCGCAAGGGGAGTACAAGTCGCTCTACGATTTCTGCGAGCGCATCGAGTCGCGCTTCCTCAATAAGCGTGTTTTTGAAAGCCTCATCAAGTCCGGTGCCATGGACTCGCTCGGACCGCGGGAAGCCATGCTGGCCTCAGTGGATGACGCCATCAACGCCATTCAGCGAGCCGCACGCGCAAAAGAGTCGGGCCAGCATGGGCTTTTCTTTGGTGCGGGCGCGAGCGAACCCAAACTACATTTTGAGTTGCGCGACGCCGCTTCCTGGAGCGAGGAAGAGCGCCTCGCCAGCGAGTATGCGATGCTTGGCTTCTATGTTTCTGGCCATCCACTGGAAAAATACGTCTCGCGCCTGAAGGATATGGGCGTACTTTCGCTCGGCGAGGTGGAAGGACAGCGCAACGGCCGAGAGATTACCGTTGCCGGCTTGATTGTGGGTACGCGCCCGATGCGCTCCAAAAAAGGCGCGCGATGGGCAATTTTCACCTTGCAGGACATGACCGGCGTGCAGGAACTGCTGGCCTTCCCGGAAAGCTTCGCGCGCCTCGAACAAATCCTGAAACCAGGATGGCCGCTGTTGCTGAAAGCTCGCGTGCAAATCGAAGAAGCCGGCACACGTCTTTCCCTGCAGGAAGCCCGCCGCCTGGAGGCGATCGCTGAAAACAACGGCCCGAGCGAATTCCGTGTCCGCCTGGAGATGGATCTGGTCGGCGATGAAACATTGGACCAGCTGGAGAATTTATTTGCGAGCGCTCCGGGCCCGACTACGATAGTGTTTGAGCTGGTCTCCAGGGACGGCTCGGTAGCCTCGCTGCAATCCCAGCAGCGTGTGCGCGTAAAGCCGGAACTCGAGGAAGCAGTCCGTCGGATCTGCGGCGGGCGAGCCGATCAGAGGGTTGCCTGATGTGCGCTGCGCAGAAAGATAAAAAGGGAATCACCACGCTCGAACGACAGCACGAAATCGAACGCCTGGAAAAGGACGTCGAAGATCTGCGACGGCTGGCCTCCACTGAGGAAAGCGAACTGGAGCTTGAGCGCTTGAAAAGAGAAGTACTGGAACTGCGCCGCGAGTTTTATACTCACTTGGGGCCCTGGCAGCGCGCGCAAATTGCCCGTCATCCTCAACGGCCTTACACGCTCGACTGGATCAGCTTGATGATCACCGACTTTATGGAGATGCACGGGGACCGCGGGTTCGGCGACGATAAGGCGCTCATCGCGGGCCTAGGGAAATTCCGCGGGCGCGCCGTGGCAATCATAGGGCATCAAAAAGGGCGCGACACCAAGCAGCGCGTGGTCCGCAACTTCGGCCAGCCGAAGCCGGAAGGGTACCGCAAAGCACTGCGTGTAATGGAACTCGCCGCAAAGTTCGACCGGCCGATTCTTACCTTCATTGATACGCCCGGCGCTTATCCTGGAATTGACGCCGAAGAGCGCGGTCAAGGAGAGGCTATTGCGCGGAATCTCCGCGAAATGGCGCGCCTGCCCGTCCCGATCATCGTGACGGTTACGGGCGAAGGCGGTTCCGGAGGTGCGCTGGCCATTGCTGTCGGCGACCGCGTCAACATCCTGGAAAACGGTTTCTATTCGGTGATTTCACCGGAAGGGTGCGCTTCCATTATCTGGCGAGACTCCACCAAAGCCGAGACCGCGGCTATCGCAATGAAGATCATGTCCACCGATCTGAAGGATCTCGGCATTGTGGACGAAATCATCCCGGAACCCGACGGCGGCGCGCACGGCGATCACGAAGGCGCGGCAAAGCTATTGGGAGACGTGCTCGAACGTCAGTTGCTGGTCCTCACCAACCAGGCCCGCAAGGATCTTCTATACGCCCGCTACCAAAAATTCCGCCACATGTGCCAATTCTTCGACCTCGGATCCTGAAACCTCCCGTTACCCGTTTCGCTACGCGTTAGATATCGTTCCGTTGTCCTGTACATGCGGGCGCACTACTCTGACTATTGCACCGCCACCTACTACCAGCTCGGGGGACTGTGAGCCGCGTTGCAAGCCGTCAGCAAAGGACAGGGCCATTATGTCGGAACCATTTCGTCCGTACGAAAAACTGGTTGAGATCACCATTTTTGGCAAGAAATTCCAGGTGCCGGAGCGCAATTCACTGCTGCGCTGCTTTCAGTTCATCAGCCCGGAAACGATTCCCTATGGTCGCTTCTGCTGGAATCAGGACTGCCAGTATTGCCGCGTAACCTGCCAGCTACCCGATGACGACGAGTCGCGCGAGATGCTTTCGTGCAAGTTCATTGTGATGCCCGGCATGGAAATCACCGAAATGAGCCAGGAGCTAAAGTGGTGCCTGCGCGCGAAGCTGCCTTCCGACTCGGCGGCAGTCGCAAAGTAACTCTCGGTTGCGACAGGGCATTCACTATCAAAATTCGCGCAACTTTTGCTGGCGCCCCGGGTTTTAGCGCGCAAACCAATAGGCGCGGTTGCGCGGCAGTAGTACCCCGAAACCATCCCGGCTTCGCAACCGCATTTTTTGACTTGTACCAATGCTGAACTTCTGTCCATTTGCCAGCCTATTCCGCATGCTCTACCATTTTCTATGATGGCCATTCCCACCATTCTCCCCTGCGACGGCTGCGGCCAACTGGCCTCGGCGGAGCACTTCAGCCGCCGACTGCGGCGCCTTGAATGGGCCACGCGATTCCGACCTATTCACGTTCAGGCTCTCTTGCTGGCTGCGGCAGCTCCTGAATCGGATGATGAATTTCTCTACCATCCGCAAACGACATTTGCGGGAATGCCCGGTCAAATCCTTGAGGCGCTTTCCCTAACAGCAAACGCCAAGTTGGTGGAAGAAGTCCTCATCGAAATCCAGAAGCGCGGCCTTGTTTTTGCCCAGGCTCTGGAATGTCCGGTCGACGCGGTTCCGGACGACGGCGCAACCCACGAGCTTCTCTGCCGCCATCTTTCGAGCGCGATCGCTCGTATTCGCCGGTCGCTGAAGCCCAGGCGCGTGCTTGTCCTGTCGCCGGAGTTGCAGCCGTTTCTCGGCCAACTCAGCGAATCGGCGCTCGGCTGCCCGGTTTTCTACACACCCTTCAGCGCCCGGCAGGTCGCGCAAGCCCAGGAAATCAGGGCGTTCCGCGCGGCACTTCCCTCACTTCTAGCCCAAGGAGCCTAGGACCACCCTGTGATATCGGTCACTGAGATTCGTGACCGCCTAACCCACACTAACTGTGGCGCCTTGGAACTCCCCGGTATGCTAAGATGGCCGCTGGGACCGCTGCCTTAGAGGTGATTTGTGCAAAATAGGGCGAAATTTGGTGTGGGCATCGGGGTGATTGTGGTGGCTTTGGCGTTCCTCGCCTGGCTCGGGTATGGCGAGAGCAAAACTTACTACCACACCATTGCTGAATACCAGACGCTGAGCACCTCCGAGCGGTCGCACCGCATGCGGCTGGCCGGCACGGTTGTTGACGGCAGCATCAAGCACGGTTCGGGCCGAGTGGACTTCACCTTGGAAGAGCAGGGTAAGATGTTGCCGGTTAGCTACGTGGGCAGCGACCCGCTTCCCGATACCTTTGTCGACAAGTCTCAGGCTCTTGTCGAGGGCCGGCCCGGGGCCGACGGACGTTTCGTCGCAGAGCATGTGCAGGCCAAATGTGCTTCGAAGTACGAAGCGGCGCCAGGCGGGGACAAACCGGCTCCTTCCGGAGTGACCCAGCGAAGCAGCATGTAGCACCCCAGTCCAATCTCTTCGGGGAGGGGCGGAAGCTTTATGGATGTATTCGGTTCCTTTACACTTCTGCTGGCGTTTGTCTGCGCGGTCTACGCTTTCATCGGCGGCATCTTCGCCATCAAGACCCGCCATCCCCTCCTAGTCAAAAGCACCCGCCAGGCCGGGATGGCCACCTGCGTGCTGATTTTCATCGCCACGTTCGCTGTTGAGTATCTCCTTTTCACCGACAATTTCTCACAAGCATACGTGGTTTCGCACAGCAATCGCGACCTTTCGACTTTCTACAAAGTGGCGGCGCTGTGGTCCGGCCAAGAAGGGTCGCTGCTTTTCTGGAGCTTCCTGCTCTCGGTCTACATCATCTCAGTGCTGATCGCTTATCGGAATAAGAACGGCGAACTAATGCCTTACGTCGGCGTGGTGCTGGCCGGCGTGCAGATTTTTTTTCTGACACTCAATAATTTTGTCGAAAATCCGTTCAAGACGCTCGCAATCGTCAACTCCAACGGCCTGCTTGAGCCTTTCACGCGCATGGATGGGAATGGCCTGAACCCACTACTGCAATATCCCGAGATGGTCATCCATCCGCCGAATCTCTATTCGGGATACACAGGCTTCACGATTCCGTTTGCATTCGCTCTTGCCGCCCTCCTCGCACGCTACCCGGGTGAGAAGTGGATTCACCTTACGCGCAAGTGGACGATGGTTGCCTGGTGTTTCCAGTCGCTCGGCATTTTGCTTGGTGCTCACTGGGCCTACGCGGTGCTTGGCTGGGGCGGATACTGGGGTTGGGATCCGGTTGAGAACGCTTCACTGCTTCCGTGGCTGACCGGCACTGCGTTCCTGCACTCCGTCATGATGCAGGAAAAGCGCGGCATGATGAAGGTCTGGAACGTTTGGCTGGTCTTCTGCACATTCCTGCTCTGCATTCTGGGCACGTTCCTCACGCGCAGCGGCGTGGTCAGTTCGGTGCACGCATTCGCTAATTCGCACATCGGTCCCTGGTTCGTGGGATTCCTGGCGCTGACACTTTTCACTTGCTTTGCGGCGTATTTCAAGAATCGCGATTATCTGAAAAGCGAGAACATGCTCGATTCCATGGTCTCGCGCGAATCGAGTTTCCTTTTCAACAACCTGCTCTTTCTGATTGCCTGCATCGCGGTGCTCTCGGGCACGCTGTTCCCGGTTTTCTCGGAGTGGTTCACCAGTAACCGAATCAGTGTCGGCGCACCCTTCTTCAACAAAGTGATGATTCCGATTGGCCTTGCCATCCTTTTCCTCACCGGGGTAGGCCCGCTGCTCGCCTGGCGAAAGACTTCTGTTGACAGCCTCAAGCGCAATTTTGGCTGGCCTCTGATCGTCGGCCTTTTCTTTGCCATTGCCTGCTTCTTCCTCGGCTACAAGGACGGCGCGTCGCTGCTGTGCCTTTTCCTGTGCGGCTTCGTGTTCTGGACCGTCGTCGAAGAGTTCTACCGCGGCGCCAGGGTCATCCGTGTCCGCACGGGTATGAGCATGGTGATGGCTGCACACGAACTTTCCATGCGCAACACCCGCCGTTACGGCGGTTACGTCGTGCACTTCGGCATGGTTCTCGTATTCATCGGCCTTGCCGGTGCTGCGTTCAACAAAGAAGCGCAAAAGGGCATGAACATCGGCGATTCAATGAAGCTAGGGCAGTACACGCTAGTGCTTCAGAGTGCTGACACCAAGGCCGAGAAGAACTACACGGCGCAGCGCATGATTGTGGAAGTGTTGAAAGATAACAAGCAGATCATGATGCTGTA
>Ga0306920_100009639_pt1 | contig 12896 bp, 8 predicted proteins | sample flu12Cox44000170_FD_204666 | JGI IMG/M metagenome (GOLD analysis project Ga0306920, IMG submission 204666) | Lab enrichment of tropical soil microbial communities from Luquillo Experimental Forest, Puerto Rico - flux4day.12C.oxic.44.000.170 (v2)... | ecosystem: Environmental > Terrestrial >...
CCGGTGCCGGTGGCGTCTGTTGTGCAACACGGCAAGGTCTCAATACTGTCGCGCAGAGCCCTCAACGTCAGCGGCCGAGCCGGCAGGCTTGAATCAAGGTGAGACTCTTCATAATCGAAGGCGCCGTTGGGGAGTTGAAAGAAGAAGCCATCGCGGATTGACCCTCGATCGTGGACCATTTCGATATTGACGAACTTGGTGCCCTCGCTGAGGTTGGTGAACAGGAAGCCGCTATTCGTTTCATGAGCGGAGACGCGCAGTCTGATTCTCGAGCGTTGGAAGAACTCGTCCAACATCTCGTTGGACTGCCGGCGGAAAGTGCGGTGATTAGCATAAGCGGCCTCGTACGCGGAATAATAGTTGGGGTCAGTGCTACGCGGCACAATATAGACAATGTAGTCGTTGCGATTGTCCACTTGCAGCCAAACCGCCTGAATTCCCTTGGACTCAAGCGGCACCCCGAAGTACTGCATACTTTCCTTGGCCGTCAGCACCGCGACCGTTAGCTTGACATTGCTCTTTTCTTTCGTGACCGCGCTGCGCTCAAATGCCCGATACTCGACTTGGGGCGGGACGAAGGTGCCACATGCAGCAAGCACCGCAGCAACATGACCCAACATCACCACCTGCATCATCACTGACTTCCTCTCCAGCATGAGTGGTCGAGAAGTCTCCCCAGATTTGGTTTTTATGTACTCCCTGAGTACTAGCCGCGCCTTCAGTGAGAATCAGCGTTACGCGGCCTACTCGCAAGTTCAAGATTGTCTCACGCGCGCGTGGCGGCTAACAATTGGGCCAGTCCGGACGGCAACCCGCGGATGAAAACGTTCGATTGGAGACAGTCCGGCCCGACCGCAGGCAGGCTCGAGTCGGTTGCCCGGCTTGACCTATCTGGACGGAGGAACAGATCATTACGAGACGGCTAAGCACATCTTTTGAAAGCAACAAAGGGCTGGTTGACGCCTCACCACTTGCGTGTTAGCGTTCCGGCCACTAGTCATGGACATCCTCGACGAGGAAACAACGCCACCAGGTTGCCCGTTATCATTCGGGCATCAACATCACTGTTTGCCAAACTCGCTTTGAGCGCACCAACGCGGGGGAGGTCGCTGGGGCCGCCGGCGGGGAGGTTCGCCATTTGCCGCTACTTGCCAGCAAATATGAGATGAGCGAAATCTCGCTAGCTGTCATGGCTGCTTAGGACCCATTGTACGAAATCGTGGCGCCCCCGAGCAACGCGAAATTAAAGATCCATCGCGCTGCCGCTTGGAGTTCTTTGTGCCTCACGGTCTGGCCGAGTGAGTTGTTGAGAGGGCAAACGGCACAAAGATACACTCGATTCGCATTCGGTCAGTGATTATGTCTCGGCATCGTATAGTCCTTTCTTTTGGGTTTGCCAGCTGTTAGAGGTATGCGTCAACTAAAGTTGCTGAGCGAAGACCTATGGTCGTTCCGGGTCCAGGACTGCTTAGTCGGATCTGGAGTCCACGACTCAATCGCCGAGAGGAGAATCCAAAGTGCTCAAGAGATTAGCAATTGGGTCAGTGTTGCTGATATGGCTCTTTTCTCTTGTCCCGCTCAACTCCCTAGCGGATGACCTCTTCATCTATCCGGCTAGAGGTCAGAGCGCAGAACAGCAAAACCAGGATAAGTGGGAATGCCGTGCTTGGGCGACCAAGCAGACCGGGTTCGATCCCGCAGCGCGACCCACGGCTTCGTCTCCGCCCCCGCTGCGCCAAGCGCCACAAGGCGGTTTAATTCGCGGCGGCGCAGGTGGTGCAGCCGTGGGTGCAGTTGGCGGCGCTATTGGGGGAAACGCAGGGACAGGCGCCTTGATAGGTGCAGCTGCGGGAGGACTGCTAGGTACAATGCGCCGCAATAACCAGCTTCGTCAGGAGCAATTTGCACATCAACAATGGGGACAGCAGAATGTCGCGCAGTTCGAGCAGAACCGGTCTAGTTGGGTACGGGCGGTAAGAACGTGCCTTACGGGCCGTGGATACACAGTTCAGTAGTCAACGTGCTGCAATCGACCGCGATTTGACTATGCATCCCGGTTCGCCAAACTGCAGAGAACCGGACGGCTCGCGTTGATTCGGGGCCCGATTAGTCGACACCATCAGGAGCTTATCAATGAGAACTGCAGCTGCGATCATTCTCTGCATTGCACTCAGCGTGACCTACACGCGTCTCGCAATCGCCGCTGAGCAAAACCAAGGCGGGTCACCCGCGGGTACAGAGGTTTCGGACACTTCAATTGATCAACTTCACTTCGTCAGTGTTCTGGCGCTTCGCGGCGAGGTTGTGGCTGTTTCCCCGGCCGATCGCCGCATCACCATCAAGCGCTCTAACGGCGGCACCGCTACTCTAGAAGCGAGGCGAGAAAAGGATTTGGAGTCGATCAAAGTTGGAGATCACATAACAGTTAGTTATTTTGAGGGCGCGCAGATTCGTAAGAGAAAATGGGGGAAAACGGCTCCGGACTTTTCGCTGAAAGATGGGATGATCAGTGCCACGCTTAGCGGACCGTCCAGAAAGGAGCATGTGGTAGTCGCATCAGTCGAGGCGGTCGACACGGTGAACCAGGAGATCGCGCTTAAAGGACCAGACGGCAGCCTCGAGACCATAATGGTCGCGAATCCAGATTACCTCGGACATATCAAAGTGGGCGACCAGGTCGGTCTGACGCGAGTTCAGGCACTGGCCCTGTCGTTCGAAAAAGCAGGGTGACAGTCGATGTCCTAACTCACGTCTCCATTGACGTGCCACAGTCGTCGTCACACGGAATCGGCCGACTATCATGTACTCGCCAACCTGCTGACGCTGTGCTTGAAAAGTTCTCCGAAGCCCCGAGCCCGCTTCGCGAGCTGACTGATTACTTACTGCAGAAACCCTGGTGCATCGGTTCGCGGCAAGTCTATCCCGAAGGTGTTAATGAATAATGACCCCTTCTCCTGAGCACGGTCGTTGATTTTTGGATCTCCGTTATTTGAAGAGCATCAACGTCCTGGTATCCTGTCTCGACTCAACCATTCTTCCCCGACGCCCTTCCTGTTATCCTCCTTGCCATTGGGCGTCACCTCTCTTTACTCGCCTGCCAGCGAGGGGCAATTCTTTGAGCGAACTCGCCAGGTAATGAGGTCTGTGCCTTTTCAACAACATCCAGACAGTACCTGCTCCCAATGCGCGGTTCCCCCAACCGCCTGTCGTCAAAACGCTGGAGTTAGACTGCCGGAGGCTTGCTTTGATCACCTGGGCTTAGGGGTGAAGGAGATTAGAAAATGCAGTGTTATCGAAGACTACCGAACGGAACCCGATGCCCTCAACCAGCCGCCGCTGGACGACACCTTTGCCGGTCTCATATCGATACCAAACCTAAAGGCGGCGAGGACATTCGTCGAAGAATGAGATCCCGCGGCCAACCGTATCGAGGAAAGAAGTAGCGATAGAGCCGAATCATGATCTTCCCAGGAGCGCACTGACATCTGCACCGCCTAAGCGGCCCGCCGTATTCTCGTTCAATGGCTTCATTTCACGATTTTGCACTCGTTTGCCAGTCGCTCGGGCAGACGAGTAGTCGTCTCCAGATTGCGCAACTCGCCGGCGATTTCCTCGCCGGCTTGGGAATCGACGATGCTGCGATAGCTGCCCGCTTTATGATCGGCCATGCACTGCCGCAAGGAGAGGAGAAGCGTCTACAGGTGAGCGGCCGTGCAGTGTTTCGGGTGGCCGCTCAACTCGCCTCAGATGATGGCATCGAGACCGAAGAGATCTTCGGCACTGCTGTCGACTTTGGTGAAGCAATCGAACTCTTGCTGCGGCAGCGTGCGGTCGAGCCAGAGCCGACACTAACTCTCGGTCAAGTTGAACAAGGTTTGTTGGAAATCGCGAGTATTCAGGGGCCTAACTCGCGCCGGCGGAAATTGGACGTGCTGCGAGAGCTGTTCGGGCGTGCCAATGCCCTCGAGGGTAAGTTCCTGGCAAAAATACTGATTGGCGAGATGCGCCACGGAATGAGTGAAGGGTTAATGCTCGAAGCGATCGCGCGGATGGCTGGGCGCTCCGTAGGCGAGGTCCGCCGGGTGCATATGTTAGAAGTCGACCTGGGTGGTGTCGTGCGACAGTTGCATCCATTGGCGGCTGGGGTTGAACGACCCAACGCCGATGACGACCCGTCAGCCGGACCCGACGACTCGTCTCGACCAGCGCTTTCGTCCGGGCCACGGCTTGCCTCTGAATTGCAACCGCAGTTGACTCCGGCCAAGCCTATACGGCCGATGCTCGCCGCACCGGCGAGCAGCATTGGTGCAGCTTTTGGATTGTTGCGCTCTTCGCTCGCGCTCGAATACAAGCTCGACGGCGCCCGAGTGCAAATCCATTGCAGGCCGTCGGAAGTCCGTATCTTCTCCCGTCGTTTGAACGAAATTTCGCCAAGCTTGCCGGAAGTAGCTGAAATGATGGCCCCGCTTCGCGAACGCCACGCAATTTTGGACGGTGAAGTGATCGCCGTCGGTGCGCACGGTGAAGCGCTCGCGTTTCAGGAGCTGATGCGCCGGTTCGGGCGGGTGCGCGGCATCGAGCGGCTGCGGGCTGAGCAACCAATTCGGCTGTTCATTTTCGACCTGATCCGGCTGGATGGCGGCTTGTTGATCGATACCACTTACCGGGAGCGCTACGAACGCCTCGCCGAGTTGGCCACGCAAGCCAGACTAGAGTTGGCGCCGCGGGTTCTTCCCACCTCCGTCGCCGAGGGCCAGGATTTCTTCGCTCGCGCACTTGCCAGCGGGTATGAAGGAGTGATGGCGAAGGGGCTATCGAGTCTCTATACGCCGGGGGCGCGGGGTCGCGGCTGGCTCAAGATCAAGAACGCCCGCACGCTTGACCTGGTAATAGTGGCGGCAGATTGGGGGTACGGACGCCGCCATGGCTGGCTATCGAACTATCACCTGGCGGCGCGCGACTCAGCCAATGGTCAGTTTGTCGAGGTCGGCAAGACGTTCAAGGGGCTGACAGACGCGGACTTCGAGGAAATAACCCAGCGGCTGCAGGCCCTCAAGGTCGAGGAACATGGCGGCACAGTTTTCGTGCAACCGGAAATCGTGGTCGAAGTCGCTTACAGCGATATTCAGCGCAGTCCACGCTACGCAGCGGGAATGGCGCTGCGTTTTGCTCGCATCTTGCACTTGCGCTTCGACAAGGTGGCGGACGAAGCGGACACCATCGAGACGCTCGCAGCTGAATTCGAACGTCAACTGGTCAAGCCTCTTTGATTACTCAAAGTAAGTAAGCAGTTGTTAATTGCTGGTAACCAGGTTGTGCGCCATTACGATCCTGGATTCGAACGCAATACAGTGACTGATTTCATTTGAACAGGCGGCGGGCGAGCTCAGCGACCAGCTTGAGCTTGGCCTGCTGCGTCACGGGCCGAATCGGGTTACCCGAGGCCACCGAGGCAAAACCACACTGAGTTGAAAGTGCCATCTGCTCGCGGGGAAAATAGTGAGCTGCCTCTTCGAAGCGACCCGCAATCATTTCGGCCGGCTCCAGCTCATTGCTCTTGGTCGAGACCAGTCCCAGTACCACGGTTTTGTCACGCGGAACGTCAGACAGCGGCTCAAAATTCCCTGAGCGCGAACTGTCATATTCAAGCAGGAAGGTAGAGTAGCGTGTGAGGCGCCCAAAAACACGTTGAGCAATCGTCTCGTAGCCGCCGGCTGACATCCAGTGGCCAGCATTATTGCCGCGGCACATATGGATTGCGAAGGTCACGCCAGGTTCGTCCGCGACCGAGTTGAGCAAATCAACACCTTCCGTAAGCAGGCGTTCGCTGGAAATGCCTCTAGCGTCGTACACGTGCCGGCGGGTGGCAGGATCGACTAAAGTCCCAAGTTCGGGCGCATCGATTTGAATATATTCGCACCCGAGGCTGGTCAGCTCAGCAATCTCATTCTGCAGAATCGTGGCAGCGTCGGCAAAAAGATCGAATGGTTCCGGATACACCTCGGCGGAAAACGCTGGCGACCACCTGAGCGCGAGCATCAGCGGGCTCGGCAACGTTACTTTCAGCGGAAGCCTGGCGCGGGCGCGCGCATACGCGAACTCCTCGATAGCTAGCGAGCGGCGCCGCAGCAGCTTGCCGGTAACTGTGAACGGCACGGTCAACTGCGTTTTTTCGGCCAGAGGTGAATGCCACGGCAGGGTTTCGAGGCCCAGCGCCTCAAAGCCATCGACGTAGTCGGTGAGCGGCCCGACAAAACCCGAGCGCCGCATTTCGCCGTCAGTAACAACGTCGAGGCCACTCTCCTGCTGCAACACGATTGCTTCATCGACCGCTCGATCTTCCAGCTGCTTGAACTGGCTTATGGAAAGCCGGCCGGCAGCGAGATCGAGCCGCCCCTGCTTCAGATAGGCGGGACGCAGCAGCGAGCCAACGACTTCGGCGCGGTAGCTCGCCATCGCACTAACCGCAATGACTCGGAGGCGGTGAGCCCGAACTCCGGGCCGCGCAGGAAATGGACGCGTCTGCGAGGCGTGGGTTCACGTTTTCGTGGCGCCCTGCGATCAGCGAGTTTTCAGCGAATCGCATACCCCCCATCGACAAAAATGGTCGCGCCTGTCACGAAATCTGAGGCATGCGAGGCAAGAAAAACCGCCGCTCCGCCGCACTCCGCCGGAGTACCGAATCTTCCCGCAGGGGTGCGCATCAGGATCTCTTTATAAAATCCACGCGATTTGATTGGCGCTGTCATATCGCTTTCGATCCATCCGGGAACGATCGCGTTAACCTGCACATTTGCAGGCGCCAGTTCGATCGCCATCGACTTGGTGAGCTGGATTAAGGCGCCCTTGCTGGCAGCGTAGGAGGGTGCAATCTGATTCCCGAAACGCGAGTACTCGCTCGCAATGTTGATGATCTTTCCCGCATTGCGCGCCGCCATTGATCGGGCGGCAATCTGCGACAGGAAAAAACAGGAATTGAGATTGGTTTCGAGCACCCTATCCCAGTCGTCCGGACTGAGCCTTAGTGCGCCGCCGGCGATTGCGATGCCAGCATTGTTTACCAAGATGTCGACGGCACCGAGTCGGTCGGCGATTTCGGCGAGCGCACCTTCCAGCGCTGCCCGCTGGTTCACGTCCAGACGTAGAGCAATCGATGCGGCTGGACGGGTTTGCAATTCGGCGAGCGCTACTCGATTCTTCTCCTCGTTGCGCGCAAGTATCGCCACGGCGGCGCCGGCGTCTGCCAGCGCGAGCGCGATTCCCTTCCCGATACCCCCATTGCCACCTGTGACAGCGGCAACGCGGCCGGTTAAATCGAACATCGCAAGGTTGGGCATGCAACAAATCGTCCGCAATACAGTGGCTATAACTCTGCCTTGTATCCGGGTCAGTTGCGATTGTCGAGGCCGTGCAGCTCCCGATCCGGAGCGGCAACGATGGACAAACCGTCACAATGGCTTCTATAATCCCGCGCTGGCTTAATTTTGGCCGAGCACGATCGTGGGAGCTGCAAGGTAAATGGGTCTCCGGACAGCAGAGCAATATAAGGAATCATTGCGGGACGGACGCACCGTGTATTTTCGCGGTGAGAAAGTCCACGACGTTACCACCCACCCGGTTATCGGGGTCGCCGTGGAACACGCCTGTATCGATTATCGGATGGCGGACGACGCGCAGTATCGCGGCCTCGCCGTAGTTAAAGACGGCGGAACTGAGTACAGCCGCTATTTCCATTTGCCGCGTACCGGCGATGATCTGCGCAAGCGCAGTGAGCTGATTGCAGCGTCGACCCGTGAGGGCGCAACCCTGGTGGTATTGATCAAGGAAATCGGTACCGACGCTTTGCTCGCGCTGCATATTATCGGCGAGCGGATGGCCGCCTTACAAAAACCCGAATACCGAGAGCGCGTTCACCAATATTACCGCTACTGCCGCGACAATGACCTCGCTATCGCGGTGGCGCAGACCGATGTCAAAGGCGACCGTTCGCTGGGACCGACCGCGCAGGCTCATGCGGACTACTATGTTCACGTCGTCGGCCAACGGCCGGATGGCGTGGTTGTGCGGGGAGCCAAAATTCACACCTCCGTTTCGACCAACACCAACGAAGTAATCGTGCTGCCGACGCGTGCAATGCGCCCCGAAGACAAGGAATATGCGATCGCGTTCGCGCTGCCGATCAATACCCCGGGACTCAAACTAATAGCGAGCCCGCATGGCGGCACCCCGAAAGATCCTTTCGAACATCCGATTAGCGCGCGGCACAAGATGATGGAGACGTTGACCGTCTTCGATGACGTGTTTGTGCCGAATGAACGGATCTTCCTGAACGGCGAGATTGAACTCGCTGGACTCCTGGCCCTGACCTTCGTTCGTTACCATCGCTTTACCGCCGTGTCTTATAAACTCCCGCTGCTCGAATTGCTGGTGGGCGCCGGTGCTGCGATTGCCGAGGCCAATGGAATCTCCCGGGCGGGCCATGTGCGCGATAAGCTCACCCAGCTTGCGGCTTATCATACGATGGTGCGCGGGCTGATAGAGCATGCGGCCGCGACCTGCACCATTGAAGATGGCTTCGCGGTGCCCAACACGCTCATCACCAACGTCGCGAAGTATCACTTTGCGCACCACTATCACGAGGCAGTGCAGATTGTGCAGGACCTAGCAGGTGGCATTCTGGTCACTGGCCCGGCAGCAGAAGACCTGACCAGCGAGGCGACTCGTGAGTACGTGCTCAAATATCTCAGCGGCGCGAATGGGTTCGATGCGGAAAAGCGGCTCCGTCTGCTAAACCTGATTGGTGACCTGACAGCGTCGGATTTCGGTGGCTACCAGGAGGTTCTGGCCGTTCATGCCGAGGGCGGTTTCGAAGCAGAAAAGCTGCAGGCCTACCGTGAGTACGATTTCAAGTCGGTAGCAGCCTACGCGCGAAAGCTTGCAGGCATCTAAGCTCAGAGAGTTCGGCGATGCCGGCCGGTAAAAGTGATATCCATCATCGGCGGATCAGAGCGGTTGCATTCGATTTTTCACTGTGATAGCAAAGCGGGAATCGCGGATCAGCGCGAAGCAGGGTTCGAGGAGGAGGTTGCTTAGAGAAAAACTTAGGCAATAGATCCGGCTTAATCAGCTGCACGATCAGCAAATGCGTCCTTGCAGGCTGTGGGGACGGCTGTGCAGGGAATTCCCGCTCCGGAGATGAGAGACGAGCCTGTTAGGGGATGGATGGGCGGATGTCTCAGAATCGAAGGAGAACGCTATGGGATTGGAACGCTGGTGTCGTGGTGCTTTCGGGGGAACCGGGGCGATCTGCAGAACGATCGCGGCGGCATGGTTTGTTATTGCATTGTTGGCTGCGAATAGCCGGGCAGGCAATGTTTCCAGTCAGCCCGCGGACGGCTTGTCCGTCACTAATTCAGTTTCCAAACTTCTGCCACAGACGAATCCGCCGCCAAGTGGAGAAGAGTCCTGGCTGAGCGGCCTTCATATCTCGGGCTACGCCAGCCAGACCTTCGGCATGTGGCAGAACCCGCCCAACCTGGTTGCTTACACACCGAGCCGCAACAATCTGGCGGTTTCACGCTCGCTGCTTCAGATTGACGGCAACTACCGCCTGAACGAGAACAACACTTTCTTCGCGCGCGGCTGGTTCGTTTATGAGCCGCGGTACGCTTACAACACCAGCAACAACAACGTCTACCACACCGCCGCCAACGGCTTCGCAGGCAGGCCCGCTTTTGGGATGAGCTTCGGCCACCGGATGAATGGCTTCTACAATACCTACGAGCTGCGCGACGCGTGGTGGGAGAACAAGACCGGTCCGCTGACCATCTTTACCGGCAACCAGATCGTGGTGTGGGGACAGTCGCTGGCCTTCCGTGTCGGTGACGTTATCAACCCGGCGAACACCTGCTGGGCGTTTGGTTTCGCCAACCTGGAACAGTCGCGGGTGGCGCAATGGATGTTTCATCCGATTTTGAATCTGCCGGAGGCGGGTCCGTTCACTTCGAACTTCCTGGAGCTAGTCGTACAGCCGGGCTTTCAGCCAAACTGGCAGCCTGAGCAGTATGGAGACCCGTACCGCAAGTATCGAAGCGCACTGACTGCCGGACGGGCGAATCCCTGTCTGCCGGCGGCGAGCCATGGGCCGAGTGCGCGATTCGATGTGCAGTACCCGACCTACCCGAAATTCGGTGGTGATTTTATTTCCTCAGGTGTCGGTCCGTGGTCCGGTGGTGGCAACCAGGGCAGCATCAACCATCCGGGCTTTAACGCGTTAGCTACTCCTGAAGTAGCGCATGAATTCTGGCTCTGCAACTCGCAAAATGGCCTCGGAGGGCTCCCGGCCTTTAACCCGTACAGGGCGTTCCTTAAGCGCTTCCCTCAAGGATTTAAGTGTAATCTGACGCTAAACAAGGGTAATAACTTTTGGATTCCCGCCATCGGCGATCAGTCCCTCGTGAACATTGGCAAGTTCCAGATCCCAGGGATGCAGCCCCAGAACTGGAACGAGGGCGTACGCTTCCACACTCTTTATGGCGCTACCGAGTGGACGGCGCTCTACTACTACGACAGCACCAACGGCGGCAACCCAGCGACGGCCAAATGGACGCCGTTCACTAACTTGTACGCGTATCAATACCCGGCGATTAACGAATTCGCAGTGACTGTTGACCGGCCGATTCCGGCTCCAGCGGCGATTGCTGAATACTTTCCTGCGGTGTTCCGGGGCGAGTACCTGTATCAGAATCATACCGCGGTGATGACCAACCAGTTCCAGAATTTTAATGGGCAGCGATGGTCGGACATTTCGAAATACATGCTCGCCATCGACTTGGATCAGGCGTATGCACCGTGGCTAACCGCCACCGGCAACCTGTCGGCGAATCTTGAAATGGTCCAGACCACCACCATGGACAATTGCAAGCAGTGTTGGGTCGGTAATGCTCTTAATGGCTACCTGCACAAAAACGACGTCAGCGCTTTGTTCAACCTTGGTACATCGTGGTGGTGGGGCGACTTCTCGCCGACCTGGACAATGATTTACAACCCCACGGGGAACACGTTCGCGCTGTTCCCGTCGATTACTCTCAATCCGCCATGGACGAAGAAGTATTTCATGAAGCTGCAGGCGATCGAGATTCTGGGCAGCGACAAGATGCAAGGCATCGGGTTGTTCAAAGGTCAGAGCCAGTTGCTGGCCCAGTTCCAGTACAATTTCAACCTTTTGTAATTAGCTGAGTGTCTTGGATGCGGTGAATTATCGGTTTGCCGCATCCAGGATCGTGTCATCGTTGATCGGGGTTTTTGACTACCAGACGAAGCGCAACCAATTAGCGGTCGTAAACGGTGGTGCGCATTCGCGAATCGGTTCGGGATTCGAAGCATTAAGCATCAGGATTGCCCAGGCCGTGATCGTCGAAGCCGAGTTGCACCGCCGCAGGTTCCCCAACCTCGCCTGCGGAGGGTCCTGCGTTCACAGCACGTGAGACCCTTTCGGGGCGCACTCCCGCCAGCAGACGGTCAGGGGCAGAGCGAGCCCCGTTGACGTCACGGCCCAGGGCATGTTCGTTGCCCGATTGCTGTACCGGTCATAACAGCGGGATCGACAGCAGCCTTGGCCGGGCTGAATAGTCTGGCTGCAAGTTTAGTTACCTTCAGGGCTTTTCTTTCATAAGTGCCTCGACAGAGGCAGGTGGTACTCCTACGATTAAGTGATTGAAGATCTCCGTCATTATCGCCACTCATGCCCGGCCAGCGTCGTTGGCGCGGCTCTTGTCGAGTCTTGCATCTCAGCTCGTTCGCGGCCAGCACGAGCTATTCATTGCGGAAAACGGAACCCGGTCACCAACAGATATCGCCACAGTCGACATTCCGTTGACGCATATCCATGATCCGCGGGCAGGCAAATGCCATATCCAGAATCGCGCGATCGCGCTGGCACAAGGTGATGTTGTCGCGTTTCTGGATGACGACCTGGTTGCGGCCCCCTGCTATCTGGCTGCCGTGGGGCACTTCTTCGATGACTATCCGCATTTTGGAGCGATGAAGGGCCGGATCCTACCGGCGCGGGACCCGCTGACAATAGTTGGCCGAATGGCGCCTTACCTGGATCTCCCGATCGTCGACCACGGAGAAAAAGTGGTGGAAGTCCGCGGTGTAATCGGTGCGAATATGGCGTTTCGCGCTTCAGCCTTGCAAAAGCTCAAGTTGACACCGACTCACGTTGTGGTGGGTGATAACTACAGCACCACAGTCGAGGCGCTGGTTCCGATGATTTTTGACGAGCGGCTCGGTCCGGGTGCGGCTGGCCATGAAGAGGAGACCGAATTGTCGCGACGGTTGCGTAATGCGGGCTTCCACATCGGCTATGCACCAGAGGCCCTGGTTTTACACGAAGTTGATCCCACCCGCGCGGACCGTGCTCGATTCACACGTGTCGCGCGCGAACGAGGTTATTGCCGGACGCTGCACGAGGACCATTCGCCGAAGGAAGTTGCGCTAAAGATTGCGATCTCGACGTTTCGGCTAGGACTCGCACGTGCATTCCATGCGTCCGTGGCGCGTGTGGCCCGCGAGGAGCGCCGGCTTGCGGTAGCGCAGGGGATGCGCGCCGGACTGGCCTTGGCCAAGCAATCTAATGATCCGCAACACTTCCGTCCTCGCTAGGTCGATGACTGTGGGTTATGCCAGCTGCTGCATCAGCTGCCAACGCGTCCGCTTCCGACGGCCCCCTAGGATCCGGGTTCATAAATATGCGCTGGCGTCACGTTAATATGCGCTGGCGTCACGTTGCCGAGCAGGTGTTCAGCGACCGCCCATGACGCTTCCACGGCATCTTCCCGCGCTAACAACATGGGGTCAGCTCGCATCGCGTCCCTGAGCAAACGTTCATAGGC
>Ga0306920_100009641_pt1 | contig 12894 bp, 10 predicted proteins | sample flu12Cox44000170_FD_204666 | JGI IMG/M metagenome (GOLD analysis project Ga0306920, IMG submission 204666) | Lab enrichment of tropical soil microbial communities from Luquillo Experimental Forest, Puerto Rico - flux4day.12C.oxic.44.000.170 (v2)... | ecosystem: Environmental > Terrestrial >...
CGAGCAGCTTCCGGTCCCTGGCCGTGCCTGGCGTGACACGATTCTTTAGTTCTTGCGTGGCAGCGGACGACCGCCTTGTATACTTCTTCAGCTCTCACGCGACATCACAGTGTGGACACTTCCGGATCCCGGCAAGCAAGGTGGTGCCTTATGCTCCGCATAGGGCTCACCGGTGGTGTTGCTTGCGGCAAGTCCACCATCGCCGCCATGCTGGTGAAGCACGGGGCTTGCTATCTTGAGGCCGATAGCCTGGCACACCAGCTGTATGCGCCAGGTACTCCCACGTACGACGAAGTGGTACGGCATTTTGGGCGTGGAATTCTGAACCCAGACGGCAGTATCAATCGCGCTGTTCTGGCGGACAGCGTTTTTCCTGGCCGCATTGGCGAGTTGAACGCAATCGTGCACCCCGAAGTGGTCAAGGCCCAGACGGCCTGGATGGAGGAGATTGCACGCACGGATTCTCAGGCCGTCGCTGTGGTTGAAGCCGCGCTGCTCATCGAGGCCGGAGCGGCCAAAGACTTCGACAAAGTCATCGTGGTCACCTGTAGCTTCGAGCGCAAGGTGAAACGCTTCGCGGAACGGACGAGCGCATCACCCAGGGCGGCACGAGCCGAAGTCTCGCGCCGCAGCGCGGCCCAGTTTACCGATGAGGAGAAAGCTCGTCACGCCGATTATGTCATCGACAACTCGGGCTCCTTGGAAGATACGGAACGACAGGTCGAACACATTTGGAACCAACTGCAGCAGGCGCTCACAAGGCAAAGCCAATAGGAGGCCGGCCCGGCCCACAGCCGCTGACCAGTGGCCCCCGATTTCCGGTACACTTTTCTTGTAGGTTTGTTTATCAAGGCCGGACCTGCGGAAGTGCTCTCTCACAGTCTCTATGAAACTCATACGTCCTCTTTTCTTGGCTTTGGTTCTGGCCAGCGCCTTTTACTGGTACACCACCCATCACTCAGAGACTTCGCCCTTCGGTGACGTAAGTCGTCCTACTCATGTTGAGCTCAGCGAGGCCGCAGGACCCCAGACGTTTGACGCGGAAGAGCAGAACAATATCGACCTGTATCGCCGTGTGATCCCGAGCGTGGTGAACATCACTTCCACCGCGGTCGCGTTCGACTTTTTCTACGGGCTGGTGCCGCAGGAAGGTCAGGGCTCAGGCTTCATCATCGACAAGGAAGGCCATATCCTGACCAACTACCATGTGGTCGCCAACGCGCGCCAGGTCGAAGTGACGCTGCACAATAAGAAGAAGTATCGTGCTGAGGTCATCGGCACTGATCGCAGCCACGACCTGGCTATTATTCAAATCAAGGGCGGCAGTGTTACGCCGGCAGTGCTGGGCGATTCGAAAACACTGCAAGTCGGGCAGAAGGTCTTCGCTATCGGCAATCCCTTTGGACTGACAGGTACCATGACACGCGGCATCATCAGTTCCTTGCGCCCGATCCGTACGCCCGAGGGCGCTTCGATCGACGAGGCCATCCAGACCGATGCCGCTATCAATCCTGGCAATTCCGGGGGCCCCCTGCTCAACTCGCGCGGTGAAGTTATCGGCATTAACAGCATGATTGCCACCGGCGGTTCCAACCAGAGTGCCGGCATCGGATTTGCCATTCCCATCAACACTGCCAAGGCGGTTCTCGGCGATCTCATTACTCTTGGCCGCGTTCGCCGTCCTACGCTCGGGATCCGGCCCTTGGCTATCGGCCCTGAACTGGCAGAAGAGATGGGGCTTGCGGCGGACTATGGAATCCTTATCGTGCAGACCGTTCCCGGCGGTGCGGCCGAGCAGGCCGGTCTTCGTGGCGGCAACCAACGAGCGTACATCGGCAACACGCCTGTCATGTTGGGTGGCGACCTAATTGTCGCCATCGACGGCGACTCCGTGAGTGACCTGCAAGACCTTGCCAACGCAATGAATAAACATCGTGCAGGCGATACCATAACCGTCTCGGTCTATCGTGGAAAGCGAAAATTGGACGTGAGGGTGACCTTGCAGGAAGCGCGCCAGCAGGCTTAAACAATGACTCTAGGGCGCTAGGCGTTGCCTCCCTCTGCGGGGTGATTGCCCCCTCCTCCCGGCGTCGGCTATAGTTCTAGAGGTTTATGTACGACGAATTCCAAGCCATTGATCGTTGGAACGGCAAGCCGGTTCGGTGCAGCTACCAGGCATTAATCGTCGCCATTTCTACGCGACATGCCGACGCCGTGGATATTAAGTTCCTGGTCGGCGACCGGCCTGTTTGGATTGCCCTACCCCATCCTGCGTGGGTGGAATACAACCAGCAAACCGGCAAGGTCATTACTGATCCTATGGCGGTGCAGATTGCTGGTCACTATTTGAAGTGGGCTATCGAGTCAGGCGAGGACAGTGGCCGCGAAATGTACAGCCTGACGGTGTCCGAGACGCTGGAACACCTCCATGCCATCGTGGAGGAAGCCCACGAGCTAGCTGCGGCCCGCTGAATTCCTCCTTCTCGTGCGAGTCTCTTACGCTCGCCCCGAAGGTTAGGAGCCTCGACTGGTAGGCCTGGTTCACTGAAGGATGCGAAAATCGGGCCTGGCGAGTAAGTGCGCATTCTTTCTCTGTTCCCCCTGATTAAGGAGCAATTCTATGTCCACCGTCCTCGAAGTCCCTGACTTGATGCAAATGCTTCGTCAAGACAGCGTGCATTGGAATCTTCATCCTGCTCAGTTGGTGGAAGCCGCTTTGAGAAGGAATGAAGCTCAGCTGGCCGCGCGTGGCTCGCTGGTCGCCGAGACCGGTAAGCGCACAGGGCGCTCTCCCAAAGACAAGTTCACGGTGAAAGATGCCATCACCGCAGACAAAGTCGATTGGGGCAAAGTTAATGTTTCCTTCTCCCCGGAAAAATTTGACGCCCTTTATGTCCGCGTCCTCGACTATCTGAAGGACAAAGAGCTCTTTGTGCAGGACCTCTTCAGTGGCGCTGATCCGCGCTACCGTCTGCCCATCCAGGTGATCAACGAATATGCCTGGCATAACCTGTTCGTGCGCCAGCTTTTTCTGCGGCCAACCGCGGATGAGCTTAAGAGTCACGAGCCGGGCTTCATCATACTTAGCGCCCCCAGCTTCAAAGCTGACCCCCAGCGCGACGGCACCAACTCCGAAGCTTTCGTGCTGGTGAACTTCACTCGCAGGCTTGTCCTCATCGGAGGCACTGAATATGCCGGCGAAATGAAGAAGTCGATTTTCGGAGTAATGAATTTCCTGCTTCCCCAGCGCAACGTGTTTCCCATGCACTGCTCCGCCAACGTTGGACAAGACGATGTGACGGCGTTGTTCTTTGGACTTTCCGGCACGGGTAAGACGACGCTCTCCGCCGACCCGAGACGTCGCCTTATCGGCGACGACGAGCATGGCTGGAGCGCCGATGGTATCTTCAACTTCGAAGGCGGCTGTTACGCCAAGTGCATTCGCCTTTCGCAAGAGAACGAGCCGCAGATCTGGAGCGCGTTAGGCTTCGGGTCTGTGCTGGAGAACGTGGTCGTAGACCCGGTCACGCGCGTCCCCAACTATGACGACGATAGCAAAACTGAGAACACGCGTGCCGCCTATCCCGTCGAATACATCGCCAACGCCGTGATCCCAGGCTTCGGTGGGCACCCCAGGAATGTTGTCTTTCTCACCGCGGATGCGTTTGGTGTCTTGCCTCCTGTCTCGAAGCTGACACCCCAGCAGGCGATGTATCACTTCATGTCCGGCTATACCGCGAAAGTCGCGGGCACCGAGGCCGGTGTAACCGAGCCGCAGGCGACCTTCTCTACGTGTTTCGGCGCTCCCTTCATGCCGCTGCCTCCCAAGGTGTACGCGGAGATGCTGCGAGTCCGCCTGCTCGAGCACGGCGCACAGTGTTGGCTGGTCAACACTGGCTGGCAGGGGGGACCCTATGGGGTGGGCAAGCGCATGAGCCTGCCCTACACCCGTACCATGGTCGATGCGCTGGTCGACGGGAAGCTGGCGAAGGTGGAATTTGAAATCGAGCCATCGTTTGGGCTGAACATTCCGAAATCGGTGCCGGGGGTGCCCTCGGAGCTGCTACACCCGCGCAATTCATGGAAGGACAAAGCCGCCTACGACAAGATGGCAGCCGACTTGTCTGATCGCTTCGCGAGGAACTTTGAGCAGTTCGACGCTCCTCGCGAAGTTAGAGAAGCCAGCCCTCGACCCGTGATAGCGAAATAGCATCTGGGGGAGACGATACAGATCCTTCAGTGCAAAGAGTCCCACAGTGTAGTTCCTGCCTGTCACGGCTGGGACTTTCGCAATAACTGCTCCAGGTACCCCTGCCAGAGTGCTGGCAGGCTGTGTGTCCCGTGTCCGCGCGTCTGGTCTGAGATGGGAAGCAGCACATAGCGGCCCTTGGCCACACGCTTGATCTCGTTTTCCATGATTCCCAGTTCCGGCGGGTTGATGAAATCATCGGCCGAGTTGATCGCCATCACGGGGACCTGGATCTTGTCCAGGTTTGGCGAGGGATCATAGTTTCGTGATGCATCGAAGGCATAGAGCAAATCATTCGCGTCAGTCGAGGCAAAGCGCGTGCGGATGAAGTTGTCGAGAAAGGCGTCTGCGGCATCGCGACTCGGATACTGCCGCTGCATCTGCAGCGGGCTGCTACCCATGATGAGCAGAATGTCGAGTGAGGTCTTCAGCCCGGGTGGTTGCGACTTATACTCACCGTTTTCCCAGGCGGGATCCTGGCGAATTCCATCCATTGCCATTTTGCGCAGCATGCGATTCCGGCCCGCAATTTGGACTGGCAGACAGGCCAGGGGCATCATGGCATCCATGAAGTCGGGATGGGTCTCTCCCCAGATCCACGAGTGCATGCAGCCCATGGACGTCCCGATGATCAGGCGCAGATGATTCACCTTCATGCCGTCGACCAGTAGTTGATGCTGGGCGGCCACCATGTCATCGTACTCATAGCGTGGGAAGCGCGCGTGCAACCCATCGCTGGGCTTACTTGATACGCCGTGGCCGATTCCATCGGGAAGGATGATGAAGTAGCGGGTCGCATCGAGCAGTTGTCCGGGCCCAAACAGGACACCCGCGAATTGCGGTGAGACGAACTGCTTTCCCGTGCCGGTCGTGCCGTGCAAGATCAGAACGGCATTGGTAACCTTGCCGCTCGCATCACGTTGCGGCGAGCCGAACGTTGTGTAGTGCAGTTTGAGTTGTGGCAGGACTTCCCCGGAACGGAAATGAAAGTTTTCCACAACATAGTCACCTTCAGTCCCTGCGGGCGGCTGGGCTCGGGCGGCGATGGCATAGAAGCAAAAGGCAAAGCAACAACAAACTGAAAAAGATCGCATGGATGTTATACCTCTTCTTTCACCCAGTCATAGAAACGCTTAACGAAACATCACGCCATTAACTTCTGCAGATAGTCGTAACTGGCGCGAATGCTCTCGATCGGCGACTTGTCGCTGGAGTCCTGCTCGACAAAATAGTGCTCGATGCCTTGCGCTTCGGCGACCGCGAGAATCGCCTTCCAGTTGATCGTACCGTTCCCGACCTCGGTAAAGTGCTCTGCCGATGAGTTGAGCTCTTGCGACGCAGGAAAACCCGGCTTGCGATCCTTGAGATGTAACATACGGACGCGGTCGTGGTACTGCTTCAGCATCTGTATCGGATCGCGACCCGCCTGCGTGATCCAATAGCAATCCATTTCCAGCCTCACCAGCTTGGGATCAGTGTCGTTCATCAGAATGTTGAATCCAGCCGTCGCTGCGATCGGATGGAATTCGTAATTGTGATTGTGGAAACCAAAGTGCATCCCCCTGGATTCGACCTCTTTGCCCCACTGATTGAACTGGCTTGCGGCACGCTTGAAGTCATCAGCCGTCGTGCGCATGTTGTTCGGCAACATCGGACAGATCACGTATTTCACACCCAGCTCACTCGCATAGTCGAGTTTGCTTGCCAATCCGTTGTAATCGAAGTGACCGCTGGGAGCGCGGAGGCCGGCGTCAGTGATCATCTGGCGCAGTTCGGCGGCCGGGTGGGTGTAGACATTCCAGTACAGCTCAACCTCCTCGTACCCGATCTTCCGAATCTGCACCAACACTCTCGGCAGATCGACTTCTGCTTGCTTGCGAACCGTGTAAAGCTGGACGCCGAGGGGAACGCGCCGGCTTGCCGCTGGGGAGACCGGTTGCAAGGCGGCCGCTGATATTCCCGATGGGGACAGACGTAAGAAATCACGTTGTGAAAACATTGGTTGCGGTCTTTCCAAAAACTTCGCCATACCGAAACCCGTGGGAGTGTGGGATTACAGGTCAGAGGCAGACTTCGCCAGATGTGCAATTGCACCATTTCGCGCCAGCGCCTTGCGTGACGTCGTTTCCTGCTCGTGTCTCGGACAAACTGCCCGCAACGCTTGCATTCCGTGCCCTGGCCGAGTCATTATGCTGGGCTTCATATTTTGATCACTCTTTCTGCGAGTTGAGACTGCTCATGTTTCGTCCCCTATTGTCGTTTCTTATTGTGTTCGCCCACGTGCTTCCGATGTTAGCCCAATCGAGCGACTGGAAGCCCCTCTTCAACCGTAAAGACCTTAACGGGTGGGAGCATGTCGGCCCCGGTTCTATGACAGTGGAAGACGGGCTGATTCAGACGCACGGCGGGATGGGCCTACTGTACTGGGCGGGCGGAAAACTCGGCAACTGCACGATTCGCGTTGTATACAAAATGCGCGATGAAAATGACAACTCCGGTGTCTTCATTCGCATTCCCATCGAGCCGCGCGAGGAATGGATGCCGGTGCATTACGGCTACGAGGTGCAGATCGACAACCACCCCGAACGCTCAAACGAGGACGAGTATCACGTGACCGGTACCCTATACTCGCTCACCAGGCCACTTGCCAAGCCGGGCAAGCCCGGACCCGAGTGGAACACCATGGAGATCACGCTGGATGGTTCGAGAACCATCGTGATTCTGAACGGCGTGAAGGTGACCGACTACACCGAAGGCCAGGCGGTTCCTCCGCGCAAATTCAGCTTTGAGCCACAGCGTGGGCCGCGTCCGAACGAAGGCTACATTGGACTGCAAAACCATAGCGACAACGACATCGTGTTCTTCAAGGAGGTTTCGGTCAAGCCGCTGAACAAGTAAAGCGGATAAATGGAAACCCCGAAAATCTGAATCGAGGTGCCGCCCTGATGAAACCTATTTCGCGCCGCAACTTCTTGCAGACTACGGCTGGTGTAGCAGGTGCCGTGCTGGCAGGCCGCGCCATTCCGCTGGATGCTGACCCGGAATATGCGATTCCTACAAGTGTCCCGGCGAGCGATCAACTGCAGCTCGGCATCGTCGGAATTGGTATGCAAGGCTCGGGACTTCTATCAAATGCAATTGCGCTGCCCGGCGTGCAGTGCGTGTCTGCCTGTGATCTTTACGACGGCCGGCACACACTGGCGAAGGAAATAGCCGGCCCATCGGTTGCGACAACTCGCCGTTACCAGGACTTGCTCGACAACAAGAACATCGACTGCCTCATCGTTGCCGTGCCTGACCACTGGCATGGCAAGATCGTTTGTGATTCTGTCAGCGCAGGCAAAGACGTCTATTGCGAAAAGCCGATGTCCCACAATGTCGCCGATGGGGCTGCCATGGTCGCGGCCGCTCAGAAGACAGATCGCATTGTCCAGGTCGGTTCCCAGCGCACCAGCTCTGCGTTGTTCACGAAGGCGAAGCAACTCTACGACCAGGGTGCCATTGGCGAGTTGTTCGAGGTCGAGCTATCCCTTGGGCGCAACGATCCCACCGGAGCATGGGAATATCCGCCTCCACCCGATCTCTCTCCCGCCAATCTCGATTGGGACACCTGGCTGGGCACAGCGCCCAAGAAGGCCTTCGATCCTCTCACGTTTGCGCGCTGGCGCTGCTGGAAGGAGTACGGCACCGGAGTCGCCGGCGACCTGATGGTTCACCTGATCAGCGGAATGATCTTTGTCACCGGCCTGAACCAGGCTCCCAACAGCGCGTATGCCCTTGGCGGCATCGTGCGCTGGAAAGATGGCCGCAACATGCCCGACCTGCATGCCGTGCTGTTCAACTATGGTGACGTACCGGTCTACGTACGCCTCACCCTGGGTACTGAGACAACTGAGGTGACGCGTTTGATGGGGCCGAAAGGGATCATCGAGATTCGCGAGCATGCGCTGCAGTACCTGCCGCAACTTGGCGTCGATACAGCGCCTAGCTACTACGCCAGCGGATTTCCACGGGCGATGCGCGAAGCCTATGACAAGCAATGGCACACGGAACATGATCCCACACCGGGCAAAGAGCCGCTCACTGAACTGGTCACCTACTCGGGACCGTCCTATGACGACCTGAAACCCCACCTGTGGACGTTCTTTGAAGCAGTTCGTGCGCGCAAGCCGGTGGTGCAGAATACAGTCTTCGGACATCACGCGGCGGCGGCCTGCCATATGGCCAACGCATCCTATTTTTCCAAGGGACGAGTAACATTCGATCCGACGACCAACGCGATCAAGGCTTAGAGCTGGAGAATTGCAAGACAATACTTACGGGAAGCAATCGTCGCCTGGTGCACCAGGAGCGGCATCATCTCCAGGCAAACGTGGTCACGGGCTGTGCGGCTCGAATTTGGTCTTCAGATTTGTCGCGCAGTGACAGATCCTCAAGTCGCACATCGTAAGCACGTCCGCAGGCTGCGCAGTTGATCCGGTAGAGAGCCTCCCTTCCGCAGCCCTCCCCACTGTGCGTCATCCCCAGCTTCACCACGACTTCGGTGTGACATTCAGGACAGTCCGAACACAAAATACGGGGGCTCATGCGAAGATCATGGCCCCTGCTCCATCCGGTGTCGGTGACCGACATCACAGACCTGGAACTAAGAATTTCACCGGGCTCGTCAAGATTGCCCCTCCTCCGGTTTGAGAATCATGCCACGCCCTGCCCTCCCATCCATGACGACCTGTAAGGGCTCGGTGAATTGCAGGTGCCGAACACAACCATTCTCCTCAGCGGCAGGTTGGGCGCTCAGCCAGTCCCAATCCACGAAGCCTTCGCCCGCGTCGGGATTCACCGTGAAGTAACCTACCTGGAATGCAGTGAGGTTCTGGAAAAAGTGGCTGCCTTGCGACGGGGTCACACGGAAATCGCGAAAGCCCGACTCAACGATAACGCGCGCGCCGGAGATCTGGTCCCAAGCCACCGGAATGCCGAGCCACGACTCGTTCGATCCCCATCGTCCGACACCTATCAGGAGGTATGGCGTTCCGTTCTGCGCAAGCTTGGCGTTGAAATACGCGACACTCTGCGCTACCTGCTTGCTTTGACCCCGCTCGAAAAGGTGGAAATCCACAACGATCACATCGCTGAGATCTTTAATGCGACCGTGCCCAAGGATCTGTGAGCTCTGGCACACGAGGCGCTCCGGTCCGACCAGTTCGGTGCGAAGCTCCTCGCCTTCGCGCGACAGCACAAGGGGTCGCATCTGGAGAAACCCGAACTCGGCCGTTTCACCCGGCCGTTGCGGCAACTGTACTGCGAACTCGATCTCGACTGGCCGGCCCAACCCGGCTTCTCCGGTGGTCATAAGCTGATCCAGGATGGCTGGCAGGGGAAATCGCCCGTGCTTCAGTATCGGCGCAAAGCTTACAATGGGCGAGCCGCACCGGCTCAGTCCGTCATAGACCACGTGGTTGTCGGCAGAATAGGTTGACGCAAGCATGTCCAGCGTCCCATCTTCCAAAGCCGCTCCCAGGCCGAACAAGGCTTCCCGCAAGTCATCGGCTGGATCAGCATGGTGCGTAACCGAACCAAGTTCCAGCGCCCAAAACTCGGTCTGCGAGTTGGCCAGAATGTCCTCCACTGACGAGAACTGCACGAGGTGGCGCGGATAGCGCGGGCAAAAGCTCAGCGAGCGGCCGCCAGTTACCACTGACTTCCCCAGGCCTAGCGCGACGGCTGCGAAGCCGTCTTCCACCTTCGCCGGGTGCACCGGATAGAAATTGTGCGATCGCACAACACCAGAAAAGTCCGGATAAAAGCGGCGACCGTATCTCCTGCCGACCACCTGCTGCAGCAGTACAGCCATCTTTTCTTCTTCCAAGCGGTACGGAGTGGCACGCACATAAGCCTTGGCGTGCTGGCTGAAAGTGGACGCGTATACCCTCTTGATCGCCTCCGTGACCTGCTCCAGGCGAATCTCGATGTCGCCTTCTCCGTTGCCGACCATGAAGGTGTCGTAAACCCCAGCAAACGGCTGATACTGCGAGTCCTCGAGCAGACTGGACGAACGGACCGCCAGCGGATAATGCACTCCCGCCAGAAGAATCAGCAGGCTGTCGATCAGCGATGCCGGCAGCCGCGCTGAGAGAAAACGTTGAACGATCTCGTTGTCGTCGTTGCAGCGGATAGCAAAGTCGTGCAAGCCATTCTCGGCCATGAAACTGTCAAATGTGTCAGTTGCCAGCACCAGTGTCGGCGGCACGGCGATACGAACTCCAGCGAAGCGGTAATTTAACTGCCGCGAATGCAGCAGATGCCGGACGAACGCCAGGCCACGCGCCTTACCACCCAGCGACCCTCCACCGATCCGCATAAAGAACGCTCGCTCCGGCTGGAACGTTGCGGGATTGAAGTCGCCGACCAGTGCCTGGCTCTGTTCGCGGCGGTATTCAACGATCGACCCGATCAGGTCATTGCGCAGGTCTTGCACGGTGGGAAAGTCGGAAACCTTGCGTGGCCTGAGCTTCTGGGCCACCGCAAACTCAGTCCTCGTCATCAGCCAATGCGAGAAGTGGTTGCGCTCGGAGTGGTATTCGATGCTCTCGTCAGGGACGGTGTGCAGAAGCGTCTCTAGCTCGTTGAGGTTGGCTGCCCGCGCGACTTCACTCTGATCCGCCCGGCGAAAGACGAAATCGCCAAAGCCGACTTCATCGACCAGAAAGCGCCGCAAATCGCCGAGCAGCGTCGGCGAGCGCTTCTGCAGGAATGACAGGCCCTCGGCATGGGCGCGTTCGATGAACTCGGTGCGGCTGGTCTGCAGCACGATAGGGACGTCGGGTACCTCAGAATGAATCATACGGGCCAGCTCGAAACCGGTCTCCGGCATAACGCGGCCCTGACGCGGGAATTCAATGTCTGATACGACGCCCAGCAGATAAGGCTTGTACTTCATCACCGTGTCGGCGGCGTGTTCATAATTCGAGCATAGCAGGATCTTGGGCCGCGCCCGCAGACGCACCAATTTGTGCGCGGCGCTCAACCCTTCCGTAATCAGCCGGCGCGATTGCAGCAACAGCTCGGTGTAGATAACCGGCAGAAACGATGAGTAGTAGCGAATGTTGTCTTCCACTACCAGGATCACCGGTACTGACATGACCTGAGCATCATGCTCGACGTTGCGCAAGTCCTCGATGAACTTGACGATCGAAATCAGGATGCGTGCATTCCCCTGCCACAGGAAGATCTTTTCGATGTCAGTCTCGGGATTGCGCGCGACGAAGTTCTTGATCTCCCGATAGTCATACGCGAGAACAACCACTGGCACATCCAGCCCCGCCAGCTTGACACGATGGGCCAGCTCGGCCGCGTCCATATCGCCTACCTGTAGATTGGTCACGATCAGGTTGAAGCGCGACTGGGTTGTCGCCAGGTGTAGGGCTTCCTCGCCGGTCGCCACGTGTTGCATTCGCGGAGCGTGTTGCAGGCTCAGCTCCACCGATTCGCCCAGCAGCAACTCGTTGAGGCGTCCATCTTCGCGCAGGATGAACGAGTCGTAGAGGCTCGAGACCAGGAGGATGTCCTGCACCCGGAACGGCATAAGGTTCTCGAAGCCTTCGAAGAACTTGTCTGCCTGGATCACCGACTCCAACACTTGGGTCATGTCCACAGTATGTCCTAACTTTTGCCAACAGTGTTTAGCTTTTCGCAGATGGATGTGAGCGGGTGCCCCACCCTCCTCGTCTGCTCCTTTGGAATAGCCAGGCCTGAACGCCAACCTCTCCCGTTCGTTCACCGATGGAGATTTCCCAAGTTGATTTTCCCATTTTGGCTTCATAAAGTCGTCGGCCTCTTCGACCTTGAGTAGACTTGGTAGTTGGCAAAGACCAAGGGCGCGGAGGAATAAGGCCAAACACGCTGCTTATAGGCTGCGATTATCACCCGGGCATGCTGCTGGTGACATGGGTGGATATAGAAACCGGAGAGCGAGGAGAACGGCGGCTGAGACACATGGGCGGCGGGTAGGGTCCTTGGCCAATCGGTGCTCCTGTTGGTCGCCTTGTTGGATTGCCAAATCTGGCCGAATGCGGAGGGCGGAATGCCGCCTTGCCATGCGCATTATTGCTGGAGAGTATCGAAGCCGACCCTTGCGATCCATGCCAGGACTTGACCTGCGCCCCACCAGCGATCGTCTGCGCCAGACGCTGTTCAATGTTTTGGCAGCCGGGGGCGAGCTTAGGGGCAGCGTGTGGATTGACCTCTATGCAGGAACCGGGGCGGTGGGTATCGAAGCGATGAGTCGCGGAGCACGACAGGTGTATTTCGTGGAGTCGGCAAAGAAGCACGCGAGGCTGTTGCTTGAGAACCTGGCGTCGCTCCGGATTACTTCCGGCTTCGAGTTACAAGAACGCGAGGTTGCGCAAGCCTTGCCGGTACTGGAGAGCGCCGGTGTCGTATGCGATTACTGCTTCCTCGATCCGCCTTACCGCATGCGAGGAAGCTACGAACGCAGCCTGGGATTTCTGGGACAGTCGCGACTCGTTCAGCCCTCCACCATCGTGATTGCCGAGCACGAAAAGAAGTTCACCCCGGGTAAACATTTCGGTGCCCTGGCGCGCTATCGCAAGCTGGATCAGGGCGACGCCTCACTCAGCTTTTAT
>Ga0306920_100009642_pt1 | contig 12893 bp, 19 predicted proteins | sample flu12Cox44000170_FD_204666 | JGI IMG/M metagenome (GOLD analysis project Ga0306920, IMG submission 204666) | Lab enrichment of tropical soil microbial communities from Luquillo Experimental Forest, Puerto Rico - flux4day.12C.oxic.44.000.170 (v2)... | ecosystem: Environmental > Terrestrial >...
TCTCCCCGCTGTAAAGCGACAGGGTATTGTTAAGCAAGTCCACCTGTTCGCAGCGCATCGGCATCCGCTTCCACTGGCCTTTTTCCCACTCTCCTAGTAGATCGCCCCTCCTGAATCCATACGTGTAAGCCAGGGCCAGGAGCCCGCGCAGCCATGGTTCTTTCGCTTTTTCGGCTAATTTCCGGTACTGCGCTTCTTCGGCAAACCCTCGGCGCTCGCAGCCCTTCTCGGAAACAATGAAGCGATGGAATTTCGGGACTCTCAAGACTTTCTGAGGTTCCGAATCGAAGCCGAGCGAGAAGGCGCGGCGCAACAGGGACAGCTCGCGATTGACTGTGCTCTGGCAAACTCCCTCGCCCTGGCGCTTCGCCGTATATCCGGCAATCTGTGTCGTGCCTACGCGGGAAGCCCTCATGCCAGAATACTTTTCCGCTCTCTTTTCGGCCTTGAGCGTTTCTCCGCCGAAGTAGTCTTTCATGTGAGCATTCCAGAGGTACTCTGGCCAGGAGAAGCAATACCCATGCACTTTGTAATCTTGCAGCAAGTCATCAAACAACTCATCGACTGTGATTTTCTCGATACGCGGGCCAAGGAAGTTTCCCGCGCTCACGGCTTCCAAGCGCTTCTTGAGAAAGTTTTGCGCGTCCGTTCGCTTCGGGCTCCCGCATGATTCGCGGACATATTCGCCATTAGGCCCGGTATAGCCTACCCAAAGGTTCTTGGAGCCAGGGACGTTGTAAATTGCTCCCGTACCGCGAGGCCGCTTCTGCTTTCGTTCTTCGGGCTGGTTTTCATTGGTCATGGCTTTCTCCCATTACGGCGCGTCGCAGGAACTCGCTGAGCCGCAATCCGCTCGCCTTGGCGCGTGCTTTCAGTTCGCGCAACTCGGCTTTCGTCAACCGGAATGGCGGCACAAACTCGCTCCGCTGTTCCGACTTCGCCTTCCGTGGCCGTCCGCGCTTTCTTGTCATTGATTATTTGTGTCACAACAATTAGAGTGTTGTCAAGGACTATTTCCGTTGCCCCGGATTTTTTCTTTCTCCACCCACTTGCGCAGGTCCAATGGATCGAACATCAGCGGCGACCTGGGCGTCCTCTGGATGTAGGCGAGCTGGCCGGAATGCGCCAGTTTCCGCAGGAGCCACTCGCTCATTCCGAGAAGCCTTGCCGCTTCCCTGCTCCGAATGAGGCCCTCAAATGTCGGTTGCGGCTCGCGTTTCATCGCGCTACGGACCTCCGTTTATCCCTGTGCCAGCGCTTAGCTTCTCTCTGCAGTCCGCGCCGACAGTGGCAGTACTGCTCGCACACTGATAACAGCAAACGCGGGTGGATTGGGCGAGGAGTGCAACTTTCTTCGCACAGTCGGATCATTGCTGCCAGCGGATCCCGGAAAGCATCATAGTTGCATCCCCCATCTCCGCAGCCGTTCGCGGTTGGGCTCGCCTTTCGGGCAGGAACAGGGCCGGCCGTCGGATAGCCAGCCACCAGAACAGCAGCAGCCATCGGTTACTGTCTCCTCACCAGGCTGCGGGATCGTAAAGGTACGCCGCTGAAGCTCTTTCTTCCGAAGTAGCAGGACCTTGGGATACGCTCCAAAGTGCTCTTTTAGTTCCCTGAGCATCTTTTCGAGGAAATTGATTATCCGCCAGCGTTCCGTAGGACGGCCTTCTTCCTGCCAGCGCTTCTCGCAGTACTGAACCGCTCTCAGGTCATCGTAATCGAGGTACCTTGTCTCTAGTCGGAGGGTTTCAGTCAAAGTCATTAGTCACCAAAAGCCTTTCTCTCTTCTTCTCTTATGGGTGTGACCAATGACTGTGACTGTGGATGTGACTGTGGCTTTGCTATAGCCTGGCTCAAGCCTGGCTCATCCTTAGGCTTGTGCCAGCGCTTCTTACCCGCATTCGAGAGTCTCTCCCGAATCTCCATCCGTCTCGCAAGCTCCAGATCCGCCCGGCTATTGTGGTATCCATCGGCGCGAAGGTCGAAAAACTGCGCCAGGACGGAGTCCACTGCGTCTCTCTCCGTCTGGTCGAATGCACGGCAAATACGATGCAGGGTGATTACGTCTGAGGGAAGCGGGCTTCCCGTAGAGTAGTAGTGGTCTAATAGCAGCCTGTAGGCGCCATGCTGAACTAGAGACAAATGTGCAGTGTCTCTTCCGTAGTCGCCGGGATAGTGCGGGTACCAGATGTTCACTTGCGTACCCCAGCGAATAAGGGCCCAAGCTCCGCATCGGACTCTTCCGGCTTGGCAGGGGGCCGCGGCATTCCGGTTTGCCGGTCGTACCAATCCTCGCGGGGTTTGAGAGGTTTGCTGTCCAAGCGGTAAGCCGTGCGGACTCCGCTCTGCCATTCGCTCTTGGACAGCAAAATGCTGGTGATCGTCCAGCCCAGATCGTTCATTTCCGATATTCTTGCACCCGCCTGATGCCATCGCAGGCTATACAAGAAGTAAGCACGATGGACAGCCCTCCTACCGGGCAGAAACGGACCTTCCTGTAAAATGGCTTCAATCCGCTGAATACGCTTGAGTCTTGCTTTTTATTAAAGGGTGAATTAACCTTCCATACATAAGACAAGTTTCCTCCGCAGGGCGGAGCGACGAACTCCGCCCGAATCTTTTTATCCGCGAACCTCCGAAGACTGAACGTCGCCCTTTTGCGTGCCGCTTGTAAGTCTGCGAGTTCGCCTTTTCTCGTCCCACTTCTCCAGGCTCACCTTCGAGAATCGCCAGTGTCCGTTTTCGTCCTTTCGCACGTCGAGCTTTCCGACCGCCGCGAGGCGTTGTAGCGTGACCGGATTCACGTTGAACGCCCGGGCTGCTTCGTAGGTACTCAATTCCGCCATTGCGTTCTCTCCCTCAATCGAAGGCTGCTTCGCCCTAAGATAATTGCTAAGCAACAATGGCAGGTATACTTGGACGCAAGTCCGTCGCAAGACTGTCCGAATCCGCTGCAAGTGCGTTGTTATGAACAGCGACATTAAAAAACTGAATGAAGCATTGGACCGCGGCCCCGAATACATGCTCGCCAAGTTCGCGAACCTTCCTGAACTCCGACCCAAGTATCAAAAACTGCAGGTGGAAGAGTTTGTGGCAATCTACAAGCGAGAAGAAAGCTGCGCTAAATGCGATAAACCGCGTGAGAGGCATCGTTACGGCAAGAACTCCCATCCGTTCAAGCGAAAGGACTCTCTGGCCTCATTTTGTGAAGAATTTGGCCCTCTGTACCCAGGGCTTGATGGGGCGGGGCACGTTCGGTATCTCTGGCTTTTTCGAGGCGTTTGGAAGGCAAGAAGCAAAGGCGATATGCAAGCCGCGAGCGATTTTATCGCTGATCTATACAATCGCAGGGGAACTACCCCCAAGAGCAATGACCCAGAACACCCCAACTATCGGTCTTTGCTGACAGTCGATTTTGCAGACGGCAAGCTGAGGATCGAACCGCGGCTTACGCTGCTCGATCTTATGGCTGGTTGGTTAACGGTCTATCGCAAGTACTTAGCGACCTGCCAGTGGGACAAGTGCCGCAGATATTTTGTCAAGTCTGGGAGACACGCCAGATACCGCTACTGTTCCCCAGAATGCAGCCACGAAGCGATCATTGAGAACCACAGAAGGTCCTACCGCAAGTCCAAGAGCAAGGCCAATAAAAACTGTGCCGCAACGCCCTGACGAACGAAGCGGTGCGGCATCGACCCTCGGCCCGGTTCTTAGCCCTAGGTGTGGTTTTATGACGTAGTTCGCACGCACGAGGAATTTTGAGGAGCGTTGATGCTTGCTCACAACGATCTGTCTGTTTCTGCTAAGTCGTGGATCCCACACGGAGATACGGCATATTAGGGCCGCTTGGCAGAAATTCCGTCCTGGGCCGGGGCCGAGAAGGCACAGTCTCAGCATGGATCGCTCTCTACTGACCGGCTGAGTTCCAAAAAACAGGCTGCGCATTCTGGAGAAAGCGCCCATATTCTTGCCCAATCTGCCGACGGAGTGATTCACAGCTTCCCCAAGGGCACCAAACAGGAAGTGATTGATCGAGTGATGAAGGAATATGCGGGGAGCCACCCTACCGAAAGTGATTTGCAATCTGCCTCACAAGAACCGCCTCCGTGTCGGGCTTACGAGAGATTCGTCTGGATGTGGGCTGATCAGGAATACAAGCAAAGACAGTTTGCGACTGCCTTCATCTGGACCACGGCCTTGGCTATTGCTGTGTTTGCTTTGCCAAGGTTCAAACGTCCTACCGAAAAAATCGTCAGCCCGTAGTGTAATGGCCGCCTGCAACTTTTCGTCGGTTCGAGCGGGCAAGCGGCGAGAAACGTGCGATGAGATCCAGAGCAGAACAGATATTCGATGAACTTCAGACGGCAGCAAAGATCCGAGCCTTGATCGGCCAGAGTGAGGACGCGCATCTTGATTGCAAAGAGTGGCCCTCGAATGAGAATGAGATGCAGAAGGTTCTTGCTAAGGCAGCTTGCGGTCTCACCAACGCTGAGGGTGGCGTGGTCGTCATCGGGATGAAAGCTAAGTCAGTGGCTAAAGACGAACCAGACTTGATTGATTCAGCGGTTCTGGTAGCAGACAAGAGTGCGATCAGGTCAAGGACACTCGATCTGATCGGGCAGCTCGTCGAGCCTGGAATTGAGGGCGTACGCGCTAAACCGGTTTTAGAGATTGCTGGTGGCAAGTCAGGCTTTGTTGTTCTTTTCATTCCCGCATCCGAAGGCCCGCCTCGGCGCTCGCGCAAAGACTGGAAATTTTATCTGCGTATCGGATCTGGAACTTTTCCGATGGAGTACTTCCAAATAGAAGAAAGGTTTGGCAGAAGCCCTCGGCCTAAGCTGGAACTGTACTTGGAGAACGATGGTGTTCGCGGAGGTATCCTTGACCCTGGTTTCTTTTACCGTTGGTTCGTTCTGGGCCTGAAGAATGCTGGCCGCGGTATTGCCAAGTTTCCGTCGATTCGATTCGGCCGCGCCTGCGGGTTGCATGTGGATACTTATGGAATTGACGGCAGCTTGGGATTCGGGCTCCCAGTTCGGCCAAGCGAGCAAGAGTTGATAGCATTTCGAGGTGGACTGGACGACGTGATTTACCCCGGAGAACTCCGAAAGGTCGCCTTTCTCCGCCAGAATGGTCAAAGAAAGGAGACAAGTCACGCCGTCTGTGAAGGGAGCCAACCAACTCGATGGTTCTTCAAGCAGATAGAGTTCTTATGCGAAATATCGTGCGAAGGCTTGCCAACGACTGAATTCGAAAAGACCATACCGGAAGAGTCGAGCGACTGGTAGAATGTCTGCGCCACCTCTACCCGCAAATCCAAGCGCGGGGGATTCCCACAATGACCGAAGTACGGAAGTTCGCGATCCTTTTCGCCGCGACGCTCTAGTGCGCTCGGAAGCTCATGGCGCTCGACTCGGACAGGCCGAGCCCGGCGAAAGTTGCGGCGGTCGAGAACGCGATCAGTCAGGGGCGTTTTATCCCCGAACACATCGACAGGCGATGGCCCAACGAGAAGGCGTTCTGACCGTAGCTCAACTGGATAGAGTGCCAGCCTTCGAAGCTGGATGTTGTCGGTTCGAGTCCGACCGGGGCGCGCCACGCACACTACTGCTTCTTCTGCTGCTCGGCGATCAACTGCGCGACCTTCGAGTTCGGCCCGACCGACTCGACGAACACGATCTGGTTGGGGTTGAGGTACATGCGGTCCGGTTCGTGAAGCTCTTTGCCCCTCTTGATGAGGGAGTTGGTGACCTGCTTTGTTTCTGGATTCCCTTGACTGACGACGTAGTAGACGTCCGTAAGGACGGGATGAGAAGAGCCGTAGTCTTGCAGGTGGCCGAAATATACGGAGCCGTTCGTCAGGAGCACGGCCTGATAGGATGTGGTGAACCGGATCGATTGTCCACGAATGACCTGGTAGATATGAACGCCTACCGCCACCGCCACCAATAGTCCGGCGAGGGTCCAGATGACGAATGCTAACCCAACGCCCCGCTCGTCGGTTCTCATGACTAGCTATTTTGCCATTTTTTCCGCTTCGCTATGGTGCCAAGGGCAATAAGGCCGAGGCTGAGGAGCAGCATGGAACTCGGTTCGGGCACAGCTTCGACTGCTGTGACATCAATCTCATGCTGTCGGTAGGTAATGTCCCACAGAAACCCGTCGTCCAAGAAACTCGAACCGTTCGCAAACTGCCCGGATAGAGTCGAAAAATCCATGATGCTGATCGTATCGCCGAGCGGATTGAATCCACGCAAGAGCGTGATCTCGAGCAAGGCACCCGGATCGAGCACGACGTTTCCACTCACGTCGAGAAAGGCCTGGGCGTAGGGACTCATCAGCTCTTTAAAGATTCCCGTGCCCGTTTGCTCGTAGTTTCCAAAGATCGTGAGCGTGCCGGGAGCGTCGCCAGGCCTCATCGTTCCCGCCATCAGCACATTGCCGTTGATGGTTCCGGTTCCGCCGAGAGTGCCACCTTGGATGTTCACAAGCGCATTGCCGGTCGCCGTGAGCTTCCCATCCACGATGGTACTGCCCGACGTCTGCGTGTAGTTCGTGCTGGTGGTGACGAGGCCGGAATTTGCAATTAGCACGGCACCGGAGTTCGAAAAGATACCATCGTTGGTGATGGTGCCGGAATTGATGATGGTGCCCGAGTTCAAGAATCGGCCGTCAGGGCCTCCGTTACCACTCGTGCCGAAGTTGTTGATCGCGCCGGAGTTGATGATCGCGCCGGAGTTCGCGAATCCGTCGAAAGGATTAAAGCTGTCAATCGTGCCGGAGTTGATGATGGTGCCGGAGTTCGCGAATCCACCTCCGAAAAGATTAGTAGTGGTAATCGTGCCGGAGTTGATGAGCTTGCCCGCGTTTTGCATACCTGCATCATCAAAAGTGATGCTTCCGGCGTTTAACACATTGGCGCCGGAAAGGTTGACGATTCCACCACCACCAATCCCAAACTTCATGGAGGCGCCGGAAACGTTCGTAATCGTCCCGGCATTTGTGAGCGAACCATTGTCGATCTCAGTCATCAGTCCACTGTTAGTAAGTGCGCCGTAGTTGACGATTCTCGTAAGATTAAATTCCACGCTGCCGTAGTTATTGAAGATGGCGCCTGTTACGTTGGTGATGGAAATATCGAAACTAGGTATGCTGTAAGCACCTATAAAGCCATGGTTGTTCAGTGTACCCGTGTTAGTCAGACCGTAACTGGTGATCACCCCGTAGTTGTTGAGCACGCCTAAATTCCCAAGGAGGCCCGCGAAGAGGTCGGAACCTGATGCGTTATTCAGCGTGCCATGGCTGTTAATGCTGCTGCCAAAGGCAACGCTCTGCCCAGAGACTAGATTCATCGTGTTGCCAGAGTTTATATTCAACTGGTTCCCGGAAGCGAGTGAAAGGTTGTCGATGGTATCGTTAAGAACGTCCATCGTTACAACGGAACCAGGCGCCGTTATCACAGCGCTGTAGGTCCTCCCGCCGCCGTTGTTGGGCACCGTCAGCGTGCTCCAGTTCGCAGGATTGCTCCAATTGCCGGTCGCGTCCGTCCAGGTGGCAACCACCTGCTGACCGGATGCCTGAACGCACTGCAATCCTAGGGAGAGTATCAGGAAGGTTACTGCTCGGCTGAATCGCATACGGCCCCCGCGGGGATGAAGACACATCAAGCGACACGGATTTTAGCGCAATTGGCTGGCCAGTTTCAGACGGGCTGTGGAAAAGTTACGGCTCTCCAACCAAAGGCCTTCTGTCTCGGGAAAAGCTCGTAATCGATACATACTATGCAATCCGTTACTCAATTGCGGAATAACTATGACGAGATTGACGCGTACACGCCCGTGACGCGCGTCACAGACGAGCGACGCGGTATCAACAGCACAATAAGGACACTCAGATGAGGACGCCCAGCAAGCAGAAGCTCGCCGCCGCCGAGGTGGCGACGAGGATGAGGCGCGAGATCGAGCGCATCGAGCGCGTCGCGCGCGCGAAGAACTTCATGCCCGGAGCGTTTCGCGACGATGTCGTCCAGGCACTCGGAGAACTCACGTTGCGCGAGAGAGAAGAGCTGGAAGAGCGGATCACCGTGCTCGAGGACCTCGCGCGCGGGAGAGGCGCGTGAAGAAACACCCTGACAGCGTTGATTGATACGCGGCAGGTGGTCGAGTGAAGTTGGCCCGTTCTGCTCAGGAAAATTTAAGATTGAATTGCCCTCAGGTAATCTAAGTGCGGGACGGGGAATCTTGGTGGAAGATGCCTCGTCCCGCGCTATTTGTGTCAGGTCCTCCAAGGCAAGCAGGGGAATCCGCCCTCCTCAGGCTTGCGCCTGGCACAGATAATCACTGCGCTTTCGGGTGCCTGCGGCACCACGCTGAACGCGCCTTCCTCAGAAACTCAAAATCAGGAGATAAGAATGGAAAAACAACTCTCCACGATAGGCTATTGGCTAGGTTTGATCTGCACCGTTCTGGCGTTGATCTTCCCGACTTTCGTGGCTTTTTGGGATCAATCCACCCTATTTGGGTGCTAATGAGGGCATTGGCATTTCCTCCGCGAGTTTCTTTAAAGGTGCTGCGCTGTTTTTCTTACTGACGATCGCCACTTGGTGCCAGGCCGCAAAGTCACAGCGACCCTAGTTACCCAGTCTATTATTGCGCTTCAATGGATGCCTTGCGCCTCCACTCCGCACGCGCCTCCTGCAGTGAACATGCCCTGGAGCAACATTAGGAATTGCCCTGGGGCAAACTTTTGTACCACAACCCTCGTACTCCGGCAGTTAGTCCTACAGACCCATCGGGAGACACAACGCGCCAGCGTAACGTTCGAGGCGCGGGCTGGGACCCGCAGCGAGCGGACATCGGTCCCGCAAGGGGCCGTACTGCGGGCTACCCAGCCCGCACGGCGCATCACCGCCTCAAGCCAATGAAGCACAATCTGACTCTGGATCAACTGAAGAAAGAAGCAAGACAGCTGCTACGTGGATTACAACGAGGAGACCCTGACGCACTTAAACGATACCGCGCCGTTGACCCCTCCACGGACGTATCTAAGCCAGCACTGGACGACGCGCGATTCATAATTGCACATGAGCACGGCTTCGGCTCTTGGCTGAAGTTGAAGGAGCATATAGAGAACGCAAAGGACTCTATCCGGGGCAGGCCTTACGAGACTGGTCCTCGATAGCGACTCAGGGTTTCCTCGCAGCAAAATAAATGAGGAGGTCGGAATGCTCCGCATGCCGAGCACGAAGGAAGAACTTGAGAAGATGGACGTGAACATGCTGGCGGTGTTCTGCCAGAAAGTTGCCGAAGCCCGTAACGACAGTTCGTTCGAAGCTCACCATGCACAGCAACTCAAATACGAGTGGACCTTGCTTCTCGACCCAGCCACGCCACCATCACGTTTGCGGGACCGGCAGGAAGATGTCAATACCCATGCAGAGGAGCTAAAAGGAAGGATGGTCAGTTTCCTGTCGGGTGTTTTTGCTCGATGAGTGACGCGTGCAGGGCCTGTCAACACCCGTGGAGATGTTCGCATCAGCAAACGACGGTCGGGTCGACCACACTAACCCACAAAACCGCGATTGTTCATTGATAGACACTCGTCGAACTCTGGTTGTAAGGTGACCCGGACGCAAAGGCACTTTCTGATAGTGCGGACGGGGTGCTACCGCTGCCATTCACGGCTTCACTGCGCCCTTGGATGCCTGCGCCTCCACTCGGCACGCGCTATTTGCGGCGGGTCGCCGGGAAAACTTTTGTACCGTAAGGAAATGCCCGTGTAATACAATCCTCGCCATGTTTGATCTTATAGACCCGAAGCCACGCGGTTTTTCGGGCAGACCTCTGATTGCCCTTCTGTTTGCGGCGGGGCTGGGCGCTGCGGCATATCCACTAGGCTTGCGGCTGCACCTGAACGACGACACCGTATTCGTAATCCTCGCTACGGTTACCTTTGTCCTTGGGTACGCTTGGGAGCACCTCGACGCCCGTCGCGGTTAGGCCGATCCGGGCAGCTCTCTTACCGGACTACGCTTTCGGATGCCTGCGCCGCCACTCGGTTTTGGCTTCCTCTAGTTGCCTCTTGAACACCTCAGGACATTTCGGGTCTCGGCACAAACTCCTCGCGGCTTTGCCGAAACTCACTAACTGAGCGTCAGACATTTTGCGCAAGCGGGTGCGTAGTTGTGTCAAGTTCGTCGCTGGATTGTATTGCTATTTCCATGCCGGTCTCTCCGGCAGAGGTGGGGACTTAATTGTACCTTATTGCATTGGATCGTCGGTGCGTCCATCTTTAACTGCTTCGGAAAGAGGGCCGAGAAGGCAATCGCGCCGTGTCTTGTGTGGACTAGCTCAATTTTTACCAGCCAATGGTCCAGCCCCCTGGGGGTGAGACTAGGTTCCCTAATAGTTCCTTGAGAGAGATGCTCATTCCCTATTTTTGCAGTTGGGGCTAGCAGAAGGGCCCGGCCTCATTCATAGTTCGTTCATAGCAGGGTGTAACGTGCTCATTCTAAGGGGGACAGTGTGACGCGTTAGATGTGTAGTCTAAACTGCCCACTGCCTTGCTGTGTTTGCAGCATGTGGCGCACTTAGCGTTTCCCCGCCTCGTCTTCCTCAATGAACTTCAGTAGAAGATTGTGACGACTAAGAAAGTCGAGCATTCTCTCGGCGCGTTCGGCGTGATACACCTGGATCAGGGCAAGCATAGCAGGAATCTCATTGCTTTTGGACTTGAGGAAAGCGGGATAAGCTCCACTGCACTCTCCAAGAGAATCCAACCTTCGGTCCATTTCCGACATGGCCAGGTTCTTCGTTCCCTCTCGTACCTGATCGAGATTCGGATTTGGCCATCCAGGTATCTGAGATGTCCACAGATTCAGATCGGCAGTGCAAGCCTCAAAAGTGGGCGCGTGCTTAACGTCCTGAGAGCCAGCAGTGGCGCAAAACACCAGCATCAATCCTGAAATTCCTAGCAGTCTCAGGTTCATGGGGGCCCCTCCGGAGCAACACGGCAACAAGGCCCTCAACTATGAATCAACTATGAGTAATGCGTCTATGGAGGCCTGTGGAGTTCGATGAAGTCCTGTGAGCCAAGTGGCGTGTTTCTCGAATAGGCCCTTTGTTTGCAGTCCGAGAGAATCTGTTCCTGAAGCTAGCGCGTCTGCCAGTTCCGCCACTTGGGCACAAGTGAAAAAAGACGAAGCGATATTTATTCTGAGGCGCGAAGTGGGGTTTGTCAACGAAGTGCGCCGTGGTGTCCGCGTGCTTGCGAGGCTCAGAACGGAGCAAGGTGATTGTTGATCGAGAGCGCGGCCGAGGAGAGGGCCAGATCAGGGCCGCTTGCCTGCTTTGCGCTTGAAGCGCCATTCGTCAATGTAGGCCCAGGAGCCGTGTTCGTCGTGTTCTTCGTTCACGAAGCCAAATTCGTCATGGTCGAATTTCGTCCAGGTCATGCGCCAATCGCGCGTGAGTCCGATCATGGTCATGAGTCCGGAGAAGACAATCCGATTGCCGGTCCAGCCTTGCGGGGAGCGGAGGATCCCGTAGGAGCCCCAAATCAGCGCGAAAATCCACTGTTTGCCGAAGGGGTCGTAGGTGATCTGAGGCATTTCGCGACCGTCGGGAGCGACAAAGCAGATCCAAGTGTCCTTTTCGCACAGGGAATAGCGGGCGGAACCGATGTCGGTGTACGAGGGACTGACGCGGGTAGAAGGGACACGGTTTTCGTAGTCCCATTCGCCGGCAATCCAGCGAAACTGCTGTAAGTGTTCAGCGCGCAGGGCGGGCAGGGGAGCGGTATAGCGGGAATCGAAAATGCCGACCTGGCGAGTGGGATCGTTCGGGGAAGGACCCATGGTCATGATGCCGCGGGAAAAAAGTTCTTCGATCAGCATGGGAGTGAATGCGGGCCCCGGGATGATACACAATTTTCCGGCAGAAGCGCAGTCTCTGTTCGACCGCTGGTGCCGAGGAACTCACTTCGAGTGTGAACTGGGAGCCACGGAAAGCTCGCGGGCTGGCTGGGATCGGAAGCGGGGGGCGAACGACCGTTTGGTGGGTTCGAGGGAGCCACTGGTAATCCGCTTACAGAGTGCTATACTGCGCGCAGATTGGGCCTGCCGCGGGGCTGGCCTATTTTGGGGACCGGGTTCCATCGGGAGGTAACTATGGAACAGGTAGAGGAATTGTTCCAGGGGACTACGTTGTATCTGACCGTCGTCTGGGGAGTCGTAACCGCCATATTCCTGGTGCTAGTGGCTTGGCGGAGCGTGCTCTCGAGTCATGAAGACGATCAGATCTTCATAGACGCAGCCCAAGAGCATATGGCGCGGGAGCAGCGCGAGCTGGTAGCGAAGATCGAGTCGCTCTCAAAGCCGCTGATGGCAAGCGGGATCACTTCGGGGGTACTGCTGCTGCTGATCGCGGGGATCTTCGTCTATCACGGTCTGAAGAATTTCTGAGCCGGGCGTCAGCGAGCCGCGCAGCGACCGAGGCGTCAAGGCTTGGCCGGGTTTGCCGGTTGCGGCGCGGGGCTCGCGGGAGCGACTGGCTGAGAAGCCTGTATGAGAGAAGTGTGGTTGTGGACGATGAGCCAGTCGTCGCCGCGCTTTTCGAGAACCAGAGTCGTTTGGCCGTCCGCAGCACTCGGAACCCCATCCACGGTCGCCGTGAATTCCCACTGATAGCACGCCCAGGCCACTGCCCCTGAAGGAGCAATACGAACGAGGGTATTGCTGCGGTCGAGGCGCACTTGTTGGCTGCGCGCACGCTGCGCCTGATAGGCGGCGAGGTAGTTGACCCACCCGATCACGGGAGGGGCCCAGATGCCGTTGACGACGGAGATGTCGTCGGCGATGTATTTGTGCAATGCGGTGGTGTCGCCGACCTGCCAGG
>Ga0306920_100009643_pt1 | contig 12893 bp, 11 predicted proteins | sample flu12Cox44000170_FD_204666 | JGI IMG/M metagenome (GOLD analysis project Ga0306920, IMG submission 204666) | Lab enrichment of tropical soil microbial communities from Luquillo Experimental Forest, Puerto Rico - flux4day.12C.oxic.44.000.170 (v2)... | ecosystem: Environmental > Terrestrial >...
CGGGACAAAGTCCGCCGACTCCCCTGCCGGGCGCATCATGCGCCACAAGCGCATCGCTAGCAGCGCGGCGAGAGCCACCGCGCACCAGCGCACCGCCTCATCGGCGACCGGCTCGGCCACGAAAAGGCTCAGCCCGGCACGGACCGGACGCCACGGTGACCCCACGGATACCATCCCGCTCGCCCGCAACGTCTGCGTGATCCCCGCCCGCCCGATCAGCAGAATGTCCGCGCCCGCCACGAGACCGAACCCGGCCGCCAGCCCAGCGATCGCCACCCATTTGATTGCGATTTGCCGTGCTATAACGCGTGGAAATGCAATCAAATCGCGAGCCGCCCCCGCGTGAGGAAGGGGAGATGCCGAGGTGGCGGATGATGCGGACACAGGGCGTTCGGGGGCGGGGGCGCTGGAATCCTGCCCGGCGCACATCGCGATCATCACTCCCACGGCCACCAGAAGCACCGTTGGCTTCACCGCGAACCCCAGCCCCAGTAGCATCCCGGCCGGTAGGGCACGAAGGGCGACGCGGGGTGGCCGGGGTGAGGTAATCACCGGCCCGTTCGGGATGAAACGGGCGAGTAGCGCGATCCCGGCGATGCTGAACGCGGCGGCCAGCCCGTCCACATGGCTGCCGGCCACCAGGATCTGCAGCAGGAGCGGGTTGCACGTCCACAGCACCGCCGCCCGCAGGCGCGCGGCCCGGTCTCGGGCCATCCTGTCGAGCAGCACTCCGGTGCCGATGAACGCCGAGACGTTCACCATGGCGAGCACGAACACGGTCAGCCGCACAGACGTCCCGCCAATCACCGACGCCACACCGAACACGCCAGTCGCGAGCGCCCCGTACACCGACGGCGTACCCGCCCAGTCCTGCACCGCCCGCGCGATCGGATCACCGAGCCGCGCCAGTGCCTCCGGCGTGACCAGATAGGGGTTGTGGCCGGTGACAAGCTCCCGTCCGTAGGCGGCGTAGGAAAGAAAATCCGATGTTCCGAACGGACGCGTGGTTCCCGCCACAACTGCCGCTAGTGCCCCCGCGAGCAGGACATACAGGGGGCTGACCGTCCATCCCCGCCGCATCGCGCGCAGGGTGAGCGCCACGCCAACGGTGCCCGTGACCAGGCCAGCGGCGGCGAGGCCCACCGCGAGGTATGGGTTAAGTCCCAGGTCAAGGGCCCATGGCGGACCGTCGGCGGCGCCGGGCAGCGGCGGCTCCATGAGCGACGGGCCCGCGATCGCGACGGTCACCGTGCAGGCGATGCTTATCGCGGTGGCGGCGAGACCGGCGCGGCCCGCTATCGAGATCACAGCCTGACGGCGAGCGCCCAGGCGACGTCGGCGAGCTGGCGGGCGCGGTGCAGTTGCGCCCGCAAGTCGGTGCCGGTCGCCCGGTGCGCGAGCGGCACTTCGACCTCGGTGATCCGCAGGCCTTTGCGCTTCAGGTCGATGGTCATGGCGGTCTCGACGCCGAATCCCCGGGCGAGCGGGCGGGCGGCGTCGAAGGCGGCTCGCGTGAGGCAGCGCTGGCCGTTCAGCGGCTGGGCCGGCGCCCAGCCGACCGCGCGGCGGATGCCCGCCGCGGAGAGGCCGACGACCAGCCCGTGGCCACCTAGCTTGACCCGGTTGGTGAACACGGCGATGGACATGTCCGCCTCGCCCGCGGCGACCGGCGTGATCAGCGGCCCTGCCTCCGCCGCCGTCGCCTCGAGGTCGGCGTCGAGAAACAGCAGGTGCCGTGGGACGTCACGCGGCTCGCGCTGGTCGAGCAGCCGGACCGCCTCGGCGCCGGTCTCCATCGCCGCCGCCTTGCCCCGGTTCCTGGCGTGCCGCAGCACCGACGCTCCCGCCTGCCGGGCGACGCGAGCCGTCCCGTCACGGGATCCGTCGTCCACGACAACGATGACGTCTGCGTCGCCGAGTTTCGCCGCGGCCGCGACGGTGGCGCCGATACGGTCCGCTTCGTTGTAGGCCGGGATGACAACGGCTACCTGTGGCATAGGCAGATGCTAGCCGCCGGCGGGCTTACTTGCCCGGCAGCACCGCGGGGTCGGCTGCGATGGTGAACACCGAGTCGAGCCCGGTCACCTGGAGGATCTTCCTGACCGCGGGGCGCGGCGCGGCGAGTTCGAGCTCACCACCGCGCTCGCGCGCCTGCCGGAGGCAGGACAGCAGGACGTTCATGCCGGTCGAATCACAGAACTCCACGCCGGACATGTCGACGACGACCAGGGATCCCGGAGCCGAGTTGGCGATGACTCCGGCAAGCTCGCTTTGCAGCCGCGGAGCGGTATAGAGGTCGATTTCTCCCGCCGCGATCACAACCGCGTGATCTCCGTGAGATCGACTTGAGACATTGAGCTCCACGGCTGGAACCTTACCGCCACTCACGGGCGCAGCGCTAGGCACCGGCTTGCCGGACGCGATGAAATTCACGGGCAGTTAACGCGCGCACACGGCCGTATCACCACGCATCAGGAAACGGTGGCGTACTATGCGCCGCTCACTTCCGTGACGATGCGGTTACCAGACCATTCGGGCCGGTCGGACTGCCGTACCGCAGCGGCAGTTCCGCCCACACGGTGGTCTCTCCCTGGCCGCTGTCGCTCGGGCATGCTCGGTTCCCGTTCCCGTCGCTCTCCCAGTGCGCGTCGCCGGCGCATACTCCCCAGCGCAGGGACAGCCGTGCCACGATGCCCAGGCCGCGCCCGCCGATAGACCAACTCGTCGGCTCGTTCACCATGGGCGTGGTCGGACCGCCGCCGTCACTCACCGCGACCGCCACGCTGTCCTGGTGAAGATTCCACGCGACTTTGACAGTTCGCCCTGGTAGCGGGGTAGCGTGCCGCAGGGCATTGCTGATAAGTTCACTAAGCACTAGCCCGGCGTCACACGCCGTACCCTCGTAAACGCCTGCTTGGGCGAGGTCCCCAATCAGGCGGCGGCGTGCGACACCGACGCTAGAGGCTGTATACGGGAGCAGTAGCACGCTCGACGTAGCCACCTCCATACGAAAGACACCCCGCCCCGCCCGTGAACCTGAACGAACCCGGTACGAGCGGAAATGCCCAATGTGAACGCCGTGAAACCGTGAACGCTATATTTCGCCGGCGTTATCTGACGCCTTGTGCATGCTCCCCGGGCTCTCCGGGCGCGAGCGCGCGCCCGACACGGTACCGTCAGGTCGTGAGGTCCGTTTCTTCCGTTGAGCTACCTGGATGGCGCCGTGGCTGACCCGACCGTGGTGGTCGACAACCTGCACGTGGTCTACCGCGTGTACGGGGCCGGCGGTAACAAGGGCACCGCGGCGACCTCGCTGATGCGACTGGTCAGGCGGCAGCGCCGCGCGTCCATCCGCGAGGTGCACGCGATCAGGGGCATCTCCTTCGTGATCAACCACGGCGACGTGGTCGGCGTGATCGGACGGAACGGCTCGGGCAAGTCCACTCTGCTCCGGGCCATCGCCGGGCTGCTCCCCGCGGAAGAAGGCGCCGTCTACACCTCTGGGCAGGCCGCCCTGCTCGGCGTGAACGCCGCGCTGCTCGACGACCTCACTGGTGAGCGCAACGTAGTACTCGGCTGCCTCGCGATGGGCATGCCTCCGCAGGAGGTCAAGGCGCGTTACCAGCAGATCGTCGACTTCTCCGGGGTCGGCAGGTTCATCGACCTGCCGATGCGCGCCTACTCGACCGGTATGGCGCAGCGCCTGCGGTTCGCGATCGCGTCCGCCAAGAGCCACGAGATCCTCATGATCGACGAGGCGCTGGCCACTGGCGACGCCGCCTTCCGCACCAAGAGCCACGACCGGATCAAGGAATTGCGCGACGAGGCCGGCACCGTGTTCCTGGTCGCGCACAACCTAGGGGAGATCGAGCAGAGCTGTAACCGCGTGCTCTGGATGGAAGCGGGCGAGATCCTCCGCGACAGCGAGGATGTTCCAGGCGTCATCGACGAGTACCTGGCCGCCACGGGCGGCGAGCCGCGGCACCGGGAGCAAGCAAGGCTGTAGAGCCGCTAGACATCCGCGCGGCGGAGGCTGAGCCGCATTATGGTGCCGCCTGCCGGGCGGGTCTGCGCGACGACCGTTCCGTTCTGGGCTACGGCAAGCCGCCGCACGATGTAGAGGCCGATGCCGACGCCGCCGAACCTGCGGCGGTCTCCGGTCTCGCCCTGCACGAACCGCTCGAAAATCCGCTCATGGTCTCCGGGGGCGATGCCGATCCCCTCGTCCTCGACGTCGACCTCGATCACCGGGCCAGCGGGCCGCGCGCGAACCGTCACGATCCCGCCGTGCGGTGAGTACTTGAACGCGTTCTCGAGCAGCTGTCCGACGATGACGTCAGTCGCCATCGAATCGCCGTGGGCGAGCGGCAGGTCGGCGGGCACGTCCGGGACGACCTGGTGCTTGTCCGACAGCGCCCCGAACGACACGACCGCCGCGCGCAGCAGCGCCGCCAAGTCGAACGGGCCGTTGTCGACCGGGAACTGGTCGGCGCCGGCCCGCGCGCCGAGGAGCAGTTGCTCGACGAGCCGCCCGAGCGACCCGGCTCGCTCGGCGATCGTCCGCACCGCCGCCCGCCGGTCGGCGTCGGAGAGCTGATCCCACCGGCTGGCCAGCGTCGAGGCGAACCCCTGGACGACGGTGATCGGAGTGCGCAGCTCGTGGCTCGTGGTGGCGAGGAACAGGTCCTTGGCCTCCTCGAGCTCTTTAGCGGCGGTGACGTCACGGAAGTCCACGACCCGCTCGCTACCGTCACCGAACGCGGTGCACAACACGTCGAGCCAGCGACCGCTATCCAGCTTGTGAGTCCGCCGCTCACCGGGCTCGGGCAGCGGAAACGGCGGCGGCGCGCCCATGACGTCGTTCGCCGGCATCCCGGTGATCCGGTGCGCGGCCGGGTTCCACTGCTTGACGTTCCCGTCCTCGTCGAGCACCGCGATGCCGTCGGCGCTGCCGTCGATGACGGCACGCTCGTGCGCCCGCTGGCGCACGACCTCTTCGAACGCCATCGCGTTGGTCAGCGCCACGCCCGCGTGCCCCGCCAGCAGTTCGAGCAGCTCCAGTTCGACGTGGCCGAGCGTGCGGCGGCTGTAGAGGGCATACAGAGCGCCGTAAGGCCGGTCGCCGACATGGGACAGGCTTAGCGCGATCGTGTGCAGGCCGGGCAGCGCGGACCAGATGAGATCGTCGAAGCCGCCGGACTCGCCGGTGGCCATCATCACCGTCTTGCCGGACCGGAGCAGCTCGCCGACCAGGCTGCTGGACAGCGACGCGACCCGGCCCCGCAGGCGGGCGGGCAGGCCCGCGGTAGAGACCAGGCGCAGCCGGTCGTCCTCGATCAGCACGAACCCGCCGGCATCGGCGCCGGTCAGCTCGCGCAGGCTGGCCGCGATCCGGTCGAGGACCGACTCCAGGTCACGCTGGGCGTTCATGTCGGCGACCACATCGCCCAGGCGGCGTACCACCCGTGCCCGTTCGGCCATGGAATGCCTGGCGACGTCGTCCTCGCCGGTCTGGTGGCAGATGTTGACCCAGCCGATCACCTCGCCGCTGGTGTCGGTCAGCGCGCTGGTGTCGATGCGCACGTCGAGGACGGAGCCGTCCTTGCGGATCCGCCGGGTGGCGAAGGATATCTGCCCGCCGCCGCGGACCCGCTCGAGCACCGCGTTGTGCTCGGCGCTGAGCTCCTCGGGGATGATCGGCGGCTCGAGGCCGAGCACTTCGGCAGCGGGCCAGCCGAACATCCGCTCCGCCGCCGGGTTCCACAGCATCACCGCGCGGTCGGTCCCGAACGCGACGATGGCGTCCGCCGCGCTCTCGATGACCGCGCGCGCGGTCGCGTCAACCCGGTCCCTGCGGCCCATCTCCTCGGCCTGCCCTGCCACCACGTATTAATCGTGCCATCTGGAACCCCCTAGAGCAGCGAAAGAACGCTACTTCCCTCGCGACCCCTGCGGGATCTATAGTTCTGGCTGCCCGGATACGAATAACCAGGCCAGCTCAGGGCATTTCATCCGGGTATGTAGGTTCCGCTTAACTAGCGGGTAAACGCTTGCTATAACAAAAACTAGTGACCACGTGTGGCCGCGAGGACGCGGATATGGAGCCTTACCCGGATCAGGGTCGGCCTGAGCAGCCTAATGCTGGGCAGCAGGGCCCTGTGCAGCGGCAGCGCCGGCCAGAGCGGCGCCGCCAGCGGGAACGCGTGCGCCCGGAAGAGCTGGGCTGCTCGCCTCAGCAGCGGCCCATCAGCCTGGCCCACCCGGTCATCGCCGGCTACGACGGCTCCGCGGCCGCACGGAACGCGCTCGCCTACGCCGCCGGCCTAGCGCGGCGGCTCGGCCGGCCGCTGCTCATGGTTTACGTAACCTCGCCCGGCGTCTACTGTGAACCGCTGACCGGCCAGGTAGTCGGGCTGCTGCGGGATGCTGACGCCCTCGAGCGCTGGCTGCTAACGGAACTGGATCAGGTCACCGACTCCGGCGAACTGGAAGTACACGTCCGGACCCGGCGCGGGAACCCGGCACGGGAACTCGCCGCGATAGCGGCGGAGTTCAGCGCCGACGCCCTGGTGATCGGCGCGCCCCGGCGTTTCTGGCACCACCTCACCGGCTCGGTTCCCGGCTGGCTCGCCAGGCACGCCAAGTGCCCGGTCATCGTGGTCCCGTAGGAAAAATAGAGCAGCGAGGCGACCTAGTGCGTAAGCACGTGGATCGCCTCGCATTGCGTGGGCGAGGAGGGATTTGAACCCTCACATCCTTTCGGACACACGGACCTGAACCGTGCGCGTCTGCCGTTCCGCCACCCGCCCTGGCGAGGACGACTTAGATTAGCACGACCTCAGGTGCACCCGTACCCCGGATACCATCGGTACGTAAGAAGCCGAAGGGAGGCCGAACGGGTGGGAGTTCTGCAGCGCTTCGAGCGACGGCTTGAAGGCATGGTCGAGGGGGCATTCGCGCGCGCCTTCAAGTCTGAACTGCAGCCCGTCGAGGTGGCGAGCGCCATTCAGCGCGAGATGGACGACCGTGCCGCAATCGTCGCGCAGGGCCGCACTCTCGTGCCGAATGACTTCGTCGTCGAGGTCGCGGAGAGCGACCACGACCGGCTGGACGTCTACGCGGAGAGCCTCGGCGTGGAGCTGGCCACCCTGGCCAGGGACTACGCCAAGGAGCAGGGGTACTCGTTCGTCGGGCCGGTGCGGATGCGCTTCGAGGGCGTCCCCGACCTGATGACCGGCACGTTCCGCATCCGGTCCGGGGTGATCCGGGGCCACACCCTCGAGGCGGGCGAGGTCCGGCAGCCGGTCAGCGACCTGCCCCGCGTGCCTGGCGCGCAGTTCTACGGAAGGCCACGGCTGGTCGTGGCGGGCTCGAGCCCGGGAACGGGCGTGGAGGCCGGCAGCACCTATGAACTCCAGACGCCGGTGACGCTCCTCGGCCGGGGCACCGACTGCGACCTGCGGCTGGTCGACCCGGGTGTTTCCAGGCACCATGCGGAGCTGCGCGTGGAGGAGGACCAGGTGGTCCTGGTCGACCTAGGGTCCACCAACGGCACGTTCGTCAACGGCCAGCCGGTGCGCCGCGTGGCGCTCACCGATGGGACGAACATCACGCTCGGCCGGACGACCCTGGTCTTCCGGCAGGACGACAGATACTAGACAGACGCTAGACAGGTACTAGACGACCGAGGACTGACTACCCTAAGGGCAGCAAACCGAGAGCGTCGCAGAAGCCGAGGACATCGCACGGGATGAACGCCCTTACCCTCACCCTGATCAGGGTGGCCTTCTTGGCCGTGTTGTGGCTGTTCGTCATCGCGGCCATCGGCGTCGTGCGCACCGACCTGTTCGGCACCGCGGCCGCGAAAGTGCGGCGTGGCCGGAACCGGGCGCAGCCGCCGCCGCGGCAGCCCCAGCGGCCACCGCGGCAGCCGAAGCCGAGCCGCGGCACGCCGCGCTTCCTCGTTGTCACCGAAGGCGGTCTGACGGGCGTGAGCGTCGATCTTACGGATCAGCAAATTACGCTCGGGCGCGCGAATGACGCCACGCTAGTACTCAATGACGACTACGCTTCAAGCCGACATGCCCGGATTTTCCCGCAGGACGGACAGTGGATCGTTGAGGACCTCGGTTCGACCAACGGCACCTACCTGGACCGCCAGAAGGTGACCCGGCCCACGCCGGTGCCCGTAGGCGTGCCGATCCGCATTGGCAAGACCGTTCTGGAACTGCGCAGATGACACTAGCACTCCGCTACGCGGTACGCTCCGACGTCGGTCTCCTCCGTGAGGGGAACGAGGATTCGGCGTACGCCGGGCCGCACCTGCTCGCGGTCGCCGATGGCATGGGGGGCCACGCGGCCGGCGAGGTGGCGAGCTCGGCGACGATAACCGCGATCGCCTCGCTCGACACCGAGCCCCCCGGCGAGGACCTGGTCGACGCCCTGGCCGACGCGGTCGCCAGCGCCAACATGCGGCTGCAGGAGCTGATCATCTCCGACCCGTCAGTCGAGGGCATGGGCACGACGCTGACGGCGATGCTGTGGTCGGACGGGCAGGCCGCGCTCTGCCACATCGGCGACTCGCGCGCGTACCTGCTGCGGAATGGCCAGTTCTACCAGATCACGCACGACCACACGCTGGTCCAGTCGCTGGTGGACGAGGGCAAGATCACCGAAGACGATGTGGCCACCCACCCCCACCGGTCGTTGCTCCTGCGCGCGCTCGACGGCAGGACGGTCGCCGATCCTGACCTGTCCACGCTCGAGACGATGGCGGGTGACCGCTACCTGCTGTGCTCCGACGGGCTTTCCGGCGTCGTGACCGAGCAGACGCTGCACCAGACGCTCAGTTCCGTCTGGGAACCGGAGAAGGCCGCGCTGCAGCTGGTCGAGCTGGCTATCAGGGGCGGCGGCCCGGACAACATCACCTGCATCGTGGCCGACGTGGTGGACACCCAGGCTAGCTCGCTTCCGCCGACCCGGGTCCCGGTGATGGCCGGCGCCGCGTCGCACGGTTCCGCGACCGAACTGCGTTCACCGGCGCGGCAGAGCTCGCCGGCCACCCGGGCGATGCGGCTGGGCAAGACCGCGCCGCAGCCCGCCCTGCCGGACGAGGCGGAGCCGGGCGACTGGGGCAGCGGTTACAACGGCCACGGCGGCGCGCAGGGCGGCGACGGCCCGAACGCCGCCACCCACGGCGGACGGCATAGCCACCGTGCCAGGCGGCAGCGGTATGACGACGATGACGAGGACTATCCCCGGCATCACGACGGCAGGCGTCGGTGGCCGATCGTGACGACGCTGCTGGTGCTGCTGGTGCTGCTGGTCGGGGGCGGCCTGTACGGCGGCTGGCAGTACGTCCAGGGGCAGTACTACGTCGGCGTTCAGGACGGCAATGTCGCGGTCTTCCGCGGGGTCAACCAGAACCTCGCGGGTATCAGCCTGTCCAGCCTCGCCCAGCGGACGAGCCTGCCGCTCAGCCAGGTGGCGGCCAGCAACCAGGGTATGATCCGCCAGACGATCGCGGCCAACAGCCTGACCGGCGCGCAGAGCATTGTGACCCAGATCCAGAAAAGGGTCAACGGCTGCCGCCAGCAGTGGCGGGCGCTGCAGGCCTGGCAGGCGAAAGAGGTCAGGTTCCTGTCCGACAGCGCCGCGTTCGCGGCGAAGAGGACCAAGATCCGGCCGGTCGGCCCGGGGCCACAGCCGACCACCCCCGACGCGGCCGACTGCGCGGGCGCGGCGGCGTTCGGCATCCCGGCCAGCTCGCTCCCCGGCGCTCAGCCCACCACCAACCCCGCTAGCCAGCCGGCGACGAGGCCGGCCAGGACGCCGACCGCGAAGGCGTCCGCCAAATCGTCCCCGACCTCGCGGACAACCGGATGAGCAGTCTGACAATGCCATCTCCGGCGCTAGGCAACCAGCCGCCGGAGCAGGAGCCCGTCGGCCGCAGGAGCACCGAGCTGACCATGCTCGTGTTCGTGTTCGGGGTGGTCGCGTTCGCGTTCGCCAACGTCGGGCTCAGCCTCAAGGGCCAGCACCTGGGCACGTTCATCGGGTACATGATCGTTTTCGCCGTGATCATGGGCGCCGCGCACGTCGCGATGCGTCGCTGGGCGCCGTACGCTGACCCGCTGCTGCTGCCGCTTGGCGCGCTGCTCAACGGCCTCGGCATCGTGATGATCTACCGGCTGCACGAAGTGGGCCGCAACGGCAATCCGGGTCCCGTCAGCTTCGCGGGAAACATCATCCCCATTACGACGCTGACCTCCTCGGCCGTGACCATGCAGATCCTCTACACGGTGGTCGGCATCGGCTGCTTCGTCGCATTTCTCGTGTTCGTCAAAGAAGCCCGGGTGCTGCAGCGTTACACCTACATACTTGGTCTCATCGGGCTCACTCTGATCGCGCTGCCCGCCTTCCTGCCAAGCAGCATCAGCGGGGTAGCGGGCACCGGCGCCAAGATCCAGATCGCCATCCCCGGAGTCGGCAGCATCCAGCCGGAGGAGTTCGGAAAGCTGGCACTGGCGGTGTTCTTCGCCGGCTACCTGGTCGCCAAGCGCGACGTGCTGTCGCTGGCCGGACGGCGGGTGCTCGGCGTCGACCTGCCCCGAGGCCGCGACATGGGGCCGATCGCGGCGGTCTGGCTGTTCAGCCAGCTGCTGCTGGTATTTGAGAGCGACGTCGGCACCAGCGCGGTGTTCATGGGCATGTTCGTCGCGATGATCTACATCGCGACGTCGCGGACCTCCTGGCTGCTGATCGGCTTCGCCGCCTTCGTGGCCGGGGCCTTCCTCGCCGCCCAGCTCATCGCGCACGTGGCCCTGCGGTTCAGCTTCTGGCTGCACCCGTTCAGCCCGCAGAATCTCACCAACGTCGCCCCCGGAGCGCCCTCCTCGTACCAGCCGGTGCAGGGCCTGTACGGGATGGCCAACGGCGCCCTGTTCGGCCGGGGCCTCGGCGGCGGCCTGCCCTGGGTGACGCCGCTCGTGCAAAGCGACATGATCTTCACCGCGTTCGGTGAGGAGCTCGGCCTGACCGGAGCGATGGCGCTGCTGCTGATCTACGGCCTGCTCGTGCAGCGCGGGCTTCGCACCGCGCTGATGATCAAGGACCCGTTCTCCAAGCTGCTGGCGGGCGGCCTGTCGTTCATGCTCGCGCTGCAGGTCTTCGTGATCGTCGGGGGCGTTACCCGGCTGATCCCGCTCACCGGCATCACCACGCCCTTCCTCTCCCAGGGCGGTTCCTCACTGATAGCGAGCTGGATCATGATCGCGGTCCTGGCGCGGCTGAGCGACACCGCCCGCCGCCCGCCGCCACGCCCGATTCAGGAAGAGGGACTGACTCAGGTGGTGTCACTGAAGTGAACCGCGCGCTGAAGAGGATCTCGATCGCCGTCTTGGTCATGTTCCTCGTGCTCATGGTGAACGTGAACTACCTGCAGGCGTTTGAGACCTCGAGCCTGGCGTCCCGACCCGAGAACAGCCGGGCCGCCTTCGAGGCGAACCAGTACGAGCGCGGCGACATCGTCACCACCGACGGCGTCAAGATCGCGACCACCACGCCGACCAATGACACATACCGGTTCTTGCGGGTCTACAAAAACGGGGCGGTCTACGCGCCGGTCACCGGCTACGACACGATCTTCAGCACGAGCGGCGTGGAGCAGGCGGAAGACTCCTTGCTGTCCGGCAACGGGTCGCAGCTCGCGTTCCGCAACTTCATCGACATGATCACGAACAAGCCGCAGAAGGGCGCGACCGTACAGCTCACGATCAACTCGAAGGCGCAACTGGCTGCCTACCAGGGGCTTCAGCAGACGATCGGGACAAAGAACCAGGTCGGCGGCGTGGTCGCGATCAACCCGAGCACCGGCGCGATCCTCGCGATGGCCTCGTACCCGAGCTACGACCCGAACAAGCTGGCCTCGCACGACGTCAATACGGTGACGAACTACGACAAGTCGCTGCTCAGGCAGAGCCCCAGTCCGCTGCTGAACAACGCCGCCCAGACCACCCTGCCCCCCGGCTCGACCTTCAAGATCGTCACCAGCTCGGCGTGGCTCACCCAGGACACCACGCGCAACACCAACAGCATGGTCTACTCGCCGCAGGTGCTGACGCTGCCGCAGACGACCAACAAGCTGCACAACGACGCCGGTGAGATCTGCGGTAACGCCGGCGTCAACGGCCAGACCACCCTCATCCAGGCGTTCTCGCTCTCTTGTGACACCACGTTCGGCAACCTCGGCATGCAGCTGGGCGGCGGCGCGCTGAAGAGCATGGCCGAGAAATTCGGCATGAACGACAGCAACCTGACCATCCCCGGGGTGACCGTCGCGCCGAGCCAGTACGTCCTGCCGCCGAGCCAGCCGCTCACCGCGTTCTCGGCGATCGGCCAGTTCAGCGACACCACGTCACCGCTGCAGGAGGCGATGTTCGCGGCCGCGATCGCCAACGGCGGCACCCTGATGAAGCCGTACCTCATCCAGCAGGTCACGGCCTCCGACCTGGCGGTCGTGCAGTCGACCGCACCGTCCGCATTGAGCCAGCCGGTCAGTTCGGCCGTTGCTAACAACGTGAAGCAGATGATGGTGGCCGTGGTACAGCAGGGAACCGCGTCCGCGTTCAACTCGGGCAACGAGAACGGCCTGCAGATCGCCGGGAAGACCGGTACCGCCCAGAACAACCTCAACGGAGTCAGCGCCAACCCCGACGCGGTTTTCACCGCTTTCGCCCCCGCCGACAACCCAAAGATAGCCGTCGGCGTCATAGTTCAGGGAGCGGGCTATGGCGCTACCGCGGCCGCGCCGATCGCCGTCGCGGTCATCAAGGCTTATCTGGGGATACCGTGACCGAGTACGTTCTCGACGGCCGCTACGTGCTGATCGAGCG
>Ga0306920_100009644_pt1 | contig 12893 bp, 8 predicted proteins | sample flu12Cox44000170_FD_204666 | JGI IMG/M metagenome (GOLD analysis project Ga0306920, IMG submission 204666) | Lab enrichment of tropical soil microbial communities from Luquillo Experimental Forest, Puerto Rico - flux4day.12C.oxic.44.000.170 (v2)... | ecosystem: Environmental > Terrestrial >...
GACGTTATCCTCCTCGATGTGATGCTGCCGCAGATGGACGGCATCCAGGTTGCCCGCCAACTGCGCAAGCGCGAGTCGGAAACGCCGGTGCTGATGCTGACGGCCCGTGACGCGCTTCCTGATATCGTCAAGGGCCTGGATGCCGGGGCCGATGACTATCTCACCAAGCCGTTTTCCTTCGCCGAACTGCTGGCGCGCATGCGCGCCTTGGTGCGACGCAGCCAGTTTCGCCGCAAGAACGTATTCGAAGTAAAAGATCTCGTGCTCGACCTGACCACCCATCGGAGTTTTCGCAGCGGCACCGAAGTGTTCCTCTCCATGACCGAGTTCCGCCTCCTGGAACTCCTGGCGCGCCATGCAGGCCGCATTGTTTCTCGGCACGAAATCCTGACCAACGTCTGGGGACCAGGGCGAGAAGTGAGCGAAAACACGCTGGATGCTTTCGTCCGCCTGCTGCGCAAGAAAGTGGATGAGGGCTACGATGTGAAGCTCATTCAGACCCACCGCGGATTCGGCTATTCGCTGGGACCCGTGAAAGGCATATGAACGTCACCATCCGGGCCCGCCTCACGCTCCTTTATTTCGTGGTGCTAGCCGCATCGTTCACCGTCTTTTTCTGGATTTGCGATTACGGATTCCAGCACAGCATCGATGCCACGGTGGACGAGGCCTCGCAGAAGAATCTGGAAATCGTGGAACGACTTCTGCGCACCTACGTTCCGCAGGGTTTGCCCGTGGCCCAGCAGGAATTGACGGAGCTCTCGCAGCTGTGGGCCAACGGCGCCATTTTTCAGGTCTTGGGCCCGGGCGATCAATGGCTGCATCGCCCAAAGGCTTTTCTTTCCACGTTGCCACCATTGCCACCTCTGAACGGAGATGCCGTCTCGTTCGCCACCACGAATCTCGACAGCTTGCAATACCGCGTGGCTCGCCAGACCATCTGGGTGAACGGACAGCTATTCCAGATTGACGCCGCCGTGCCCACCGAACCTTTCGATCAAGCCCTCGATGATTTTCGGCTCGTAGAAAAGCGCTTCCTTCCTATGCTCGTTGTCCTCGCCTCGTTACTTGGCTATTGGCTGAGCGGCCGCGCATTGGCTCCGGTGAACCGCATCATCGAAGGCGCGGAACGGGTGGGCGTGCGAAATCTTTCCGAACGGCTAGAAGTGCCCCACGCAAAAGACGAATTGCGCCGGTTGACGGAAACCTTGAACGCCATGCTCGACCGCATCGAAGCCTCCGTCAAGCGCATCACCCAGTTCACCGCAGACGCTTCCCACGATTTGCGAACCCCGCTCGCGCTGATTCGCACCAATGCCGAGCTTGCCTTGCGGCGCCCGCGTAGTGAAAGCGAGTATCAGGAAACCCTATGCCGTATTCTCGCCACTTCGGAAGAAACCACCGAATTGATCGAAAAGCTCCTCATCCTGGCCCGCGCGGATGCCAACGCAGCGCAATTCCGGTTGGAAGCCATAAGCCTGTACCCGGTCCTCCAGCGCGTTGCGCAAAAAGCCAAAGTACTCTCCCTGGGCAAGGGAATTACATTCTCTGAGTCCGTTGTGCCATACACTCACTCAGTCCTCGGAGACCAAGCCAGCCTCGAGCGCCTGTTCCTGAGCATCCTTGAAAACGCCGTCAAGTACACGCCGGCGGGGGGCCACGTGCGGTTGGGTTTCCGCCTGGAAAAGGACCAAGCTCTGATGGAAATTTCAGACACGGGCATCGGGATTTCCGAAAAGGATCTCCCACACGTGTTCGAGCGCTTTTACCGCGCGGATCAAGTGCGTTCACGCGAGACGCGTGGCTCAGGGCTGGGTCTCTCGATCGCCAAATGGATTGCCGAACGCCACGGTGGAACCATCGACCTGCAAAGCCAGCCCGGGCAGGGAACCACGGTGCGCATCTACTTGCCGTTGACCCACGAGGCAAGCCCCCGAGTCGATCTCGATCTGTCCGAACTCCCCGAATTTCCCGTCAAACAGTCCTAAAGCCATCCGGCAATCTGAAAAATCCTTCATCACCTCTTTAACCCGCCTTTAACATCCATTCATAAACGCGTCAGCACCCGCATGGCTTCATTGAGTCAGCGCGGTTGGTGTCCCGGCTTTGCCAGGCGCACCGACCCTGGGCCTCGGTACTTCCAGCCAAATTGCAGTTGATACGAGCGAATGAAGTTCCAGGAAGTGAGGAGAGTTCCATGAGAAGCAGTACCCGCCTACTTACCGGTTTGTTCCTTTTGCTAAGCCTGTTCTTCTCGCAACAAGCTGCCGCACAAAACGCCAAAGGTGCCATCTCCGGCCACGTCACGGACGCCTCGGGCAGCGTTCTCCAGGGCGCTGAAGTCCAATTGCAGCCTGGAAATTACCTTACCAAGACCAGCCCGCTCGGTGAGTATTTCTTCAATGATCTCACGCCGGGTGCCTTCACCATGACGATCACATACGTTGGGTTTTCGGCCTTTACGCAGAGTGTGACTGTTCCGACTGGGCAGCCGGTCACCCTTGACGCCAAATTGCAAGTAGCATCCGTGAACGACCAGGTGTTGGTTACCGCCGAACGCGTATCCGGCGAAGCCGAGCAGGTCAATCGGCAACGCACGGCAGACAATGTTTTGCAGGTACTCAGCAACGAGGTCATCGTTAGCCTGCCCAATGCCAACATTGCCGACGCTGTCGGCCGTTTGCCCAGTGTGACTCTGGAACGCGACGAAGGTGAAGGAAAGTATGTGCAAGTGCGCGGGACCGAACCCCGTTTGACCAACGCCACGGTCGACGGCGTCAACATTCCTTCTCCTGAATCCGGCGTCCGCCAGATTAAATTTGACGCCATTCCTTCCGATATCGTCGAGTCGGTCGAAATCAACAAGACATTGCAAGCCAACATGGACGCAGATGGTATCGGCGGCTCTGTGAACATGGTCACGAAAACCGCGACAGAACGCCCGACGGTCAACATTTTCGGACTCGGCGGCCATTCGCCGATCCTTGGTGGCCGGAACAACTACCAGACGACCGCCACCGTCGGCAAGCGCTTCGGTATCAGTAAGAAGTTCGGCCTTCTTGGCGGGTTTTCCTACGATTGGGAGGGCCGCGGCATCGATGACGTCGAGCCGGTGCCCGACCTGCTCAATCCGGGTCCAACGCAGCAGCGCTACTACGACTCCATCGACATCCGGGAGTACCGATACTATCGATCCCGCTGGGGCGTGGCCGGGAGTGCGGACTACCAACTCGGCGAGGGATCCAATCTCTATGTGCGCGGTCTATACTCGCTATTCCACAATTTCGGCGACCGCTGGGTCTACACGCTCAATGACAACAGCGGTTTGAATCTCTTGAATGGCCCCTCTCCGGCGCCGCCGTCGTTTAACAACCAGACCCGGCGCCCTCGTTACACCATTGCCAATTTGGTCGTGGGCGGAAAGCACGTCCTTGCGAGTACATGGTTTTCCTGGGATGTCGCCGGGTCCTTCGCCAGCGAAGACGACAACGGCTACGGTAGCGGGTCTTTCGGCGTTCCCTTTCCTTCTACCTACACAAGCCCTTGTACCTACGATGTCGCTGCCAGCGGCGAAACTTCGTTTCGACCGCTCTGGTCGCCCGTTTGTTACAGCGAAGCCTATAACACATCCATTTACGTGCTCCGCGATGTGAACATCAGCCGTGGCAAGACCGCACAGACAAACATCCAGGCCGCAGGAGCTATGGGCAAGCGCTACCACATCGGTTCGCACCCAGCGACCATTGAAATCGGCGGGAAATTCAGAAATGCCCACAAGTACGACCACTCCTATGCCGACGACTATGCCATCCCAACGGTTGGCGGCAACGGCGCAGATCAGAACGACCTCACTCCCACTGCCACGCAAATTCCGTTTAGTCTTTTCCCCAACACCTTCCACAATTCCGGCTATTATGCCGGAACCTATCCCCAAGGTCCGTTTGCGGACTACTTCAAAACGCAAGCCTATGCCTTTGCCAATCCGGGTCAATTCGCTTTCACGACGGGCATCGCGGGAGCTTCTAACTGGTACAACTATGTTGAGCAGGTTTCCGCCGGCTATGTGATGAACACGATCGACTTCAATAAGTTCCGGTTTATTGTGGGTCTGCGCGTCGAAGGCACGAATCTCAATACCACCAGCTGGGATCCCGGGGCAAATAACGGCAACGGCGCTCTGACGAACAAATTTGGCGGCGACTACATCCAAGTATTGCCGAGCGCTTCTCTCAAGTATGCCTTGACCTCCAACACTGATATTCGCCTTGCCTTTAGCCGTGGGCTATCCCGTCCGAATCCCTCGGACGTGGCCAGCGGCCTCTCGGTTGACACTCCGGCCGGGGGACCTGGCGGTGCGCAGGGAGCGTTAAGTATTGGCAACCCGAAACTCCATGCCGAAACGGCTAACAACTACGATATTTTGTTCGAGCACTATATCGCTCCCTTCGGAACAATTCAGGCCGGTGCATTCTACAAGAGTCTCTACGATCCCATCGTGCAGACTTCGTTTCTCGATTCCAACTTCACTCCACCAGGCGGCAACTTCCCCTCGGGTGCCTACCGAATTACACAACCGTTGAACATAGGAAGTGGCCATCTGTTTGGTTTTGAAGTCGCCTATTTGCAGCGCTTCGAGAGATTGCCGGGAATTCTCAAGTCTTTCGGTCTCTCGGCCAATTACAGCTATACCGATTCCGGCACGGGTGGCCTTTACAATCGTCTGGACCATCCTCACCTGCTCCGTCAAGCACCTAATACGTGGAACATCAGCCCGACCTTCGACAAGGGGCGCTTCTCCTACAGAGCCGGGCTTTCCTACAATGACGCGAACATCTTCTCGTACCAATACGTCGATGGTTCGGCCCAGGCAACCGATCCCAACGCAAAACCGGCAACACCCGGGGGCTTGAAAGGCCCCAACGGGGATACTTATCTCTATCCGCATCTGCAGGTCGACATGCAAGGCAGTGTGCGGCTGGAGAAGGGCTTCACCTTCGTTGCCTATATCCTGAACGTCAACAACGAAGTCTTTGGTTTTTACAACGGCAGCAGCAAATTTCTGATCCAGCGCGAGTATTACACGCCGACATATGCGTTTGGTTTGCGCTGGTCCCCGGCCTTTGAACGCAAATAGGGCTATTTCCCGTACCGCAAGGCCGGTAGTCGTTGACAGGAGCTCAGCTACCGGCCGCTTGTTCTGTGTTCTAGGCTGAACAAATTTTCAGGCGCAAGTTTAGGTTGTGTTTACCCACGGTCGAGTACAACAGCAGTCGGGGAGAGTGAAGATGAAACGTATGGTAATGGTTGGCCTTTTGTGTGCGGCCGCGCTTGGTTTTACAGCGCAGGCTGCCACGAACTATCAGCTTTTGAAAAAAGTGGCAGTGCCGGGCGCCGGCGGATGGGATTACGTGATGGTCGACGAGGCAGGACGACGCGTCTACATAACGCATGCAACCCAGGTCGACGTGCTGGACGCGGATTCGCTGGCGCTTCTTGGGACGATTCCAAACACCCCTGGCCCACACGGTGTTGCCATTGCTTCGGAATTCGGCCGCGGTTATGTTTCCGCTGGCAAATCGGACGCGGTCGTACCATTCGATCTGAAAACCCTCAAGCCCATGCCTGAAATCAAGGTCGGGAAAAAACCCGACGCGATCGTTTATGAACCGCTGACCAAACGCGTCTACGTCATGAATGGCGATGGCGATAGCATCACGGTTTTGAATGCGGTCGACGGAAGTGTTGCCGGCATGATTGACCTAGGTGGCGGGCCAGAATTCGCGGTCTCTGACCGCGGAGGAAATTTCTTCGTGAATCTGGAGGAAAAAAACGAGACGCTGCACATCAATGTCAACACGCTGAAAGTGGAGCACCGGTGGCCGCTGGCGCCCTGTGCCACTCCGACGGCCCTGGCCATGGATGTTGAAAGCCGCCGGTTGTTTGTGGGCTGCCGCAGCAACCACCTCGGCGTGCTCGATACCAACACCGGCAAGCTTGTCGCCAGCGCTCCCATCGGCGAACGTGTGGACGCAGCCGCATTCGATCCGGCCACAAAATTCGTCATGCTCTCGACCGGCGACGGAAAGGTCTTCATCTTCCACGAAGACTCCCCGGACAAATATTCCCTTGAACAGGAACTGGTCACGGCGAAGGGTTCAAAGACATTTGGCTACGACCCCAAAACCAAACGTCTCTACGTTCCCAGCAGCGAAAATGGTGCCATGCAGGTCCTGGTCTACGAATCGAAATAGCCTTTCTGGCCTAGAAGCCGTAGCGGGCTACGGTCGACCCCGATGTTTTCTCGATCAGGGCTAGCGCGCCGTGTTGCCCGGAAAGCTTGAACCCTAGGTGAATGTTCGTTGCCACATCCTGCAAATCGATCTCAGTATCGGCGTTGGTTTCCGATTCAAAAACGTACAAAACGCTATCCTGCATCTCGAGCGGATAGATCAGCACTCCCGGCGAAACCTGAGACCGCAGCTTGAAGGAAGGCCGGAGCCCTAAGCTTTCCAGATATTTCGCATAGACCAGCGAAGCAAAGGATGCGTCGCGTGTCAGTTCGACCGGATACGCTTCGAGAAGCAATTTCCCTTTCCCCAGGGGGACTTCCTTGTGAGAGGTGCCGTCTGCGAATTTCCAGTACTCCAAGAACAATTGCTTTTGTTGATCAAACGGGATTGTGATCGCGGCTTGTCCATCTAGGGCCGCTGCGTGCATTGTCAGCGGCTCGAGCGAAGCTGTGACTCCCAGTGGCGAGAGGCGATCTACCACGTGCCAGTGCTCGTCGCGGCCGACCGGCCCGGTCAGGAGCAGATTGCCTCCATTCCGAACGTAAGCCAGTAGCGCTTGCCAGGTCTCCTCACGGATGGCCTGCGCCGAAGGCAGGATCACAAGCTTTGGCCTGCCCAGTTTCTCCACGTGATTCTCCGCCAGTATCGCGCACCGAAGATGCAAATGATAAGCAAATGCCCGTACGGCATTTTGCTGGGCGGCGAGCTGTAATTCGTTGAGCACGGAATACTGTGCAACTTGCGATGTAACCACGACAATCTCTGCCGGCTTGGGATTCTGGAGGTACGGCGAGGCCGAAGCCGCGAATTTTGCCAGGTTGCGCAGCGCAGTCGCTTCCGGTTTTTCCGTTCCGTCCGGACGCAACGCTCCAATCGGCGTCTCATTGCTCTCGGTCATGTACGAATTCGAATTCCAGAGCCACTCAATGGCGCCCGATCCTTGAACGAACGACATCACAAACTTTCGTTCGAACAGAGCTGCTTCCTGTTCGGGCGTCCGCCGGGCAATTTCATCCAGGTTCAATTCCCGCTGCAGTCCGGTCTCCTGAATCAACATCGCGATTCCGGGTTGTTTGGCGACTAGGGAATCCCAAAGCAGATGATCGTTTTGCCACCACGAATGACTCGTCGTGAAATCCAAATAGGACCCGAAGAACGCCGGCGAGAGGCGATCCATATTTCCCCCTTCGTCCTGACCGACGGTGATCGGCTGCACCGAGCCAGCAGCCCGCACAATTTCGCGCATGTTACGCACCCAACCGGCAAATTTCTCCTGCGCAAACAGGTAGTAGTCGTAGATACGCAGGGAATTCACACCGACGTACTCGCCGGTCGGAGAAAACTCCTGCTCCGCTGGTAGAGATACCGGGAATTGCACCTCCCCAACGGGGAGATTCCATGCCGCAGCCAGCGCTGCGCGATCCGGATACCGCTTCGCCAGCCACTGGTTCCAGGCAGTCTGTTCGACAGAATCCCCGTTCGGACGCATCGTCCACAAGCGCATCGAAAAGCTCGGCTCGTTAATCAGATCCCACCCCACAAAAGGCACATCGTGAAATCGCGCCGCTACACTGCCGATTAGATTTTGCTGCCGCCGCACGGCCTCTGGATCGAGAAACGCGTTCGCACCCCCCAGGACCTCGGGCAGGAAGGCAAAGAAGTTGAACTGCACGGGCAGTTCATATTTCCGTGCCGTCATTAGATACGCTTCCATCGTCCGCAGGGTGCGCTCGTAGGGCCTTCCGGTTTCGTCGCACAGTTTGTCCCAGCCGGTCCACCAGCCCGTGCGAAGCATGTTCAGCCCTGCCCCGCGGATCTGAGCGAGATCCTGGTTCCACACGTATACATTCGGATGATCGAAAAAGAGCCGTTGCACCTCGCTCGACATATAAGTCGTGCCCACGACTGCCAGCGGCTTCCCATTGATCGTCAAATAGTCGGCATTCACGCCAAGCCGCGGGCCGCTGTGCAAAAACTCTTCGTCGCGAACCCAGAACGCCGAATGATAGGTCGCGCGAAGTGTAGAGCCTTCAAACAGGCGCGCCTCAATCAACTGCAGTCCTTTTTTCCCCGGCCCTGGCAAAAGAGCAGGATTAGGAGCCGGCAAGGAAATCGTCAAGGACTGTTTTTCCGATGGTTGATCCTCGGCGAAGCAGGTCACCTGAACGGTCGCGGATCCGGTGAACTTTCGCGCGGGACGGAAAATGACTTCCAGTTCAACCGGCTCTCCTGGCAGATACAGAGGCAAGCTGGGACGAACCCAGAAATCCAGGGCGCCGTCCATGGCCCGAAGCGCAAGCGCACGCAAGAGCCTCCCACCGTCGGCAGAAGAATAAAAATCTCCGGACAGTTCGGCGGCTAGGAGAATCCACCGCCCTCCGTCAAATCCCGACGAAATATGATCGATCTCGACAACCGGGGCGGACATCCGCCGCCCGCTGCTTTCCCCCCAAGCGAGCGCCTCCAGCCGCGCATCCAGAAAACCGGCGGCCCCGCCGCGTCGGTAGAGATCATTTGTGCTCAGCCGAATCACCGGACTGAACCCGCGCACCCATGAAAACCTCGGAATCTCGGTCGAAATATCGGGATTGCTGACGAACTTGTCCCCGCTCGAACCCGGAGTCTCCTGATACTGGTCTATCAGGAGCGGCCGCGAGAATCTCACTGAATAATCCCTCAAATGCCAGCCATTCGCGTCGCGATACGCCGCTCTTGTGAACGGCCGGCCCCCCAGCGCCAGCAAATTCCCACCACGCCGCAAATAAGCATAAATCGCGCTCCACGCGCTCTCAGGCACTGCGGAACCTTGTGGAAGAATCAAAAGTTGCGTTTCGAGGTTCTCGAGTTGGGAAGCAAGTTGATCTGTCGGCGTAAGGTGGGCCTTCGGAAACGTGCTCGTCAAAAAGTCCCGCGAAGGGGCGACCGAATCGGCCGGCGGCAAGTTCGGCTCGGACCAGATGACGACTTTCGAAAAATCCTGAGCCTTGGCGCCCAGCAGAAAAAATGCATAGAACGAACTGACAAGAGCCAGACAACGGAGTGGAAGTCGCATCCCGGATCCCTCCCCCAGCGGCGAGCCGAACCAGTTTTATATCATTTGCGCGAAGGACAGGGAAAAGTCGAGAAGGGAATGCAGGAGGGATTCGAGGCTCCCAAGAAAGGAAAAGGGCAAGGCCATCGCCTTGCCCTTCTTGTAACGAAAAACGATTCCAGCTCTACTTCGCCATATCCAGGCTGCTCAGCTTCAGGTTGTCGCCGTCGATCGAGCCCTTCACCGTCACGTGATGCCCGGCGTGCGCCGCAACCTTGTCTTGGGCGTCAATGTTGTAGACCTTGTGGTCTCCGTCGTTGACGAACACGTACTTCGCTCCCTTTTCCTTGACGCACTTTGTCGCGCAAGCGGCATGAGATTCGCTCGACCCCTTGGCTCCACAAGCGCTGTCGGAAATGTACCCCGTCCAGCTCCCGTCGCCTCCAAAGGTCAGAACTGCCGCACAAAGTGAAAGTGCCATTCCAGCTGCGAATTTAACTTTCATTGGTTCCCCTCCAGAAATTCAGCTTCACTTGCGATCCCCCGTCAGGGTGCCCCTAAGGGTGTCACAACTGTTAAGTACGTGTCCAGCGGCGGTATTGGATGTAAGGATCGCGCTCCATCGACAAAGAAAAAGGGAGGATTCTCTGGATCCTCCCTTTTCTCTCATGTTCTTTGGAGACAGAAGTTGTCGTTCTACCAGGGTATTACTGGCCGGAGGTGTTGCTGGCGGAAGTTGCCCCGCCGGCGGACTTCGGCGCAGACAGATACCCGGTGATCTGGTTCTTGTTCACATCGAATACCACGATTTCATAAGGCGAGGCGTGCGCGGCGCCCTTCATGTAGAACTGGACCGGTTCGCCCGCCGTCTTATCCTTCTTCTCGATGGACTTGTCGTCGGCCAGAACCGTGATCGTATATTTAGACTTCTTCTGGTCCGTCTTGTTCAGGGCGATAGCCACCGGCCCCACATGCTGCGGAGTCTTGCCCCTGGCGATTGTGAACTCAAAGTAGTTGCGGTCGCCACGGCGCTTCAGTTCTTCGAGATCGTCGTGATTGCGGGCAATCAAGCCGCTCATCACGCCCATGTCGCCGGTCGCACGTTCGAGCTTGCCCTTGGTCTCTTCAAGATCGTTCTTTACGCCCGACACGTCGCCGTTCAACTTGCTCACATCGTCCGTGTTGGCTTTTGAGGCAAGTTGCGTGTTCACGTTCGATTGCAAACCGGAAAGTTTCTTGTCATAGGCAGCTATGTTCGCTTTGGACTGCTTGCGGGCCTTATCCAGCTCTTCCTGCGTGACGTTCAGCTTGTCGGTCACCACCTTCAGATCGCTCTGAAGCTGCTGGTTTTGATCGTCGGTCTTCCCCAGACGCTGCAGCAGGGCGTCATTCTGGGCTTTCAACGAGGCCTGAATGCTCTGCTCGGTATTCCGGCTCTGGTTCAAAGCGGTCCAGCCCACCCCGAGACCGAGCAAGGACGTTGCTCCCAAGGCCGCGATGGCCAAGCCAACCCAACGGGGCATGGCTGCCTGGGTATTGGAATCCTGAAACTCGCTCATGTACGTCATCTCCTTTTGCGGCGCTTGCGCCGTGTGGATAAAGAACGGGCACCTCCACAGCCAAACCCAGACGGGAACACCCAACCCTCCTAACCCCCTCGCTATGAGTGAGTTCGCGCGAGACCAACGTGGGTTGAAGGGGTCCCAGTTTAGTTCTAGTACTAGTAAAGTTTACAGGTTGGTCTGGACAAACGCAGTATTTACAATCCGGTCACAATTGTATTTTTTTTTGCCTCGGTGAGAGGGCAGCGAAGAGAAAAAAGGCACAGGAAGGAAACCTTCCCGTGCCTGTAACTCATTAACTAGAAGGGAGTTCGTTTGTCGGGCCAATCAGGCGGCCTGAGAATCAGAAACCGTCTTGGGTGCGCCAAAATAGCGGTCCAGTGTCGTTGTGGCGGCGTTTAGAACCAGCCGGCAATCGGCGCAACCTTGCAAGTGGCGCTCGATTTCCCCTTGAACACTCGGAGACAATTTTCCTTCTAAGTACATACAAATCAAGTGGATAGTATCCCTACAGCTCATACCACGTCCCCCCAGGCTCTACGACTTCCCCCTTGCCTGACTCGGGTATCTAGTGCACCTGGTTAGCCAAACCGACTGAGGAGCGCCTCCTTTTCTAATGCTCCGTATTTCAGACGGTTACAGACATCAAGTGGCACCAGGGAGCAAACCCAGGCCAGCCGCATTGGAAATCTTTACCGCGCCGGGGAAAGTCCCCTGCATATGCGATGCGGGTCTAGCGGAGTGGGATACTTATGATTTGCTTGAGAGCCGCGATGCGGTCTTCGAGCGGGGGATGGGTGCTAAAAAGGGACGTCAGGGTGCCACTTCCGAACAGCGGCTTTACGATGCACAGGGCAGAGGTAGATGGTGAAATCGCCGTTGTTGGGATTCTCCGGTTATAGGCCCCGAGTTTTTCCAACGCGCTGATCAATCCGTAAGGCTGCCCGACCATCCGGGCACCGGTTTCATCTGCGGCATACTCCCGCGTCCGCGAAAGGAGCATCTGCAGCAGCAAAGCGGCGAACGGTGCCAGAAACACCATCAGCAACATCGTCAGCCCGCCGCCTTCGCGCTCGTCGTCCCGGCCGCCGCCCATTCCGCCAAGCAACATTCCCCAGCGGCCCATGCTTGCCAGGTAGGTAATGGCCCCGGCAATGGTCGCCGCGATCGAAGTAATCAGGATGTCGTAATTGCGAACGTGCGAAAGCTCATGCGCGATCACCCCTTCGAGTTCGTCATCATTCATCAATTGCAGCAACCCTTCGGTAACCGCCACCGACGCGTGCCGCGGATTGCGGCCGGTCGCGAACGCGTTCGGCGCCGCCTCCGGCACCACGTAGAGCTTTGGCACCGGAATATTCGCCTTGCCCGCCAATCGCTCCATGACCATATAGAGCCGCGGCAACTGCTCGCGCGTGACCGGCTGTGCGCCGCTCGAGGCCAGGGCGATCTTGTCGGAGAAAAAATACGAAATGAAATTCATCACCGCGGCGATCACCAGAGCGATTTCCATTCCACCGCGCCCTGCGATGGCTCCGCCGGCCACCACCAGCACCACGGTCAAAAGAATCAACACTGCACCGGTTCGCAAAACTTTCATGGGATATGCCTTCCTGAGTGAATACGCATGCCGGCGGCTTCGAATTTCAGTCTAGAAGCGCAGGCCGGGTGCGTCAAGGTGACGCACCCGGCTCCTGCAATTCTGACTGGCAAATCATTTCTTCGCGGCTGCGGCTGGTTTTTTCGCCGGCACGCGCTCGAACTGCATGGCGTCTTTATGGCCGTCGCGATCCACTTGCAAATGATCTCCCGGCAGCACGGCTCCTTCTAGAATCTGCAGCGCCAGGGGATCTTGGATCAACCTCTGGATCGTGCGCCGCAGCGGCCGCGCGCCATAGGCAGGATCGTAGCCCTCGCGCAGCAGCAACTCGGTCGCTGCAGGGGTAATCTCCAGCGTGATCTCCCGCTCTGCCAGCAGTTTTTCGACATTCTTGAGCAGCAGCCCGACAA
>Ga0306920_100009646_pt1 | contig 12892 bp, 13 predicted proteins | sample flu12Cox44000170_FD_204666 | JGI IMG/M metagenome (GOLD analysis project Ga0306920, IMG submission 204666) | Lab enrichment of tropical soil microbial communities from Luquillo Experimental Forest, Puerto Rico - flux4day.12C.oxic.44.000.170 (v2)... | ecosystem: Environmental > Terrestrial >...
GCCGCCTCAGCACCCCCGCACCCTGGTCACCGCGCCGTTGCGCGGACCCGGCCTCGACAAGCTCCGCAAGATCGCCGACGTGGTGTACGACCCGTGGATCGACCAGACGCCGCTGCGCATGTACGACGGCGAGAAGCTGGCCGAGCGGGCCCGCCAGGAAGACGCCCGGGTGCTGGTCGTCGAGGCCGACTCGGTCAAGGGCCCGGTGGTCGAGCTGCCGCTGCTGGCCGTGGCGTCGACGCGCGGCGATCCCAACAACGTCGACATCCCGGCGTGCACCGCCGCCGGCATCCCCGTGCTCAACGCCCCCGGCCGCAACGCCGACGCCGTCGCCGAGCTGGCCGTCGCCCTGATCTTCGCCGTCAACCGCCACCTGTTGCAGGCCGACACCGACGTGCGGGCCGGGGAGACCTACCGCAACGGCACCATCCCCTACCAGCGGTTCCGGGCCTGGGAGATCAACGGGCAGACGGCCGGGCTGGTGGGGCTGGGCGCGGTGGGCCGGGCGCTGTGGTGGCGGCTCGAGGGCCTCGGCGCCCGGGTGATCGCCTACGACCCCTACAACCCGGAGGCGAAGCACAGCCTCGAGGACGTGCTGGCCGAGTCGGACATCATCTCCGTGCACGCGCCGGTGACCCCGGAGACCACGGGCATGATCGGGCCGGCGCAGTTCGCGCTGATGCGGCAGGGGGCCATGTTCATCAACACCGCGCGCGCCCAGCTCCACGACACCGACGCGCTGGTCGAGGCCCTCCGCTCGGGGAAGCTGATGGGGGCCGGGCTCGACCACTTCGTCGGCGAGCGGCTCCCGACCGACCACCCCCTCACCACCCTCGACAACGTCGTGCTGACGCCCCACATCGGCGGCGCCACCTATGACACCGAGTCGCGCCAGGCGGGAATCATCGCCGACGACCTCGAACGCCTGCTGCGCGGCGACCGCCCGCTCCACGTCATGAACCCGGAGGTACTGAAGTGAAGTTCGTCGAGAACGCTCCCGAGGCGGTCCTGGCCGCGGCCAAGGAGATGCTCCATCGGGGGCTGACCGAGGGGACGGCGGGCAACATCTCCGCCCGGCAGGAGGACGGCACCATCGTGGTCACCCCGACGTCGGTCGACTACGACCTCATGGAGGTCGACGACCTCGTCGTCCTCGACCCGGAGGGCAACGTCGTCCAGGCCAAGGAGGGGCGCAAGCCGACGTCGGAGAAGTACCTGCACCTCGCCTGCCTCAAGGCCTTCGACGACATCGGTTCGGTGGTGCATTCGCACCCGATCCACGCCACCATGTTCGCCGTCGCCCACATGCCCATCCCTGCGTGCATCGACGAGTTCACCGTGTTCTGCGGGGGTGAGGTCCGGGTGTCGGAGTACGCCAAGAGCGGGACGGGCGGCCTGGCCGAGAACATGGTCATCGCCCTCAAGGACCGGGCCGCCGCCCTCATCGCCAACCACGGCATGGTGGCCGTCAGCGCCCGGCCGGACGCGGCGCTCAAGATCACCGCCCTGGTCGAGCGCAACGCGCAGATCATCCTCGGGGCCCGCATGCTCGGCGCCCTGCACGAGCTGCCCGAGGAGGTCAACAAGGAGTTCGCCGGCATCTACACGGGGTTCCTGCGCGCCAACCCGCTGTAGCCGTGGCCATCCGCTACGAACGGGTGGCCGACCACGTCGTCACGATCACGATCGACCGGCCCGAGGTGCGCAACGCCCTCGACCTCCCCCACTTCCAGGCGCTCGCCGACGCGTGGCGACGCTTCCGCGATGACGGCGACGCGTGGGTGGCGGTGCTCACCGGGGTGGGGCGCTCGTTCATGGCCGGTGGCGATCTCAAGGCCTACATCCCGCTCATGACGTCCGGTCAGGACACGACCGAGCTGCAGCGGGCGGGGACGGAGGCCGTGCTGCGCGGGTTCCCCCTCTACAAGCCGGTGATCGCCGCCGTCAACGGACCCTGCGTGGCGGGGGGCATGGAGCTGCTGGGTGCCACCGACATCCGCATCGCCACCCCGCACGCCACGTTCGGGCTGATGGAGGCCAAACGGGGGCTGTTCGCCGGCGGGGGTTCGACCGTGCGCCTCCCGCGACAGATGCCGTACCCCGCGGCCATGGAGTTCCTGCTCACCGCCGAGGCGCTGCCGGCGGCGCGGGCGCTGGAGCTGGGCCTGCTCAACGAGATCGTGGACGAGGACGTGCTCCAGGACCGGGCGCTCGAGTGGGCGCACCGCATCACCGCCAACGCCCCGCTCGCCGTGCAGGCGACCAAGGAGAGCGTGGTGCGCGCCTTCGGCGGCGGGCTCGAGGATGCCTACGCGACGGAAACCGAGATCAGCCACCGCATCTTCGCCACCGAGGACGCGGCCGAGGGTCCGTGCGCCTTCGCCGAGAAGCGCCCGCCGGTGTGGCGCGGGCGCTGATTACCCCTGCGCGGCCTCGGCCTGGCGCCGCAGGTCGGCGCTCATGCGCAGGTACCCGTCGATGTCGGACTCCTTGTACGTCACCACGGACTTGAGGTCGGGCAGGTAGTGCTCGAAGGAGTCACCCTCGATGGCGGCGATGATGCCGTCGGCGACCAGCTCGGGCGGCTCGAGCGGGGGGACGAACACGGCCGGGTCCTCCCCCGGCCGTTCCCAGATGTCGGTGGCGATGGGGCCGGGCTCGATCAGGCGGACGTCGACACCCGAGCCGTCGAGGTCGATGGCGAGGGCCTCGCTCCACCCGCACAGGGCGAACTTGCTGGCGCAGTAGGCGGCCTCGTGGGCGATGCCCAGGCGCCCGCCCATGCTGCTCACGTTGACGACCACGCCCGAACCGCGGGCCAGCATGCGCGGGAGCACGGCGAGGGTCATGCGCGCCGGAGCCATGAAGTTGACGCGCATCGTCGTCTCCACATCGTCGACGGTCAGCCGGGCCGCCGGGCGGCGCTTGGGGATGGCGGCGTTGTTGACGAGCACGTCGAGCCCACCGAGGGCGTCCCACGCCTCGAGGGCCAGCGCTTCGGCGGCCTCGACGTCGTCGAGATCGACCACCCAGTGGCGGCAGTCGGGGTTGAGGGCGCAGCAGTCGGCGAGAACGGCCTCGAGCTTGTCCCGGCGTCGGGCGACGATCCCCACCGTGGCGCCCCGCGCCACCACGGCCCTCGCCAGCGCGGCGCCGATGCCCGACGACGCGCCTGTGATCAGTGCGGTCGCGCCCTCGACGTCCATCGGGTCAGCTGACCGTGATCGCTCGTTCCGGGCAGTTGGCGGCGGCCAGGCGCGCCTGCTTCTCGAGCTCGGGCGGGGGCTCGTCGAAGCGGACCACGCCGTGTCCGCGGTCGTCGGCGTCGAACACCTCCGGCGCCAGCGCGTAACACCGACCGTGGCCGGTGCACAGCTCCGTGTCGATGACAACCTTCACGCCTCAAGCCTCCCAGATCAACGGGAGGCTGGCGAGTGAGCGGATGCCGCTGGTGTAGGACAGCTCGGCACCGGGCGCCAGGCGGTACCGGGGGATGCGGGCGTGGAACTCCCGCAGGGCCACCCTGAGCTCGAGACGGGCGAGGTGGGAGCCGAGGCAGCGGTGGACGCCCCCGCCGAACGCGAGGTGGCGGTTGACGTCCCGATCGAAGTCGACGTCGTCGGCGTCGATGAACTCGGCCTCGTCGGTGTTGGCCGACCCGAGCAGGATCATCACCTGATCCCCGGTGCGCACCGTGGCCCCCCCGATCTCGGCGTCCTGGACGGCGACGCGCGGCACCCCGGTCACGGGCGTCTCGAACCGGAGCATCTCCTCCACCGCGTTGGGGACAAGGTCCGGGTCGGCGACGAGCCGATCGCGCTGGTCGGCGTGCTGGGCCAGGTAGGCAAAGAAGCAGTCGAGGGACGCCGTCACCGTGTCGAGGCCGGCGATCATCAGCAGGAAGCAGATGTCGAGGATCTCCTCGCGCGACAGCCGCCGGCCCTCGATCTCGGCGCCGAGGAAGCCGCTCATGATGTCGTCGCGGGGGTCGGAGGCACGCCGGTCGAGGACGGTGTTGAAGTAGGCGTACATCTCCTCGGCGGTCCGGCGGCGGTGGGCGGCCTGCCCGTCGAGATCGGGCTCGGGCGGGCGGATGATGCCGTCCTTCATGCGGAGGAACGTGTCGAGCTCCTCGAAGGGCAGCCCGAACAGGGCGAGGAAGACCTCCGACGGGAGCGGGATGGTGAACTCGGGGACGAGGTCGCACGACCCACGGTCGGCGAAGGCGTCGATGCGGCGGTGCACCGCCTCGGAGACGTGCGACTCGAGGGCGGCCATCCGCTTCGGGGCGAAGAGCGGGTCGAGCAGCCGGCGGTAGCGCACGTGGTCGGGAGGGTCGATCTGCAGCGGGATCAGGGGCCGGATGTTGCCGATGTTGAGGGCGTCGGAGTTGGAGGAGAACACCTCCGGGTGGCGGAATGCCTCGTCGATGTCGGCCTTGCGGCTGAGGATGACGCCGCCGCCGACGGCCAGGACGGGCGCCGACTCGCGCAGCGCCTTGAAGCCGGCCTGGGGGCCGGAGGACGACGCCCCCGAGAACGCTGCCGTCACGTCCATGGGGATGCCCCCACCCTTCTGCGTGTCCATGGCGAGACCTCCGGACCTGACACGGGCGTCAGCCCAAGTGTGACACTAGCGTCAGGGTTGCGGCGCCGGTGGCCACCCCCTGATCAATTAGAGTCACCGGGACTTCGGCCCGGGTGCTGCGAACGAGAGGCTCACGGTGGGTGGGATCTGCGACGGACGGGTGGTCATCGTCACCGGGGCCGGTCGCGGGATCGGCAGGTCGCACGCCCTCGAGTTCGCCCGCCAGGGGGCGCGGGTGGTGGTCAACGACGTCGGCGTCGGGCTCGACGGCCAGGGGGGCTCGTCGGGACCGGCGGCCGACGTGGTGGCGGACATCCGGGCGGCGGGAGGCGAGGCGATCGCCAACGGCGACGACATCGCGTCGTGGCCCGGCGCCGCCGCCGTGGTCGAGGCCGCCATCGCGGAGTGGGGCCGCCTCGACACGGTGGTCAACAACGCCGGGATCGTCCGCGACCGGATGATCGTGTCGATGGACGAGGCCGAGTGGGACGCCGTCATGCGCGTCCACCTCAAGGGCACGTTCGCCATGACCCACCACGCCGCCAACCACTGGCGCGAGCGGGCCAAGGCCGGAGAGGCCGTCCACGCCCGCATCGTCAACACCAGTTCGGGAGCGGGTTTGGCGGGCAGCATCGGCCAGGGCAACTACTCGGCGGCCAAGGCCGGCATCGCGGCGTTGACATTGGTGGCCGCAGCCGAGCTCGGCCGCTACGGCGTCACGGTCAACGCGATCGCGCCGAGCGCACGGACCAGGATGACCGAGACCGTCTTCGTCGACATGATGGCCAAGCCCGAGGCCGGCTTCGACGCCATGGACCCCGACAACATCGCCCCGCTGGTCGTGTGGCTCGGGAGCCACGAAGCAGGCGACGTCACCGGCCGGGTGTTCGAGCTCGCCGGTGGCCGCATCAGCGTGGCCCAGGGCTGGCTGCCCGGCCCCGAGGCCGACCGCGGGGACCGGTGGGATCCGGCCGAGCTCGGGCCGGTCGTACGCAAGCTGGTGAGCGAGGCCGCCCCGCCCCAGCCGGTCTACGGGAGTTGACATGGATTTCGACGATTCACCCGAGGAAGCCGCCTTCCGCACCGAGGCCCGGGCATGGCTCGACGAGCACGCCGAGCGCATCACCGACCAGACGCCGCGGCGCAGCCCGTGGGGCGGGGCCGACCAGCAGGCCCACGTGCGGGCGGCCAAGGCGTGGCAGCGCACGCTCTACGACGGTGGATGGGCGGGCATCACGTGGCCCAAGCAGTACGGCGGTCGCGGCGCGTCGGCGATCGAGGCCGCCGTCTTCGGCCAGGAGCAGGCCAAGTTCAACGTGAGCCCGGGTGTGTTCGCCGTCGGCATCGGCATGGTCGGACCCACGCTCATCGCCCACGGCACGGCCGAGCAGAAGGAGCGCTACCTCGACCCGATGCTGCGGGGCGAGGAGGTGTGGTGCCAGCTGTTCAGCGAGCCGGGCGCCGGCTCGGACCTCGCCGGCCTCGGCACCCGCGCCGTCCGCGACGGCGACGAGTGGGTGGCCAACGGACAGAAGGTGTGGAACTCGGGCGCCCACTACAGCGACTGGGGCATCCTGCTGGCCCGCACCGACCCCACGCAGCCCAAGCACCGCGGCATCACCTACTTCCTCGTCGACATGCATACGCCGGGCATCGACGTGCGGCCGCTGCGCCAGATCACCGGGCAGGCGCATTTCAACGAGGTGTTCCTCACCGACGTGCGCATCCCGGGGGCGAACGTGGTCGGCGGCGTCAACGACGGCTGGCGGGTGGCCCAGACGACGCTCGCCAACGAGCGCACCCTCATCGGCGGTGGCTCGGGCGCCGGGTGGCGGGACCTGGCCGGCCTGGCCCGCGACACGGGGGCGGCGCGGGACGCCCGGCTCCGCCAGGAGCTGGCCGCGGCCTACACCCGCTTCGAGCTGACCCGCTTCCTCGGCTACCGCGTCCAGACCGCGCTCAGCCAGGGCCGGGCACCCGGTCCCGAGAGCTCGGTCATGAAGCTGTTCCACTCCCAGCACCTGGCCCGTACCGGTGACCTGGTGATGGCCATGCAGGGTCCGGCCGGCGCGCTGGCCGACCCGGATGCGGCCAAGGGCGGCTTCTGGCTCGGTTACTTCCTCAACCAGTGGGCGAGCCGGATCGGCGGCGGCACCGACCAGGTCCAGCGCAACATCATCGGGGAGCGGGTCCTCGGCCTGCCCCGGGAGCCGAGCACCGACCGCGACCTGCCGTTCAACGAGCTGCGGCGCGGCTAGCGGTGGACCTGGAGGAGACGGCCGACCAGCAGGCGCTGCGCAAGGAGCTGCGCGCCTACTTCGACGCGATGATGACGCCGTCGGTGCGGGCCGAGCTGGGTGTCGTCGGCGAAGGGTCGCCCGCGTTCCGGCGGCTCGTGCGCCGGATGGGGGCCGACGGGTGGCTCGGCATCGGCTGGCCGGTCGAGCACGGCGGCCAGGGCCGCCCCGCCACCGACCAGTTCATCTTCTTCGACGAGGTGCAGCGGGCCGAGGCGCCGTTCCCGTTCGTCACCGTCAACACCGTCGGACCGACGATCATGCGCTTCGGCACCGACGAGCAGAAGGCGCGGTTCCTGCCGGGCATCCTCGCCGGAGAGATCAACTTCGCCATCGGCTACACCGAGCCCGAGGCCGGCACGGACCTGGCGTCTCTGCGCACCAAGGCGACGCGCGACGGGGACGAATACGTGATCGACGGGGCCAAGGTGTTCACCAGCGGCGCCAACCAGGCCGACTACATCTGGCTGGCGTGCCGCACCGACGCGGACGCGCCCAAACACAAGGGCATCTCCATCATCCTGGTGCCCACTGCCTCGGCCGGGTTCAGCTGGACGCCGATCGTGACGGTGGGCGACAACGTCACGACCGCCACCTTCTACGACGGCGTGCGGGTGCCGGTCGCCAACCTGGTCGGCGCCGAGAACGAGGGATGGCGGATGATCACCAACCAGCTCAACCACGAGCGGGTGGGCCTCGCCGCCCTCGGGGGACGCGCCGAGCAGCTGTACGAGGACGTCCTGGGACTGGCCAGGACGACGCCGGCGGCGCCGTCATCGGAGGAGCGCCTGATCGACGTCCCGTGGGTGCAGCTCGACCTGGCGCGCTGCCACGCCCGGCTCGAGGCGATGCGGCTGCTCAACTGGAGGATGGCGGTGGAGGCGTCGTCGGGAGAGCTGTCGCCGGCGGACTCGTCGGCGGTGAAGGTCTACGGCACCGAGACCCACGTCGAGGTGTACCGGCTGCTGCTGGGCGTCGTGGGCGCGGCGGGGTACCTACGCCCAGGTTCGCCGGGGGCCGTGCTGCGCGGGCACCTCGAGCGGGCGGCGCGGGCGGCGCAGATCAACACCTTCGGCGGCGGGGTCAACGACGTGCAGCGCGACATCGTGGCCGCCGCCGGCCTCCGGATGGCGCGCCAGCCCCGATGACGACCTTGGCCGAGCAGTTAAAGGCCTTCGAGGGCCAGCAGGTGGGGGCCCCCATGGTGGGGCCGGACGAGGTCAACAAGCCGATGATCCGCCACTGGTGCGACGCCATCGGCGACGACCTGGCCGTCTACCACGACGAGGAGGCGGCGGCGGCGTCGGTGCACGGTGGCGTGATCGCTCCTCCGACGATGCTCCAGGCGTGGGTCATGTTTGGCTTCCGGCGTCGCCTCCCCGAGGGCCCCAACCGTCAGGGCGAGCTCATGGCGCTGCTCGACCAGCACGGGTTCACCGGGGTGGTGGCCACCGACTGCGAGCAGGAGTACGCGCGCGAGGTCCGCCCGGGCGACCGGCTGACCATGACGTCGGTCATCGAGTCGGTGTCCGACGAGAAGCGCACCGCGCTCGGCCCGGGCCACTTTCTCACCAGCCGTATGACCTACACCGACCAGGACGGTGAGCTGGTGGGCACCCAGCGCTGGCGGATCCTCAAGTTCAAGCCCGGTCAGCCGCCGGAGTCCCAGCAAACAGCCGCCCGGCCGCCGCGGCCCCGGCCCTCCCTCACCGCCGACAACGCATGGTGGTTCGACGCGCTGCGCCGGCACGAGCTGCGCATCCAGCGGTGCACGGCGTGCGGCACCCTGCGCCATCCACCCCGCCCGGTGTGCGACCGGTGCGGGTCGTTCGAGTGGGACTCCGTCGTGGCGGACGGACGCGGATCGGTGTTCAGCTTCGTGGTCAACCACTACCCGCAGGTGCCGGCGTTCGACTACCCCCTGCCCATCGGATTGATCGAGCTGCACGAGGGCACGCGTCTGGTGGCCGACCTCGTCGGGGTCGAGCCGGCGGCGATCCGGATCGGTCTGCCCGTCGTGGTCGAGTTCGTCGACCACGACCCCGAGCTCACGCTGCCCGCCTTCCGCCCGGTGGAGCCGTAGATGGACTTCACCTTCACCGAGGCGCAGCAGGCGGTGTCCTCGCTCGCGGCGAAGATCTTCCGCGACCGGGCGACCCCCGAGCGGGTCGCCGAGGTCGAGGGCTCCGCCGACCGCGTCGACCGGGACCTCTGGTCGGCGCTCGCCGCCGCCGGACTCCTCGGCATCGCCGTGCCCGAGGCGCTCGGCGGCGCCGGCCTCGGCCTCACCGAGCTCTGCCTGCTGCTCGAGCAGCAGGGCCGGCGGGTGGCTCCGATCCCGCTTCTGTGGTCCTCGCTCGCCGCCATGGCGATCGCCGCGTGCGGGGGTCCGGCCGCAGAGCGGCTGCCGGGCATGGTCGAGGGCCGCACGATCCTCACCTGCGCGCTCGCCGAGCCGGGAGCGGGCGACCCGGAGCGCCCGTCGCTGGAGGCCGTCCCCGACGCCGACGCCGGGTGGCGGCTGCACGGTGAGCGGATCTGCGTGCCCTACGCCCAGGTCGCCGACGCCGTACTCTCGCCGGCGCGGGTCCGCGGCTCGGACGCGCTCGTGCTCGTGCTGATTGATCCGGCTTCGGCCGGCACGACACAGCACAGGGCCGAGGCCACCGACCGTCAACTGCTCACCCACGTGGCGTTGGACGGGACGCGCGTCGACCCGACCGGCGTGGTGGCCGGTCCCGACCGCGGCGCGGAGGCGGTGAGGTGGGTCCACCAGAGGGCCCTCGTCGGCCTCGCCGCGCTGCAGCTGGGCGTGGCCGAGGAGGCGCTCGCCCTGGCGGCCGCCTACACGTCGGCCCGCTACCAGTTCGGCAAGCCGCTTTCGAGCTTCCAGTCGACGTCGGCCCGGGCGGCGGACGCGTACATCGACACCCAGGCGATGTCCGTCACCCTCTGGCAGGCCGCGTGGCGCCTCGACCACGGCGCGGACGCGGGGACGGCGGTGGACGTGGCCAAGTGGTGGGCGGCGGAGGCGGGCCAGCGGGTGGTGCACTCGACCCAGCACCTCCACGGCGGTCTGGGCGCCGACGTCTCGTACCCGGTCCACCGGTACTTCCTCGCCGGCAAGCAGCTGGAGGACACCCTGGGCGGGGGCAGCGCCCACCTGGCGCGCATCGCCGGCGTCCTGGCGGCCCGATGATGGCGGCCCGATGATGGCGGCATTCTGATGGCTGCGTCCGTCTCGCCCCGGCTCGACGACGTGGCGGTGGGCGACGAGCTGCCGCCCCTGGACGTCCCGCTCACCCGCAGCACCATCGTGGCCACCGCCATCGCCAGCCGCGACTACACCGAGGTCCACCACGACCCGGCCATCGCCGTGAAGGGCGGCACCAGGGACGTCTACATGAACATCCTCTCCACCAACGGCTTCGTGGGCCGGTTCGTCACCGACTGGGCGGGGCCCGATGCCGTGCTCAGGAAGGTGTCGATCCGTCTCGGTGTCCCGAACCACCCGGGCGACACGATGCACCTCACGGGGGTCGTGACGGCCAAGGACGACGCCGCCGGCACCGTCGAGGTGAGCGTCCGCGGCTCCAACGGCCTCGGCGATCACGTCACCGGGACCGTCACACTGTCCCTGCCGTCATGACACGCGCCAACCGACTCGGCGGCACCGCCGCCATCGCCGGCATCGGCGCCACCGAGTTCAGCAAGGACTCGGGGCGCAGCGAGCTCCATCTCGCCGTCGAGGCGGTGCGCGCCGCGCTGGACGACGCCGGGCTGACGGCGGCCGACGTGGACGGCATGGTGACCTTCTCGATGGACAACAACCCGGAGATCGAGATCGCCCGCAACCTCGGCATGGGCGAGCTCACGTTCTTCGCGCGCGTGCACTACGGCGGCGGGGCGGCGTGCGCCACCGTGCAGCAGGCGGCGATGGCGGTGGCGACGGGCACGGCCGACGTGGTCGTGGCCTACCGGGCGTTCAACGAACGGTCGGGACGCCGGTTCGGGGCGGGGGTCCAGGACCGGCCGCCCACGGCCACCACCGAGATGGCGCACTTCGCCAACTACTCGCCGACCGGGCTGGTGACGCCGGCGCAGTGGGTCGCCATGTTCGCCCAGCGGTACCTGCACGTGAGCGGGGCGACCACCGAGGACTTCGGGCGGGTGGCGGTGGCCGACCGCCAGTACGCCGCCACCAACCCGCGGGCGTGGTTCTTCGGCCAGCCCATCACGCTGGCCGACCACCAGCGCTCGCGGTGGATCGTCGAGCCGCTGCGGCTGCTCGACTGCTGCCAGGAGAGCGACGGCGCCCAGGCCCTGGTGGTCGTGAGCGCCGGGCGCGCCCGCGACCTGGCCCAGCCCCCGGCCGTGATCGAGGCGGCGGCGCAGGGATCGGCGCCACAGCAGGAGAGCATGACCAGCTACTACCGCGACGACCTGACGGGGCTGCCCGAGATGGGGGTCGTCGCCCGCCAGCTGTGGGCGGCGACCGGCCTCGCGCCCGACGACATCGACGTGGCCATCCTCTACGACCACTTCACCCCGTTCGTGCTGTGCCAGCTCGAGGAGTTCGGCTTCTGCGGGCGGGGGGAGGCCAAGGACTTCCTCCGCGACGGCCACATCGAGCTCGGCGGGCGGCTGCCGGTCAACACCCACGGCGGGCAGCTGGGCGAGGCCTACATCCACGGCATGAACGGCATCGCCGAGGCCGTCCGCCAGATCCGGGGCACCGCCGTCAACCAGCTGCCCCGGGTCGAGCACGCGCTGGTCACGGCCGGGACCGGCGTGCCGACCAGCGGGCTCCTCCTCGCACCCGGCTAGGCGGTCTGGCGCCCCGCGTCACCCGGGTGGTCGTCCCGGCGGCCGGTGTGCTCGCGCAGCTCGGCCCGCATCAGGGCCACCTCCTCGGCCAGGATCTTGCTGCGGTCCTCGAGCCGCGACACCTCCCACGACAGGTGCATCACCACCAGCACGAGGAACAGGGTGCCGACGAGGAACAGCAGGTCGGGGGCGTAGGCCACGCCGGTCCGGTGCGCGGCCCAGTCGAGCAGCCCGGGGGACACGCCGAGCACGACGAAGGCCACCCCGACGGCCAGCCACAGGAGGGAGTACTTGGCCCGGAGCTGGCGCCGTCGCACGAGGCGGAGGATGACGAGCATCAGCACCACGCCCGCCACCCCCGTGAGCCAGTGCAGGCGGGGTGTGGCCGAGGCGAGCACGTTCACGGGACCGCCTCCCGCACCGGGGCGCGGCGCCGGGTGGCGCCCGACAACATCACCACCGAGAGCCGGACGAAGTGGTAGGCGAGGCGCACGTTGCGGTGGCTGGCCTGCCCGGCCTGGCGCTCGCGCATGGTAACCGGCACCTCGACGACCGAGAAGCCCTCGCGCAGGGCCAGGAGCAGCGCCTCGACCGAGTCCATGTACTCCGACGGGTACGTCTCGGCGAAGTAGGCGATGAGGTCGGCGCTGAAGGCCCGGAAGCCCGACGAGGTGTCGGTGAACCGCCGGCCCGAGAGCAGCCGCACGCCCACGCGCATGGCGCCCATGGCGCCGCCACGCGTCCGCCCGACCTGGTAGGCCCCGGAGGGGTCGGCGAAGCGGGTGCCGATGACGAGGTCGGCCCCGGTGTCGAGGCCGGCCAGCAGCGCGGCGATCTGCGTGGCGTCGTGCTGGCCGTCGGCATCGATCTGCACCGCCCGCGGCCACCCACCCCGCCGCGCGAAGCGGAAGCCCGTCTGCAGCGCCCCGCCGATGCCCAGGTTGTAGGGCAGCTCGACGACGTGCACCCCGGCGGCGCGGGCAACGTCGGCGGTGTGATCGCGGCTCCCGTCGCTCACCACCACGACGTCGAGATCGGGTACCACGGCGCGCAGCTCGGCGAGCACGGCGGGGAGCGCTTCCTCCTCGTTGAAGGCGGGGATGATGGCGATCGCCCGGCCAGGGTGACCGGCGTCGGCCGCGCTGTCGGCCACGCTGTCGGCGATTAGCTCAGCCCCTTGT
>Ga0306920_100009648_pt1 | contig 12890 bp, 9 predicted proteins | sample flu12Cox44000170_FD_204666 | JGI IMG/M metagenome (GOLD analysis project Ga0306920, IMG submission 204666) | Lab enrichment of tropical soil microbial communities from Luquillo Experimental Forest, Puerto Rico - flux4day.12C.oxic.44.000.170 (v2)... | ecosystem: Environmental > Terrestrial >...
CAGCACAGCCTTTTCGACTGTGGGTAGTTCGCCCTCGATCGGGCCGCGAAGCCGACGGCGCAGCTTCGGCGCGCAGCATTGAATATCTGGGAACCAGCGATGTGATCAACACCGACAACCAACGTGTCGCAGCCAATTTGGAGGCCCCAGGCGCTCAGGAAAGCTATTAACCGACGGCCGCATCCTTCGACATGAGAGCCGGGCAACCGGGCCGCAAATGCCTGGAGCGACGGGCGCGGACAGAGGCGTGCTCTTGGCCTGCATTTGCCGGAGCGCAAGCCGCGCGCCAGGCCCTAACAGAAACAGAAGTGCCAGACGCGATCACCTTATCGCGCTCGAAAGTCTTCTCCTTCGAAGGCGCGCACGAGGCGACCGCGCTCGCGCCGATCGTGGCTATCGGCGATGGCTGTTGGCACTAAGGAAAAGGAAAAAGGGCGATTTCCTGCGGCGATTGTGCGGGGAACACCGTGATAACCGGGGTTGGGAGATCATCGCGCGCCTGATCACCGCCCCGAAATTTGCGCGACGTTAGGCCCCTAGGGCGGGGTGCCAAACGTCGACCCGGGTTCTCCGCATGCGGACTCCGCAACAAATCCCTATGTCGGCGCCCGCGGTTTCAGGGTCTAGTTCGGTTCCCGCACCCGTCTTCAAAGCGAAGCGCGTATTCCGGCGCCGCAAACAGAAGGATCCTGCTAGTGCCTGGGTAGCTTGGCGTCCTAGCAGGACTCTGAACTTGCACGGAGAGGAATGTCGTGTCGCAAGAGCGTGTGCACCGCCGCCTAGAAGCAATCATGTTTGCTGACGTGGTCGGCTATAGCCGCCTGACTGGTCAGGACGAGGTCGGCACATGGTGGCGCCTGCGTCGAGTATTACGCGACGTGGTTCGACCCGAGATCAAGTCGCGCGCTGGGCGAATTGTCCGGATCAAGGGCGACGGCATTTTGGTGGAGTTCCCGAGTGCGGTCGAGGCGGTGATTAGCGCCGTGGCGTTGCAGCAAGCAATGATTCAGAGAAACGCCAATTCCCCGGACGCGCAGCCCATCGAATTGCGTATCGGCATCAATCTTGGGGATGTGATCACCAATGACCATGATGTTCACGGTGATGGAGTCAATATCGCATGCCGCCTTGAACCTCTGGCCGATCCGGGGGGTATTTGCATATCCGCTACGGTGCACGAGCATGTGCATGGGAAGCTTGCCTATCCTTTTGAAAGCCGTGGAGAACAAACGCTCAAGAATATTGCCTCCCCAGTGCTGATTTATTCGCTTGGACCTGCAACTATTGCGACGCTGCCGAGGGACGATTGGCGGTCGAGCGTCTACACAAGTTCTTGGCGCTGGTTTGTGAAGGCGCTCACTGTTGGCAGTTTGTGTGCAGCGGTACTGTGGCTAATCCAGCGGTATGGCGACCAATCGGCTCAATCGCCGGCCATCCAAACCGGTTCGCCAGCCCAATCGTCCTCATCCGTCGCCGAACCAAGGAGTCTGCCCAGAGCGCCAGCGCGATCCATCGTGGTCCTGCCGTTCACCTCCCATGACGCGGATCAAGAATATTTTGCGGAAGGCATCACCGAAGACCTGACTACCGATTTATCGCGAATTCCCGGTTCATTTGTGATCGCGCCGAGCACGGCTTTCACCTACAAGGGAAGGACTATCGATGTTCGGCAGGTCGGTCGAGAATTGTCGGTACGCTACGCACTGCAAGGCAGCGTGCGCAGGATCAGCGATTCCGTGCGCATCAACGCACGACTTGTCGATACCGCAAATGCAACACAGCAATGGGCAGATCGGTTCGATGGCGATGGTGCGCAGCTCGCGAAAGTGCAGGACCGGGTCACCCAACGCATAGCCGCAGCGCTCAACGTTGCGCTCATCGACGCAGAGAGCCAACGTGCCTTGCGCGAACGACCGAACAATCCCGAGGTCGTCGATCTGACCATGCGCGGCTCGGCGCTGATCAACAAGCCGGCGAGCCGGGAGAGCACGCAACACGCTCGCGAACTCTTCGAGGCGGCGCTGCGGCTCAATCCCGACCATCTTCCGGCCTTGAACGGTCTCGCCCAAGCGATGGTGGTGCAATGGGAATCAACGTGGTACCCACGCTCCGGGGACGAGCATCTCGGGGAACTCGATCGCGTCGTCAACAAGGCACTCGCGGTCAAACCCGACGACGCGCTCGCCACCTATTTTCGTGGCTATGTGCTGAAGCGATTGCGAAAAGACCTGAATGGGGCCCTGGCTGCCTTCGAGCGTGCGATTGCCATTGATCCTAATCTCGCGGTTGCTCACAATTACGTCGGCCAGCTGAAGGTGTTCCTTGGCCGCGCCAACGAGGCCGCTGAGCACACGCTCAAGGCGATTCGGCTGAGCCCACGCGATCCACAGCTGGCACTATGGTACTATCAATTGGCGCACACCTACATTCACCAGCAGCGCTACGACGAGGCGGTGGAGTGGGGGCGGCGGAGCGTCGAGACCAATCCAGCCCTGCGCTATCCCTATCGCGTCCTCGCGGCGGCCCTTGCATTGTCGGGACGGATCGACGAGGCCAAGTGGGTCGCAGCCGAAATGCTGGGCCGCTATCCCAAGGAGACCGTGAGTGCCTTTTTGGCGCGCGAGCCTTGGCCTAATCCGATCTATCGCGAAGGACAGAATCGCGAGATTGCCGGAATGCGCCTCGCCGGCGTCCCGGAATGATGCGAGATCGACATGCAGAGCTCTGGCGGAGCACAAGACCAGCGATGCGAGAGCGTCCTATCCAAGCGTCGAGACGACAGCATACCGATTTGACATTTGCTGAGACTGGAATGGCGCAAGGTAATAAAGGATCCAGCACGGGGCCGAGCCAATTGGCGCAACGGCAACCGCAGTGACAAGTTCGAAACTGCTTTTGGTAGCTAAACGGCTGTTGTCGGTTCCAGAACCGCTTCGCCCTATCGCGCCAAGTGTACCCGACACGGTGGACATGATATGCCGCCGCCCCGTGAAATCTGCCGAAATGCCGCCAGCTGTCGATATACTGCCGATGGGGTGGTCAGCGCGAGCGATCCGAGCGCGTCGGGGTTAGCCTTGCTGATTCGCGCAGCGAAGGCATTGGCCGCGACGTCGAGCCGACAGCGGCACCCTAATCAATCGACGAGCACAGATTTTTTGTCGCCTGAATAAACTTGCCATCAGCTCTCTTCTCCAGTCCAGATCAAGCTTCGGGCTGAACTTTTTCATGTCCTGTGACCTACAACACATCTTTGCGCAAGGAACGGGCGCATTGTCGCACGCAATCGGACGGCATTTAGTCCGGTTTACTTCGCAAGGAGACAACTGTCATGAAGATTATAATCTCTGCGCTGTTGGCTCTCTCCGTGCTTGCCGGTATCGCGGCTCCCGCGAGCGCCTTCGATCCCTGGAAAGACGACGTGGGCCTCCGCTCGCCCCTGTAACTGCTGTCTGGGCCCGCAAGCTCGCTCGCCTGCGGGTCCTCTCGCACCCCTCTTCACCGACGTTTGTTTAACCTGAGGGTGGCGCGTTCTCTCTCCCAGGAATGCTGGGCTCGCCACCGCTTAGCCAGACCGGGGCCGACCCCTCCTCAAGGTCCTTGCTGAAGGCGCATTGGCGTCGTGCGGAGCCTAGTGAAGGCTCGCACGCAGCAACGGGGTTTGGATGTTATCGGGCAGGCTTTCTTGCAGCCTCAAGGCCGCGAACGCCAAATCGCAAGACTTTCTTCCGCACGACGATCGTCAGCGCACTGCCATGGAACAGAGCAGCGCGTTGCAACGATGCGTTGCGACGAAGCTTCCGGTAACGGACTTGAGGTGGTCCTCAGACGGAGTTGGAACGTCTCTTTCCAAGGGCGTATGGCCCCGTTATCCCACATGTGCGCATGTGCAGGTCCTAGGAAGTGTCAGCGACGATTTTTGCGTATTTTCCCGAATTGGTCGCCAGGTACATTGGGGGTGACGCTTTCGGCCTGTCGACGTGCGGTGGACGACCCCGTGCAATTTTTACGCGACGCGGTCAAACCAGAAGAGGTCCTGCCCGAAATAGCAATTTGGAGCCCGACAATGACCCCGCGGGCCGGAGCGATCGCATTTGGCCTCTTCGCATCCGTTGCTCACGACAGATTGGCAAGGTGAGGGCCGCCGCGCATTGACCAGCTGTGAAGACATGGCGCGGGAGACATTTGGACGGAGACGAACCCTTCATCCGCACCGACGAGGTGATCGAGTGAAACGGCGCGAGTTCATCACGTTGCTGTCCAGCATAGCGGCATGGCCGCTCGCTAGCACGGCCCAGGATGGAAAGACGGTCGGTGTGCTCGTGGTCGGAGCTCCCGATCCCAATGAATTTCTCGGAGTGCTCAGGGACGGTCTGCGCGAAATAGGGTACACTGAGGGGCAAAATATAGAGCTCGATATTCGTTCCGCTGAGGGCAAAGCAGAACGACTTCCCGATTTGGCGGCAGAACTTGTGCGCCGGAAGGTCGATGTCATCGTCGGCTTCCAAACGCCGGCAGTTCAGGCGGCCAAGCAAGCCACAACTGAGATCCCGATCGTCATGGACGCGGGCGACCCGGTGGGAATGGGGCTCATCTCCAGCCTTGCCCAGCCAGGCGGAAACGTTACGGGTATGTCGGCAGTGACGGCCGAGCTGGCCCCGAAGGGCCTCGAATATCTGAAACAGATCGTTCCATCATTGCGGCGGCTCGGGCTGTTCTTGAACGCGAGCGACCCGTTTAGAAAGCCGTTCCTGGAGCATAACCAGGTTGGCGTTGGCCGCCTTGGCCTGGAATTAAAGCCCACGTTCGTCAACGGGCCAGGGGATCTAGATTCGGCGTTTGCGGCCGCCACCAGCGAGAAGGTAGACGCGCTCATGATCCAGCCGAGCCTGGCCGTCGCGCGCGCCGCCGAGTTAGCCCTCGCCCATCACCTCCCCGCCGCATCGCTGACGGGTCCGTTTGCGCGCGCCGGCGGGCTCTTGTCCTATTCGGCCAACTACACCGAACTGTGGCGTGAGATGGCCATCTACGTGGCCAAAATTCTGAATGGGGCTAAGCCGGCCAATTTGCCCGTCGCACAGCCAACCAAATTCGAGTTGGTGCTTAACCTCAGGAGCGCCGGGCTGCTTGGCTTGGTCGTGCCGCCCTCGGTCCTCGCCCGCGCCGATCAGGTAATCGAATAGGTCCAGCGCAGCTTCGCGAACATGCACCACCATGGCGCTGGCGACGACGGGGGCCGACGCTGGGCACGCTCATCAGACGTTCGGTGATCTGGTGATCTCAGCGGATACCGCGTCGATGCGGCTCGAGCCGGCGTCAATCGCACGGGCCGGGCCCGCAAGCAGCTGACCGCGTGCGGTGTCGCCGTCGGTTATGGCAAGTCCGGCGGGAGGCTGCTGGCGAGGCGACAACTGCGTGGTCGGCGTCCATCGCATTTTCAAGGCTCCCCGCGAAGAGCGCAGCCTCGAGATAGCCAGAGCGCGAGGAGGCCCTCGTGGTGGCCGGTGCCCACGGTCTCGGCGGGAAGGGGTTGCTCACGAGGCACGCTTGCCAAATTCGGCGCGGCTCCATGCGCTCCCGTCATTCCTTTGAGTGTTCAAAGGAATTTTGCCGCAACGTGCAGTTTCGATCGCTGCCAGCGTCAGATGAAGCAGCCCTAGTTCCCTCCTAAGCCATGCAGTGCGCGCGCACCAACTCGGTGCGCAGAGAGGAATGGCGGCGCTCTGGTCCTGTCATGGAGCCGCAACATCGGCGAGCCGCAGGCCACGATGCGCAAGACTTCAGCACCGCAGCGCTTCCGACGATCGCCGAGGGATCATCGGAAGGCGCAAGAGCTGACACGAAGTTGGCATCAAGTTCGCATCGCTCGACCCCAGCGCGGCGGCTGGTCCCGCGGCCTTCGCGGTACTAATCTGGGCCGGTACTAATCTGGGCAGGTACTAATCTAATCTGGGCGGGCACTAATCTGGGCCGGTACGAGTTTATCCAACGTACCCGCAGCGAGGAGGCAACGGCATGGTCAATTTTACGGTCAACGGCCGGGGTGTTGACGTCGATGTCGATCCCGAGACGCCATTGATCTTCGTTTTGCGCAATGACCTGGCTCTCAACGGACCGAAGCTCGGGTGCGGCTCCGGCCTTTGCGGCGCCTGCACCGTGCATGTCGATGGGCGGTCGGTGCGGGCCTGCCAAATGCCAATCAAGGCGCTGGCCCCCCACTCCAGGATCACTACGCTTGAAGGTCTCGGCACGCCCGAGCGGCCGCATCCCCTGCAGGCGGCCTTCATTGCCGAGCAGGCCCTGCAGTGCGGCTACTGCACGAGTGGCATGATCATGGAGGCTGCCGCGTTGCTCGCGGACAAGCCCAGTCCTACCGAGGCTGAGATCATTCAGCACATGAATGCCAACCTCTGCCGCTGCGGCTGTCAGCAGCGGGTGGTGCGTGCGATCCAGCGCGCTGCCGGCAAGGGAGTATGACGCCCATGACGATCGACCCGCACGTCAATCTGAGCCGCCGGGCCTTCGCTATCGCCGCCGCTTCCGCCGCAGCTGGCCTCACCATCGGCTTCCGCTTGGCCTCCGCCCAGGCGCAAGGACCGCAAGCGGGGCCACCCGTCCCGCCCATGATCAAGGACAACCCGCAGCTCGATGCGTGGGTGCGGGTCGCCCCAGACGGCACCGTCACGGTCATGACCGGCCGTGTCGAGCTCGGTCAGGGCATCCTCACCGTCATGCGGCAGGTCGCAGCCGATGAACTCGATGTGGCGCCCGAGCGGCTAAGGCTGATCTCCGGGGACACCGCGCAGACGCCTGATGAAGGCATCACCGCCGGCTCGCTGGCGGTCAAGCTCGGCAGCACCGCGCTCGCTCTCGCCTGCGCCGACGCTCGCGCCACGCTTATTGGCGTCGCGGCCAAGGCATGGGGCATCGAGCCCCAGGCGATCAAGATTGAGGACGGAGTGATGTCGGGCCCAGGCGGCCAACGCATGGGTTATGGCGAGGCCGCCGGCAAGATTTCACTGTCACGCCCCGTCGATGTGACGGCAAAGCGCAAGAACCCGGCGGATCAGCGGATCATTGGCACGTCCTATCCGCGCGTCGACATTCCCTCCAAGGTGTTTGCCCAGCAGATATTCATCCATGACCTGCGGCCGGAAGGCATGCTGTTCGGCGCCGTGGCGCGCCCGCCCGCCTACGCGGCGCGTCTTCTCTCTGCAGACCTGGTCGCCATTCGCGCCATGCCGGGCGTGGTAGAGGTGGTGCGCGACGGCTCGTTTTTGGGCGTCGTCGCCCGACGCGAGGAGCAGGCGCAAGCCGCCGCCAATCGGCTCGCCAAATCGGCCCGATGGGACTTGGGCATGCCCTTGTTCGGGGGCAAGAGCGTCTTCGAGCATCTGGTGACAGCCAACGCGGAAACGGCCGTCCTGCATGACGTCAAGGCCGCTGCGCCACCACCAGTGCTGACCCACAAGGTCGAGTACCGCCGCAACTTCCAGGCCCACGCCTCGATTGGGGCAAGCTGCGCGCTGGCCCAGTGGCAGGACGGCAAGCTCGATGTTTGGTCGCATACGCAAGGGCCGTTCCCGTTGCGCGTGGCGTTGGGCCGGGCCCTCAAGGTGGCTCATGAGACAATTCGGGTCGTCCATGCACAGGGGTCCGGCTGCTACGGGCACAACGGTGCCGACGACGTGGCGCTCGACGCAGCACTGCTCGCTCGCGCTGTTCCCGGCAAGCCCGTGCGCGTGCACTGGTCACACGAGGAAGAGATGGCCTGGGAGCCCTGGGGCCCGGCCATGGTTACCCGGCTTGCCGGCGGCGTCGCCGCCGATGGTGTCCTCACCCATTGGACGCATGATGTGTGGTCGTTCCCGCATTCGACGCGACCAATCCGCGGTACGGGGTGCAATCTGCGCTCGGCCTGGTACCTCGCCGAGCCCGTGCCGCCTTCGAAGGTCGAGGACAACCCGATGCCAGCAGGCGGCGCGGCTCGCAACGCCATTCCAATCTACGCGGCGGCGAACCAGACGGTGACCTCGCACTTCCTCGCTGACATGCCGATCCGCACCTCGGCCTTGCGCACGCTGGGCGGCTACTTCAACGCTGTTTCAGCCGAGATGTTCATCGACGAACTGGCGGCCTTGAGTGGTCGCGATCCCGTCGCCTTCCGCCTGGCCAACACCAAGGACCCGCGGCTGGTGGCGGTTCTGAGGAAGGCACTCGAGCTGTCGGGGTGGACGCCGGGCGTCGTCGCCAAGCGCCCTCTGGCGCCGGAAATGACGGGAACCGGCATCGGTCTCTCCCGCTATAAGAACAGCGACGCCTACGTAGCGGTGGTCGCTCAAGTCTCCGTCGATACCAAGACCGGCGGGGTCAGAGTGCACAAGCTGTGGAGCGCGACCGAGGCCGGGCGCGCCGTCAACCCCGACGGCGTCCTGAACCAGATCGAGGGGGGCATGGCCCAGTCAACGAGCTGGACCCTGCGGGAGGAAGGCCGCTGGAACAACGGCATCATGCAGGCCGTTGATTATGGGTCCTACCCAATCCAAGACTTCGCCACCACGCCGGCCATGACATCGGTCGTGATCGATCGGCCCGAGTTGCCCTCCCTGGGCGTCGGCGAGGGCAGTCAGGCGCCGACGGGGGCAGCAATCGCCAATGCCATCTTCGCTGCGGCTGGCGGCCGGCGCATCAGGGAGATCCCCTTCACCCGGGAGCGTGTTCTAGAGGCACTGAGGAGCTAGCCGCAAGGGACTAGCTCGAGCCCCCCGGCAGCCTGCGCCGCCGCTCTTGCAGGCGGTCGGTAGGCAGTCGCCTATCTGATATCTTCCCCGTGAAAGGCGAGCTTTCGCGTCGGCCAACAAGAAAAGCTGTCCCCGGGTCCTCAGCCCTCCAGCAAGGGGCCGCTCAAGAAACTCGCGATCGCCCCGTGCGTGGTCGAAGGAGAATGCCATGGGTGCAAGGCAAGCCGGGCTCGTCCCGGTGGTCGGATCGCAATCGCATCGCCGCGGCTTGCGCGGTTTCAGCGCCGCACATTGTGCCCGCCCACGCATTCTCGCCTTCCTGGCCGTCGCAGTGCTGGTCACGGCTCCCTGCCGGGCCAAGGCCGCCGACCACCAGGGGCAGCTCACTTGGGCCGCGACAATTTCGCTGGCTCCCACTTGGCTAGATCCGGCTGAGGCGGCTGGGATCATCACGCCCTACATGGTCTATTACGCGCTGCACGATGCCATGGTTAAGCCGATGCCTGGCAAGCCATTTGCACCGAGCCTTGCCGAATCGTGGTCGCTTTCCGATGACGGACTGATCCACGAGTTCGCGGTGCGCACGGGTGCCAAGTTCCACAACGGTGAGCCGGTCACAGCCGAGGACGTGAAGTTTTCCTTTGATCGGTATCGGGGCGCGGCAAGCAAGGTTCTCAAGGACCGAGTGGCCACGGTGGAGACCCCCGATCAACAGCACGTGCGCTTCAAGCTGAAGCAGCCGTGGCCCGACTTCATGACCTTCTACACAAGCGCCACGGGCGCAGCGTGGATCGTGCCCAAGAAGTACGTTGAGGAGGTGGGAGAGGACGGTTTCAAAAAAGCGCCCGTGGGTGCGGGGCCCTACAAATTTGTGTCATTCACGCCGGGCATAGAGCTGACCCTTGAGGCCTTTGCTCAGTATTGGCGCAAGACTCCGAGCGTCAAGCGCATCGTTTTCAGAGCAATCCCTGACGAGGCGACGCGGTTGGTCGCGCTCAAGCGCGGCGAGGTTGACATTGCCTACTTGTTCCGCGGCGAGCTTGCCGAGGAGCTAGTGCGGACGAAGGGGCTTACCTCCAAGGCGATTGTCACCGATGTGCCATTCTGGCTCTACTTCGCCGATCAATGGGACTCAAAATCGCCCTGGCACGACCCGCGCGTGCGGCTGGCCGCCATCCTCGCCATCGACCGCAAGGGGATCAACGAGGCGCTCACGCTCGGCCACTCGCGCATAACCGGCAGCATCATCCCCGACACCTTCGCGTTCTATTGGGCCCCTCCGGTCCCCACCTACGATCCGGTCAAGGCAAAGGAGCTGCTGGCCGAGGCTGGTATCCGAAAGGCTTCGATGCCGGCGACTATGCGTGCGACGGCGCATTCGCCAATCTCGCCGAGGCGGTGATCAACAATCTGCAAGCGGTGGGCATCCGCGCCAAGCTGAGGCCGCTCGAGCGGGCGGCCTTCTATAAGGGCTACAGTGAGAAGGGGTTGAAGAACCTGATCCAGGGATCGAGCGGCGGCTTCGGCAATGCCGCCACACGTCTTGAAGCATTCGTGGCGAAGGGCGGCACCTACGTCTATGGCAGCTATCCAGATATCGACGCGCTCTTCCAGGAACAGGCGGCCGAGCTCGACACCAAAAAGCGCGAAGCGACGCTGCACAAGATCCAGCTGCTCGTGCACGAGCACGCAATCTACGCGCATCTTTGGCAGTTTGGCGTCATTCACGGGGTCGGCCCCAGGGTCGGGGAATCCGGACTTGGCTTGATAGCCGGGCATCCCTACTCGACGCCCTACGAAGACGTGACGCTGAAGGGTAACTAACCCTTGCAGCGCGGGCGTGGCCGACGCGGTCATCCAATGCAGCCGGCGGCGGTCGCGCGAGTTTTTGGAGCGCGACTGCGGCCGGCAGGCGCCCTTCTCTCCCAAGACCCCCGATCCTCCTCGGCAAGAAGACCTTGGAAGGCCTACCGATTTTCAACAGGGTGCAGGAACGGCCGGCGGCACGCGACCGATCACCTTCAATGCTCAGGCACGACTGGTCACGGCGACCAGCGCCCGCCGTTTGCCAGATTGTCGCCCAACAACAGTGCTTTATTTGAGTCTGGTGGCGTGAAGGGTGCGTTCACGTAAGCCAACCATCGGGGGAACAATCGTGCGCACCGCAGATTCGTAACCTTGCTGCTCGCCGTGCTTGGGGCGCTTGTCCATCGGCCCAACCCCAAGCAGTGAAGTGGCACGTGCCGTCGCGCTCATGCTTCGATGGCATGGCCTAATTTGCAATCGGCCGGATTCGCTGCTGCCCTGCCGTCGAGTTGCGGTGCGCTTCTGAGATCTGGCTCGAACCATCAGGCGATGCAGTGCACCTTCCTCGCACAACCCGTTCGGCAACCTCCTACTTGCGCAAGCCCGTCATCATCTATGCCGGACTGGCGCTGGCCGGCATTGTGCTCATCATCCTGGCCATCGCCCCATTGGCCTCAACCGTGGTCGAGCGCTGGTCACGCCGCGACGTGCAGCTCAGGTCACAGCTTGTCTTCAATTCTATCCGCGACCAGGTCGCCACGGAGCTTGCTACCGCAGCCGGCGCCAAGTTGGACACCCTCTTTGAGCGCCTTGCCGAAGACGAACAATTGTTGGCCTTGGCATACTGCGGAGAAGACGGTCAACCGTTTTATGCGACCCAACGCATGCCCAAGAGCATTAATTGTGCCAGCATCGCGCGGTTAAAGAAGCAAACGCTTGGCATCGTATTCGATGCCGGACATCGCGTGTCGATTAGTGCCTTTCCGCTGAGAACCGAGACCGCTCGGGGCCATCTCCTCGTTCTGCACGATCTGCGATTTGTCGACGCGCGAGCCGCGAAGGCACGCTTCTACACGGCAGTTACGCTGATCGGCGTGATGGTAGGACTTGGGCTGATTGCCACCGCGATCATCCTTGGAGTGCTTCGGGGCTGGTCACATCTCGTTCGCTCGCTGATCGGCGATACTCGCGTTGCGGCCCTGCCTACCGCCCTGATGGCTGAAATTCAAGCCCGGGCGCCCACCATGCGCTTGGGCCTGCGCGAGTTCCGGGCGGATCGCACGGAGGGTGATGGTCTGCAGGTGCAGTGGTCGCCACAAACGCTACACCGTCTGCTCGACGAGCGCTTGTCAGGGACCGAGGTAATCGCCGTCTCCAATCGTGAGCCCTATATCCACAACCACCATGACGGCGCTATTGCCCTGCAGATTCCCGCCAGTGGGCTGGTGGCCGCACTTGAACCGGTGATGCGCGCCTGTGGTGGAAAGTGGATCGCACACGGCAGCGGGTCGGCCGATCGCGACACAGTCGATGCGGATGATCATATCCGCGTGCCGCCTAACAATCCTGCCTATACGCTGCGGCGCATCTGGCTCAACGAAGACGAGCAGGAGGGCTACTATTATGGGTTCGCCAATGAGGGGATTTGGCCGTTGTGCCATATCGCCTTCGTGCGGCCCATTTTCCGGCAGGAGAACTGGAAGCAATACGTCGCCATCAACCAGCGGTTTGCAATGAGCGTGATCGAGGAAGCGAGCCGAGATGATCCGCTCGTGCTGGTCCATGATTACCATTTTGCGCTGCTGCCGCGCATGGTGCGGCAGCAATTACCTAGGGCAACCATCTTAACCTTCTGGCATATTCCCTGGCCCAACTCCGAAACATTCGGCATCTGCCCTTGGCGCGAGGAGATCATTCAGGGGCTGCTGGGAAGCAGCATTCTCGGGTTTCATACGCAGTTCCACTGCAACAATTTCTTGGAAGCAACCGACCGCTTCGTGGAGAGCCGGATCGACCGTGAGCATGCTTCGGTTGGGGTCGGTGGCCAGGAGACCATGATCCGGCCTTATCCGATTTCGATCGAATGGCCGCCCACGGCACTTGCAACCCAGGCATCCATCGATGAGTGCCGTCATGCGGTGAGATCACGCTTCGCGCTGTCGCCCAGCGTACGACTGGCCGTCGGCATCGAGCGTTTCGACTACACCAAAGGTATCTTGGACAGGATGCGAGCCATCGACGATCTGCTGAGGCGGCAGCCGTCCCTGAAGGGCCAGCTCGTCTTTATCCAGGCCGCCGCACCGACACGCAGCAAACTCCCTGTGTATCGAGCGCTACAAAAAGAGG
>Ga0306920_100009649_pt1 | contig 12890 bp, 12 predicted proteins | sample flu12Cox44000170_FD_204666 | JGI IMG/M metagenome (GOLD analysis project Ga0306920, IMG submission 204666) | Lab enrichment of tropical soil microbial communities from Luquillo Experimental Forest, Puerto Rico - flux4day.12C.oxic.44.000.170 (v2)... | ecosystem: Environmental > Terrestrial >...
GGCGTAACCCAATTTGCCAACAGCAAAAGCGCCTTTACCGCGACATTTCTCGAGCCCGGCAATTTGACCGCGAGCGTCAGACCTTCTCCACTTCCAGCTCCAACCCCTCCACCTTGCGCACCACGACTTGCTCACCCATCCGCACCCGCGAAGGGGCATGAGCATTCCACAGCTCGCCCTGTACAAACACCTTGCCTTCCGGATCGATGTCGGTGCGCGCTTCTCCCAGCGAACCGATCATTCCCTGTTTTCCGGTTACGACCTTGTTGCGTCGAGCCCGCAGCGCGATGCTCATCAGAAAGACCGTAATGGCCCCCAGGGGAACACTCACCGACAGCGCGGTCCACAGCTTCACCCGCATCTCGGGAATGGGCCCATCGACCAGCAACAATCCCCCGATGGTCATCAGGGCGATACCCGCGATGCCCAGAACGCCGTGGGTAGCAAACTTGGCTTCCAGGGCGAACATCACGAACGCCGCCATGATCAGGGTGAACGCGGCGTAACGCGTTGGCAGCAGGTTCAGCGCGAACAGCGCCAGCAGGATGAAAACAATTCCCACCACGCCGGGCAGAACCGCGCCGGGATGGTTGAACTCCGCATACATCGCCAGCGCGCCGATCGCAAGCACGATAAAGGCAATATTGGGATTGAGCAGGAAATCCAAAATCCGCTGCTTTACGGTCATCGTCAGCTCGCGCACCCGGGCACCCACCAGGTCCAGGGTCACCGTCCTGCCGTCGAATCGCTTGATCGGCTTGCCCTGCATTTGCTTGAAAAGATCGTCCTGGTCGCGGGCGACGTAGTCAATCAGGTGCTGGTCAAGCGCTTCCTTGTCGGTGAACGATTTGGACTCGCGTACTGCCGACTCCGCCAGGGCGACATTTCTTCCGCGCGGTCCCACAAACGAACGCATGAAGGCGGCGGCATCGTTCTCCAGCTTTTGCTTCATCACGTCGTCCATCTTCTCGCCGCCGAAATTCACCGGGTGCGCGGCGCCGGTATTGGTGCCCGGGGCCATGGCGGCAACATCGGCGGCTTCCAGGATGAAGAATCCCGCAGAAGCGGCGCGTGCTCCCGACGGCGCGACGTAAACTATCACCGGGACCGGCGAGGCCAGCATCTTTTCAATGATCGAACGGGTGGAATCCACCAGTCCGCCCGGGGTCCGCAGCTCGATCAGCACGGCATCGGCATGGGTCTGCCGTGCCTGCTCGATCGCCCGGCCAATGTACTCATCGCTGACCGGCTGGATGGTATCGTCGATACGGATCTTCACCACGCTGCTTGCTGAAGCCAGGGTGGAAGCTAGGAAGATCAAGAGAGCACCGAGGCCAACAGTGCGAACTTTCGACATGGGGCCTCCTTCCTGGAGTTCTGCCTATATCTTACTTGGGAAGCCGCTGCTGCTTAAGGTTATCGATCTCCATCTGTAGCTGCCGGTAGGATGCCTCGTCGTAATTGCGCTTGATACGCTCGATGGGGATCCGTGGCTGCCCCGGCTGAGCTGCGGGCGCCGCACCACCGGCGGAAGGGCTGGGGCCCGGCGGGGGCATCACTCCGCGATTAATCATCTCCAGCAGCGTCTTCGCCTCGGCATCCTCCGGCCGGTGCTGCAGGCCCTCTCGAAGCTGCCGGACAGCTCCTGCGGAATCGCCATTTTTAAACAGTGCCAGCCCGTAATTGAAATGATAATCGGCGTCGCTCGGGTCGGCGGCCACCGCCTTGGAAAAATACTCCACGGCCGCAGTCCGGCGCCCGCGCCGTGCATCCACCACCCCGAGGTTGTTGTATACCTCGGTAAGGGGAATCCGGGTCACCAGCTGATCAAAGGCAGCATAGCTTCGCTCCAGGTTACCCCGGTAGTACTCCGTCATTCCCAGCAGGAACGTCGCCTCTCCGCCGGCGGGATCGTCCTTGGGCACCTTGCCCAGCCATAATTGCGCCTGCTCGTAATCATGGCTGTCGTAATACGCCCTTCCCAACGCCAGGGCAGCTGCCGTGTAGGCGGGATTCAACCGCAGAGCTTCCTTGAAATAATGCACCTTCTGTTGGCGATTGGTCGCGATCAGGCCTCGCACATAGTTCTCGAACGCGTCCAGCCGGATGGGCACCGAGGTCTGAACAAATTGTGGCTGGCTGGTGAGCGGCGGATTCGGCATCTGTCGCAGCAGTTGCCATGCCAGCGCGGTCTGCAGGTTGACAAAGTCGGTCAGCGGCCCTTTGCCGGCAACAGGCGCACCCAACTTCAGGTTCTTGACGTCGAGCAACTGGGCGCTCGCCTGAAAGCTGCTGTCGCCCACTTCGTAGCTGCCCAGCACGACGTAGTCGGCACCCATCTGCTCGGCTACACGGAAGATCGTGGCGCGGGAGGGGCGAGCCGCAACCGGCACACCCGCTTTATCGAAAGCAAACATGCGATCATCGCGGCTGATGACGTAAATCTTTGGCGATGCCATGCGTTCTGCCAGCACCTCGGGGCAAGCCTCGCTCAGCCAATCCACTCCCGCCACCCTGGAGTGGTTCTCGAAAGGAATGATCAGCAGGGTAACCGCGGTTTTCGGAGGCTGGGCGGCGGCCACCCCTGCGGAGAACAGGGTTATGCCCAGCAGGCACGCTAGTTGTAGTGGAAGATGAGCCCGGATTCTCGCCAAGTCTTACCGATTCCAGCGCAGCAAAAATCCCTGCCCTTTAAGCAGGCTGCGTGACAAGCAGCAAATTAGTGCGACACCGACGCAAACAGGTCCGACTTTAGCAATGCCTGGAAGCGCTGATCGTCTGTCTTAAAGTTCATCTTCAGCTGGTCGTGCTGATTGTCAACCGTCATACTATCCAGCGCCATCTTCTCCGTGGGCGTGGCATTGAGCTTGCGGTACATCACCCCCGCCTTGAGCAGCGAGGCCAGGCTCGCGGCGGTCATGTTATCTGAGGTCTTGACACTCAAATCAAAGGTCACGCCATTGTCGAAAGTCATCACGTAGTCCGACGCAAGCACGCGCTTTTTGATGACGTCGTAATCGGCCAGCGACGAAGCCTGCCCCAAGGCCGACCGCATCATGTTCTGCGTCCCCTGCTGGTCAAGAACGCTCCAAACCGGCGCGCTGTCACTGTCGGCGATGAGGTCGTTGATGGTACTGTTGGTGGCCAGCGATTCGGCGCCCTTGTCGCGCACATCAATCGCCCCCTTGAGGGGGCCGCTCTCGCCAAACACGATCGTCGTCGGGTCAAGAAACACCAACTGCATGCCCGAACCCATGGGGTACAGGTACGACAGCAGGTACTTCTCCGGCCTGATTCCCTTGGCCCGGGCCTTTTGCAGAAACTCCTTTTGCTTCATCGGGCCCTGGGCGATGCCGATGGCGTCGACCACATTCTTCGGGGTGCGATAGGTAATGAACGTGATCTGCTCGACATCTTTATCGGGATCGATCCCGAAGGCCCGCAATGCCGCTTCGAACTGCTTCATGTTATTGGGCAGCACGCGGTCCTTGAGCGCCACTGCCGTCGGTGAAGCTCGCAGCGCATGGTAATCGACGGAGACGATCTGCTGCACCGCAGCCGGAACCACGGCCCGGGCACTGCTGCTGAGCGGCATAGCAAACGCGGGCGCACAGAGCAAGCATGTAAGTAGGAGTCGGAAGAGGAACTGCTTCATTCGCACTATTCTACCTGAGTCTTAGACGCACAAACCCGCCAACCGATAGACAGTCGCTCCGGCGGGCAAAAATCTTCACCCGCTCCCAGCCTGACGCTCATGGCTGCGTTTTACTTGCCTCCCTCCGGGGCGCAACGGGAATTTCTCCCTCAGGTCCCGGTTAACAAGCCCGCCCTCCTAACAGTATTGTATCCTATGCATATGAGTGCGAGGTATATACGATGAATTTCAAGGGGACACTTCCGGCGCTGATTCTGGAAGCCCTGGTACAGGAGCCGCGCCACGGCTACCGGATCGCGCAGCGAATCAAGGAGCGTTCCCAGGGCGTATTGGATTTCAAGGAAGGCACTCTTTATCCCGCGCTTCACAAGCTCGAAAACCAAGGCCTCGTGGAATCGTACGAGGGAGCCGAGAAGGGCCGGCCGCGGCGCTACTACCGGATTACGAGATCGGGGCGTGCGGCATTGGCGAAAGATCGTGCCGAGTGGCGCGAACTCTCACGGGCCGTGACCATGATCCTGGGGGAGGCATAAATGACGAATGGACTGGACCATTGGCTGAAGCAAGCCACGCGACACTCGTCGGGCGATTCGACCCTGCAGGTTAGAACCGAGATTCAAGAGCATTACGAACTGGCTCGCGAGGCCGCGCTGGAGCGCGGTGCAACCGCAGAAGCGGCGGAACAAGAGGCTTTGACTGCCCTGGGTGATGCCAAGGCAGCAAACCGGCAATACCGCCGGGTCTTGCTCACATCTGCGGAGGCGAGATTATTACGGGAGGGCACCTGGGAATCTCGGGCAGTCTGCTCGCACCGGCCGGCAAGGACACTGCTTCCCAGCCTGGCGGTGGCCGCGCTGCTGGCAGCCGCCGTGTTGTTCCGTACCGGCACGGCCGTAGCCGCGCGGTTGCTGCTGCTCGCCGGTGTGGGAATGAGTCAACTGTTCATTGTGCCGTTCCTGCCGGTCTATACGCCGGCACGCAGTCGCGTTGTCCGCTATGTGAAATTGGGTTGTGCTGGCGGCGATGCCGCTACTAGCTTTCGGCCCTGACACTCTCACGTTCTCCTGGTTGGTAATCGTTTTTCTGTGGCCCGTGGCCTGGGTCGAATGGACGAGGATCTCGATTCGTCGCAAATTGCCCGTGGCGCAGTGCCCCAAACATTTGTACCTGTAAGGCAGGAAGGGGAGCTTGCCCGCGAAACGCGGCTCGGACCCAGGCGCGGTCCCCGGGCACGGTTGCGCGCGATTCACCGGCGGCATGCCGGGGGACTCCCGCCGCAACATAAAATCTGTGGCTAGCTCTTCAGGGCTCGCACGCGCTTTTGCACGTCCCCCACAAAAGCCTCGTCTTTCACATCGCCTAAGTTGATCTGCACATTGGCCAGGGCGCCTTCCAGGGACGCTCTCGCGAGGGCCAATCCTACCGCCAGGTCTGACGCCATCTTCGGATTGGTAATGGGACGCAGGCCCTCCAGGATCCCTGCCACTTCCGTCGCCCGTTCCGCAACAGCCAGAGGAATGCTGGTCGCCTTCTTCAGCGCCGCATCCACTGCGCTTTGCGCTTCCGGATCGTCCTTCGCCTTTTTGAACGCGCTCATCACTTCCTTGAACGAAGCCGCGTCGGCATCAATCGAGGCCTTCAGGTCCTCGCGAATCTCCGCCAGCCGCCGGATGGACTCGCTTAGCCCGCTTTCATGCTGCACATAGGCTTTCTTGCCGCGCGACATCCCCGCGACCATGCCGCCCAACCCGGCCGCCATGGCTCCGGCTGCCGCCGCGGCGCTGCCGCCGCCGGGGGCGGCGGTTGGCGCAGCCAGCTGCTCAACGAACGGTTCCACTCCGGCGCGAATTCCGCCGACCGCCGTCTGGCCACTCATCACCGCAGCCAGCCGGTTCTCCAAAACCAGCGACGAGTCGAAGTTTTCGATCTGCAGAAACCACTCCGCGGCATCTTCCAGAACCTTCTTGGGGACGAGCCCAACAATTTCGCTGGACAGCGGCATTACGCCATAGCGAGCCGCTTCCCGCTTCACCAACTCGAACACCCGGGCAATCGGGGTCTGATCCGTGTCGGTCAAATTCATCGATACCTGCGCCAGCCCTCGCACGCTTACGCCCATACCTTTGACATAGCGCAGGCCGCCGCTCGAGAAGCGCACGGCCTTGCCGATCTTCCGGGCAATCTCGACCTCACTGGTGTTCAGGTACACGTTGTAGGCGACCAGAAACTTCCGCGCCCCGACGATCGTCGCGCCCGCGGTTGGATGCAACGACGCTTCTCCAAAGTCCGGCCGGCGGTCGGGATTCGTCTTCACTTCTTCACGAATTCCTTCGAACTGGCCGCGGCGCACGTTTTCCAGGTTCTGCCGCTCCGGCCGTTGCGCCGCGGCCTCGTACAAGTACACCGGGACCTTGTAACGCTTCCAGATCTCCTCCCCGACTCGGCGCGCAAGGGCGACGCAGTCCTCGATGGTCACACCTTCGATGGGGATAAGCGGCACCACGTCGGCGGCTCCCAGCCGCGGATGCGCCCCGCTATGCTTGCTGAGATCGATCAACTCGACAGCTTTCCCTACCCCGCGTACCGCGGCCTCAGCCACGTTGACCGGATCGCCGACCAGGGTAATGACGGAGCGGTTATGATCGGCGTCCATCTCGCGGTCGAGCAGGTACACACCCTCCACCCTCATGGCTTCCAGAATGGCATCTACCTTGGCTTTGTCGCGGCCTTCAGAAAAGTTAGGAACACACTCGACGAGTGCAAGCATAAGCAGTCAGGATAAAGAAGCAGTTAGCAAGTAGCAATCAGCAAACATGAAGGAAACCCGGCTTTGAGTGCCTCGCCCGGGCCGCGGCCGCCTGATCGCTATGGCGTCAAGCTGCCTAGAGACGCGGGTTTCGTGCAATCGCCAACCGTCGCCCGGCGCAAGACCACAAGAATAATTCGACGAGTACGAACGCCGGAAAGGACATGACCAGTGCGCTGCGGCGTGGGTTGCCGTCCCCTGGTCTTCAAGACGGGAGCACCCATCTCACCCTGCTAATGCCACGTGTACCCCAGCATTCCCTGCACCGTGCCGTTAATACCGGGATTGAGGGTGCCAAGCGAAGCGTTCGACAGGTGGTAAACCTTCACGGAAAGATCAATGGAATTCCGCGATTGCCGAAACCATTGCAAACCCAACTCCGGTCCGCTGGTAAAGTTCACCTGCGACGTATTTCCGGGGGGGAGATTGCTCGCGCTGAACACTACGCCGCCGACCGCCGCTATGTACGGGGAAACCGTCTTGCCGGCGGTGAAGTTCCACTTGGCAATGAAGGGATTGATTGCCCCAGCATACTGGGAGTTGCCATGGATCCAGAATTCGTTCAGGGGAACGATGTCCACGGCCATCTCAAAGCTTCCACGCAATGCGTTCTGGCCCATTTCGTGCGAGAGCACCCGGCCAATCCGTGCCCCGGCCACGAACGTCTGCGCGCTCGGCGAAGCAGCAAACGAAGTACTTCCGCCAAGGTAGAAGCCCATGTTCCACGCCGGTGTGCGCAGCACTTCCACCCCGTTGTCAGCCGGCGGTTGCGCCGTCGACCAGGCGCACAACATCAGGCAAGCCGCAAGAATCTGTATCGCGACTTTCATACGGGGCAAGGCAAAGACCTGAAACTAACAGGTTCTCCCGCTCTCGGCAAACCCAAGCGCGGGCCCCTGTAGAGGTTGCAAAACTCTTATTCGTGGAGAGAAGCACAGGGAAACCGGTCAACAACGCATGGAATGGCAGTTAGCCGGAAGCTCTGCTTATTCAGCTCCTGCCTTCTCCGCCCGCTTCCTGCGTTGCGCCGGATGCACGAACCATGCGATCGCAATGCTTGCCAGGTAGAGCAGAATCATCGGTGCGGCGAAAATGCACATGTTCATGATGTCGGTGGTCGGGGTAATGACCGCGGCGATGATGAAGATGATCAGGATGGAATAGCGCAGGTTCCGCCACATCCATCCTGCCGTCAGGATCCCCATCAGCGCCAGGAAGAACACCAGGATCGGCATCTCGAAGACGATGCCCAAGCCTACGATGATGGTTAGAAACAGGTCGGTATACTCGCCGATGGTGATCATCGGCTTGAATTGCGCGCTCCAGCCAATCAGGAAGTCGAGCGCCGCGGGATACACCATCTTGTACCCGAAAATGCCGCCCGCCAGAAACAGTCCGACGGTGCTGAACATGAACGGCAGCACGTAGCGTCGCTCATGCCGATAGAGGCCGGGCGAAATGAACAGCCATATCTGGTAGAGCACGAACGGCGAAGCCACGAAGACGCCGGCGATAAACGCGACCTTGAGATACATGTTGAAGGGATCGGTCGGGTTCAGGTAGACCAGCTTCTGCTCCATCTGGTGGTTGCGCAGCGCCTCCATGATGGGTTTCTGCATGAAGTTGAAAATCTGCTCGTGAAACCACCAGCAGACGAAAAAGCCGGCGGCAATGAAGAGCAGGCTGTAAATGATGCGCCGTCGCAGCTCCTCGAGGTGCTCGAGGAAGCTCATGCCCGTCAATTCTTCTGACGCACGCTGCTGCGCTTTCTCCACAACCGGGCTAGGCATTTTGTCCGGGCGGATCCGTTGTCAAGGTGGGTACTTGGGCGGTATCTGTGCTGTCGCCCTGGGGTGTTACGGGCTCTAAGGCCGGGGGGCTGTCGGCAGCCGTCGGCAGGGGGCCACGCGGAATCGACTCAATCGGCGGAGCGCTTGCCGCATCGAAGAGCGTTTCCGCCGGCAAAATCTTGGGACCAGGGTCGGGCGCTTTTTTGGCGCGTTCCTCCAGCTCGATGTTCATCATCTCCACTTCAAGCTGGTTCTTGAACTCATTGCTTGCCTTTTTGAACTCCGCCAGCGCTTTCCCCAGCTGCCGTCCCAGTTCGGGAAGCTTCTTGGGCCCAAACAGCACGAGGGCCAGCAGGAAGATGAAAATCATCTCTGGCATGCCGAGATTCATACGCTCATGATAATGCCCTGTCAGGTTAGCGGCAAACGTCCTCTGCTGTTACTTCCGCGGCCTCGCAGGCCTCGGCCTTCGAGATCGTCCCACCCGACACTTCGCCGCCCGCAGCCGGTTCCGCTGCCGCGACTTCCCCGGCAACGCCCTTCGCTCACTGGCCTGCGTGTTCCCGCGGGAATGGGCCGCCCGTGCTCACCAGCCGCGTGATCAAACGTCAGTAAAGTTAAGGTCCTGCCGCACCCTGGGCGGAGACCGCGGCATCCAATGGAGTGCGCTGGAGCTGAGCGTGGAGGCGTAAAATGTTATACTTACCTCGCCAAGCCCACGTGTCAGTAACGGTGAAGCCGATTTTCCCTCCGATTGAAGGATTACAAAATGTCGAGTAGCTCGCGTCGCTCTGCTATCGCTATTATCAGCGTCATTCTTGTGTGTGGTTGTGTGGGCATGCTGTTTGGCCAGCGCCTCAGCCCCACGTCGACTACCAACGAGGGCGACGTCCGCGACAGCGTCCGCAGCTTCACCGAGGTTTACCAGGTGGTGCAGCAAAACTACGCCGAGCCGGTGAATCCCGATAAGGCGATTTACAACGGTGCCATCCCGGGCATGCTGCGCGTCCTCGATCCCCATTCCAACTTTTTCGATCCCAAGTCATATGCTGCGCTTCGCGAAGAGCAGCGCGGCAAGTACTACGGGGTCGGAATGCAGGTGGGTCCGCGCAATAATAAGGTCATCGTCATCGCTCCTTTCACCGGCGCGCCGGCTTACCGTGCAGGCATTCGCCCCGGCGACATCATCATCGCCGTTGACGGCAAGCCTACGGATAACATGAGCACCAGCGACGTCGCCGAGTTGCTCAAGGGGCCTAAGGGGACCACGGTCAAAATCACCGTCCTGCGTGAAGGCACGGAGAAGCCCATCGACTTCAACGTGGTGCGCGATGAAATTCCCCGCTATAGCGTAGACGTTCATTTCATGATTCGACCCGGCATCGGCTACGTTCATGTGTCCGGCTTCCAGGAGACCACCGAGCACGAACTAACCCAGGCACTGGACGAGTTACAGCAGCAGGGTGAACTGAAAGGCCTGATCCTCGACCTCCGGCAAAACCCCGGCGGGCTTCTCAGCGAAGGCGTCGGTGTAGCCGACAAGTTCCTTAAGAAGGGACAGGTGATCGTCTCCCACCACGGGCGCTCCTCACCGGAAAAGGTCTATCGCGCCGCCCATGGGAACGGAGGCAAGGATTATCCCCTGGTTGTACTGGTCAATCGCGGTACTGCTTCGGCTGCGGAAATCGTTGCCGGTGCCATCCAGGACCATGATCGCGGCCTGATCGTGGGCGAGACCACCTTTGGCAAAGGGCTGGTGCAAACCGTCTATCCGCTTTCTGAGAACACGGGCTTGGCGCTTACCACCGCCAAGTACTACACGCCCAGTGGCCGCCTCATTCAGCGCGATTACAACGGCGTTTCCCTCTACGACTATTACTACAACGGGCGGGATAATAGCGACGGCGCTCCCGGCGCCCCCAGCCGCGAGGTAAAGATGACGGATAGCGGCCGCACGGTCTACGGCGGGGGCGGTATCAACCCCGATGTCATCATTCCAACGCTCAAGAGCAACAAGTTCCAGGACACGCTCCTGCAGAAATATGCCTTCTTCAACTTCTCCAAGCATTACGTCATCGGCCACAAGGTGACGCAAAGCTTTCAGGTCGATGACGCCGTGATGCAGGAATTCCGCAAGTTCCTCGACTCGCAACAGATTCCCTTCACCGAAGCCGATCTCACGGAGAACAACGACTGGGTGCGCTCCAACATCAAGGCCGAGTTGTTCGTGAACGAATTTGGCCAGCAGGAAGGCCTCATCGTGCACACTGAGAACGATCCTGCCGTCGCCAAGGCCTTGGACCTGCTTCCAAAAGCCAAGGAACTTGCCGACAATGCCAAGAAAACCATCGCCCAGCGAGGCAACGCACGCCTATCAGCGCAGCAGGACGCTACTGCGGCCACCGCAGCCACCAACAACCGCTAGCCTGGGGGGCCTCAGCGCCGGGTTTCATGATCATCGACTGAGCCGGCGGCCAGCTTCGGCCGCCGACACAACTCTCTGTGCCCGCGCCGCCCGGGTGTTTCGTGTTCGGTCCCCCACCCTGTTTTCAATACCTTCAGCTCTAACACCGTAGCCTCGGTTGGCCGGGTGCCCGATTCCTGCTTCGAACGGCGACCTGTATTGCCTCCGACAGGCGCCTATTTTGGGCTGCCACTGTCAGCCGGGATCAGGCATCTGATCCGGCGTAATGGCGGCGGAGCTCCCTGGTCCGGACCTTGATCGGAACCGGCGGTACTACTCAAAAACCACTCCCCCGCGAACCGCACACGCGCCCAAAACTCCTTGCCTTGGCTATAGATCTTAACGATATACTACGTTTCGTACTATGAGCGATCTACCGTTACTGGGTTACGCCCTGCTCGCTCTCATCGACCAGAAGCCCAGCTCCGGCTACGACCTGCGCAAAGCGTTCGCGGAAACTGCGATGGGAAACTACAGCAGCAGCCCGGGCGCCATCTACCCTGCCCTGGAGCGCCTTGAAGCGCAGCGGCTGGTTCGCGGTGTCGTGTCAAAGAGCGCTGGCCTGCGGCGGCGCCGCCTCTACTACCTCACTCTCCGAGGAAAGGCGGAGCTGAAAAAATGGTTGGCCCGCCCCCTGGAGGAAATCGACCTGATGCGTGGCGCCGGCGAAGCGATGCTCCGTTTCGCCTTCATGGACAGGGCTTTGGGCGCAACATACACGAGGGTCTTCCTGCGGAACTTTCGCGACGCCTTGAAGGCGTACATTGCCGGCCTGGACTCCTATCTTGCCCAGAACGCAACCCGCATGCCTTTGCCGGGTCGCCTGGCGCTCGAATGCGGTATTCGTGGCTATCGCAGCATGTACGACTGGACGGCTTATGCTCTCCGCGCCTATCGCCAACAGCCAACCAAGCCCCATAGCGCCGTTCGCAAATCCAAACCAGGAGATTCACGATGATTGCTTCTGTCGTCCGCCTCGCTCTCGCCTGGATCGCGATGCTGGTCGCGCAAATCGCCGTCGGCACGATAATTCACCTCAACAATCCTCCTCCCCCTCATGCATTTCTTTGGCTCATGGTGTCGAATGCCTTCACCGTTCTCCCCGTAGGGGCCGCGGCCCTGCGCAGCGACTGGCGCGGTTGGAGACTGCTGAGCGCGCTGTTTTTCATCACCGGCGCAGCCGCCACCGTCAATCTGATCGAGGGGGCCGTATACCTTCCGAACGTAGGGCTCGACTGGCGCGGGTTGATCATCTTGGAGTTGCTATCGCTGGCCGTGGCGGCGCTGCTGTGGCTGATCATCTTCCGCGCGGCGCCGCTTGTGGAGTCCTCGGCGGGGTCTCCGCTGCCGCACCGTTCCCTGGCGCAAAAGGTGGCGCTATTTGCACTGTGTTCGGCGTGCTACGTCTTCCTGTACTTTCTGGCCGGGACCATCATCTTCCCGTTCGTGAGTGACTTCTACGCTACCCAGCACATCCCGACTTTTGGCCGGATCGTGTCCCTGCAGTTCTTCCTCCGCGGTCCTGTGTTCATACTGGTCTGTCTCACGCTGCTTCGCATGTTCCGCTTGCCTCATTTGCCAGGGGCGCTCGGCGTAGGACTGGCATTCACCTCCGTAAGTGCAGTGGCCAACTTGATAATGCCCAACGGGATCTTCCCCGACCCGGTGCGCTGGGCACACTTCTGCGAAGTCACCAGCTCGAACTTCGTATTCGGTTTTGTCGTGGGTTGGCTGTGGGGCCACGCCCGGCGCGTCTCCAATCTCGCGCCCGCTGCGGCCTGAGAGAGCTTGCGGCGGCCTTGCCAGGGCCGGGCTTACAGGCTGCCTGAAAATTTTGCCGGTGCGCAAGCAGGCACGGCCATTGCCCGGGAATCATGGACCCTTGGTCCTGTCCCCGCCGGGCGCGCTGCCGTTGGCCTCAGTCACATCGCAGACGTCAGAGCTCTGCCTGGGAAACCGCGAGAGTTTCCACAATATGAAATCACCGAGGGTATGCTTCGCGTTACATGAGCTTGGACTGGGCTTCTTTTTCCACCCCGGCGTGGCTGCTGCTGAAGCTTGCCTCCGCCTCGATCCTGTCCATGGTCTGCAGAATCGTCTCCGTGACGAACTCGATGCCGGCATCGGAATTCAACATCATATGGTAGAGCGTGCGGCACGGCCATTCCGCGTTGT
>Ga0306920_100009650_pt1 | contig 12889 bp, 11 predicted proteins | sample flu12Cox44000170_FD_204666 | JGI IMG/M metagenome (GOLD analysis project Ga0306920, IMG submission 204666) | Lab enrichment of tropical soil microbial communities from Luquillo Experimental Forest, Puerto Rico - flux4day.12C.oxic.44.000.170 (v2)... | ecosystem: Environmental > Terrestrial >...
GGCTGGTATGATAATGAGTGGGGCTACAGCAATCGGTGCGTGGAGTTGATGGAAATGCTGGCCGGGTAGTCGGTCTTGCTCTTGCACATGCTCTTGCTCCTGCTCCTGCTCATGATCGAAGTATGAAGACTCACTTCGACCACGAAAAGCTTGACGTATATCAAGAATCGATCGCGTTTTGCGGGTGGGTCGGAGAGTTGCTTTCCGAAATTTCGGCGAAAGCCGCAGCAAAAGATCAACTTGATAGGGCTTCGACCCGTCTCCCGCTGAACATCGCGGAAGGTAACGGCAAATTTTCGACCGTTGATCGTGCCCGATTTCTGGAAATCGCTCGCGGTTCGGCGCTGGAGTGTGCCGCATGTCTTGATGTGCTTGCAGTGCGAAAGCTGGTCGATGCCGAACGTGTTATCCCGGGCAAGGAAAAGCTTGTCCGAATTGTGAACATGCTAATGGGCATGCTCAAGAGGTTCTCTGGGAGAGCAGAGTTCTTGCGGGAGGGTGAAGGCCTGTATGCGACCGATCATGAGCAGGAACAAGAGCAAGAGTAGGAGTCATCGCAATGGCGAAGCTCTCTGTGCGTGATCTCGACGTCCGCGGAAAACGCGTCCTGGTGCGGGTCGACTTTAACGTGCCAACCGAAGTTCGAGGCGGCAAAGTTCGCGTCACTGATGACACGCGAATTCGCGAAAGCCTGCCGACCATTAATTACCTTCGTGAACACGGCGCGAAAACGATTTTGATGTCCCACTTTGGCCGGCCCAAGGGAAAGCCGGCGGAGAAATATTCGCTTCGGCCAATCGGCGAATATTTGCATTCCCTGATCCATCAACCCGTCATTTTCAGTCACGACACCATTGGCGAGGTGCCAAAAAAAATCGTTCAGCACATGGAGAACGGCGATGTCGCGCTGCTCGAAAATGTTCGGTTTCAACCGGGTGAAGAGGCGAATGATCCAGAGTTCGCCAAAGCGCTCGCCGACTTGGGCGATTTTTACGTGAACGATGCCTTCGGCGCCGCACACCGGGCGCATGCGTCGACGGCAGGTATAACAAAATTCGTGTCGAAATCAGCCATGGGTCTTCTGATGGAAAAAGAACTGAAGCATCTGCGCGATGGACTTCAGAATCCGGCCAAGCCCTTCGTCGTGATCCTAGGCGGCGCCAAGGTGTCGGATAAAATCGGCGTTCTAAAGGCGTTGATGCAAAAGGCGAATACGATTCTGATCGGTGGCGCCATGGCAAACACGTTTTTGAAGGCGGAGGGAATTCCAGTAGGCGCGAGCCGCGTTGAATCTGACAAGGTCGCTCTCGCGCGCGAGCTTTTGGATCTGGCGAAGCAACGCGGCGTGAAGTTTCTAATTCCGGTTGATGTGGTTGAGGCTGATGAAATTCGCCCGGGCGCGAACATGCGAAATACCAGCCGTCTTTCGCCCCAACACGGAATCACGGAGGGATGGCAGGCAGTGGATATCGGCGCGGCAACGATCGCGCTTTATCAGGAGGAAATTGCCAGGGGAGAAACGATTTTGTGGAACGGACCGATGGGTGTCTTTGAAATTCCTGAATTCGGGGAAGGCACAATCGCAATCGCGGAAGCGATGGCGCAATCGGGCGCGACGACAATCATCGGCGGAGGCGACTCGGTGACAGCAGTCAAACAAGCCGGGCTCGCCGGGAAAATGACTTTTATTTCCACAGGTGGCGGCGCGACGCTGGAATTGCTCGAAGGCAAAGAGCTGCCGGGCGTGGCCGCGCTAATTGACAAAAACTGATGCGAAAAAAGATCGTCGCAGCCAATTGGAAGATGAACATGACTCAGGGCGAGTCGGAGCGGTTTGTGGACTCGTTCTTGCGCGACGTTGGCGAAATCAATGATATCGAAGTAGTGATCATCCCGCCGTTCACCGCAATTGCGAAAGTGAGCGAGGCGTTGGGCAGAGCGCAGAACATCAAGGTCGGCGCGCAAGATATGTATTGGGAGAAGAGCGGTCCGTTTACCGGCGAGATCAGCGCTCCGCTTTTACGCGACCTGTTTGTGCACTACGTCGTGCTCGGCCACAGCGAACGTCGCACGTTATTTGGTGAGACCGATGAAATGGTCAATCGCAAGGTACGCGCCGCGCACGAGGGAAAGCTGCGACCGATTGTTTGCGTCGGAGAAACGCTTGAGCAACGCGACAAAGGCAACGTGGAAAAAATTCTGTCGATTCAATTGCGCGGCAGTCTCGCCGGCCTAAAGCCGAAGGAATTGCAGGAAAGCGTGATCGCCTACGAACCGGTGTGGGCGATTGGTACCGGGCGCAACGCGACGCCTCAGCAAGCACAGGAAGCGCACGCGTTCATTCGACATATCCTGCGCGAAATGTCCGACGGCTCCACAGCCGAGCGAGTGCGAATCCTGTACGGCGGCAGCGTAAAATCGGAGAATGCCCGCGAACTCATGAGCCAGCCCGACATCGACGGCGCCCTCGTCGGCGGAGCCAGCCTCGACCCGCGCAGCTTCGCCCAAATCGTGAAGGCCGCACGCGCCGAATAGGGGCGACTGTAGGGCTCACAAAAAATATCTGTAGCCGAGATCGCTTGATCTCGTTCCGATCAAATATCACGGTCAGTAAACCTACTACTTCTTGGCTACTCTTCGAGGTGCAGCCTTGTTCAGTCCAACCTGAGCACGCACTTTCTGAATTTGCTCGTCCTTATGTCTAGAACGAGCGACAACGCTTTCCATCTCTTTTTTTAACTCAGAGATCGTCGCCTCGAAATGGTTGCGCTGCTGCGCGACGGCGACTTCAACTTGCTGGACCTTTTTATGTTCCTTGAGGAACTCATTTAGCAGCATCGCGTTGATTTGTTCGTACCGGACTGACTCAGCCTCGCCCTTCTTATTGCGTCCCACCAGATCAGGATCGACCTGCGTCACCACCTCGGCGATCAGGCCAAATGAAAGCCTCTGGCTAGCGTCATACTCCTTATTGTAATAGAAACTGACCGGCCTCAGTGCAAAGATCACTTCACTAGCTTTATCCATAGGCTGGATGTCGTGTTTAAACCGGCGCGAAGATCCGTTCAGATTAGATCGCCCAAGTTGTCCATTGCTAGCTATCGTCACGTAATCGGGATCGGTCCCGATCACCGGTTGGATATTGGAGTAGATGTTCCCGATAAAACAGCTGTTATCGATGTTCTCACCGCCAATGGCCCCGATGCAGATGACGTTGCTGGCCGCGGTCACATTGAAACCGGCTGTTTCGCCCACACCTATGTTGCCGCTGCCGCTGTTGTTGTTCTCAAGAGCCTGGCGACCAATCGCGGTGTTCAAGGAGCCGGTCACGTTGTTGTCCAAGGCGCCAAGGCCGACTGCGGTGTTGTTATTACCACCGCTATTGTTAAACAGAACAGAGCCGCCCACCGCTACGTTACCTCCGCCGTTGGTATTATGGTATAACGCGCTATCTCCAATTGCTACGTTGTCGTTACCTTCGGTGTTGTTATACAACGTATCATCGCCGAGTGCCGTATTGCTGGAGCCTGTAGTGTTCAATCCGAGCGCGGTGAAACCCACGGCGCTGTTATATGAGCCCGTAGAGTTCAATGCCAGTGCGCTCGAACCGACTGCGCTGTTGGCGTAGCCCGTGGTATTGCCCGAGAGCGCATAGGTTCCAAACGCGGAGTTCTCGGAGCCCTCGTTGTTATTAGCCTCTCCGTTATTGAAAAAAAGCGCTTGGTAGCCAGTTGCCGTGTTGTCTTGGCCAATACGGTTCGTAAAAAGCGCTTGAACGCCGGTGGCCGTGTTTTGCGTTCCTTCGGTATTGTTAAACAGAGCATACGCGCCAAACGCGGAATTAATTGCGCCGTCTGTATTGTTAAAGAGCGCAAATGCGCCATCTGCCGTGTTGCGGAAACCGGTCGTGTTGCTTAAAAGGGCACCGGCCCCAGTTGCCGTATTGAGATTTCCGGTGTTAGCAAAGAGTGTCCCTGCGCCAATGCCTGTGTTGAATTGAGCGTCGGTGTTGCTTCTGAGCGAAAAGAAACCAACTGCCGTATTGAAGGTTCCGGTCGTAAGATTAAAAAGGGCATTCTGCCCCTCCGCCGTGTTGCCTCCGGGATAGCCGCCATCCGGAGCGGGTACAACCGCTTGTGCCGTGCGGAGAAGCGCAAAGCACGCTAGCCCACACAGAGCAGGAATAATGTTTCGGTGGTTCATAACGTTCATTTTCAATTGTTTGTTTCAGCGTTGCCTGATTGCTCGTCCTGAAGTCATTTATCGCCTTTCACTGATGTACTTCGTAAAATTCCACGACGCGTTACGGGAAACTGCAGAGACGATCAAGACCACGGATTATATCGATTACACGGATGAGGATCCGCAAACCAATCACTTCGCTGCCTTCGTTTCCTTGTGTGAATCCGTTTTAGGTCGGATTCTTTGTTTACGGTTCACTCGCCACGACCCTGGGCGCGGGCTTCCCAAGCTCTTGGGCGTTCACTCTTTGGATTCTTGAATCCTGTTCTCTGATGTGCGCAGCGAGAGCCTCCATCCCTCTCTGCTGTTGCGCGAGCTTTGCCTCAAACGTCTTCTGCTGCTCCGCCAGCGTCGATTTCAATCGGCCGATTGCCAGATCGCGCTCCCTGCCCTTGCGATGCTCCTTGAGAAACTCATTGAGCAACATTGCGTTCACCTGCTCGTAGCGGACACTGTAGGGTTTTCCTTCCTTGTCGTGCACCACCAGGTCGGGATTCACCTTTTCCACGTCTTCGGCCACCAGTCCCACCTGCGGTGTGCTTCCCGGATCAATGTCTTTCTTGTAGCGGAAGCTGACTGGCTTGAGCGCATAGAGTGCTTCGCTGATTTCGTCCATCGGCTTGATCTCTTCCTTAAAGCGCTTTGAAGAAGTAATCGTGCCCAGCCTGTTATCCGAACCAACGAGCACGGCATTTCCGGTGGGTACCACGCTGTCTCGGATGCCCGCGATAAAGCAGCTGTTGCTTACGTTGTCCCCTGCGAGGGTCGCGCCGATACAGATAACGCGATCGGCAGTGGTGATGTTACCGCCAGCTCCAATCCCGATAACTATATTGTCGCTCCCGGTCGTGTTAAACGCAAGCGCACCAGCGCCAACAGCCGTGTTCGCGTTCCCGCTAGTGTTGCTACCTAGCGCGGCGACACCAACAGCCGTGTTGTTGCCGCCGTCAGTGTTACTATAAAGGGCCCGATGACCAAATCCGGAGTTGTCGAAGCCGCCTGTTGCGCTACCAAGGGCTTGAAAACCCACAGCTGTATTCGCCCCTAGGTCGCTGCCCATCAAGCCTGTCGTATAAATGCCAAGCGCCTGATAACCCACAGCGGTATTGGCACTCGTAATGGCGTTATTCTGGAGTGCTTGGGAACCGACAGCAGTGTTGGGACCAACAGCGGTACCGAAGGTTGTGCCTAGGGTTCCGCCAGTGGTATTGCTGAAGAGCGCAAACGCTCCATCTGCCGTGTTGCCGAAGCCAGTGGTGTTGCTTAAAAGCGCGCCGGCGCCAGTCGCAGTACTTTGATCTCCGGTATTGGCAAGGAGTGTCCCACCGCCAATGGCAGTGTTGAAGCTCCCAATGGTGTTGCTTCGGAGCGAAAGCCAGCCAACCGCGGTATTGAAACCGCCCGTGGTGAGACTCAAAAGGGTACTTTGTCCTTCTGCGGTATTGCCGCCGGGATAACCGCCATCCGGTGGCGGCGTCACCGCTTGTGCCAGTCGACCGAGCGCAAGCGAGCCAAGCGCAAGGGCGATTAAAATGAGACTGAACCGCAAAAACAGCTGTGGACGTGTCGTTTTAATTAGTGGCGTTGTAGCTTTCATATCCTAATTTCTGGCTTCGTTTGGGCGTTAAGGATTGTTGAGGACAACCTGCTGCGCTTGCTTACTCAAGTGTAGTTGCATGCTGACGTTTTGGATTGTCGCTGCCTGCTCTTTTACAGACGCGGTTAGGCTTGCAATTTCCTTCTCCAACTCTGCGATCGTCGCCCCCTGCTGCTCCACTGTCTTGTGCTCTTTGAGGAATTCGTTGAGCAACATTGCGTTTATCTGGTCATACCGAACAGTGTAGGGCTTTCCCTCTTTGTCGCGCGCCACCAGCTCCGGATCCACTGCAGCCACCTGCTCGGCAATCAAACCAAAGCGCGGGCCGCGTTTGGCGTCATTCTTGTAGTGGAACGTCACCGGTTTGAGTGCCAGGATCACTTCGCTAGCTTTATCCATAGGTTGGATGTTGTCCTTAAAGCGCCGCGACGAAGATTGTGTGCCCAACCTTCCAGTCACATCGATGAGCACTGGGAGGTTATCGGGGTCAACGGAAGTCTCAAAGACATTGCCAACATAAAAGCTGTCGCTCGTATTTTGGCCCGTCGTGCCGATGCAGATGACGTTGTGCGCTGTACCGACGTTGGAACCAGCTTCAACTCCCACCGCAATGTTATTGTTCCCGGTTGTGTTGTTTTCCAGGGCATGATAACCGATTGCTGTGTTGGCACTGTTGGTGGTGTTAAATAGTGCGGAGTCACCAATCGCCGTATTGTTATTGCCGGTCGTGTTGCTATTAAGCGCAAAGGTACCATCGGCGGTATTGCTCGTGCCCACCGTATTGCCAGTTAGTGCATTGACGCCGGTGGCCGTATTGCCGCCGCCTGAGATGTTGTTTAAGAGCGCGCTTTGCCCAATGGCTGTGTTGCCGACGCCGGTGATGTTGTTCGCGAGCGCAGCATAGCCAATTGCACTGTTGAAGCTCGCCGTGGTGTTGCTTGCGAGCGCGCCATCACCGACAGCCGTATTGCCGCCGCCGGTACTGTTGTTTCGGAGCGCGCTGGCACCGATAGCCGTGTTCCAGCCAGCTTCCGTATTGCTGAAGAGGGCGAACGCTCCAACGGCTGTGTTTTGGTAACCACTGGTGTTACTCAAAAGAGCAGCAGCGCCGGTTGCCGTATTTCCATCTGCAGTGTTGGCAAGGAGCGCTCCAGCGCCAGTAGCCGTGTTGAACTGGCCTTCTGTATTATTCCTCAGCGAGACGAAACCAACGGCCGTGTTGAATGTGCCTGTGGTCAGGCCGAAAAGCGCGCTTTGTCCTTCTGCGGTGTTGCCTCCCGGATAGCCGCCGTCCGGTGCCGGACTGACGGCTTGCGCCATCGGGGAAAGCGCAAAGGTGATTACAACTGACACGACGATTTCGATTTTCATTGTTGACCTCCGGTTGCACTACTTTCTCATGGATTATTGAGAACGAGTTGCGGACGTGGTTTGGTCGCCTCGATCTCTGCGCTCACCTTCTGGATTTGTATAGCCTGTTGCTTGATTTGCGCCGTCAGCGTATCAATCTGTTTTTGTTGCCCTTCTATTTTACGATGTGCCTTCAGAAACTCATTGAGCAACATCGCGTTCACGGCGTCGTAGCGCACGCTGTTGACTTTGCCATCACTGCCGCGAGTCACCAGATCGGCGCTCACCCTTTCTACTTCCTCAGCAACAAGTCCGAAGCCACGTGAACGCGTTGGGTCGATCGCGGGTTTGTACCGGAAAGTCACTGGGTTGAGGCTGTAAATCGCGTCGCTGGCTTGCTCCATCGGTTTAATCTCGTCCTTGAAACGCCGCGAAGAGACTAGCGCGCCAAGCTTACCGTCTGAATTCACGTACACAGCTTGCGACCCGCCGGGTTGATTCCAAATGTTGCCGATGTAGCAACTGTTGTCCACGTTTCCGCCTCCAACGAGGGCGCCGATGCAGATAACATTATTTGCTGTGGTAACATTGTTGCCGGCGAGCCTCCCCACGGCTGTGTTGTTATCGCCCGTGGCGTGGGCTGCGAGCGCTTGAAAACCGATCGCCGTATTGAGGACTCCGGTGGTGTTGCTCACGAGAGAATACGCGCCGACGGCCGTGTTGCCAGCACCGATGCTCGACATCAAGGCCTGAAAACCGAAGGCGCTATTGTCGTTTGCCTCGGTATTACTGGAAAGTGCATAATTCCCAAAGGCACAGTTCTCGGCTGCGTTGATACTTTCAAAGAGGGCGAACGCTCCATTAGCCGTGTTGAATCCGCCGCTTGTCGTGCTTAAGAGTGCCCCAGCGCCGGTAGCTGTATTTTGGTCTGCAGTGTTGGCGATAAGCGCGCCAGCGCCGATGGCTGTGTTGAACTGTCCTGCGATATCACTCTTCAGTGAAAAAAAACCGACGGCTGTATTGTAACTGCCTGTAGTGAGACTCAAAAGTGCATTCTGTCCCTCCGCCGTATTGCCTCCGGGATAACCGCCGTCTGGCGCTGGACTGACCGCGTACGCCATTGGGGAAGGCGCTAGAAGACCAAGCAACAGGAGTATCGTTGTGAATGTAAGGTTTCGCTTGTTCATAAAGTTCATTCTGTTTGGGGTTGGGCCTTTCTGACTCTCTTAATTGAAAGGTCTTACTTGGCCCTTCACTGATGTACTTATTAAGATTTTGCGGTGCGTTACAAGGAAATGACTTCGAGGTCTTAATAGCCTTAGAGCTGTTGAACAGTTAAAATCGGACAGACTAGGGACTGCGAGGATGCGGAGCCGGAGCCTATCCATTCCGGTCTTCGGTTCGTTCTAGGCGAGGTTTGCCATTTAAGGGTTCCCCGCGACGAGCTTGGTCGCGGACTTGCGCATCTCAACTTGAGCACTCACTCTTTGGATCTTTGAATCCTGCTCTTTCAGGCGGGAAACAACAGTCTTCATTTCGCTCTTAAGTTCTCTGATTTGCGCCTTTTCGTCATATATCTGACGAGCTTGTTCCTCCACTTTGCGATGCTCCTTGAGGAACTCATTGAGCAACATCGCGTTCACCTGCTCGTAACGCACGCTGTATGGTTTTCCTTCTTTGTCATGCGCGACTAGGTTCGGATCCACTTCAGCGACTTCCTCGGCAATCAAACCAAATCGCGCACTGCAGTTCTTGTCGTTCTTGTAGCGGAAGGTCACTGGCTTGAGCGCCAGGATGGCTTCGCTGGTTTTGTCCATTGGTTTGATGTCGTCTTTGAAGCGTCGCGATGAGGGGAGAGTGCCCACCTTTCCATTGACATCAATCGCCATGGTAAGGTTGTCAGGGTCTAGGGGTTCCTCGAAGACATGGCCGATATAGCAACCGTCGGTGACGTCAACCCCCACACTACCGATACAAATAGTGTCACTGGCAGTGTGGACATTGGAGCCAGCGTTGACGCCCACGGCGATGTTATTGGTACCGCTGATGTTGTTAACAAGTGCATTTGCACCGATGGCAGTGTTGGAGTTGCCGGTCGTATTGCTCTGGAGCGCACTTGCACCGTTCGCCGTATTGAAATTGCTCGTGGTGTTGTTCGCCAGGGAGGAAGCACCGCAGGCGGTGTTAAAGAAGCCATCGGTGTTGCCATTGAGCGCTGCAGAGCCAACAGCCGTGTTGCCGCCGCCGTTGTTGACGGTGAGCGCCGCATAACCGGTTGCCGTATTGTCGAAACCGGTTGAGTTAAAAGCGAGCGCGTCAAACCCGATGGCCGTGTTATGGCTACCAGTCGTGTTGCTAAAAAGAGCGAATGCTCCGTTGGCCGTGTTGGCCTCACCAGTAGTGTTGCTTAAAAGTGCCGCGGCACCAACAGCCGTAATTTGATCTGCGGTGTTGGCAAGGAGGGCCCCGGCGCCGATTGCCGTGTTCAAGCTGCCGGTGGTACTGCTCTGGAGCGAAAGGAAACCCACCGCCGCATTGTACGTGCCGCTGCTGAGGCTAAAAAGAGCATTTTGTCCCTCCGCCGTATTGCCTCCCGGATAGCCGCCATCCGGTGCCGGATTCACTGCTTGTGCTATTGAAGCAATCGTAAACCATACGAACACAAGACCGACGAGAATGAAACCGGAGCCCGAGTGCTTTCGGCATTCAAGTGAAGGTCTGGTTAGTGGGAGTGTAGTTTTCATATTCTTATTCCTGGTCGTTTTGCTTAAGCGTTGTTGATGACTATCTGCCGCGCTGGTGCGCTCATTTCGATTTGTGCGGCTTGCTTTTTGAGCTGAGCACTAAGAAATTGGATTTCCCTCTGTTGCGCTGCCGTAATTGCATCGAAGTTCTTCCTCATATCCGCGATCATCGCTCCCTGTTGTTCCACCTTGCGATGCTCCTTGAGGAACTCATTGAGCAACATCGCGTTCACCTGGTCATAGCGCACACTGTATGGCTTGCCTTCCTTGTCGCGCGCCACCAAAGTCGGATCTACTGCGGCTACTTCTTCAGCGATCAAACCAAATCGTGGGCTGCACGTGGAATCGTTCTTATAGTGGAAGGTGACCGGCTTGAGCGACAGGATGACCTCACTGCCTCGATCCATCGGCTTGATATCGTCCTTGAAGCGGCGCGACGACGACGGGGTACCCACCTTTCCGTTCACATCGATTGCCATGGCCAAGTGGTCCGGATCAAGCGCTTCCTCAAACACATGGCCGATGTAGCAGCCGTCGGTCGTGTCCAGCCCCGCTATTCCGATACAAATCGTGTCGCTGGCGGTGTGGATATTGACGCCAGCTCCGGCGCCCAGTGCGATGTTGTTGTTGCCACTGGTGTTGTTAGAAAGGCTATTAACACCCACCGCCGTGTTGAAGTTGCCAGTGGAGTTGTTAATCAGCGCACCGTCACCCATGGTCGTGTTGAACATGCCCGTCGTATTGCTAAAGAGCGCACCTTGACCATTGGCCGTGTTCGAACCTCCGGTCGTGTTTTGATAAAGCGCAAACGTACCCGTGGCCGTGTTGCTCTCGCCACTAGTGTTCAACTGAAGTGCTCGCAGCCCGTTTGCAGTATTGTGGCTGCCTATGGTGTTGCTTAAGAGCGCGAATGCTCCATTGGCCGTGTTGTAAGAACCGATAGTGTTGCTTAAAAGCGCCCCGGCGCCGGTCGCCGTGTTGTCATTTCCGGCGTTGTTGCTACCTCCGATATTGGCAAGGAGGGCGCCGGCGCCAATGGCGGTATTGAACTGGCCGTCGATATTATTCCTTAGCGATAAGAAACCAACAGCCGTATTGAATGTGCCAGTTGTGAGGCTAAAAAGGGCGTTTTGCCCTTCTGCCGTGTTGCCACCCGGATAGCTGCCGTCCGGTGGTGGAGTGACCGCTTGCGCCGCCAGCAAAAGCGCAAAGATAACCAGAACTGATGCGGTGATTTCGATTTTCATTGTTGCCTTCAGGTTACGGCTGTAGCGGGACTCCGCGACCGGCCACAGGCTGTTTTCACTGCTCCTCACGGATTATTTAGAACCAAAGTCTTCGCAGACCTATTCATTTCCAACTGGGCGTTCACCTTTTGAATTTGCGCAGCTTGCTCCTTGAGCTGCGCGGTGAGAGCTGCCATGCCCTTCTCGAGGTTCTGCACTTTGCGATGTTCTTTTAGGAACTCGTTGAGCAACATGGCGTTCACCTGGTCGTAGCGTACGCTGTAGGGCTTTCCTTCTTTGTCGAGCGCTACCAGGTCCGGATCCACTTCGGCGACCTCCTCAGCAATTAATCCAAATCGAGGTATGCACTTTCTATCGTTCTTGTACTGGAAGGTCACTGGTTTGAGTGCCAGGATGGCTTCGCTGGCTCTGTCCATCGGTTTGATGTCGTTTTTGAAACGGCGGGACGATGCCGGCGTGCCCACCTTGCCGTTCACGTCGATTGCCATGGCCAGGTGATCCGGATCAAGCGCTTCCTCAAACACATGGCCGATATAACAGCCGTCGGTCTGATCAACGCCCGCAATGCCGATACAGATGGTGTCGCTGGCGACGCGGATGTTGAAGCCGGCGCCAAAGCCGAGTGCAATATTGTTACTGCCGAGGCTGCTATTTTGGAGGGCCTGGAAGCCGATGGCAGTGTTGTTGTTGCCGCTTATGTTATTGACGAGAGCGCTACCGCCGAAAGCGGTGTTGAAATGCCCCTCAGCATTTGAGAAGAGGGCAAAATCGCCGTGAGCATTATTTTGAAACCCGACTGTGTTGTCAAACAGTGCCTTGTAGCCGATTGCGTTGTTGGCCGCGCCACTGGTGTTGCTAAAAAGCGCGAACGCTCCACAGGAGTTGTTGCGGTCGCCCGTGGTGTTGCTCAAGAGCGCTCCGGCGCCAATGGCGGTATTGTTGTCCGCGGTATTGGCCAATAGCGCGCCAGCGCCGAGCGCTGTGTTGAAGCTTGCCGTGGTATTGCTTTCGAGTGCCAAAAAACCAACAGCTGTATTATAGCTGCCGGTCGTGAGACCGAAGAGCGCATTCTGCCCTTCGGCGGTATTGCCTCCGGGATACCCGCCGTCGGGCGGTGGAACAACTGCTTGCGCTTCGGGTGAAAGGCCAAAGGAAGCCAGCGCGAGCATAATCGCTGTGAATATGCCGTTTCGATTTTTCATAAACTTAAAGTTCCTCTCACTGTTTCGTCATTTCTGATTTGGGTCGATTCGTGTCGATCCGTGGTTAACTTTGCTTCTTGAATCGGCTGCTACTGCCCGCGGCTGGTGGGATCGACCCCGGCAAAGGTCAGAAAGTCGATCATGCGGAAACTTTCCGGAGATCCATCGTGAGTTGGCAACGTTGGTAACCAGTCGGGTTGTACCGTCAGGTAAGAGTCAGGGTCCAGCTGAAGCAACCCGATGAATACCTCGGCTACGATACGCGCACCCACAGGGCCAAGGCGTAGTCCGTCCTCTCTTAACTGAGCTTCCTTCAAGATATAGTAGAAAAGAGGCGTGTCGGTCACAAACGAAGGCCGGATCGGCTGCAACTCAGCCAGCTCGGCATCAGTAAGGGATGGGATGCCCATCTCTTGCGCGATGCGTTGACCGGAGGGGAGCCGCCAAGTCAATCACCTTAGTAAATTGCGCTGCATCAGCGAGTCTGGCGGCATCCCGTTGAAGATC